>Ga0315306_10000153_pt1 | contig 32489 bp, 28 predicted proteins | sample TDP1_MG_FD_203803 | JGI IMG/M metagenome (GOLD analysis project Ga0315306, IMG submission 203803) | Freshwater sediment microbial communities from Lake Towuti, South Sulawesi, Indonesia - TDP1 | ecosystem: Environmental > Aquatic > Freshwater > Lake > Sediment | place: Indonesia: South Sulawesi... | reverse complement strand
CAACCTTTGTCATCCAGCTGTGCTGTTTAAGACCCTGCTTCTGCAATCCTCGACTATGCCTATGGGCAAGAACATGTCCTTTTCCGAGTCGGGTTCTGTTTGAGAGATTTCATCCGCTGCCATTGAGAGCCCAAGGCGATGACGACCAACAGAGCCCTCAATTTTCTTCTTCAAGCACTACAAGTAGCCGCCAAAATAGCTTCTGGAACCATAGAACACTGAAAGAAAACCGCTGATATTTCTGATAACCGCGATTAACAGAGAAACCTGAAAAATATCCACAAAGATTGCTGGATGAAAGAAGGCTAGTGAGAATACGAATTAACAGAAACCTTATTATCAAGGAAATGGATGGCGCAAGATACGATTTAGAAAGGGCTAGAAGATCTCTGGACGATGAGGATTTCAAGTAGGCTACTGTACAAGCCTACTATGCTATGTTCCATGCAGCTAGGGCATTATTATGTAGTCAAGGCTACAGGGAGAAGAGTCATCGTGCATTATTGACTGCCGTGAGAGAGCTATTCCTAAGAGGTGGAGAGCTTGACAATGAACTTATAGAATACCTAAGCGATGCAATGGATCTGAGAGAAGCAGCAGATTACGGAATGGTCTTTTCTGAAACTGGTGCTGGTGAAGTGGTGGAAAAAGCCCGAATCTTCATACAGAGAGTCAAAGAGATTCTGCAAACAAGAGAAAATTACCAGAAGTCATGAGCTTGAACGTCAGGCCTCAATGATCGCAGCCCATTTTTCCATATCATGACAACATAAAAACCAAAAAGGAAGAGGCGCGCAGAGCAGAGCCGAGAATCGATCGTGAAGACAAATCCCTAGAGGCGGAATATCTCGATTAGAAATATTCTCGATTTCATTGAAAAGGTTCTCAGCAAGAACTCGAACTTCCCCCTTCATTCTTGCCAGTAACCTTGCGTGCGAAAGGTTTGAAACTGAAACTAGGACCCCGCGAGTTCCCTTCATTTTTCATTCACTTATTTCTTCTTAATGACAATCAGATCTGTCTTCGCCATGAAGCCACCTTTGCCCACCTAGCCAACTTTCTTCCGCCATCTCTAGATTGTGCACTTGTAACGATATGAGACGAGTATTTATTGTTGAAGCCTAAATAGGTTCAGTGAAAGAAAACGTACTTCAAGTGTCTGGAGCTATATGGATGTCTTATCGCGCTCGCCAATTGAAGCATGTGCTGGGATGGCTCATTGCTGCCACTAGAGGAGGCATCACTCGCGCCCAAGTAATTAGGGCTTTAAAGGATGCTCCGCAAAATGCAAATCAGTTGGCGAATCTGCTTGAAATGGACTATAGAACGATAAGGCATCACCTCAAAGTCCTTGAGAAGAACGGAATAATCACATCCGCTGGAGAGAGGTATGGCCTCACATATTTCCTATCCTCCGAGATGGAAGAGAATTATATGTTGTTCGAGGCGCGCTTTGAGTACGCGGGGAAAACCCACGAAGCAGAGATTTTCCGCAAACCCAGATAGGTAGAGTCAAAGCGGAAATAGGTAAGAATATTCTTGGGAAGTCTCAAATACATCAGTCTCGACGACGTAATCCCAACAAAGGGAATCGAAAGCTTCCGGATCTAGGGGCCCTCTATTCCAGGGAGAGATCTTGGCTTAGATTCTTCAGAAAAAAACCTAGGGGGGGTATCTCTATTCGCAAGAATTTCTCTCAATAGAGATCTTGGTTTAGATTCTTCGGCAAAAACCTGGGGGTGTAGGGAGGTATCCTGTATTGGGGAAGATTTCTCGCAGTAGCATGCCTTGGACGTGTCAACCTTAACAGTCCTCTTCAACGAGAGTGTGCGCCGAGAAATGTTGTTTTTAACAGATGTTTTCACCGTAAAAACGATACCCCCCTATATTTTTTCACGTTTTTGCTCTCACAAAGAGGCCTATGATCGTGCCTATCAAGCAGAACCCCATCTTGAAGAACGATAACCTCTTCAAAACTTCCATCAACTATCTAAGGGACTTTCTTCCGCTGTGCACAGTGGGAATCCTGATAAAGGGATGTCCTTTCTATAGGTAAGAATATATTCAACGAGGAAGTGTAGATATAGATACTACGTGTCGGATTTGACCTAAAGAAGTTGACCTTCAAATCTTAACAGGTTAGGAGCTGGTGAGGTGATCTGGAATGCAATTCCAACCATTCACAGTCAAGTATGTAGTACGTGCCAAGTTTGATGTTGAAGGAGTCGTTGAGAAACCAGATGTCATAGGCGCCGTTTTTGGGCAGACGGAAGGGCTGTTCGGAACGGAGCTTGACCTGAGAGACCTGCAGAAGTCGGGAAGAATCGGAAGGATAGAAATCGACCTAAAGTCAGCGAAAGACCAGACGAATGGCTCAATCATTATCCCGACGAGTCTGGACAGGGTTTCAACAGCAATCATTGCCGCAAGCATTGAAAGCATAGAACGCATAGGCCCCTGCTCAGCCCATGTTATCCTGGAGAAGATTGAAGACGTAAGAGAGACGAAGAGAAAGTCCATAATCGAAAGGGCTAAGGAGATCTTGCACGCATGGAACTTGGAGAAGAGACCTGAAACAGAGGAGATCTTCCGAGAGGTATCCGAGATTCTTAGAGCCGCACGAGCTGAAACCTATGGGCCCGAGAAGCTGACCGCTGGTCCCGGTGTTGACTCTTATAAGGAGATCGTCATTGTCGAGGGAAGAGCCGATGTGCTAAACCTGCTCAAGATGGGAATTCAGAACGTGGTTGCCTTAGAGGGTGTGAAGGTCCCTGAGACGATCATAAAACTGACAAAGGAGAAAGAAACCACAGCCTTCTTGGACGGGGACAGAGGAGGAGACCTCATCCTAAAGGAGCTTCTTCAAGTGGCCAGTGTCAGATATGTTGCACGGGCACCCAAAGGCAAGGAAGTTGAGGACCTAACCGTGAAGGAGATCGAAGCCGCCCTTCAGAGCAAAGTACCCATCGAAGAGGTAAAGGAAAAGAAGAAGAAACGGAGAAGAATCCTGGTGCCCAACGAAATCGTCAATGCTGCCAACAGCCTGAAAGGAACGCTTGAGGCTGTCCTCTTGGATGAGCACATGAAGGAGGTAGGCCGCCTGCCAGTCAGCGAGCTTGCTGAGAAGCTTCGCGAGACCGAAGCCGTGAACACCGTGGTCTTTGATGGAGTAACGACGCAGAGACTGGTAGACATTGCAAGCGAGAAGAACATCAAGTATCTTGTTGCTGCCCGAGTCTCGGACGTGGTAAAACAGCCGCTGAACGTGCACTTACTGACTTTTGACGACGTGACTGAGTAGAGACGAGCCTAGAAGAACTCAGCTAATGTTCCTGGTTTTTTGGAGGGAGCAGAAGCGGTTACATCTGCTTCTCTCACCCCAAACATTGACAGAATTCTCAGAGCCGCAGGAACAACCTGGTTCGCCACGTAGTATTCGGCGTCAACCTCCTCGTAGGATGTTAGCATGTAAGGCTTGGCTCTCTCGTACAGCTTGCCTGAGCCTTGAGTGATAATGTAGCCGACCTTGTCGCCAACGGTTAACGCCCATCCTTCATTCTCAAGCTTTCTTGCAGCCGCCACGTGGGGTGCGTTCACTTCGTACTCTGCAACAGGTTTCGTGAGGGTCTTCCAGATGATGAGATCTCTATAGGGAACCTTCCGTTGGCGTAGCTGAACAATGAACTGCTGGACGAATTCCAGCGCCTTCCCCGGCGACTGCTCCTTCAGGATCAGCTCTAATATCCGTTCCTGCGTAGTCCTAGCTACGTTCGCCCAGTCCCCTCGGACAACCTCCAAGCCGACTATTTCAAGGTTGCCGTTAGGGAGTAGACCGCAGTAACGTTTCTTCGCCTCAGTGAAAAGGATGCGCTCATAGACCTTGTCCGGTCTGATCTCCAGTCCAAGTTCCCTCTTGATCATGGAGGATAGGGTCTCGATCCTTTCTGGTTCACGCTCCACGAAGATGCTGTCCGTGTCGCCGTAGACTACGTTCAAGCCCAGTTCCTCAGCCGCCTGTATGGCATTTATGATCATCTCGCGCCCCCAAGCCGCCGTAGCTTCTGCGACAGGCTTCTCGAACCATCGAGCACCTATCCAGCCGGCGTAACCATAGGCTGCATTCGTGATCACTTTCACCGCTTGCTGCCGTGCGTCCAAGAGCCTGTATTCCGAGCTCTGTTGATCTAGCTCCTTCATTCTCGCTCGGATTTGGTCTCTGAACGCGATCAGGTCTGACAGGACCCGCTTGTAGAACCCCGCCGGCTCCTTGAGGAACTTGTGCCCAACCACGGGCGCGATGTTCACCTCCGTCGGCAGCTTTGAAACGGAGGGAGGAATATACGTGTCTGGCGAGACGTTCTTCTCAATCATGATATTTGGGTACATGGACTTAAAGTCAAGAACTGCGATGTTTTCATGTACGCCCGGCTTGGGTGCGAGAACCATCCCACCTGCGTACGGTATATATGGGCGCTCAACTCTTTCGGGCACAATCTCACCAATCCTAAAGGCTTCACGGATCAGATACCATTCAATCCTGAAACCCACGGCTACTCTGCCGATCTGATCCAGAGGCAACCCAACGAGCCTCGAAAGCTGCGAAGCGTAGGGGAACATGCTCTCGAAGATCCCTAGTAGGCATTCTGTCTTCTCAGCAGCGTACCGAAGCAGCTGTGTCCTTTTCTCCAAGTCGTCCCAATAGCTTGCGAAGTCCGTCTCATCTATCATAACCTGTTCATCCAATCTCTTGACGCCGAGAAAGGCTGCCACGTTCTCTATCGTCTTTACCTTAACCTCTTGCAGTTCGTCCGCCATGTCAAGCATGTCCATGCCGGCCCGTCCAGTGATGGAGACATGACCGTACACACTTTGATGCGGCTCCGCGTTCACCCGGTCAATCGAGAGCTTTAGACCAAGCTTTCTAGCTCTTGCCGTGAGGAATTGGAGGTGCCGTCTGTTCGTCTCGAAACCAACAATCACGTCTGGGTCAAAGCCTCTAACATACTCAACGAAGGATTCCATCAAACTTCGATCGTCCAAGTTGCTGGCTTTGAAGCGCCTTGTCTCTCCCGTATTCGTGATGGTCGAAATAATCACTACGGGGTCCGTTTCCGGTTTTGGAGCTCCCCTAGACGCGTGGTAAACTGGAAAGAAGCTTATTGTTCTGAATGGTGGAGGAGCACCCTTCTCCTCCATTCTAGCCGGCACAGTCTTGGCAATGTACACGTCGTCAACTTGGGCTTTCACATCACGGTCCGCCTCCTCCACGTCCGCCCGATGCCAGCTACATGGAGTCACACCGCTGTCTATGAGGTAACGCATTGAGTAGCGGAAATCGTCCTCAAGGCACTTTTCTACACCCTCGATCCCTGAGAGAGCCTTCGCACACTGAGGAACGAAATCAGGGTCCAAACAGGAAACCTTGATTGCCTGCACCTCTCGCCCAAAAAACCTTTTGACGGTAAGCTCAATCTGGCCTAAGAAGGGCATCTCCGATGCTTGTTGATGGATTCTTCCAAGCACAGTCTTTGGGTCTTCCTGGCTTTTCAAGACAAGGTAGAAGTACATGACAAAGCTCCTCTCTATGACGAGGACGCGTCTTCCTTCACCATCAATGCCCCACATCCATAGCTCCGGCTTTCCATCCCGCTTCTCATAGTTAATGTCAAGTAGCCAAAACGTCAACTTCTGCAAAGCTCAAGGTTCCTCCCCGCGACACTTAGAGTATGTCATAAGCGGCATATATTCTTGGATGATTTCCAAACCGAATAGGAAAGAGAGAATGGCAATCCCTGCGCCTTGTCTTCCTACAATGTAAGAGAGTATATGCCGAAAAACATTACCACCGAAGACAAGAGAAGCCGCGCCGTGACCCTCTCTTTTAAGAAAATGCTGGACATGATCGACGCCCATACTGGTGAGGATGCGCTGAGCGGGTTTGCTCTTGATGCTCCTATCAATCTCATGCTGTAAAGGAACGTGATTCCTCCCAAGACCATACCAAAAAACCCTGAACCCCAAAGAAGCATTAGGCTTCGCTTGTCAAGATCCCACTTCTCCTTGGGCTTCGAAATCAGAAAGAGGAACGCGGACAACACTGGGTAACGAAGCGCATTGGCTAGAAGAACACTTGTGTCTTTCAGTCCTAAAGCTACGAATGTCACGCCAGCGGCCCAAGCGACCGCAGCTCCGAAGGCCATCAATAGCCCCTTCGAGCTACTTTCATCTTGGCCCTGTCTTGTGCTCTCTGTGGCAATCAGAATCACACTGAACACGGTCAGAACGGTGCCGATCAAGGTTCCAAAGTGAGATGGTTCTCCCAGAAAAACGATGGCAATGACAGTCGTGAGCAGCGGGGAGGTGTAGGCGAAGGTGTAAGCCTGCGAGACGCCAACAAGCCTGATGCTCAGGTTAAGAAGCGTGTCGCCTATCCCGAACCCAACGATGGCTGCAGCGACCACAAAGAGCAGCCCTTGAATGCTTACGCTTGTCAGATTGTTCATCTCGCCCGCAACGTAAGCGATGAGAAGCATAAGAGCCGAAGAGAAGAACGTCTTAACTGCATTCGCGCGGATGGCATCTACCTTCTTCAGTGCCTCTGCTGAGAGAATGGTCGAAACAGCCCATAATACAGCCGTCAGCACGGCAAGAGACTCACCGTACACGAACAACGCCTCCAAGCTTGAAGCATCTCGGATGCTCCTTGGAGCATTTGGGTAGCTAACGATGTCTACGCTAATAAGGCTGTAGCAGGTGATTCCGGCAGCCAAGAAAGACTTATACACTGCGCGAGTGATTCTGGTTGTGTCTTGCAGATTGTTCTTACCCAGTTCTCTGGATGTGGTAACATGGTTGTCACTGTTATAGGCGCCGGAACTATAGGCACAGCCGTGGCAAAGAGCCTTCTCAAGAGCGGACACGAAGAGATTTCAGCCACTAGAAGGCACATTGAACGGGCAAAGGAACTTGAGGAGTCAGGTGTACGAGTCACAAGAAGCAACAGGAAAGCTGCCAAAGAAGCTCGCATCGTCATTTTGTGTGTGAAGCCAAAGGATATTCAGGGAGTACTCGAAGAGATAAAGGACGAGATCAAAGGCAAGCTTGTAGTATCCTTCGCCGCAGGCGTGCACCTGTCTTTCCTGAAAGCTATAGCTCCTGAAGCCAAGTTCGTGAGAGCGATGCCCAACATAGCCGTCCTAGTTCAGGAATCCTTCACAGCCTACTGTGCAGGCTCAGACCTAACCTCGAACGAGAGAGTAGAAGCTGAGCAGCTTCTTCACATCCTAGGAAGAGTCGTTCAGATAGACGAGAAACACATGGACGCGGTGACAGCCCTTAGCGGTTGCTCTCCCGCCTACCTTTCAGTGATAATGGGAGCCATGGTTCAGGGCGGAATAGAGGCTGGATTGCCCAAGGACTTAGCTCTTGCAGCAGCCGCCCATACGATGGCAGGAACAGGCAAGCTTGCGTTGGAGGCCGCGAAGGAGCCTTCCGAGATAATAGGCATGGTTGCAACGCCTGGCGGCGTCACAGAGGATGGGCTTCAGGAACTGGAAAAATACTTTGTGACCGAGGCAATAGTCTCAGCGGTGAAAGCTGGAGCTTCCAAATCCAAGAGGATATCTCAGAGCTTTTCCTAGAAGCGGGTCAGCTGCCAACATCAACCTTGTCAGTCTTCATCAGGGCTGTCAGTCTTTCGACTCCGTGTATCTCCCGGATGTATCTAGCCACGCTCTTCGGGAGGAGTTTCTCCCAGCTTGAGTTCTGCACCATCTTTTCTCTGATCTCAGTGGCCGAACACATCTCTCTATCAAAGAATGGAATGCTTTTCACAGTGAAGCCAGCTTCGATGAACAGTCTTCTCGTCAACGGTTCGTTCGAGAAGACAACGCCGAACTTTGGAACCAATGAGCAGACATGTGAGACCCAGATGCCGTGAATCCTGAGGTCGGCGACCGGAATAATAAAGTGCCTTGAGGGGTCTATGCCTGCCTCGTCAAGAGCCAACCGAATCATGAACGTTCTCTCGCCAGCAGTGAAGGGATTCTTCAAAGTGTGGCTCTGCAACGCGCTACCGATCATCACAATGATCTCAGAAGACTCGTTCAGAATGTGTTTGATGGCCTCAAGGTGACCCAGATGAAAAGGCTGGAAACGCCCGGGATATAGAGCCCTCAGGAAGGCTTTTCCCCTAGCAGAAGTGTTACTCATTGCCACGCCACCGATCCGCCAAACCAAACGAAAAAGTGTAGCCCAAGAGATTTATCGTTTTTGCATGCGGTCATTGAGAGCTTTCCGAACTTGGTTCAGCAACCGTCTAATGGGAGCAAGTCCTTCTTGACTCATGCTATGTTCTTCTCAATAGCTTACCAATCCGTGCGTCAGGATGGTGTCGATGAACATTTCTTTGGCTCCTGAGCTAATCTTTCTAGGGCCTCCGCGATTGCTGTCTCACCTTTGCTTCTGAGTGTGCTTATGGCTACTTCAGTGTTGACCTTCCTCGGTTTGCTCCCCCATAGTCGCTGGAAGTTCTCCGAGTATATCTTCCTCAACGCACGCGGCGGCAAGTCAAGACCAAGGAAAGGCGCCTTGTACCTTGTTAGAAGCTCATCAGCCGTTTCCGGCGTGTGGAACTTATCGTCCGATTCCAAGAAGTTTCTGACGAGCCATATTCTGTCAATCGCCTCTTCCACCGTCTGCCAGGTTGAAATGTCCGTTCCGAAGAAGATCCTGTCTTGATACTTAATGAAGAAGTCTCTCCAGTCGTCTCTCCGGCGTGAGATATTGTGCATGAGCTCTATACCCAGCGTCAGGTCAAAGTTAGCATTCCTGTAGCAGTCTAGAAACGTAGACGCTCTCTCAATGTCCGCCGAGATGAAGTAGAAGTGGCATAACACTATCCGAAGGTCAGGATGAGCATCGAGAACGCTCTCAGTCTCTCTATACAGCTCCTCCTTGGTCGGATAGTCCTCGAGATAGTACACCCAACCCTTCTTCTTCGCCCAGTCTGGGGCCAGCTTCTCATCCCAGAACTCCTCTGGGTCCGCCACATGACACAGAACAGGGAAACCTTGAGCTTCGCACGCGTCCCAGAAACCTTCATAATAACAACCATCTAACGGCACGTGCCTGCTTCTGGGGACGGGTTTTGAGCCCATCTCGCCCACGCCGTCGAACCCCAGCTCGATAAGTGACCTAATGTACTTTTCCCAATCCGCGTCTGGCAGTTGGTCGGTCTCGCCCGACCATGGCGCAAACCCGCCTGCGTAGAACAATTCCGGGTATTGAGCCTTCGAGTACAATGCTGCATCGCGTCCAGATATGTACGTCTGGCTCAGCCTCCCTCTCTTGATGACTTCAGCCATGAAAGCGCCCATCTTGTTCAGTTCGGTCGGGCTGAGCTGCAAGCGTCCCGCGCCAACGCCCGCGAAGTGTGCGTGGCAGTCGATAACAGGGATATCCTTGAACTCTGATGGCTCCAACCAGAACTCGCCTCCGCTCACTTGGCAGTTTCTATATTCCGTAGTGTTTATTGATCTCTTCTTCATAGAGGCGGCTCTTGCCTGACTCTACATCGTCAACCTTGACCGCTTTGCGAGCCAAGGAGGATTCGATCAAAGCGTACGAGGCGGCTAAGTCTCGGAGCCCTTCCCGCCCGCTTGTCTCCATCTCTCGCCTCTCTTTGATCGATCTTATGAACTCAAGCGTCTCCAGAGCCATCGCGTCCCCTATGCCCATCGGGAAGTATCTTTCCTTGACTTCCTTGCCTGCATTCATTTCGAAAAGATCTCTGATCTCTTCCTTTGTTCCGTCGTCAAGAACGAGCGTGTTGCCTTTAATACATCCCCTCGTTCCGTATATCGTTCTTGGGATGGAAAGCCCTTCGCCATGCCCGCCCCACGAGGAGAATATATTTCCCAAGGCTCCGCTTCTGAACCTCAATATGCCCAAGAAAGTGTCGTCAACGTCGCTTTCGACTTTCTCTGTGATCCCTCCTGCGGAGTCACGAGTGTATCTTGTCTTCTCAAGCGTTTCGACCATGCCTATGACTTCGTCAAGTTCTCCACAAAGGTACCTCAGAACGTCGAACAAGTGAACCCCCAAGTCTATTGTCGGTCCGCCTCCGCCGAGGAGCTTCTTGTGCCGCCAAGCTGTCTCAGCAACTATCTTGCTTGGAGACCAGTATCCGCCTATGCCTCCGCTCAGGACAACTTGCATGTCGCCGACGTAGCCCCGTTCGATAGCCCACCTAGCCATTCTGACTTCCGGAAAGTACCTAGCGTTCTCTGCAACACCCAAGACTACGTCAGCATTCTTAGCAGCCTCAACCATCTTGCGCCCGGCCTTGACCGTCAACGCAAAGGGCTTTTCAATAAGAACATGCTTGCCAGCATGGATACTGGCTAGTGCTATGTCATGATGCGAAAAGACCGAAGTGTAAATGTCAACGGCATCAAGGTCTGCTTCCCTGAGCATCCTGACATAGTCGTCGTATACATCGACATCCGTGTCTGTCTGGAAATCAGAGACGTAGATGTGCGGCACAGCTAGCGGGTCGCCGGGCGGGCCAACTGGCTCTCGCGGAGGCAACCCTTCCCCCGGACGGCTAAACCTCTTGGCGTCTTCGGTCCTTCTTGCACACAGAGCCTTTATTCTGACGTCAACGCCCTTTTCAATGAGTGCCTTGTACCCGTGCAGATGCGCAGGCATGATGCGGCCGCAACCAACAAGCCCCACTTTCAACATCAGACTGCCCTACTCTCCCGATCCGAGTTCGCGAAGGTATACGGCTCTGTCCTGCTGCATGGACATGAGTCCAGCCTCAAGGATGGCTTGAGCATCCCTGTTAAGCTCTGCAGACACAACGTCGTCAAAGGGCTCGTCTTCTCGAATGCAGGATACAAAGTGCTCCACTGCATTTCGTTTGCCATCCTCAAGAGGCGGAACCGCAATTGCTTCCCAAGATCTCCTTTCAGGCTTGAACACACGCAACTCCTTTGCTGCTACCATGTTTCCTTCACTTCCGTTAATGGAGAGGGTGTACTGTGGCGGCACGCCTTCGCCAACTTGAGACCATGAAGCCTCGGATATGCCCATTGCCTTCTTGTACCCCATCAACAACACGGCGTTGTCTTCCACAGTCAAGTAGTCCCGTACGTAGGTTCCCCCGAGAGCCACAGCTTTCTCTGGCACTCCAAGTATCCATCGGCATATGTTAGCCCCATAGCAGCAGTAATCCATGAAGGCTCCAGCTCCGTTTAGATCTCTATTGTACAGCCAATCGTAAAAGTAAGGCGAGCACCCGATCTCCTTGGGTCCCGCGTGAGCTGCTCTGTACCGCACTTGGTAGACTCTGCCGACCTCACCCTCGTTAGCCAATCTACGGGCTTCTCGGAAGTTCGCATTCCAAGCAGTTGGGTAATTCACCATAAGCTTGACCCCATATTTCTTTGAGGCTCTTACCATCCTACTAGCTTGGGCCAATGTCGCGGCCATAGGCTTCTCTACCAGCACATGTAGCCCTTTTTCAGCTGCTAGTTCGGTCACGTCCGCGTGACGGCTGTTCTCAGTGTAGACGAACACTGCATCGATCTTCTCTTCAGCAAGAAGATCCGCGTGAGACTCATAGGTCTTGATACCTCGCTCTTTGGCTTTGGCTAGAAGAGGCTTGTTGACATCTGCGACGCAGGTTACGATGGCGTTTTCGACCTTCTTGACCTCTTCGAGTACTCCCCAAACGTGGTCGTGAACCAGACCAATAACTCCAATCCTCAGTTTGGTCGTCACCACACCACCGCACTTACAATCGTCTCATGCTTCATATATCCTTAACTTACTGTGTAGCAGATATAGTGGAAGCTGCTTTCATACCTGAACTTGCAGAACCGGAACCTTGGGGACTACGTGGACCTCGCCCATATTCTGCAGGTTCCCTCACTACTGACCATACATGCACCCACTGGTTTCCGTGGTGTGCACGCCTTCATGAACAACGAGCACTCATTCGGTCTGATCCTGCCGACTATGACGAGGTGGCATCTGCAACCGGGCTGCAAGTCCACGCCCGTCTCGACCTTCAAGCCATGTCTCAAGTGGGCATCGAGTTCTGAGTACTCCTTGGAGAGCGTAAGTTTGGAGAATCGGATTGTGCCTAGTCCGCGCCAGCTCCCGTCGGCCACCTCGAAGACCTTTTGCATGAGTTGCTGCGCCTTAGCATTCCCCTCCCGCCGGACGGCTCTGGTGTACTCGTTCTCAAGACGGGGCTTCCCTTCGCGCAGCTGTTTCAGAATCATATAGATACCGATCAGCACATCCAAGGGCTCAAAGCCTGCCACGACGGTTGGCATGCCGTACTTTTCGGGGAAAACTCTGTAAGGCTCAAGCCCTATCACCGTGCTAACATGGCCGGGGGCGATGAACCCGTCTAGGCCTAAGTCCCTCATCTCGGCCATTATTTCCATGGCAGGGGGAATGAGCCGGTGCGAAACCAACAGGCTAAGATTCCGCGGCGGTTTTCCCACCGCTTCCACAGCTGTTGAGGGCGCAGTGGTCTCGAAACCAACAGCGAAGAAGACGGTTTCCCCACTAATCCTTTTCGCGATCTTGACTGCGTCTCCGATACTGTAAACGACCCTAACGTCGGCTCCTTCAGCCTTAGCATCTAGAAGTGATCTTCGTGAGCCAGGAACCCGAAGGATGTCGCCAAAGCAAATGGTTGTCACGCCTCTAAGGGCCAACTCAACAGCTTCATCGATCTCTGATGCTGGCACTATGCAGACAGGGCAACCGGGACCAGCAATAACCTCAACATTTGAGGGCAAGAGCTCACGTAGCCCGAAATGGGTAATCGTCCATTCATGCGTGCCGCAGACATGGCAGATTTTGACGTTGCGTTCATTACCAGCGAGTTCACAGATTCTCTTGGCCACTTGGTTGGCAAGTGTCGCGTCCCTGAACCTCATGTTCCTAGCCATACTATTCCCTAGTGCGATGGTCATATTTATTGTCACAAGGCGGCCACTTTCAACCCATCAGCAACGGCTGAAGAACGTCAGGTATGCAAGTAGCTGAGCATAGGCGACCGCTTGCCATGGTTGACTTTTCAGAATAATCTTTCTGGGTTGTTCGGGACGTTGGAGGAGAAAACAGAACTTTCTAGAAAAAAACGCGGTAAGAAAGCATTGATCGGGCGACCGAGTTCGATTTCTCCATTCAAATGCCGCAGAGTTGAAGTTTCTGGCTTCGCTGCAGGCCGCAAAGCTTTATCTGATTACAGCTGATGGGGGGTATTTTGCGGGGTGCAAACTCATGTCTCAAGAAAAGCCACCAGCAGAGAAGAAAGAAGAGGAAGAAGAGGAAGAGTGGGAAGAAGAGGAAACTGAAGAGGACTGGGAAGAGGACTGGGAAGAAGAGGAAACTGAAGAGGACGAAGACTGGTAGTTACCACCAAGGGCAGTCAAGAACAAAAGTAGACAGGCAATGAACAAAGAGCTTCATTGAAGATTCGGACGGGTCCAGAATCAACAACCAAACCTCCGACTTTTCGTTGCATGAATGAACCTAGAGTTTTGTGAGTTAGCTACGGCAATAGTGCATTCTTTTCACTCGCTGCTTCTCGTTGGGGTTCACTCTTCAACATCTCCTCCCACAGTCGCAGCGTTTCTCTTGCTTCTTTTTCATCGAGGACCTGAATCGCGTATCCCGCATGAACTAGAACGTAGTCGCCTATCTTTGTCTCAACAAGCATGACGTTCACTTCCCGCAGAACGCCGCTTCCGAAATCAACCTGAGCCACGCCGGCTTTGACCTCCAAGACCTTTGCTGGGATCGCTAGGCACATCGCCATCAACTTAAATAATCATGACTCTCTGAGCCAAATAAATCCATTGCTGTCCAAGAAACTCAGAAACTTGCCACAACAGCTTGGCCAAACGATACGCCGCCGTCGCCCGGCGGAACGGCCTCGTGAACTAGGAAATCCAGACCAGATGCTTCTATGATGCTCCGCAACGTTTGTGTCATAATCTCGTTACAAGCAACTCCGCCTGTGAAGCCAACGGAGCTTACGCCCTTTTCACTGGCTTTTTCGATCGCTAATGTAGCTAGACCCTTTGCCAGATAGGCGTGAACTGAGTGAGCCAGATTCGCCTTGCTGATCTCATCCCTATTCTCGAATACGGCGCGAACGAGTCCTTTTGTGTGCAGAACGTTCTTCTTGAACTCGGGTTCAAGGCCTAGAACGTCCTTGCCCTTCAAAGCGAGCGATTCGAGTTTCATCGCGGGCTCACCTTCGTAAGTCCTCTCGTAACATATGCCCAAGACGGCTGCGATTGCGTCCAGAATTCTTCCGCAACTTGTCGTCTTGACCGCGCTGTCATGTCTCTCCAGCTGATTCAGAATCACGTGTACTTCTCTCTCGCCATGTGGAAACCTTTCTTGGTTTTCTTGAAGCCATGTCTCTACGTCGACTTCTCCATGCAGTATGCCCGCTGCGACTCTTAGAGGGTATCTGGTTGCTAGGTCCCCCCCGATTAGGGGTTGCTTCTCAAGGTGAGCTAGCCGTTCGAATCCTTCAGATGCCTGGCTACAGAAGAGAACCTCACCACCCCAAGCTTCGCCATCCAGCCCGTACCCATATCCGTCGCAGCAGATGCCCACAAGCTCATCAACGCCATGCTCAGCCATCAGGGCTGCCGCGTGCGCGTAGTGATGCTGCACTTGGATGAGTTCCCAGCTGTTCGCTTCGGCAAGTTCACGTGCAAGCTGCGTCGTTGCGAATCTGGGATGAAGATCGTACCCGATCGTTTCAACCTTAGCGTTTGTCAGCCGAATCAAGTGCTTGGCTGCGTTCTCGAGGAACCCACAAGTCTCAACATTCTCGACATCGCCTATATGCTGCGAGATGAACGCTTTTCCACCTAGAACGACGCACGCTGTGTTGTTTAGCTCCCCACCTAAACCGACGGCGCAACGCTCAGTCTTCTTCCTCAAGAAGACCGGCGCAGGAGCGTACCCCCGTGAACGCCTTATGAAAGCTTGCTTTCGGTCATGAACTCGGACAACTGAGTCGTCGCATCTATGAGTGATCTGTCGATTGTGAAACAGGAAATAGTCCACAACGCCGCTGAGTTTCTCCAGGGCTTCCTCATCGTCCTTTATGATTGGCTGGTTAGGCGGATTGGCACTCGTCATCACAAAAGCTGGGTCCCCTACATCGCTGAAAAGGATGTAATGCAGACCAGTATAGGGTAACATGACGCCAACATTATGCAATCTTGGCGAGATCAGGTCTGAGAGGTAGTAGTCTTCGCTCTTGTCCAGCAAGACTATGGGGCGTGCTGGAGAAGTTAGAAGCTGCCTATCTCTTTCTTTCACCTCGGCAAACGTCTCGATGGCTCTTAGGCCTGCAGCCATCACTGAGAATGGTTTCTCTCTCCGGTGCTTGACCTTTCTGAGTCTGACTAAGGGCTCATCCATCACTGTAGAAGCAGCAACGTGGAAGCCACCGTAGCCCTTGATGGCAACAATGTGTCCTTCTGAGATAAGCCTGCCCGCCTCGCGAATCGGGTTGCGACATGCAGCCACTCTCTCGCCCCCATTATTTGTCAGGCTGACGCTTGGTCCACACTCGGGACATGCAACAGTTTGGGCGTGGAACCGTCTTTTCTGTGGGTTCTCGTACTCGTCGCTGCAGAAGCTGCATATCTGAAACGCGGACATCGTGGTGTTCTTGCGGTCGTAGGGGAGCCTATCGATGATAGTGTATCGGGGACCACAGTCTGTACAGGTAATGAAGAAGAACTCATGCCTCGGGTTTTTGGGGTCACGGAGCTCATCCAAACACTCGTCGCATATAGCAACGTCTGGCGGGATGACTGAACCCGAAAGTTCAGTCGCGTCTGAGCTCTTTAGGATAGTGAATCTCCTACGCTCTTGCTTCCCTTTCATAGGCGAGGTGATTACGTCGTAGATCTGCGCCAGAGGAGGTTTCTTGTCCTTAAGGTCCCTCAGGAAGTTCTTGATGTCTTGTTCCCTACCCTCAACCAGTATGTCTACTCCGGCGTCTCCTCTGTTTTGAACATAACCTGTCAGTGCATTCCTTCTGGCAGTGCGGTAGATGAAAGGACGAAAGCCTACTCCCTGAACTATGCCTGTGACTCTGATCTTCAAACGCACAACGCAACATCTCTCTTACTAAGAACGAAACGACGAGCAATAAAACATTACCCTAACAGCGCCCATACCATACATGCGGCTCAGAGAACTGCTCTTATGGCTTCCATGAGGATTTGTGCGATCTCCCTTGACGCCTTTCGAAGCTTGGGCGACAGGTTCTCCCCAAATTCCACCCTTTCCGGCTGCACGCCCAACAGCATGACCTTCGCGTTCAGGCTTTTCCTCAGGACCTCAGCAAGAATGAAGAGGGGCATGGCATGCGTGGACAAGACGGTTCTGGCAAACTCTTCTGGTAAGACAAGCCTGGCTCCTCCAGGATCTACATTGAGTTGTGCTGCGTCGATCATCAACACATGGGAGGGCTGAAACGACTCTATCTCATCTAGGCGGTTCTCTGGTACTGTCTCGCACTCGAAGAGTCTGGCGTTCTCTGGTACCTTTCCTTTAAGCCGTTTAAGAACTTCTATGCCAACAGCATCGTCGCCACGGAAAGGGTTGCCAATCCCAAGTACCGCGAGCCTTCTACAGTCAGTGAGCCAAGTAGCAACCTGATTCTTCAGTCTCAAATCTTGATACCCTCAATGATACCCGCGCGGGCAACATCGTGTTATAGATTGAGTCTGCTTGCCATGCTTTAAGGGTTGCCTAGGGCTGCAAGAAGATATATGTTGCCATTGACAATCATATCTGAAAGTGCGCTCTGGCATTCGATGCCAGAATCATCAACTGCAAAGGGATCTGAGGGAGTAGCGCATGGTTAAGTTCGGGTTGGATTTAACAATCTGGCCTTGGGAATATGAAACTTTCGACGAGATTGTTGAGATCGCCCAGCTAGCTGAGAGTCTAGGAGTAGACTCCTTATGGATGTCAGATCACCTCATGTACACAACGCCAAATGTTGGCTCGCTGGAGGTGTTCGCTGCTTTAGCTGCCGTGGCTGCCAAGACTCGCAACGTAGTTCTGGGTACGAAGGTGGTCTGTGCGCCTATTCGGCATCCCGGGCTCTTGGCAAGAGCGGGGACAACATTGGACATAATCTCTGGCGGTCGCTTCGTCCTTGGGATTGGCACCGGCTGGTTCAAGGCGGAGTTTGACGCCTTCGGATTTCCTTTTGAAAAAAGATTCGAACGAATGCGAGAGACTGTGGAGATCATCAGAAAGTCTTGGACGCAGCCCGTTGTGGATTATGAAGGGAAGTATTACACGATTCGCGGAGCTGTGTCCTTACCGTTGCCTGTCCAGAAGCCTCATCCGCCCATATGGATTGGCAGCCAAGGGCCGCGTATGCTAAGATTGACGGCTGAACTTGGCGACGGCTGGGTCATACCCAACCAAAGCGTAGAGGATTACCGCCAAAAATGGGAGTTCATCAAAGAGAAAGCTAGAAAGGTTGGCCGAACCGCAAGCGACATCGAACCTGCCCACTACGCATATGCCAGCTTATCCTCAAGCTCAAACCAAGCGTGGAGATACGCCAAGGATCTTATCTTGCCTGAGAGACGCAGAGCTCTGAACCCGGGGCTGACCCTTAAGGAAGTGGGTGACATCTGCCTCATCGGCGATCCTGACGAATGGGTCACCCGAATCAACGAGTACATAGAGGCTGGTGCGGAACACATTATTGTCAAGATAGTCCCCTTGACCCAAGAAGCTCTATGCCTTTACGGGGAAAAGGTGATCCCACACTTCGGGAAGAATACATAGTCTATCTAGCACGGCGGCACTGATGCAGTACGGTCCTGTGTTTGGCTGGTCCTCCTCTTGGGAGGCTCTTGTGCAGGTCTATAAGCTTTGGCCCACTCGGACAGATCGCAGTATAAGTGTTCTTCTTGATTCACTTGTGAGCAGACCGTTCAGGTAGTATTTGATGGTTGCATCTTGCTTAACCGTGCCAACATCACTTGACACCCAGTAGTATGCTGTTGTGACTATTCGCATGCTCTGTCCATCAAGCATTATCCCTTCCACTTCTGTGGTCTTCACCCTTGCACAGAAGTATGTTGCACCATTCTGGGCGCTTACGCTCTCCAGATCCTCCACTTCTTCCTTGCCCACGATGCTTCCGCTGTAAGCATTTCCCTGCATGAACACCGTGAAGTTGCTTGCATATTCCCAACTCTTCCCTCTAGCCAGGGGGTATGGAGGACCTGGCAAGGGGCTATCGTATGTGCATTCCGTTCCATCTGATACCCATTTTCGCAGTGAGCCGCCTTCTGTGAGGTAGTAGTAAGTTGTCTCCTGGGGCCTCTCAATCCTGATTTCCGTTTCGCTTACCTTAAGCCATCTTACTGAGCTTTCTTTACCATCAGCCCACTCAGTGAAGATCTTCTCTGTCCCGTCAGGAAGAATAGGCATGCCAATCTGTTCAGCGGAATCCTTCCCTGTTCCTACTACCCGTGTCTCAGTTTCAGCAATCAACGACACTAGGTTGAGTATCAGCTGGTAATTGTCTTCCGAGAAACAGTATGGCTCACTGAGGAAGGTCAGGTCACCAAAGGCAGCTACAGCACCATTTCCCCTTTTTGCCAAAGCAATCACTGCGTAGCTGTCTGCTCTTTCAGCCACAGAAGAGTACGTAGTGACAGATGTCCAAGCCAACCCTTTTTGCATCGAGTAGATGTGGGTTGCTGTACAAAGAAGCAAGGACCTCAAACCCGTGGTTAGGGAGTTTGCCGAGAAGTTCTTCGCGTAGATGTTGCGGTATATCCCGTAGTGTTCCTCTTCGTTGTAGAGGTAACCCTTGGCGAAGGAGAAACCGAATCTTGTGGAAATTGAGTTAACTGGAGCAATAATTCCCGCGGCCAACCCTTCGTATCCAAGGTATTCCCAAGCTGGATCAAAAAACAGAAGCAGTAGCCCCCCATCATCCACAAACTTCTCGATGGTCTTGCACTCTGTCTCACTGTAGACTTCGGTTGGGGAGGCAACTATGAAGCACGATGCACTCTCAAGCTTAGACTCAAGGTCATACCACTGTGAAATAAAACTAACCGTCACGTTTCTTTTTGCCAGCTCGGCTATGAGGATGTCAATGTCCCACCACAAGATCTGGTTCCCATGCGACGTATCCACAAGTACATCGCCTTCTCGAGCGTCCTGCGTAGCTGGAGACGCGAACGGGTTAGTGCCTTGAGCCATGGCTTGAGGGGGAAGGTAGATATAGTGAACTGCCGGTGGAGGATGAATCTCATCGAGAACCCTTAAGGTTATGTTTTCCCATCTCATAGATGTTGCGTTAGACGAGCCCTGCCAAGATGTAGAGACCCCAATCTGTCGTGGGACAAGCTCAGCAACCTCGTACTGAACGAGGTTTGCCTGCTTGGCTACCTTCTCCACGGCCTTCAGGAAAGAGCCTGCTTCGTCAGCCAAGCCGACGGCCACGGCTTCGCTCCCCAGATAAATCGTTGCCCTTCTCAGCTGGGTCGAAGACAGCTTGAGGCGGTTGCCTCTGCTCTTCTCGACTGCTGATACGAAGTTGTCGAGCGCGTGGCTCAGGTTAAGGGGAAATAGGAGCTTGGAGAACCCTGTTGCCTTGTGGGCCCCGGTCTCCATTACTGATTCCTGAGGTATAAGCACCGGTGGTCCTCTTCCTATGACTCCTATGCTTCCGACGAATGATGTGGGTGGTACGAAAATGTGATCAGCAGCAACAGCAATGTAATACCCTCCAGAAAGCGCCGTGGTGATTGAGGCGACCAAGGGTTTCTTTGCCTTAAGCTCGAGGAGGTCTAGGTATATCCTTTCAACATAATCAGCATAGCCACCTGCTGAGTCAACTACGAGCACAACGGCTTTCACACTTTCGTTGAACACGGCTTGGCTGATGAGGTCAGTGCAATAGGCAACAGTCCAAGATGTCTCGATGTAACCCTCCACCTTTATTACCCCCACTAGGTTCCTGCGTTCGGCCGAAGGGTACCTAGAAGACATCTGCAGATAGATCACGGAGGCGGCGAAGATGCAGATGAGGATTGTCGCGTAGATCTCACGCCGTCCCAGCTTTGAGAGCAGAGTTCCGAAAGCCATATCTTCTTCTCGACTTTGGTTCAAGAAATGTTCCTCCGCCACAACCTACGGTAACATACAGTTTATTTAAGAGTTGTGGGGACTTCTTGGCGGCACATTCCAAGAATGAGGCGAGAAAGCAGTACAGGGAACACGGACAGACAGCTACTCTGCTCGCAAGTCTAAGTGATAACCTCCATGTAAGAAGCGGTAATAGCTGAACGCCTCCTGTTTAGAGCTAGAGGCGCGCTACGAAAGAAAAGCCCCTATCACCATCTCAAGATGACAGAAAGCGCGACTTTCCTGCGCAAATGTCTCTTCCTCCGCCCGAAGTCAGGATTCACTAGAAACCTATCTGAAACCTTTGGCTTGTCATGAACAACACGAATGACGAGCGGCTACTTGTGGTAGAATCACTGAGTCATGCGGGTGAACCCCAGGAAAGGTGGAGAAAGGATTGAAGCATGTACCGATCACGCCGCAGAATCGAGTGGCCGAGACTCTTCAGAAAGAGAAAACGAATGAAACAAAGCTCTAGCATATCGGTATTTTGCCTTGGGCTAGGTCCATGCAAAACTTGTCTATGTTCTCCAGCTCGTGGTCAACAATCTCTGCTGCCGCTTTCTTCACCTTGTTGAATGCTGTTCCTCTCTTCGTGATCAGCTGCACGGCTGCGACCGTTGGATGATCTATGGGGTGACCAATCCTGCTCAGCATCCAAACGTAGACCTCTTCTGCCTCTAGCACTTGGCGATTTATCTCGTTGGCGATCCTATGGGTTAAGAGGTTATAGATTTTCCCAACATGGCTGACTGGGTTCTTCCCAGCCGCAGCCTCGGAGCACTGAGGCCTGTTAAGTGAGATCAGTCCGTTCACCCGGTTTCCTCTCCCAACTTGGCCTGAATCTGCCCCGTCTGCGCTCGTTCCCAGCACAGTCAAGTAGACTCCCCCGATGCCTCTGCCCGGGGCGTCAAGTGTGTTCAGTTGGACACTCACCTTGCTGAAGTTGTTGTTCTCCTTAACAAACCGAGTTAGATCCTCAAGGGCTTCAGCCTTCTTCTCAAAATAATGCCTCTCACTCTCGATGAAGCGATCGACATAGGCCACCGAAACCGTAAGATCTAGCTCGTCGCCTTTCCGCAGTCCCATCACCTTTATGTCCTCCCCTGTCTCAGGGAACCTTTTCTTGAAATCCTTGGAGTTCAGGTAGTTCTCTGTTCTCAAGACAGCTTTCTCAGTGTTCGTCAACGGTGCCCATCCCACAGCCGCAGATGTGTCATTCGCTTCGAGGATTTTCCTGCCTCTCCTAAATATGTCTGTGAGCGCCGAGGATCCTGGCAGAATCTCAACTTGGTATATGACATGGTGCTCCGGGTTCACGAACCTCAAGTTCCTCTCAAACCATTGCTTGGCTGTTTGGACAGCAATCTCTTCAACCGGTATCTCCGTCTCGTCAACCTTGAACGTCGCTCTGTCTCCAAAAATCAGCTTCATGGGTTTCTTGACGACTCCGCCACCGAACCTTGTCTCCACGTCTCCTGCGGCTAGCAAAGACTTGTCGATGTTATGGTGCATTATGAACCCTGTCTTGTCCAAATACTCCTTGCTCAAGGCGACCGAAACCTGGTTCATTATGCAGTCGCAGATTGTGTCCGGGTGGCCGAGGCCTTTTCTTTCAACAACTTCAATCTTTTGGTCCTCCAATGGAGCCTGCTCTAGCCGCGTGACTAGTATGTTTCTCATAGGAAGTCACCGTTCATAGGCCGCCGAATGAGATAGGACTAGAGGCGATATATACCTTACGGTATAATCTCCATTTCCAGTATACATTATTCTACATAACCGCCCGAATGATAGGCGATCATACAGAAAAGCAGATATTCACAGAAGCAACCATTGTATGTGGAAAAAATAACTACAGGTTATCAAGATGCTTGTCAGAGGTCTAATGTTGAAGAAGATGCGGATTGATGCCGGCCTTACGCAGAGCCAACTCGCAAGGATGGTAGGCGTGTCTCAAGCCCACATCGCAAAGATCGAGGGAGAAAAGGTCGACCCTAGGTTGTCCACTGTGAACAAGATACTTCAGATTGTTGCAGGCGGAAGAGGAAAGAAATGCGGCGAAATAATGACAAGAGGCGTGATCGTAGCAGACCCTAAGGACAAGGTCAGCAAGGTAAGCGAGCTCATGATAAAGCACGCTATCTCTCAGTTGCCTGTTGTTCAGGGCGACAAAGCAATAGGAATGATCACTGAGGAAGGAATCGTGAGAAACCTCAATCCAAACATTGCGAATGAGCTAGTTGAGAGGGTCATGGTGCCTCCACTCCCAACTGTGACAGAAGACACAGACGTGAGTGTAATAAGGCCGCTTGTTGAAACTCATCCTGGCGTGCTCGTCACAAAAGAAGGAAAGCTTGCAGGGATAATCACCCGTTCCGATCTTCTAAAAGTCATTTCGACCATAATGTCCACCGCTGTGCCCTAGAATTCCCAAGGATTCAGGCAACCGTATGTGCCACAGGCTAGCCCCGACGTCTCTTCATTGCTCTAACAAAAACTAGGGAGCTTTTGCCATCCCTCTTGCCATCCAGTCTCCCGAATGTTCCAGAGAGCGAATCTGAATCAAACGTTCCTTTCTTGAAATCCTGCTCTCGACATGAGCAACGGCATGATCCTAGTCTCTACTCGCATGAACAGACAGGATCGGCAATTGCTCCCGGTGCACCAACCAGATAGAACCTTCCCCAGACTACTTCGGAGTCATATTCCAGTCTGATGTGGGCACCGGTCAGCGGAGAGGACGCGCCGTCCTACTCAGGCCCTAGCTGTAACTCGAAACCGTCCACAACCGATCACTAGTGAACCCTCTTCATCATCTCCAAGGTGCGGGCAAGATCACATACAATTCCTGTCGCTTGGTCCAGCAATAAGCGCGCTCGAAACCGAAGCAAGCCATCTTGCGAGGCTACGTTTGCCTTGAGAACATATTCATGGTTAAGTGCCCGAAAGTTAACACTAAGGTATGTTGAAGATTGGTCATAGAGGGGCAGGAGCTTACGAACCAGAGAATACAATCAGAAGCTTCAGTAGGGCTCTAGAGATAGGTGTAGATGCAGTGGAACTTGATGTCAGAAAGACCAAGGACAATAGGCTGGTCGTCATCCATGATGCGAAGGTCGATAGAACCACAAGCGGCAAAGGCGCAGTAAACCAACTGACGCTTGATGAGATAAAGCAACTTGTGACCGTGAACGATGAGAGGGTTCCCACCTTAGAGGAAGCTCTTGATTTTCTGGACAAGAAGGTCAGAATCCTCATCGAACTGAAAGAGACAGGCGTTGAGGAACAAGTGTTGAACATTGTCCGCACAAAGGAACTGACCGACAACGTGATATTGATCTCCTTCATTGAAGACGCCTTGAGAAGAGTCAGGAAGCTGAATAGTGAGGTCGAGACTGGACTGATTTATGTTAAGCACAAGAACCCTGTAGAGGCAGCTTTGGAGTTGAAAGCCAGCTACTTGGTTGCTCTCTACCGCTTCATTCACTCTGCAGACGTCCAGAAAGCCCACGCTAACGGGCTAAAGGTCATCGTGTGGACAATCAACAACAAAGAAGAGGTCCCTGTGTATGTCAAGAAAGGCGTAGACGGCATAACCAGCGACAAACCCGATATCCTGAAAAACTAACAGGACCTAAAGACACAGTCTCAGGTGTGCCTTACCAATCCTAAAAAAACATCAGAGCCAACGCTTTACTTAGGAAAGATGGATCCTGAAGTCTTCTTTGATAACGTTGAGCACTACGTTCGTAACAGTTCTCCTTACGTAGGGAATGGATAGCAAGTTCTTCACGAAGTCGTTCAATTCTATTCTGTCCTTAAATCGGACAACGGCTGCAACGTCGAAGTCTCCAGTAATATCATAGACGGAAACAACACTCTTCATCTTCGCAATCTCCTTTTCCACTTCGACTAAGTGGGTTCCCTCAGCTTGTATCAAAACGACCGCAGCCATTGCGAACCCGAGCTTGATGGGATCAGCCAATACTGTGTAACCCTTGATCACGCCTTTGTCTTCCAAGCCCTTGATCCGGTTGTATGCAGTTCCAACTGATATCCCGAGTCTGCCCGCAATCTTGCTGAAGCTTAGGCGGGAGTCTTCCTGAAGCAACTTGATGATACCGAAGTCAATCTCGTCAAATTCTTCGACTGGAGCGGACTCCAAACCCTTCACCGCCACAGATGGTGCTGAACGTTTATTCAACTTTTCTCTCAATATTTAAACGTTTCGACCTAAATCCGAAAGACTTATATACGATTCTGACACTTAGTGTGGATCCGTTGAATGAATCGAAGGTGATCACGTGGAGGCCGACGCTCAAAGGAAGGCCATAGAGACTCTGAAGAAGCACAAGGTCAGGTGGATACACGCGGCTTTCGTGGACATGCGCGGTCTAATGCAGGACATGGTCATCCCGGCAAGAGATTTCACAGACGGCTCCGCCTTCACTTCCGGCCTAGGCTTCGACGGCTCGTCAGTTAGAGGCTTTAAATCCATCGAAGAATCAGACATGATACTCAAGCCCGACCCGAAGACATTAGCTATCATCCCATGGACCAGCGGCGAAAACCAAAAAAGCGCAATCACCCTAGGCGATGTCTACGAAGCCTACGGCGGAAAAGAAGCCTCTGAAGTATGCCCAAGGGGATGCGTCGCAAAAAGAGCTGTGAGCGCAGCAGCGGAGCTCGGGTACACTCCACACTTTGCTCCAGAACTAGAACACTTCCTATTCGCTTCGATCGATCCGACAAAGCTCACTTGGGACCTTTGGGTAAGCCCAAAGGGGGGTGAAGGGGATTCATGGGGAGCGCCAAGAGTTGTGCCACAGTCGCCAGAGATCACTCCAGGAAACTTCACGTTGAGACCCAAAGAAGCCTTCTGCAGACCGCCACCGGAAGATACAACCGTTGAGTACCGCAATGAAGTCTCTTCAGTCCTCGAGGACTACTTCGGCTTCACAATCGAAAAGCACCACCACGAAGTTGCCACGGCCGGCCAACTCGAAATAGCTTTCCGCTTCGGGACCTTAGTAGAAACTGCGGACAAGGCGATCTACTACAAATTCGTAGCGAAGAACGTAGCCAAGAAGCACGGCATGATTGCTACATTCATGCCCAAGCCGGTTTACCTTGACAACGCTAGCGGAATGCACGTCCACACATCCATATGGAAAGACAACGAGAATATAATGTACGACAAGAACGACGAGTATGCAGAGCTGAGTCAGACTGGAAGATATTTTGTCGGAGGACTGCTGGAACATGCAAAGGCCTTGACTGCTGTGTGCTCACCCACTGTTAGCTCATACAAAAGGCTTGTGCCCGGCTTTGAGGCTCCGATCTACATCATGTGGTCTCGGCGTAACAGGTCAGCACTAGCCCGAATACCCGTGTACTACAAAGGAGCAAAGTTCGCATCCCACAAACGGGTCGAGTACCGAGGCGCAGACCCATCATGTAATGTTTACCTAGCTTTCTCATGTCTCCTCATGGCCGGTCTTGACGGGATCAGAAGGAAGATGGATCCTGGCGATCCCGTTGACGAGGATGTCTACAAACTGACATCTGAAAGGCGGAGAGCCTTGGGAATAGGGGAGCTTCCGACGACGTTGAGGGATGCATTAGAGGAGATGAAGAGCGACGAGGTGATCCATAGAACGCTAGGAAGCCACATTTTCGAGGCCTTCATCGAGTACAAGATGAACGATTGGAATCAGTACTGCCTCTATGTGACGCCTTGGGAGATAATGAAGTACCTAGACTATTAAGGTGGTGGATTGAATGAGAGCATACGTGTTCATAGAGACGAAGCCTGCGACATCTCTGCAAGTAGTGGAGCGAATTAGGAAGAAGGTCAAAGAAGTCATTCAAGCAGATGCGATCTACGGCCGATACGACGCAATCCTAATAATTGAAGCCCCAAACCTTGAGAGCGTAAACGAGATTCTCTACAAGATCATCGAGAAGGATCCAAATATCATACACACGGAAACATCTCTGGTGTTGGAGAGTCCGTCGTCAGGCGAAACTGTTGAGCCAGTGTGAGATAGAGAGGGATTATGCCTTGGCTCCAACTAAGGACCTGCGTCATAAAGTTCTGCGAGCCTTCATAATGGTCACTGTAAAGCCAGGGACTTCAGAGGAACTTGTGAGGTCCAGACGCATCAAAGGTGTCAAGATGGCGAATTCAGTTCTAGGAAGGTTTGATGTTGTCGTTGTTGTCGAAGCAGAGAGTCTAGAGGAACTGGGAATGATAATCTATGAGATGGTCGAGCGACACCCGAATGTCGTCCATACTGAGACACTGATATCGATATTTCATCCAGCACAGTTGGCCCTGCCATGAACCCTTCTCTCCAACAGTGAGAAGTCCTCTAGCAAGGACCGGAGAATGCTCGGACATGGATCTAGAAAGTCTTGGTTTTGGGAAGCTGCCGTTAAAGACTAATCCCGTAATCGACGACACTACTCTAAGAGACGGCGTGCAGATGCCTGGGTTAGCCGTTTCTCCAGAGGATGCCGCCCAGATAGCTCGGCTGTTGGACGAAATCGGGGTCGAGAGAATCGAGCTGCATCATTACCAGAAGACAGACAAGACGGCAGCAAAGCTGATCCAGCGCATGGGTCTGAACGCAAGGATAGCGGGTTGGTGCAGAGCCTTGAAGGAAGACGTAGACGATGCAATAAGCTGCGGCTTCGAAGACGTCGGAATCTCGCACCCAGTATCACACATTCATTTCCGGGCAAAATGGCCCGAGAAGACTCCGGACGAGCTTCTGAGCAGAGTTGTAGAAGTTGTGGAATATGCTGCCAAGGACCATGGCCTCAGAGTCTTCGTGCACGGGGAAGACAGCACCAGAGCAGACTGGAGCTTTGAACGAAAGTACATCAACGCCATCGCTGAGGCTGGTGCAGAATGCTACCGGGTCTGCGATACCGTTGGAGTCGGGTTATCAGCTGTCAACGCTCCGCTGCCAAGCGGGATTCCTATCAAGATAAGGGCGATCAAGGCTGAGACCAAGATCAAAGATGTCGAGATCCATGCCCACGATGACTTCGGCAACGCTGTTGAGAACACTTTGGCTGCGGTCAGGGCCGCCTCAGGCATCTGGGACAGAGTCTATGCCAGCACAACCTACTTAGGCATTGGCGAAAGAGCTGGAAACGCTGAGACTGAGAAGGTCATCATGAACCTTTTCATGCATCATGGAGTAGGGAAGTTCGAGGGCAAGGTCAAAAGGCTCAAGGAGATAGCGGAGTTCATTGGTCGAGCTACTGGTTACACCGTCCCACCGAACAAAGCCATAGTAGGCGACTATGCCTTTGCTCACGAGTCAGGTATCCATACTCATGGCGTTCTGAGCGACACTGCAACTTATGAACCGTATCCGCCCGAGCTTGTGGGAAACGCGAGGCGACTGACGATCGGCAAACAGTCAGGAAAAGCCATCATCAAGTACAAGACTAAGGAAGTTGCTGGAAAGACGCCGACCAAGGACCATCTTGACACAATCGTACAAAGGATCAAACAGATCTATAGCAGGGGAAGGAAAGCATCGCTAAGAGAAGAGGAGTTCAAAAGGATACTTCGAGAAGCTGGGCTATTGGCTTGAAGAGTTCAGGCTTAGGGCGGTTATTGGGCGGCTTTGAACCTTCTTGCGGCCTCAGCCAAATTTCTGAGCTTCCTCATCGATGTCTCGTATCCTTTCTCTTTGGAGCATTCCACAATCAATGGCCTGAAGCCGCAGTCAGGCGTAAACATCAAGGTGTCGCCGTACTTCCGGAACTTCTCCATTACCGCCAGAATCTCTTCAGGACTCTCTATTCTTGGTTTCTTGCTGGATAGACAGCCAACTGAAAGTATCTTCCCGCTCTGCTGTACTTCTTTTGGCACGTAGACATCCATGTTCGTTGGCGTGTCATAGAACTCGTGGCTCAGGAAGCCAAGGTCAGTCTGCAAAAGAATCTTAGCGAGTCTCGGGGAAATCCTTCCGCAGATATGAGTACCAGCGGCTTTGTCTCCGCAAGCCTTCTTGACGGTGTTGTAGACCTCGATAATATCTTCTTCACTGCACTTCAAAGCGACTCTTCCTCCCACGACTGTCCCGAGTATGGGCTCATCAATTGATACTAGGTCAGCCTGTTCCGAAGCTTCCCTGCAGCTCTTATCTAGAATCCGGGCAATCTGCTCAACCAACTTCAGATCAGAGATTGCTCTGTTGAACGGAAAGACTCCGGGTCCGGTCTCAATGTATGATGCAAGTGTGAATGGTCCGGTTATGGGCGCCTTCAGCCTAACAATGTCTTTCACACCCTTTTCCCGGAGGTATTTCAGAGTCCAGCGGAAAAGCTCCAAGCCTGGCGGCGAAACGCAATCGGTCAGTTCCTTGGCCACGAGCTTGTAGTGGTCTTTTTCCGGGACGATCCCGCATCCTTCCCTAGCCATGCTGTCCAGAAACTGCTTGCCCATATCTGTCAGCTGCGGGTATGCGGGGAATCCGAGACGCAGGTCGAGAAGGTCTTCTAAGCATCTTCTTCTGTTGTCTATAGTATCATCTAAGGGGTAACTCCCAATCGTCGAGGTGTAAACGCCAGTTAGCTTCAGGTCTCACACCTAGCAGAGGAAACACAGTGCTTGGAGAAAACCCTTTCGCTTTTGTATCAAGAGGATGGGACTGAGAAATACTCTACTCGTCCCAGGCTGCAGGCTCGTTAGGCTCGTCAAGCTCGTTTAGAGCTTCAAAGCCGACAAGGTGAATCGTGCTTCTACACTTCTTGCAGCGAATCGTGAGCGACTCCAGTGCACCATCCTTTCCGGTCTTGACGTCTGCGACTTGGTATGTGACCTCTGACTCATCGTCTGGAGAAATCGGCGCCTTACACGATGGGCACAGAAAATCTCCTTCGCCCTCAATCTGAGTCAGGTCGATTCTGAACACGGATATCTGCCCCATATCTCTACCGCCGGGTTTTCATTGATCAAGAAGGAGCTTAAGATCGCCTTTTAAAGCTTAGGAATCAAAAGTCCATGATTCTTTCAGTGCAGCGTCTATCTGCCTAGATAAGCCTTGACAGCTATATCTTTTTCTAGTCTTTCCACGTGAAGCAGGAGCGTGCCGTCAGTTACCCGAACAGTCTCTCGACCGGTTACTTCCCCCGTATAGGTGCTCCACCACTCAACCACATATTCGCCGTTCTGGAACCCCTGAAGCACAAGGCTTACATCCTTCGGGGCTCCAATTGTGACATTGTTGACTGCGTTCCACCAAGTGTTATCTTTGTTCTGTATCCAAACCAAGGCGAAGGTGCCGTTACTCAGTCCGATGACTCTGGTTTTGCTTATGCTCAGCACAGCTCCCGTGACTTTCAGAGAGTCGATTGTGAACCAGTCGTTGCCAGAGTTGTCGATCCTTATCTGATGCTTGCCCGGAGGGATCGTCACCTTCACGTCTACGTTGTACTCGTTGACATGATCGGCATTCTTACCGTCCTTATCTGCCAATGAGACTGTTTTCGCTAATGAGCCGTCTATGTAAATCTGCATCACAGCGCCTGAGTTGGCAACTGAGTTCACATGTACCACTGCTTCTCCGCCGTACGTGAGGTTGATGATGAACGTCGGGTTGTTCCTTAGCTCCGGATGGTACTGGCCTTGCACGAAAGCACTGAATTCAGAGAGGTTCGTCACGTTCCCGTAGAGGTCGACCTCAAACTGACTAGCTCTAGGTCTAGCCCATCCCAGACTCGGGTAGACTGTTAAGTCGCACAGGTCTTTGGGATCGATCTCCTCTGGCGGGATAATCCCTACTTCAAGGTTCTTGAATCCCTCCCTGTCAGGTTGGACTCCTTCGAGGAATCTGCTTAGGGCTCGAAAGTGATAGTACAGGTCAAAGGGGTGTATGTAGTTGTCCCACCACCAAAGCATCGCTGAACAAGCGGAGCCCGATAGAACCGAAGACCATATGCCATTGTGTATCTGAACTCCATCCTTGTCTTTCGTCGTGTAGGGGTCGTCGAACCACCTCCAGTCGGCGCCGAATTCTGAGACTAAAGTCGGCTTGCCATAGCGCGTCAGAAGATCCCTTGTCCAGCTGTGCAGTGCTCCTGCGATGTCCAAGAAGCCCGATGGCCCATATCGGTGTACAGTTAGTAAGTCTATCGAGTTCAAACTACCAAACCGGGGATCGGAACTTGTAGTGATCAGATGATTGTAGGGATCGATCTGCCTCAGGTACTGAACCACGTCGCCGTGCCATTCGGCGACTGCCCCAAAATCGTACTTGTCAGTTAGCTCAACTTCGTTCCAGAGTTCCCAAGCGAGAACATGAGTGTTGTACCCCCATCTGGCGACGATGTAAGCCAAACGCTTCTTGAACAGTTTCACTGCATCTTCGCTCTTGAAAAAGTCCTCAGGCCTTGAGACTGGTCCCCCATTCGCGGAGTTGTAAGGGTTGTTCCTCCACTGGGAGGTCATCCCTCCTGCTTGAAGCTGCCCATGGTTCATGAAGCAAAGGAGCACATAGATGTCCTTCTCTTCAGCGAGCCTGAGAACATAGTCTAGCCGCCAAGCTTCAGCCATGTCGTATTCTCCAAGCGTCTTCCACTCGATGCTCATAGCCCAAGGAGCCATCCAAATCCGCGTAATCTTTTCTTTGTTTAGGCTCATCGAAGAGAACCATGCGTCATAGTCATATGTGCCATTTGAACCGAACCAACAGACATTATGCCCTATCAAGATCAAAGATGTGTTGTCGTCAAACCGGAAGTACCGCCAGTCCTTGCCACTAAGCCTAACGAATCCGCGGCTTCGTTGCGACGGGGAGACGGTGAAATATACGTCTGGCGTCGTTGCCTTCTTCTGTTCATTCCCCAACTGGGCACGGAAAGTGTACTTGCCAATCTCCGTCGGGGTGAATCTCACTTTCCAGTATGGTCTGCCGACCTCTGTGAGCTGTTCCTTGTTGCTCTCCAAGGCACGACTATATTCTTGATAGTAGAATGCAGGAACGTTTAGGACATGTCCATTAGGAGTCGTGAACACGCCTGTCACATTCACCTCGTCGGGGCTGAACGGGTTCCTGAAGTTGGCGGTCACATTCAGGTCTATCTCTATAAGACCATAGAGTGGCACGGTTTGCAGGCTACCGCTTCTAATTGCCACCGATGGCATGACCAAGGCTCTCTCTCTTCCTGGCAGATAGAAATGAAACGCTAGGGCTATTATCGCTATTGCCCCGATCGCTGCTACAGAGAGAGAGGTTACTCGGCGCCTAGAAGCAAAGTGATTTGCCATGACAGAAAGCTGGGGAGAGAAGCGTAAAAAGCTTCCGCATCTTCGCGTCGGGCCCAGGACGCTTGCAGGTTCGTAACCCCAAGATGCATATTGAGATGTGAAGGCACTACGGAGCGATCTGCAATAGTGCTAAGACAAGGGTAGCATATGACGGCTCGAGTCTCACCCTACAAGTTCATGGTGTATAATAGCATAAAGCTGACTGCAAGCGCGATCAGTGTCAAGGGAGTAACGGCTTTGAAGTAGTCTTTCATTCCGGTCTTGAACGACTCAACCGAAAGTGAGACGCACGGGTGCACGGGGGTTACGACGTAGCCAAGGAAGATGCCAAAGTAAAGTATGGCGAAAGCCGGGAGAGGTATGGCGCTGAACTTTGTGAGGAAGATTGGGAAGACTATGCCCGCAGGAGTAATTATCCTTCCAGTCCCGAACCCCAGAAGGAACGCCGTGGCAAGGAGGAATTCTGGCGTGATGCTAAGACTCCCTAAGAGTTGCGGGATTCCTGAACTCTTAAACACGTTCAGGAAGAATAATATGCCCACCATGGTGACCGCGAAATTCCAAGGCCTAGCTTGACGGACGATCCGACCGAAGTTCCCTAGTTGCATTCGTCCGATGAACAGAGCCATGACTAGACTGGCTGACACGCCAATCAGGGTTGATGCTTCTTCAACCGGCGGAGCAAAAAGTGCCTCGACCAAAATGTCTATTGTTGGGGCAACAAGCAATACAGCTAAAGGCACGAATAGTTTCTTGGCTGAAAATCTTCCGCTGTAGTCAATTCCTTCATGAGCCGCCCTGAGGAAAAAAAGGTAACCCAGCGCTAGAGAGAGCACAAGTGCCGGAACGAGGTACGGAACCGTCTGATAAGTGTCCAGCTGCGCTGCCTGAGCTGAGATTATCAGATCAGGCGACAAAGGGTAGACCAAGTACAGAACGTGACGGAACCAAA
>Ga0315306_10000152_pt1 | contig 32790 bp, 29 predicted proteins | sample TDP1_MG_FD_203803 | JGI IMG/M metagenome (GOLD analysis project Ga0315306, IMG submission 203803) | Freshwater sediment microbial communities from Lake Towuti, South Sulawesi, Indonesia - TDP1 | ecosystem: Environmental > Aquatic > Freshwater > Lake > Sediment | place: Indonesia: South Sulawesi... | reverse complement strand
GGTCATTCTCGGAATTTTAGCTATCTCGGTGGGCATCTATTGGATATATACTGTCAGATCATCGTTTTCGGCATTCCTCGGCTTTCTCTGGATAATAGTGTGGTTTGCTCAGACGGTCGTTTGTTTATACCGCGTCATTGAGCGTACACGCAAGAAAACTCCACGAAAGATTCTTCTGGGCTCTTTAACAACTCTTTTGATGCTCTCAATAAATTATCTGCGACGCCGTGGAGTTCCGCTTCTTCTGAAACGTACTGGGAGAGTTTACTGCCTGATCAAGGCACTCTTTGATACTTCACAATATCTCAATCTTGATTATGCGCCTCTTCTCGAGACGCTTTATCGCATCCAGAAACTCGCTCTTCTGTTTTCCACTCAGCTTAAAATGTTGCAACATCTCCCTTATTGGAGTTCGTGCGCGCCCACATCTTCGAATCTTCTGTTGTAGGTAGTTCACCACTAACCGCTCCACTCTTCCACATTTCCAAGTGGTGTTTCGAAGAAGAACCGCTATGGCTTTGATCAGTTTCTGAGCATCTTTCCTTCTAGATTGTCCCATCATGACCTTCGTCCTCAACGGCTCGTCTAGTAATTAGGTACGGTTTAATTTTTAGGTTTTGTGTAGGTGCTAGAATAATGGAGAAATTTATCGTGCCACGGCAGGGAGATCAGTCAAGAAGGCTGGTGTAATCAATAGAACTGCTAAATAAACATTAATTGTAATAGAACATGCAATCCGAGAATTGAACAAATACTTTAAACGCTAGAAGCGGAGAATAACCGTTGATATGTTTGACTTAGATTTGAACAAAAACATCGCGGAAGCCACTTTAAACCCCAAAACCAAGCGTATCACAAGAATGACTTTCCATCAGAAGCATCTACGATTTAGGTGCCAGCGGTGCGCCACCTTTTGCTGCAAACTGGGTGGACCAAATCTCACACAGAAAGACATCGAACGCATAAAACAAGCCGGCTACCCTTTGAAAGATTTTCTTGAAACCTTGTCAAATAAAGAGTTTAAGGGCTTGCCGGTTATGCGTGGCAACCTAAAAAACAGGGAAGATGGCTCATGTGTTTTTCTCAAGTTTGACGCAGAGAGGGGTTTTCACGAATGTTCAATTTACGATGTTAGACCGGCCCTCTGCAGCCTCTATCCCTTCGACTTTGAAATGGTAAATCCCGATTCTTTTGTACTAAAGCTTATTCCCTGCTGTAGAGGCTTAAACGACCCGCGTGGAGAACTGGTAAACGAAGAGTTCGTTATCAATTGTCTAATTGACGCCATACTTGACCTCATCAGACTTAGGAGGGAATCATAGAATGCGTTATGAATGGAGAAAAATCAAAAGCTCTCAGTTTGTATCTTTAGTTGCCGTTTTTGCATCTGTCAACATTGTTTTTGACTCTTTGATGGGCTTGCCTATGTTAGGCACCGACGTTTGGTCTGGATGGGTTTTCATGGTTGCACCCATCACTGGTATGGTGCTTGGCCCCTACGCGGGATTCTTATCCACCCTGATAGGAGTCATGATTGGTCATTCCATATATTTTAGAGATGTATACGAGTTTTTCTTCACTTTTGGAGCTCCCATAGGCGCGATGGTTTCTGGTTTTCTGTTTAGAGGAAGGTGGAAGATAGTTTTGATCTATTATACTGCGTTGTTTGGAATCTATTTCATCACTCCCGTTGCTTGGCAACTTCCTCTTTGGGGAATGTGGGATATCTATCTGGCATATGTTATTCTCCTACTATTCGCCGTGATGATGAGGAGGAAGGGTTTATGGAATTCTAAATCGAAAGGACTGCCATACATTATTGCTATATGTACCATCATCGGGTTAGAAGCTGATGTACTATTCAGGATTTTCATCTTCGTACCATGCCAGACTTACCAGCTTTTCTACGATTTAAACGTAAACGCCTTAATTCTCCGGTGGGTTGCGGGAGCCTTTGAAACTCCAATCAAAGTAGCGATGTCCACTCTGGTTACAGCAATAGTCGGGCTTCCAGTCATTAAGTCGTTTAGAAAAGTAGCTTCCCTAGATTGGCTGCAATGATTTGAGGATCGATTTGGTTAGCTTCTTCGCTTTTCTTAATGAAGAATCTCTGCTTGTCTCCTCTACTACTATGGAGCAGACGGGTTCACCTTTCTCTATGATAACTCCTGGCAGGGGGATGTCTCTAACCCCATTAAAGGTGCTTAAGTTAGGCGCAATTGAACGTTGTGGAGCGAACAGGATTAATCGAATGCAAAAAATCGAGGTTTTCTTCGAAATTGTTGGAAGAATTCCTTCGACACAAGCGTCCACGTGAGCCCTTACAATGTTGGTTCTAAGGACGCGCTCGACACATTCTAGGGTTCCTTGAAATCGAGGGTTCACCTCCATAACGTAAGGCACTCCTTCTTCGGATACCACCAGATCTACGCCGTTAGATCCAACAAGACCAAAATGCAGGACAACCTTCCCAACCACGCTTTTGCATGCGTCTGTAATGGTTGTTGTTGCTAAGAGTGGAACTACGTTTCCGCAGTAGCCGAACGGCTCTCGTTGACCAACCTCACGCATTCCCAAAAGTTGCTCATTTAATGTTAGAACAACGGCCTTGTCAGTGGATGAGATGAGAGAGGCACTTGCTGGTGTTCCAGAAACGTGCTCTTGAATCAAGACTTTGTTATCGAAGAGAGCGGCGTCTCGAAACGCTTTTTTCAACTCTTGAGCGTTCCGCGCCTCTCTTACACCAGCACCTCCAAAGCCCTTAAAAGGTTTAACCACAACCGGGAACCCTAAATCTTTGGATTTTTCTCTAGCCTCTTCAAAATTCTTAGCTGTTGCTGTTTCCGGATGGGGTATTCCTAGGCGTTCAAGCTCTTGGAAAAACTTCGTCTTGTTGCGAACCTTCTGGATAACGTCGGGAGGGTTTCCGAGTATGGGGACCAAATCGTTAAGCTCAAACAAAACTTCTGAGGAGTCTTCTAAGCCGGAAGATAACAACGTAGCTTCTACTTCGTTGCTTTTCAGAAGGTCCTTTGTCAGCTGGATGAGGGCTCTGGGACTGAAGTTGGTGTTTAATTGTCCACAGGTTTCTCCTGCCCTCTGCCTAATGATCGATCGAGTTTTGCGGCATAGGTCTTTAAGGTCTTGATCCCCGAAGTAGTCTACAGCGTAAACTTGGTAGCCAGCTTTCCTCGCGGAGGAGGCTAGTGAAACAACATCTAAACCCATCACCAAGACGTTGCGAATATCCTCTTCATCCAACGGGTAAACCGTCCGTTCGCAATTGTTCAGTGGTTACCTTCTACGCGCAACTTTAAAGTTTTTATTTTTGTTGGTTCACATTAGCCTCCATGTTAGAGGCTACAATTGCAATTTTAAATGCTAACGTAATAACTTCAAATCCGAAACAACCCAGAGCTGAAGCAATAGCTATCCGAAACGAAGAAATAATCGCTGTAGGCTCTAACAAAGAAATTCGCAGATACATGGGCAACAAAACGAAGGTGGTTGATGCTAAAAAAAGGACTGTTGTTCCCGGATTTGTTGACTGTCACGTGCACATGACTAGTTTTGGGCAGTCTTTGCGAGCTCTGGACTTGAGAAACACAAAGTCCGTAAAAGAAATGCAGCGGAAACTGAGAGAATATGCTGAGAGAAACCCTGATAAAGGCTGGATCCTTGGAGGAAGATGGGACCATGAAAAATTCGTAGAAAAGCGTTATCCAAACCGTTGGGATTTAGACGCTGCAGTAGCAGACAAGCCTGTCTTTCTAACACGTGTTTGCGGGCATATGGGAGTTATTAACAGCCGAGCCTTACAGCTAGCTGGCATAACAAGGGAAACAAGCATTGAAGGCGGGAAAATAGACTTAGACGAGGCTACTGGTGAACCCACTGGAATTCTGCGGGAAAACGCCCTAGAACTTGTTTGGAAAGCTGTTCCAAAACCAGCCCCAAGAGAGCTGGAAGACACTTGCCTCCGAGCCTGTCAAAAGGCTGTTAAAGTTGGGCTTACCGGCGTTCATTGGATTTTGAACTCGGCAGATGAGATAGGCATCATACAAAAGCTATGTTCTGAGGGGAAACTGCCTTTGAGAGTTTATTTAGGCATTCCAGTAGACCTTTTAGACGAACTAGTTAGATTAGGGTTGCCTACAGGTTTTGGCAATGACATGGTTAAGATAGGCTTTGTCAAGGTTTTTGCTGATGGTTCTTTGGGGGCACACACCGCCGCCTTAAAAGAGCCTTACTCCGACAAGCCTGAAGTAAGTGGCATGATGCTATACACACAGAAAAAGCTGAATAGACTAGTTTTGAAAGCGCACAAGGCTGGTTTACAGTTGGCTGTTCACGCTATAGGCGACCGCGCCATAGAATCAGTTCTAAAAGCTTTTTCGAAGGCTCTGAAAGAGTTTCCAAGGGCAAGCCACAGGCATAGGATTGAACATTGCTCTGTCCTTAACCAAATACTTATTAAACATATGAAGAGTCTAGGCTTGATAGCTTCTGTTCAACCCCATTTTGTTGTTTCCGATTTCTGGGTTGTTGATCGTCTAGGCAAAGCCAGAGCACTTTGGGTCTACCCCTTCAAAACACTTATACATGAAGGATTGATTCTCGCTTCCGGTTCAGACTGTCCAGTGGATCCCATAAATCCCCTTTTAGGTATTTGGGCAGCGGTAGCAAGGAAAAGTGTTTCGGAAGGAAGTCTCACAGTAGAAGAAGCTTTAAGAACCTACACTTTGAATGCTGCTTATGCTTCCTTTGATGAAAATAAGAAAGGAACAATCGAAGTTGGAAAATTTGCGGATCTAACATTTTTGTCAGACGATTTGTTTAGTATTCCACCGGATGAGATTAAGAGAACTGTTGTGGAGATGACGATTGTTGATGGAAAGATTGTTTACACACGGGAGTCTCAGCGAGCTTGATGCATAGCTGAACGTTGATGAAAGTGACTTTAGAAAATGGGTTTTACAGGGCATCTCCACAAGATTCAATAATATACTCTTATAGTTTAGAACTCTGTAAAAGTGGATGCGTTTCATTTGGATTTATGGGGGTTGCAAGAATGATTTTTGTTTCGTCTAAAGCAAGGGTTGAAGGGCGTTTGGAGGGCGAGAACACTATTTTGGGGCCTACGGTGATAGGAGAGAACTCTCTCATAGGAAGAAATGTGATAGTGGGATACCCCGCTAGAAAATCCATCAAGGCTTTTAAGTTTCCAGAATCCTTCAACATCGAAAAGTACGACTCCATAAGCAAGGGCGCTAAGGTCGGCAGAAACTGCGTTGTCCGATCGGGTACGGTGATTTACGAAACTGCCTCCATAAGTGACGACGTTGAGATCGGGCACAACGTGTTAATTAGAGATGGCAGCGTTGTGAGAGAGAAAACGCTAATTGGATCTTCCACTCAGCTGGACGGCACGGTGAAAGTTGGTAAAAACGTTAAGATTCAGTCAAACGCCTACATCCCCCACCTAACCATCATTGGAGACGGAGTTTTCATAGCACCCAACGTTTGCTTCACTAACGATCCCTATCCAACTAGCAAACGCTTAACAGGGGCTGTTGTGGAGAAAAACGCGATCATTGGCGCGAACTCTTCTATAATGGCTGGAGTTAGGATAGGTGAAAACGCGGTAGTGGGCGCTGGCGCTGTTGTCACGAGGAATGTCCTAGCCAACACTGTTGTAATAGGAGCCCCCGCACGCCCCTACATGACGCGGAAGGAGTATGACCAAAAGAGGCTAAAATGGGAAGAAGCCAGATGACAGGAGGAGGGCAAAGATCGAGGCATGAAAAGATACGGCAAGAGTGGCTATTTAAGGCAAATACATTTTAAGGGGATATCCTAACAAAAGGTCTTTGTTGTCACAAAATCCAACGTTCGTGAAAACTGTGGGAGAGGAAGCCTTTTGGCGTCTAGGGTTCCGGTTGTGACCTACCTGCTGATAATAGCAAATGTTATGGTGTTCTTTTACATGATGGGACTCCCTAGCACGGTTTATGAAGATTATATTTACAGGTACGGCTTGGTTCCCGCCAGTATCATGCAAGGCGAGCGACTTCCCACACTCATTACTTCAATGTTCTTACATTTAGACCTCATCCATTTATTTTCAAACATGCTTTTTCTTCTGATTTCAGGCAATGAATGTGAACGAGCCATGGGCAGCTCCCGGTTCTTGGCGTTTTACATTCTCTCTGGCATTGGTTCAGGGCTTTTCCATACCTACATGAACAGCGCGTCCTCTATTCCTGCCATAGGTGCCTCTGGAGCGATCTTTGGCGTTTTAGCCACTTTCGCCATCTTGTTTCCCTTTAGGACGGTGATTTCATTTGTTGGGTTCATTCCCATACCACTTCCCGCCATTGTCTTTGTCCTCCTTACCGTTTTGCTTGAAACGGTTTACGTTTTTACTGGTGGTAACCCCCATGTCGCCTATACAGCTCATATAGGAGGGTTCCTCGCCGGTTTCTTCCTTACGTTGTTGTTTGGACCATCGAAACGTGAGGCAGAAGAGACGTAAACAAGGAAACCTTCAAAACCAGCCTATAAGAAACTTTTAGACTCCAAGCTTCTTTTTAAGCTGAACTCCATGTGTTCTCATAGAATAGTAACTTTTCAGTATTCCCGTTTCTATGTAACCCTGCTTGCGGTACAGTTCTCGCGCCGCCACGTTGTCAATGCGGACCTCCAAGTAGCAGTTTTCAATGCCCTTCTTAACGAAAATCTGTTCAAGCTCGTTGAGGAGCCTCAGCCCGATTCCCTTTCTCCGATGTTTGACGGGCACATCTATAGTGTAAATGTGACCAAATTTCATTTTGTTGCTACGGTAGATTAAGCCAATGATAAATCCAGCATTTTCACCGTCTATCCGTGCGACTAAGCTTACGGCATCGGGGTTTTGTAGAAGGTAAGCTATCTGCTCCTTTGTGAAAGCCTCCGTGGTGAAGCATTCTTTCTCAATTTCGTAAAGCGTTTCCAAATCATTAATCGTGGCATGTCGTATGGTAATGGACAACTGGTCAACCACTCAACTTTTGATCTAATAAAAGGGTTTGGGAAAATTTGAGGCTTTTGGGTTGGAAAGAAGTCTGCTCATTTTTGACGAGGTCTATAACGAGGAGTCTAGACCCTAGTTTATCGGCATAGAGCGCAGCGACCTGTGATTTGATGTTTTCTTTACCAAAATATAGGAGGTGACTCTCACAGTTTTGCTTACAGTCAGAGGCGCCAAAGCCTACAACCGGAATTTTAGCTTCCAACTCTTTCTTTACGAAAAGGTTCATATTGCATTCTGTTTTTACATTGGTTTGGGCAGCTATCACGGCGGTTATGGTTGCGTTTTCATGAGCTAAGAGAAAATCTATGTGCCAAAACTTTTGTTTCCGTTTCTGCAGATGTCGTGTAACTCGTTGTTTCAGGCTTGAGGCGCCTGTGCCCAACGCCGATCCTGTGTAAGCGTAGTATCCTGCTGGAAACCTTTGGGTGCACAGCTTCCCCACTTTCAACCGCGCTTCCTTGGACAGGAACACGATCAAAGTGTAGGTTCCCTTAGCTGGAAGCATTTCAGTTGAGGTCATGTCGTCTCTCCTTCAAAAGCCGCTGTGTTGTTTGAAATGGAGATCATAAACCCCTCTGCTTTTAACCATGTTGTTTGTAAAAGGGCGGAAAACCTAAAAGCGTGAGATGGCAACTGATAGATAAAACCATTCCATTGTGGGTGAAAGGTGCATGAGCGGTGAAACGGCTAAGGAGGATCCGATAGCGCTTCACAGGGAAGGAACAGCTCTTTGTGATGTCGGGAAGCATGAGGAAGCGGTGGATAAGTTTCTTAAGGCTTCTGAGCTGTACGAGAAGGCTGGGAATCATTTTGACGCATCGTACACATTGTTCAAGGCAGCTGAGTGCAGCTACATACTGAAAGATTACACCACCGCAACTGAGCGGTTCCTTAAGGCAGCTGACCTTGCCTTCAAAAAAGGCTACGACCGATTCGGGCTAAGCGCCCTCGAGTATGCCCTTGACTGCTACAAGGCAAAGGGAGAAAAAAGGAAGGCTGCAGAGCTGAAGAAGAAGATAAAGGAAGTAAGAGAAAAACTCTCAGCTTTATAACAACCCAAGATTTTTGTGCAAGGGTTAAGTCACGAAAACGTTTATGTTGCATCGAAAGGCTAAATTCTGCAGAGCAATAGCCAACTGCCAAGGTAAAATTTATGCAAACAGAGTTTCGAGCTTTAGCTGAACTCTGCGAGAAGTTGGAGGGCACTTCCAAACGTACCTTCATGGTTGATCTAGTAGCAAACTTTCTTAAGCAGCTACGTGCGGATGAGGTAGAACCTGCGACTTCCATGATTCTCGGCCGAGCGTTTCCGAAGTGGGATCAAAGAACGCTCGAGATAAGCTGGGCCACACTGAGCAGCGTGATCAAACGTCTAACAAACATAGAATGGAAGAGCTTCTCAGAAGCCTTCAGCAAAACAGGCGACATAGGATCAGCAACAAAAATAGTGTTTGAAGCAACCAAAATCCGAAAACAAGCCACATTACTGGAGAAGCCCTTGACAATCCTCGATGTGAGGCGTAGCTTAGAGGCTATAGCTGAAGCCACTGGTTATGGTTCAAGGGAGCGAAAAGAGCGCCTACTTAAAACGCTGTTAGGGACAGCCACACCTCCAGAAGTCAAGTACATCGTAAAAGTCTTGATCGGCGAGATGAGGACAGGTTTTCACGAAGGACTTATGGAACTCGCTGTCTCTAAGGCCTTCGACGTTCCTCATGACGCTGTTCAAACAGCGAGCATGCTAACCGGAGACATCGGGGAGGTCGCCACAATAGCCAAAGTACAGGGCAAAGAAGGTGTCCTGAAGATTCGCTTCCATGTTTTCAGACCTGTCAAGCCCATGCTAGCTCAAAACGCTCAAGACGTTAGCGAGGTTCTCAGAGAACACGGGGGTGAAACAGCTCTCGAGTACAAGCTGGACGGCGCCCGCATTCAGATCCACAAATTCGGGGATGTCATCAGAATTTTCAGTCGCAGGCTAACTGATGTAACCGAGAGCTTGCCTGAGATTGTTCAGCTAGTTCGAAGCGAAGTGGGGGCACGGGAAGCTGTTTTGGAGGGTGAGGTCGTAGCCGTAGGGGAGGACGGTAGCCCTCTGCCTTTCCAACACCTCATGAGGAGGTTTCGAAGGGTCCATGATATAGAAGTTATGGTTAAACAAATACCAGTTGAACTCTACTTATTCGACCTCATATACCTAAACGGCCAAAGCTTGATCACTACTCCCTACGTGGAGAGAAGAGAGAAACTGAGAGAAATTGTGAGAAGCATATCCTTAACGAAGCAGATAATAACCAGCAGCCCTCAAGAGGCGGAAAAATTTCTGAAAGAAGCCATAAACAAAGGACATGAGGGACTGGTAGCCAAAAAACTGGACAGTCCCTACACCCCTAGAGTCCGTGGGAAGCGTTGGTTCAAGATCAAAATGTCTCTGGAACCCCTTGACCTAGTTATCGTCACGGCGGAATACGGTTACGGGAGAAGACACAACTGGCTCTCCGACTACCACTTAGCGGCTCGAGAACCCAAGACTGGAGAGTTCTTGGTGGTGGGGAAAACTTTCAAGGGACTCACCGACAAGGAAATCATCGAGATGACCAAGCGACTCAAGAAATTGGCGATCAGAGAAGAGCGGGGAATGGTTGTTGTGGTTCCTCAAATCGTGGTTGAGGTGGCCTACAATGAGATTCAGAAAAGCCCAAAATACAAATGTGGGATGGCGCTGCGCTTCGCCAGAATAACAAGGATACGAGACGACAAGAGCTCGGAGGAAGCTGACACCATTGAGAGGGTTAGAGAGATCTATGAGAAACAGTTCAGAGTGAAAGGCAGATACAAACATTTTTGACGTGACGGTTAGAGTTTCCCTTTTCGGTTCACCCATTTTCTGACATGCTTGAATTCAGCTTTAAGGAGGTCATAGACCTCTCTTGGTGCTTTAACGGTTTTAGAAACGAATTCGCTGATTAGCCCAGCTGCTTTCAGAGAAAGAACAGCGATATTTTTCGAATTTTAAATAATGACGTTAGTGAAACTTTTCCAACGTTTTATGATTCGCCGAAGGGCTCAATTAATGGTCAAAAAGAACCAGAAATTAGGGGTTTACAGGCGATTTCCGTTCCAAAATCAGGAGTTCCTAAACTTGAGAGTCTGAGCATCGTTCGAAACCTCGCCAGAAGATGATTTCGAAATAAAACGAATAATTCAATTTTTAATCAAAAGGCGCAAAAAGTGATATTTCTCAAGCGTTTAATAGTAAATTATCTTCAAAAAACTTTCTCAGAACATTGTAGCTGGAGCGAACTACAATCGTACCTGTTGTTTCTGTTCGAGATAGAAGCCCAGCGCTACTGCCACTAGCTATTGCTCAAATCTTCGCTGTCTACTCTCCCATCACCTGCACAATCACAGTTCTTCGTCGGGGATACACGTCGGTTTCGACAAAGACCAGGGACTGCCACGTGCCTAGGGCGACGCGTCCGTCAACCACTGGCAATGTTCTGTCTGGACACAGAAACACGGATCTCAGGTGAGAGTGAGCGTTGGATGGGTGCTGATAGGGACCACGCTTTGGAATCAGTTTCTCGAGAATAGTCCTAAGGTCATTTGACAGGCTAGGTTCATGCTCAGTCAGGATGAGGATGCCGGTGGCGTGGGGGGCAAACACGTGGACCAAACCGTTCTTGATACCCGATTTTCTCACAATCTCTTCAACTTGGCTGGTGAGGTCAGTGAAGTCGATCTCGCCTCGTGTGGAAAGCTGAGACTTTGATTCAGAATTTTCATTTTTTGTCACTTCTCCTTGATGAAAAGACTTACATTTTGTAGAAATAAAAAATATTATGGGTTTATCGTTCATTACAACCGTAAAATGTTTAAGAGGAGATTGCAAAGTTTAGCAGAGGTCGATGGGTCACACCGCCTTTCTTCAGGTCGAAATTGCCTTTATCTCTCTTTAAGATACATTCTCGCTCAGCTAATTTGCCCTTCTCCCAGTCTTTCCAGCTCATCTCGTGGAATATCCATCGTCTGCCAAAATGGGCAGCCAAAACCGCATGTTTGTATTGATGGGAAAGAGGAATAAACTGGTCGAGAAAACCAAACAGCTTCTCAATTTGTCCCTTAGGGAAATATGCACGGTAACTTGCGTTTTTCACTTCAAAGGCGTAAACATGCTGGCCGCGTCTTGCGATAACATCAGGTAAAGGGTTGTTGCTTGGGTTGCTAACTGGCACCCGGACAGCCCTGTACCCTTGTTTTTTAAGCACTTTAACCAAAACCGTCTCGCTATAAAACCCTCTCTTGCGCAACCTCTGAAGGTTACTTTTAACGCGAGTTTTTTCCATAATTTTCACTAAACCGTCTTAGTGATCCAGTGTCTATTATCATTTGGGGAAAACCCTAATTATGTAGGTATAGCGTGCAATGTTAGAAAACAATATTAATTTGCGCAAAAGGTACATTTTACGCAAAAGAACTTTTTCCTGAAGGTGTTTCAACATTGCCAAAGTATAAGCATGGGAAGGTAACAACACCTATAGACTTTCAAACTTTCAAAGACGCCATGGAAAATGGGAAGTTCATTAAAAGCAAGATGCTAAGCCACAAGTCTTTCCTAGCCTTTCTATACTGGTTCGGAGTGAGGAAAGCTGAGGCCTTAGAAAGAACGAAAGAGGATTTCCTAATCAAAGACGGTTTGCTGATTGTTGACGCTACACCAAAGAAAGGCGGTGAAAGAGAGCCGTTAGAAGTTCCCGTTAACTATCCCTATGTAGATCTTATTATGGAGAAAGTTAAGGTAACGAAACGTAGTCCTGGAAATGAGGAGGACAGAGTTTGGAATTTCTCGCCCCGCACAGCAATCAATATTGTTAAACGTGCTATGGGGGACTACTACTATCCTCATTTTTTCCGACTAAACCGAGCGACGAGATTCCTTGAAGATCCAACAACAACATTGCCGGAGATGAAAGCTTGGTTCGGTTGGAAAGCAGCGAAGACTGTGGACCCTTATATTGGACATAGCAGAAGGTACATTCGCAGACAAAGAGAGAGACTCAGAAGGGAACTAAGATAAACTTGGAAGAAACTGTTGATGCTTTTGTATCCAAAAGGCGCCTTCTTGGAACAGTAGAGAGCTTCAGTGACACATAGTGATTAGGTAAATCCTAACATCACCAATATCACCTAAAATGAATTTCAATATGCTAAGAAACGTGCGAAATACACAGTTTTGCCTACGTAATTTAACTGCAAAACACACACTTCCATCCAAAAAGCGTGAGACAAGCCTCCATTTGATAGGATAAAACGATGATATCACCAACAAAAACCCATAGTACACTAATCTCCGCGTTGCATTGAGACAAGAAGGGGAGCTCGCTTTAGATGAAATGGATACAAAGGCATCAACGAACTCTCAGGATTTGGATGTCCCTTCCAGATTTGTAGGCAGGTAGGTTCCGTCTAAAAATCGGCTGATCTCTTCTGCTCTCTTCTTTCCAAATCCTTCAACCCTTAGCAAGTCGTGTCTTGTGGCTGTGAACACCCTGCGGACGCTCCCGAACTTTTTCAGAAGCTTGTCCGCAAGTTTCGGTCCTACTCTTGGCAGACCCTGCACGGCAAATCGCTGTTGAGCCGCTATGGTGTAGAACTTTGGCTTGTATCTAACCGCAACGGCTTCTCCTTCCTCTTCTTGCAGCTTTTTCGCTAGGCTAAAGATGAACTGGGCGGTTTGCTCCTCGTTTACGGTGAAGAAGATAGGTATGTTCCACTCTACAGCTACTCTTGCTAGTGCGCCCCAGAATATTTGAGGGGTGTAGAGACTGGTCAGGCCGTAACCGATGTCTCCTTCAACCACCAAACAACACCGTGAATAAGCTTGGTGAAGACGTTCAATTTGCTCAAACAATCGCTTCTTGTAGATGGACTGGATAAAATCCCGATAAGTTTTACGTTCAACAGCAAATCCTTCACCCACTACGTAGTCTCCGGGAGTAATCATTTTCTCAATAACCCTCGCCTTCATTTTTCGCAGAGTTTCTATAACAAAACGGCTTTCCCGAAGGTCGACAACAACTTTAGGCATAACAAAACCCCAGAATAATAGGCGTTGTTGTTCGATCTTATAAGCACGAGCTTTAAGGTGTTCTCCTTGTAAGCTCACCGTTTTTCCGCGCTAACATTCTGTAGCCTTTTGGTTGTGTTTTACTATTTAGCAGATTGTAAATGCAATTATAAGTTCGCCATGTTTGTTCATTTTAGTAAGGCTTTTATTTTGTTTTCAATTTCATTATTCTCTTCATTCAATTAGTGGGGAAGAAGCATGTATAGATTTGCTAGAACAACCTCAACTCCCATGTTTCGTTTACTATCCAAAGATGCCCTCGACGCTATTCACTGGGCCACGTTGGATGTCTTGGAGAGAACCGGCATCAAAATCTTCAGCGATAAAGTCTTGAAGATGTTAGGAGAGGCAGGGTGTACCATAGACTATGAGAAGAAAATTGCCTTTATTCCCTCATACCTTGTTGAAGAGTCGCTGAAAAAGAGACAAAAAACGATAAGGCTCTGTGCAAGGAATCCTAAAAACGATTTGAAACTAGATGGGCGACACACATACATTTGCACTGACGGAACTGGAACTCACACTTTCGATTTCGAAACTGGGAAAAGAAGAGAGTCGATTAAGGATGACGTTGTTAAGAGCGCTCTAATCAGCGACTATCTGGATACGATAAACATTTACTGGCCAATGGTTACTTCCCAAGATTTTCCTGCACACGTCCGAGTTCTACACGATCTTGAAGCGGCTGTAAATAACACTGAAAAACACGTCCAATTTGAAACCACCACTACTCCAGAAGAGGCAAAGAATGAAATCAAAATTGGCGCAGCAATAGCTGGAGATGAGAAAATGTTAAGGAAAAGACCGATAATATCCTTCACCTACTGTTCGATTGCACCGCTTCAACATGCCGAATCCATAGAGGCAGTTTTAGAATTTGTGAAGGCAGGCATACCCGTGTTCTTCATGTCAATGCCACAAACTGGCGTAACAGGACCAGTTACCATTCCAGGATCTCTTGTCGTTAATAATGCGGAGACGCTGGCTGGCATCGTGATCTCCCAAGTTGCAAGCCCATGCTCGCCAGTAGGCTACAGCACAGCATCTTCAAACTTTGACATGCGTACTAGTCGATGGCTTGCAGGATCTCCAGAAGCAGGGATGATTTGGGCAGCTATAAGCGAGATTGCCAGATACTATGGCCTACCGTCCTACGTTGGAAGTTTTGGCACAGATGCACAGACACCTGGACCTCAAGCCTGCTGGGAAAAAGTTATCTCAGGATTGTTCCCGGTTCTCGCTGGATGTGATGTGGCGGTTGGGATCGGATTGGTTGATGCTTGTACAACTCTTCCATTTGAAGAGTTAGTTATTGATGACGAAATTTGCAAGATGGTCTTCCGATTAGTAGAAGGCATTGAAGTGAATGATGAAACTCTTGCCCTAGATCTAATTCATTCAGTTGGTCCAGGCGGCCAATACCTCACAGAAAAACACACGTTAAAACACTTTAAGGAACACGTGATCCCCGTAATAAGCAATCGAAAATCATATGAGGCTTGGGAAAGAGAAGGTGCAAAAAGTATAATTGATGTGGCGAGGGAAAAGACGAAAGAAATCCTGAAGACTCACCAGCCTACACCTCTTGAAAATGATGTACAAAAAGAGATCAAAGAGATCATCAAGAGGGCAGATAAAGAACTGATTAGAAAAACCTGAGGTTATCGTATTTCTTGGTTTTCAGTCCCTAGCCTTGCTTTGAGAACTCTTTCTCATATCTCTTTATGATCTGAGAGATTTCTTTCTGGATGTCTTTAGGAATGGGTTCAGGCTTGTGGGTTGCTAGAATTTCCTTAACTTTTTCCCTAGCCACTGTTACGATGTCCTTTGCACCTGCCTTTAACCAAGCGTCATATGCTTTTCGGTCGCTAATTTTTGGTGTCCAATGATCTTTAATGTGATCAACAGTGTGCTTTTGTGTTAAGTAGTGGCCGCCAGGTCCAACCTTGCGAATAATGTCTAGGGCTAAGGTTTCATCGTTTACTTCGAATCCCCGCACCAGCCTAAGGATTCCTTCCAAAACTTCATTGTCGATGACCAGCAACTCTGGAGCCATGGTTTTTGCGTCTTCCAGTCCTCCCATGCCAACCACAAGGTCTGGACCAGCAAGTATAGCAGAGGTAAGGGTGAGAGTCCGTTCATAAGCCGCTTGAGCGTCCACGACTTTCGAGCCTGAACAACCACCACATATCTCGGAAGGAAGATCATAGTACCGAGCAAGATATGCAAGGCCTGTGTTAACCAATCCATACTCTGGTGAAGTGACCAAAGTTCCTGTTCTAAAGTCGATGTTGCCTGGACAAGCACCATACAGCACAGGGGCTCCAGGATTAGCGAATTCAGAGATAACAAGGCTTCCAAGGATTTCGGCGCTAGTAACAGCGAGTGTTCCTGCTAGTGTTGCTGGTCCTGTTTGGCCTGCCATGGGCATAGACAAGGGGACAACTGGAATACCAGCCTTAGCAAACTCTATAACCGCATCTGTCAAGCCCTTGTCAAACTTGAGAGGGGCAATGGGGCATTGAACCGCTGAGATAATTGGTCTTCTCTTGAGCTTTTCCATACCTCCCACGACAGCAGCTGCAATTTCAATTTCGTATCGAGCTTCTCTAGCGTCGATTGCGTATCCTTCGACATGTTTTTCCGTGTTGTTTAGAGAAGTTACTAATGCATAGATTCTTTGTAGGTGGTCGGGTAATTCTGTAGGCATCACTGAAGGCCATAGAACGTGAATCTTGCTTAGAGAATCAGTTATCCTTGCCCACTTGGCAAGGTCTTCATTTGTTGAGCTCCTACGTTCACCTGTTTCAATGTCTCTTATGAAAACGCCGTATCCGTCTGTTGTGAAGTATGTTTCTTTCTTTTCCAGCAAAATGTCATAGTTCGGTTTTCTAGCACCATATCTTATGGTTTTTGGAGCCTTTTTTAAAGCCTCTTCAACAATATTTGAGGGTATGGTTACGCTGTTTTTCTCATGGTTGACGTTTGCTCCAGCTCTTTCCAAAATCTCTAGGGCTCGTTTGCTCGGAATTATTAACCCCGGGTTTTCTAGAATTTCCAGCGTTGTTTCATGAATGTTATCTAACTCATCCTTTGACAGTAGATTTAAGCTCGCTCTGCCCATTCTACTCACCTAACTGTATTTTTTATATCAGCTTGTGGCTTGCTAGTATTTCTTTCGCTGTGTTAAAACTTTCGCTCTGTTAGAATGTAGATTCGAACCATGCGATGAATTTATAGGTACTCATCATAAATCATAGCTGAGGTTATTAAAATGCGAATACTGATTCTCGGTGGAGCTGGCGCAATGGGTTCAGAAACCACGAAAGACATAGTAAATACAAGCGATTTCTCGGAGATTGTGATAGGAGACATAGCTGTTGAAAGGACAAAAGAATTTATTTCCAAGCTAAACGATGAAAGACTTTCAGTTGTCAAAGTTGATGCAAGCAAAGTTAACGAACTCGCCAGTCTCATGAAAGATTTCGACATAGTTGCCTGCGCCTTGCCGTTCGAGTACGACTTTAAAGTGACGAACGCTTGTATAAAAGCCAGAGTAAATGGAATAGACCTTTCAGCCGAACAGGATCAATTCGCACTTGATGGCAAAGCGAAAAAGGCAGGAATCACCTATGTAGCAGGTTGCGGAGCCACACCTGGCACAACCAACCTGATGGCGAAATATGGGATAAGTAAACTTGATCGTGCAGAGGAAGTGCAGATCGCATTTGCTGCCTTCAGGTGTACCGCTATTGCGCCTGGTCTCTTATGCACGACTTTTTGGGAGTTCGACCCAGGGGTAGAGGAAAGAGTCTATTATGAAGATGGAAAATTCGTGAGAGTTAACCCTCTAGAAGGAGCAAAGACTGTGGAATTCCATGAACAGATAGGCAAACAAGAGGTTGTTTACGTCCCCCACTCGGAAACCCAAACCTTACCTAGAACGTTTCCAGAGCTGAAAAAGGTGGAGGTGAGAGGATGTTTCCCACCACCAACCATGGAACTGGTAAGAATGATGGTGAAATACAACTTTTATCAAAAACAACCAGTTGAGGTAAACGGAAAGAAAGTGAAACCGGCAGACTTCATGTTCAATTTCCTTCTTCAGAATCCAGAAGCCAAGAAAAACCCTGTTTGGGCTTACGGCTTAATTGTTGAGGTAATAGGACAGAATGGCGGAAAGCCCGCGAAGATCACCCTTAAAAACAGCCATCCACCAATGGACGAGTGGGGAGGGAAATCTGCATACGGCAAAAACGTTGGAATCCCTCTTTCGATTGGAGCACAGATGATTGCAGAGGTAAAAGTGGAAAGTAAGGGAGTGGTTCCCCCGGAGGCAAGCCTAGATCCCATAGAGTTCTTCAATGAACTGTTAAAGAGAGGCATACAGATACACGAAAGGATGGAAAGGTCCATCGGTTGATTACGAAAGGCGACAACCGACTTGAACGGTTCGCTGTATCTTTTCCTACCTACGGAGTTAGACCGGTAGCACCAAATTATCGTACGGTGACACGTAGTTCGTAAAAAAAAAAGAGTTGTTTGAAAGGCGCCTTCGAGACATCACCAGTGAATTTAAACCGCCTCAACCATTGGCATCTCAATGTCAAGTTTCCTTACGTGCCCCGCGATTTCTTTGAAAACCTCTAAGTGTTTCTCTATGTCTTCCTTTGTGTGTTGCACAGAAATCGTCCACTGTTCATCTGGACCCAAAGCACTGGGCACAATTCCTCTGTTCAGCATGATCACCGTGTAGAGGAACCACCTAGCAACGTCGGAGGTTAGGAAGTCCCTCCAATTCTCAATTTTCTTAGCTTTCGTAAAGTGAACCGTGCCGCTTGTTCCACCCCACTTAACTAGCGCGTGGATTTTAGTGTCTTCTATAATGTCTTCATAGCCTTTAGCCAGCATCCCGGAAAGTTTTGTGGCTTCATTCATGGCTTTTTCCGTCAGTATTTTTGAAAGGGTTACTATCCCCGCGGTTATGGCGAGCGAGTTGGAGTTGAAAGTGCCTGCGTGAGAAACAACACCTGGCACGACACAGTTCATTATGTCCTTCTTTCCAGCCACAAGAGATAGAGGATAGCCTCCGGCAATGGCTTTGGCCATGGTCACAAGGTCTGGCTTAACTTTGAAGTGCCCGGCGGCTCCCCTGTAGAATTTTCCACTTGTCTTCACCTCGTCAAAGATGAGTATTGAATTGTATTCGTCAGCTATCTTCCTTAACCCTTCTAGGAATCCAGGTTTAGGAAGGATATAGCCCATGTTCATTGCTATTGGTTCCAGAATAATCGCTGCCACCTCGTTTCCGTGGTTTTTCATGATTGTTTCAACGGCTTCCAAATCGTTGAAAGGTGCTACTAGAGTGTACTTGACTATTTCTTCTAGGATTCCCTTAGAAGCAGAAACCTGATTTGGAAATCTTGGGTGTCCAGCCTTAACCACTGAAGGTTTCACATTCACCAGAAAACTGTCGTGGAAACCATGATAGCATCCCTCGAACTTCAATATTTTTTTCCTTTCTGTGTAGGCCCTTGCAAATCTAACTGCATAGTTTGTAGCTTCTCCTCCAGTACTCGAGAATTTTACCATGTCAACTCCAAAACGCTCACATATGATCTTCGCCAGCTTGTAAGAATCCTCGAATTCGAAGCCTAGGATTGTGCCGTTTGCGATTCTGTCTTTCATTGCTTCTACCAGCACTGGATGGGAGTGTCCAGCAACCAAAACGCCAAAGGACATGTGAAAGTCAATGTACTCGTTGCCATCGACATCCCATAATCTGCTTCCCTTTCCCCTAGTGAAGTATATGGGATAGGGGTCCATAGCTCGGTAGTTGCTGTGAACACCGAAGGGAGTTACCTCGACACTTTTCTTATAGACTTCCTCCGAGCGTTTTGTCCTTTCCAGAAGTTTCTTATGCTCTTTCTCATAGATCGCGCTCATTTCTCATCCTCTCACAGAATGCTCTTCTTCTTCGTTTTTGGTAATAAACTTTTTTGACAAACGATGTTATCTAGCTGGAGCAGGGAGGTTGCAGAGATAGCGCAAGAAACTATTTTATATCCGTCCTTAAACACTTCAAAGACAGAGAAGTGACGAGGATGAACAACCCTAAAACCACTGTTAGAGCTTCATTCAGAAGGTTTGTTGAGAAAAGTTTCGGAGAGTCCATTGAGGAAGTAAAAAAGAAAAGCCCCGAAGAAATCTTGGGGTTGATTAAAAAGCATGGTAAGGGCAAGAGTTCGCTATTCGCAAGCGAAAAAATCAGTTATGGTTTGAATAACGAAACCGATTGTTTAGAAGCCGTATTGGTGCATAGGCCTGGACCTGGAGTAGAATTAGTAGACCAAGAGGATTCATGGAAGTGGCTTATGGATCGGAAGCCTGACCTTGACAAGGCCTTGCCAGAATACGACAATATGATTGAACTAATAAAACGAGAATCTGGAGCAGACATAATATTCCTGCATATCCCAAGTGAAAAAAACCCCACAATTTTCCCCCCAAATCAAGCCTATACACGAGATCACGGTTTTATGACCCCCTACGGGGCGGTTACTGGGAACCCTGACTCACCAAGGGTTTATGAAGAATTTTTTGTAATGAGGAGGCTCCTTGAGCTAGATATCCCAGTAATGTTCAAAGTTTATGGGTCGGGAAGAATGGAAGGTGGCGATGTTTTATATTTAGATGAGAAAACTTTGCTGGTGGGAAATGGCTACCGAACAAACCCCATCGGGTATGAACAAATTAAGGCCGCCCTAGAAAAATGGGTTGTTGACAGCGTTGTCCAAGTCCCACTTCGCTCGGACATCATGCATCTTGACGGAGCATTTAATATAGCGTCGAGAACCGTTGCCGCCGTCTATCCCGAAGCAGTTTCAAAGGACTTCATTAACTTTGTTAAGAAAAAAGGTTTTGACGTGATATTGGTTCCCGAAGAGGAGTACCAGACATTAGCAACTAACTGGCTTTGTTTAGCTCCTGAAAAAATACTTTTCATCGACGGCGAAGAAGAAATGAATATCGCCACCAGCAAAGAGCTTGAGAAACGTGGTATCGATGTGGTTAGCCTGAAAATGCCGGAGCTACTTGGTGGTGCTGGAGGACCGAGATGTATGACAATGCCTCTATCAAGACGAAAGGGGTAAGCTATGAAAAAATTGCCTAGGAAGGACATCCTCACTTGCCAAGATTTAACTCAAAAAGAAATTTGGTTAATTTTTGAAACTGCTAAAGAAATGAAGCACACTTATTATCATGGCGAGAGATCAAAGCTTTTAGATGGAAAGAATTTAGGGATGATCTTCGAAGAATCGTCTACGAGGACTAGGGTTTCCTTCGAAGTTGCCATGAGCCAGCTAGGCGGGCATGCCCTTTATCTGCGTCCAGGTGAAATTCATTTAGGCGTAAGGGAGTCTGTGGGTGATACTGCTAGAGTTTTGAGCAGGTATGTTGACGCCATAGTGGCGAGACTCTTCAAACATGAAACTTTGGTTGAACTCGCTAAATATGCTTCAGTTCCTGTGATTAATGGGTTGACCGATTGGTTCCATCCGGTTCAAACGTTGACTGATGTTTACACAATGTGGGAGCGCTTCGGAGATTTAAGCAACGTTAAGGTTGTTTTCTTTGGCGACGCCACGAATGTTGCGAACTCGCTGCTGATCTTAACCTCAAGGCTTGGGATCAACTTCACCTTCTGTGGTCCAAAGAAGTATTGGCCTAAGGAACCTGTTATGAAGATGGTTAAAAAGAATGTTGAAGAAATAGGTGTTGCTCCGACCTTAACTGAAAGTATCGATGAAGCGGTTCGTGGTGCGAATGTGGTTTACACTGACCTTTGGTGGTGGGTTGGTCAGGAGGAGGAGGCTGAAGAGAGGAGGAAGGCATTCGCTCCTTATCAAGTTAATGTACATCTTATGCGTAAAGCAGCTAAAAACGCTGTTTTCATGCATTGCCTTCCAGCTAGTCGTGGTCTAGAGGTAACCGATGAGGTTATTGATGGTCCTCAATCTATAGTTTGGGATCAGGCTGAAAATAGACTACATGTGGAAAAGGCGATATTAGTCTTGTTGATAGCATGAGCAGCTTCCGTTCGCTTTTGCTAGAGCGAAAGTATTAAAAAGTATTCGCTGAACAAATGTTACTTTGTCATAAGGTGAAATAAAAATGGCAGTGTTTGCGAGAAAAGCAAGTGGATTAGCTAAACAAGCGTCGTTGTTTGATGCATTTGCGCTTGGCTTTATGAACGGAGGCATTGGAGGCGGCTTGTGGACGATGCACAGCTGGGGATTATACACTTTCCCAGGAGGAAACATGGTGCTTGCATCGATTATTACTATGATTCTGACAGTTTGCGGCGTCTCGCTTGCCTGGGGAATCCTCGGTGGGTCAATGCCACGAAGCGGTGGAGACTACGTGTACAATTCCCGAATTGTTCATCCTGCGTTAGGGACAGCGACTAGCTGGGTTGAGGGGGTTTTCACTCAGCTTGCTTGGATGTGGTTGCTTGCTCCTTTGATTGCGAGTCCAGGGGTGTCCATACTTGGCGGTGCGTTAGGAGTACCCTATGAAACAATTGCGTTCTTCGATGAGCCAGCTGGTATATTTCTTGTGGCCACAATCGCGATGATTATAGGTTTTCTCGTTATGTTGGCTGGGCTCAAGTCCTATCTATGGGCACAGAAAATCGTCTTTGTCCTTGGAATGGCTGGAGTGGTCATAGGTTTGCTTCTAATAACTTTTACACCTTCTCAAACATTCATAACGAGATGGAACACAGTAGCCACTGAGTACGGTTCTGCAAGCTATCAAGAAATGATCACGTCGGCAGGAGAGGGCTTTGCGCCTAGCACTTGGAACTGGACATCGACGTTTGGAATGGTACCGAGTGTCACTTGGTCAGTTAGCTATGGCTTCTACATTGGATATATCGGTGGCGAAATTAAGAGACCGGAACGTAACATACTAATGGCTCAGCTACTATCAGCTCTGGTACCTAGCATAATCTGTGCATGGGCTGGATATGTGTTTCAAAATAATCTAGGGTACGAGTTTATGGGTGCTGCTGCTTATGCGGATAATGCGGACCCAACTCCAGATTGGTATGCTATGCCTTTCCCAGCGAATTGGGCTAACTTTGCGGCAATTCTTACGAACAATCCTATTCTTCAGTTCCTGATAGGCGCCCAATTTATGCTTTTCAACTGGCTTTACCTGCCGATTTCCTTCATTGTCTTCACTAGAGTTCTATTTGCCCAAGCGTTGGATCAAATCGGACCACGTTGGTTCTTAGATCTCAATCCGCGATTCGGTGCACCAATAAAACTGTACACTTTGTTCTTCATACTCTCAGAGGCGTTTATAGCGATATATTCTTTCGTATATGGCGAATGGCTTGGAGGAATCTCAATAGAAGTCTTGGACGCCATGGCAGTATGGGGAATCATTGGAATCGTCTGCATGCTTTTCCCATTTGTCAAGAAAACTAAACACATCTGGGACGCTTCACCACATAGATGGACATCGGTTGCGGTGTTAGCTGGGGTTGTCAGCCTAATCCTTAGCGGCGTGATGGTTTGGGCCTTCTATACTTCGCCAAACTTGGGATTCAGTTTTGAATGGTCGGTGGTGTTCATAGTTGTGGCAATTGTGGCTATCCTTTGGTATTTCGGTTGGCGCTGGAAGCGGGCGAAGGAAGGAATTGATGTAACGCTTGCATTCAAGGAACTGCCGCCAGAATAGTCGTCTACAAAATCCACAAGCGCAATTTCCCTTTTTTCTTCATAAAATTTATATGAAGCCAAGAAACTTAACCAAGAAGGACTGTGCAAAGATGGCTACTACGAAATTTTTCTTTTCCACTGATGTCCACGGATCAGAAATGTGCATGAGGAAATTTCTCAATGCCCTAAAAATCTATAATGTGAAAATCGGCATCTTGCTTGGCGATCTTAGCGGTAAAATGATTAATCCTATCGTGAAACAGCCAGATGGGAGCTACACCTGCGATTTCATGGGACGGAATATAGTAGCCAAAACCGAGGAGGAATTATCAGAATTACAGAGAAGAATCAGCCTGACCGGCAACTACTATCACATCTTAACGCCTGAAGAAATGAAGGAGCTACTGGCCGAAGGAAAGACCATCGATGGCAGAATAGATGCACAGGTAAGGAAAATCCACTTGGGAGCGGGAAAAACAGAAGAGCTGTTTCGACGATTAGTGATGGAAAGACTTAGGAACTGGGACAAACTTATCGACGACAGACTTAAGAACACCGGCATAAAGATGTTTATTGCTCCAGGTAATGACGACATTCTAGAAGCAGATAACATTCTGGACAATTTCACATACGCGATCAATGCGGACAACAGAAAGGTCAGCCTAAACGACCATGAGATGGTAACCCTATCTTGGGCTAACCACACGCCATGGGATACCCCTAGAGAGTGCACCGAAGAGGAACTGGCCAAAAAAATCGATAACTTAACATCTCAGATTAAAAACATGGAGAAAGCAATTTTCAACTTTCATATACCACCCTACGGCACAAGCCTAGACCAAGCGTATAAGCTATCTAAGGATTTGGTGCCCTCCGTAAGTGAAATGATCAGCGTCGGCAGCGAGGCTGTCACCAACGCCATAAAGGAACACCAGCCATTGTTAGGGCTTCACGGCCACATTCATGAGTCGAGGGGTGTTCAAAAAATGGGTAGGACAATGTGCGTCAACCCTGGAAGCGAATATTCGGAGGGAATATTGCGCGGAGTTATAATAACGCTAGATGAAGAAAAAGTCAAGGGTGTCCAGTTTACATCGGGTTAGGGGGGGTGGAGGTCAAAAATTACTTGTCAAAGTTTAGGCTTCCCTCCGAAATTCCTTTAAAAGAATACCCACCGCCGTCAACCTTCATTGAAGAAGCAATTTCCTGTGTCGAGGAGGCAGCCAAAGAGGGCGCAATACTAAGGGTAATGGGTGGTATCGGGATCTATCTGCACGCCCAAGAGTTCAAACTACTCTGGGAAAAGCTCGCTAGACTCGGAGAAAGAGTGTTCACCGATATTGACTTTGCAAGCTATGGAAAATTCCGCAGCGGATTGATTGATTTCTTTACAAAACGAGGTTACAGCATTGATAAACGATTACAGATGTACTATGGCACAAAAAGACACATATACTTTGGAGGAAAGGTCCCAATGATAGAAGTTTTTTTCGATAAGTTAGAAATGAACCATACAATAAGCTTCAGTAAACGACTCGAAGCTGACTCCCCCACCCTTCCACTCTCTGAATTGCTGCTGCAGAAGCTGCAGATAGTGAAAATTAACGAGAAGGACATCAAAGATTCCATAGTGTTATTGAGGGCTCATGATATAGGGAAGACAGATAATGAGACAATCAATCTTGACGGGTTGGTTCAAGCAGGACTACTCTCCGACTGGGGCTTTTACTACACGATGACAACAAACCTTAAAAAAATCGTCGAGTTTGTTCCAACATGCAATGCCTTAACGAACAACGATAGAAAAGCAATAGATGATCGGGTAAACAAAATCCTTCGCTATTTGGAGGAACAACCGAAAAGTTTAGGCTGGAAACTCAGAGCAAGAGTTGGAACTAAGAAAAAATGGTATAACGATGTGGAAGATTGGATATCATTGGGCGCAAGTGCCTGAAGTTCTAATCTAGGAAGCACATTCATGTCTAAACCAATGCAAAATAAGCACAAGGAAAAATTGGATAACCTGTGCCAACTGATTTTAAACCTTGACAGCGTAAGAGCCTTTCGATGCATAAAACCCGAGCTTATAAAAGAAAGCTTTCAAAATCTTAGGTCCAGTGAGCTTACACAAATGTGGAAAACAATCAGACACGATGTGGAGAAAATCGCTTATCAACCTATGGAAATTGAGGGACTGCCGAAATTGATGAGACTCGTTGCGTTTCTGAGATTCCTTACTCCAATACTTTTGATCTTTATGATGGCTGCTTTGGCATCCCGATTGGTTTACGCCAAGGTTCTTCCTATTCCGCTCCGTGCAATATTGGGTAATTGGGCAACCATTGCAGTAACTGTCACTATATTCTCGTGTGCGACAATCGCTTTTATCACGGTTGACTATACCATCCGAAGAAGGGTCATTAAATACGAAGAAAAACACGCGGAAAAGTTTAGCAAAGGAAGGGAACGCATTAAGAATGTGATACAAAGACTCATAGTTAAATTTGCAGAGGAGCTAAAACGTTCTGGTGAAGATTCTGATGACTATAAAATGATACTTTTTTACAAGTATGAAGGACTGAAGGTCATCAAAGAAAGCAGAGGAAGAATTTTGAAAAGGAAATATCCCCTCTACACGGCCATCTGTTCTAAGGAGCACCTCTCAGACTAAGTCTGTCATCAAAAAGTTAGTTAAATTTATCTCTCATACTCCCAGAAGTTATACGGTGCGGGCCGTGCAGATGGAGAAGATTATGGAAAGAGTGGTTTCTGCCTCCTCTTTGTGCAAGGATTATCAAATCGGCAGTCTCACCATTCCTGCTTTAAGAGACCTAAACCTTGAAGTTGAAGAGGGCGAATTCGTTTCGATGTATGGTCCTTCGGGCGCTGGAAAGACAACACTTCTAAACCTCATTGGCGGTCTCGATCAACCGACCAGCGGAGAGATCGTTGTTTTTGGTCATGATCTAAGCACCTATGATGAGGATTTTCTGGCAACCTTCCGCTCCGCTTACGTGGGATTCGTTTTTCAATCCTACAACCTCATTTCCACGCTTACGGCTCTTGAAAACGTTGCGTTTCCTATGGAACTGGCTGGGTGGTCTGAGGAGCGCGTTAAGAAACGGTCAGAAAAATTGTTGAGGTTAGTTGGTCTCTCCCATCGGGCTAACCACTTTCCAGCCCAACTCAGCGGTGGCGAGCAGCAACGTGTCGCCTTTGCCAGAGCCCTAGCTAACGATCCTCCCCTCATCCTCGTTGACGAGCCGACTGGAAATCTGGACGTAGAAACAGGTCTTAAAATCGTTTGGATACTGGAAAAATTGAAGGCTAAGGGAAAAACCATCATGGTTGCCACCCACGATGAGAGAATAACGAGGTTGGCAAACCGAACACTGCACCTAAGAGACGGCAGGATCGTTGCCACAGATGAATGAAATAGCGTTTCCCGTAAAGGACTTAATGCGAAGAAAGTTTCAAACAGGTTTAACCATGATTGGGTTAACCATATGCACCGCTGCCACGATTTTCCTAACTCTTTTCGGAGAAAACATTGGCTTTGAGATCACTCTCGTCACAGGGGGCAAACTCACCACGGGATTCTCCAATGTATTTTCGCGTTTTATTTTCACGATCAGTGTCCTCAACGTCTTGGTTGGAGCGTTAGTAACATCTTTCCTTATCTATTTATCCATGTCTGAACGGGTGCGAGACGTTGGGATAATGAAGGCAACAGGGTGTTTGTCCAACATAGCTTTCGGCTATTTCCTCACAGAACTTTCCATCATTGTCTTCACAAGTTGCGCTGCTGGAACCATTATTGGAGTGTTAACGCACCTCACTTGCATCCATGCATTAAATACTATGGGTTTTTCCGTCTCACAAAGGCCCCTTAACTTATGGGCGATCCTCTTCATATTCTTCATTTTTATCGTTGCCTCTCACATTTTGGGAACTCAGCCCATAATCAAAGCAATTAGGGTGAAGCCTGCTGAAGCGTTGTCACCTCTGTATTCGTTTGGAACAACTTCGGGAGAGCCTGGAAAACTTGCGTCTTCAAAACCGGGTCTTACGCTCAAGGTGGCGTACCGGGCTCTGATGCGGAGAAAATCCGCAACCCGCCGCGCAATAATTTGTCTTGCCACTGTTTTGACCTTGACAACCATAACGATTGCAGGGGGGATAACTGCCAGCCAGACCACTCAGGGGTATGTGGAGCGAGCAGTTGGTAGAGACATCGTTATTGTGGGTCACCCAGACCTTACCAGAAAGTATGTGAACCTTCTCTCACAGTTTTTCGAGGCTAAAGAGACAGAGTCAATCGACTACCTTGATTCGAGATACCGTATTTCCGAATCTCTGGTCTCTGAACTGAGCGCTATCTCCGGAGTTTTCAAGGCGGACCCACGTTTGGTTTTGGAGACAACCGTATACGAGGTTCCGGGAGTTATTATAGATCCTGAAGAGCCGAACCAGTATATTCCAGTTGGTGATCATCGGCTTGGTGAGGCTCTTGTTCTCGGTGTTCAGCCTGAGCGCGTCATTAACGAGTGGCTGGTTTTTGGGAGGGTCCTCAACGAAACCGACGTTTACTCTGCGGTTATTGGCGACTCTCTGGCGTTGGAAATGTTTACTGATCCTCAGAAGCAGGCCATTATGGTGTTTGGGAAAAACTTTGATATAGCTGGCGTGTGCTTGGATCCTCTTAACAATGGAAATGTGGTGTACGTTCCTCTAGACGCTTTGTCCACGTTGGTGGATGGGCAGCTTAGCTATAATTTTCTCTTTCTCAAGATCGATCCATCTAAAAGCTTGCAGGTTCTCGCTGAGATAGAAAAACAGGTTTCGGGGACGATGTTAGAGCCTCTGGAGCTCAATGAAATCTTGGGGAAACATCTGGATTTTCTTGGCTACATCTGGTCCTTTGTCATGTTTCTGCCTCTCTTCTCCCTAGCAACTGCCACTCTCTGTCTTCTCAGTTACATGATGCTTTCGGTTACTGGTCAACAGAGGGAGTTTGGCATCATGAGAGCCTTGGGCGCCAAGCCAAAAGCTATTGTAAAGATAGTTTTTACAGAAGCTCTCATTGTTACGTTGATTAGCGGGGCAATAGGGGTTTTTGTTGGGCTCTTTTTCACGTTTGAGTTCTTGATTCCCGAGCCGATAATCTCCCACTTCACTCTTATTTCTGTGGCTGGATGGCTGGTTTTAGTTCTGGTTTTCCTCTGCTCGTCTAGTTTATACCCGGCTGTAAAGGTTGTAAAGAAGTCTATTGTTCGCGTGCTGTCTCAACCTTAGTTGGCATGAATTGGATTGTGACAAATTCTTATATGATTACTGTTCGAGTATGCACGCCTAAGATGTTGCTCATATAAAATGTGTTTATTTGGAAGTTCGAGCAAGTTGTAGATGATAAGGTGAACAAAATGAAAGTGGGCATCCTGAGCGGAGGAGGGGACGCGCCTGGAATTAACGCTGTGATAAGGGCGGCTGTACGCAAAGGCATCTTATATTACAAATATGAAATGATAGGCGTTAAAGACGGATGGAAAGGACTTTTGGAAAAAGACGTTATGCCGCTTAGCCTAACCGCAATTAGAGGCATACTTCATCGCGGCGGCTCCATTCTTGGGACTTCAAGAACCAATCCGTTTAAACGTGAAGACGGCCCGCAGAGAATCTTTGAAAATGTTAGGAAGTTTGGTATTGATGCGGTAGTTGTGATTGGAGGGGATGACACACAAACTGTGGCTCAAAAACTTTACGAAATGGGGCTTCCATGCGTTACAGTTCCTAAAACCATTGATAATGATTTGGCTTACACCGACTACACTTTTGGCTTTAACACAGCCGTATCTATGGCAACTGAAGCCCTTGACAGAATCCACACTACGGCGGAGGCTCATCGTAGAGTCATGATAGTTGAAGTTATGGGAAGGTACACTGGCTGGATAGCCCTAGAAGCGGGAATCGCAGGAGGAGCCGACGTCATACTTATTCCAGAACAGCCCTTCGACATGGACGAAGTATGCAATTACATTAAGCAAAGACAAGAGCGAGGAAGACCCTTCAGCATAATCGTGGTTTCAGAAGGCGCCAAACCAAAAGGAGGAAAAGAAATTGTTTACAGTAACAAAGTAGATGAGTTTGGACACCTGAGGCTCGGCGGAGTCGGCTATTATCTGGGAAGAGAAATCGAGAACAGAACAGGCATCGAAACCCGTGTTGTAGTGCTTGGACACCTACAGCGTGGAGGTTCCCCAACAGCATTCGACCGAATCTTGGCAACAAGATACGGAATAGCCGCAATTGACTTAGTTAAGGAAGGCAAATTCGGATTTATGGTTGCTCTAAAGGGCAACGAAATAGTTCCGGTTCCATTAAAAGACGTGATAGGGAAACGAAAAACCGTTGACCCAAAACTTTACGAAATGGCAAAGGTATTTTTCGGATAGTTCTCTTTCTTTTTATTATAGTGAAGGAAACATAAAAATGCGCGTAAAAAGTATTCTTACTAACGGGGAACAACCTTGTCACAGACACTTAGAGGCTCTGTTATAGGCTATCGAACGGGTCCAAAAACCCAGAGCCCAAAAGAATGCATCCTACAATTTCCCAACATCAAATCCTCCGGTGAAGCATCTCAGCTCATAGGTCGAAAGGTTGCGTGGCCCGTAGGAGAGCGCAGAATTCGGGGGAAAATCGTGGCGTTGCATGGAAAAAAGGGGCTGGTGAGAGCTCGGTTCAGAAGAGGCTTGTCAGGGTATGCTCTAGGAACCCATGTGGAAATCATTGGATAAACCCCCCATGTAATGCGCGCATGCGCGTATTCGGAAAATTGACAAAGAACTCTTAGCAGCCAGATCCGAGGTTGAATGGAACTTCGTGTTCTTGGCTGGCAGAGAGCATCTCTATTATAGGATATGTGCGGAGAAACATGTCAACGAAGTTGTTTGGGCTGGTAGTTCGTTCAGGAAGTCTGGAAGCTGTAAAACCGGAACTATCGGCACATTGTTGTAGAATTTGAAAGGACCTGGAACCAAGGACAGGATCACCGGAATAAGCGTCGCCTTTTTCCAGTTAACCAGCCCAGCTTTTTCATGTAAAGAAGGAAGAGCCTCTGCTAGAGCTTGGGTCCTTTCCACCTGAGCCTCAACAGCCTTCATAATCGCCGATCTTCGCCAGCCGCGATGCCAGTGCTTACAGTCCACGCAGGCGACAAGGGGCTCCTTGCAACCGAGAGCGTCTATCTCCCATCTCCTTCCAGCCCACGTGAAACGGAACCGCCTTTTCACCATGAAGTTGTTAGCTTCCAAGGTCTTAGCTGCGATTTCTTCAAACTCATGCCAGTCAAGAACCCCACAGACCCTCTCCGGATCTGCCCCTAACTCAACGGCGCGGACAGCCATCTTGGCGCGTTGATTCGATGACAGCTCGATTAACTGGCCTTTATACCCAATGAGTCCTATGTTAAAGAGCTTCTTCAATATCTCGTCAGCGACTTGAACTGGGACACGAGCATCTCTGCTAACCAACCCCCTTTGGGCAAGTCCAGTTTTCGTCAATTTTAAAATGGAAATCAGAAGGTTCTTTTCAACAGCCATTTCAGTCAAATCCGGTTTTAGGCGATGTGAAACCTTTTGACACAGACAAGTGGCACGAAATTCTTTGTCAACATCGTAAGAGTCCTATTTTCTTTGTCTAATCGCTACGCGAATCGATTCATGGTACAAGTTGTACGTATTGTTTAAGCTCTTGGACTACATCCTCCAGACCAAGCCTCTTCAGCGTGGCCTCTCTGGGTATGCCTTGACGATTCCAACCTCTACGTTGATAGTACCACTGAAGCATGGTCTCATATCTGTCTCTGTCTAGGGTGGCTCCCTTGTAAGGGCCTTTAGTGAGGGGTTCAGAGAACCATCTCATCGGTGGATAGTCCTGGACGCTACTCCACCCGGTCTTATACTCCCTAACCCAGAAGGCTCTGATTAGGGTGTAGATTCTGTCGGCGACGGTGAAGATGTCGCTTAGTGTCATGTCTACGCCAGTCGCCGCCTTAAGGAAGCGTGGGTACCACTCCAGCTCGAAGCCCAGCTCTATCCATGGGAGTCTGCAGGTCACTAGACTTTCGAACATCCCTCCCCTGATCCTCTGTAACTCAATCACCTTGTCAACTTTTGCTTCGCTGTAGGTGTCACGTCCAACCGATACCTCCCATGAAATGACCCAAGCATCCTTGTGATGGGCGCCTATACTTGATGTTCCAAAAGCCAACGCCATCGCGGGTGCTGTGTGACAGTCATAACCCGTTATCTCCAAGCCCTTTACGTGCATTGCCCACGTCGAGGCGTTGCCGCCCAGCTTCTCAGCCACCGCTCGTACGCCATCAGCTAGAAGACCTCCTGTTCCCCGTCTATAGGCTATATCTTCGGTGAGGACTTTGGCCTTATCAAAGTCGCCCCACTCGATCTTATAATCGATGAGCTTCTTTTCTGAAGCTTCCATGGCAAAGCCTATCACACTTCCAAGCGATATGGTGTCTAGGCTATAGTCGTCGGCTAGTCTGTTGAGGACTGCAACTTTTTTGAGATCTCCCAGACCTATATTGGACCCAAGCAGAGCCACATTCTCGTAGTCAAGCTCTGAGAATTTCTTTTCTGCATCCTCTATAACATTGCCGCAGATCGTATTACAGGTAAAGGCGGGGCAAGTTTCATAACAGTTATAGCAGACGTTGCTGCAGATCGTATTACCGCAATCTCTCTGCGTGACCTTCAGTTTCTCCATAGTAAATCCGTCTATTGTTTCCGCTTGATCGAAGACGCCCTCCCTAAAGTTGAAGGTTGGCAGAACGCTGTTCTCTTGGCACCACTGCACAGCGACCATCGTCCCTTGACGCCTCCAGAAATCATAGTTGCTTTTTTTCAGAATTGCCTCATATGCATTGGTGCCTATAGCCTTCAATCCATCGAGATCAGCTGCTGGTATTGTCTGAGACCCCTTGATGGCGACAGCCTTTAGGTTTTTAGACCCCATAACAGCTCCCATTCCAGGTCTGCCGCCAGCCCGGCCCTCTTGCGAGACCAACAAGGCGATTTTAACCATGTTCTCTCCTGCGGGCCCTATCGCAACGACGCCTACAGTTCCACCGAGTTCTTCCTTTATCTTCCTCTCAGTTTCAAAGGCACCAAGCCCCCACAAGTCCCTGCCGTCAAGCATCTCTGTCTCGTCATCGTTGATACAAAGAACGGTCGGTTTCTTTGCCTTTCCCTCTAAAACTACTGCGTCATATCCAGCTCTTCTCAACTGGACCGACGCGAGCGTACCAATGTTTCCATCACCGTACCCGCCTGTTAAAGGGCTTTTCGCTGCAACGACTAGTTTGCCACTGCTAGGCAAGGGGAATGCGGTTAAGGGTCCAGCTGCGAGTATGAGCTTGTTTTTAGGGGAGAGGGCGTCTATACCTGGCTCCAACTCGTCCCAGAGAATCTTGATAGCGAAGCCTCTTCCGCCCAGGAAGGTCAGAGCCATGTTGGGATCGTACTCTTGAGTAACTGCCTTTCCTCTTGTTAGGTCCACTCTTAGAAGCTTACCATTCCAACCGTGCATTTCTTGCACCGACTTTCTAATGAATTGTTAAGGATAAATATCTGGTTCTTTTTAATGCTTTCTACGCGTGCGTAAAAGTTATAAATACAACTTGAAATGACAAATGGGAAAAGAATAAGGATGTGAGAAAGATGACTGTTTTTGTGATATGGACATGGGTGGTCAAACCAGAAAAGCAAGAGGAACACAACCGTATGATGCAGAGATACCTTAAATACATAAAGGAAAACCCAGAGATTTCCAGAGTGGTGAAA
>Ga0315306_10000151_pt1 | contig 32851 bp, 33 predicted proteins | sample TDP1_MG_FD_203803 | JGI IMG/M metagenome (GOLD analysis project Ga0315306, IMG submission 203803) | Freshwater sediment microbial communities from Lake Towuti, South Sulawesi, Indonesia - TDP1 | ecosystem: Environmental > Aquatic > Freshwater > Lake > Sediment | place: Indonesia: South Sulawesi... | reverse complement strand
TTTTATTTCAGTTTGAGATCGATGAAAATGGCGGAGGAGAAGATGGCGAGGTAGATGAGGTGGGGGATGATGAGTTCTAACGGGACAGATAAGGGGAAACTGAGCAGTGTGGGTAATAGAACCGTGAAGATTGGTATGGTTAGGAGTAGGTTTGACGTGTGGTGTTGAAACAGTTTCCATGCATCTTTTGTTTGTAGCATAATTGTTAGGGATGTGAGGAAAAGGGTCCATTCTATGAGGATGTTGGTTAAGCTTGTTATTTGGATTTCAATGCTGTACCAATTGATTGTTGCTGGCCAAAGCAGTTGTGTGCCTCCGGTTAGGTAGTCGCCCAGGATAGAATGTTGGGTTATAGCTGTAAAATAGGGTAGGGCTCTTTTTCGGTAGATTATGAAAAGGGGAAGGAAAAGTAGGGACATGACGATTAGGGAGTGGGTTGGTCCTCGATGTTTTAGGGCAGGTATTAATAGATCTACATCAGATATAATCGAGGCTACGAACAATAAAGGGACATTCACGTTGACATTCAGAAGTTTAGACATTGCTTTTCCAGTTAAGTATCCTAAAGCCAGGTGGCCAACCGCAAACGTGTACGGTCCCTCACAATGGCTTCGTAGATGTGCAATAGATTATTTAAACTATAACTTGAAACAAATGATAATTACATACATAGGGTAATTAGGCGAAATTCATCAAGCCTAAATGCAAGCGGCGCAATTGAAACTTTATAGTGGAACCCGTGCTTTCCTTTGAACTATCGGTTATCGACGTTGTCCTCGTGATAGCTGTAGTCGTACTAATGCTTCTTTATCTTACAAAAAGACAGGGTCAGCCAACAAACAAACCAGAGTTGTCCGTCAAAGGTCAAGAGAAACTCTTAGAAAAGCCGAAGATGCCGGTTAAAGCTGCACAAAAAAAGGTTTCCAAAACCCAGCCTTCAGCGGATTTTAAATGTGCTCACGAGTTTGGTTATCTGAAAAATTTGCCCAAGAAAAATCCGGTGCCAGATGAGTGTTTCGGTTGCCCGAGAACACTGCGCTGCTTGTTTCCGGATTAACAGAATCAGTAGGTACATCAAAAAGTTTCTTTACCCGCATGTGCCTGTCATTTCTGGTTACCCGTTAAACTTTTTTGCGCCGATCATTAAGGAAATGAAGGGCTTCGCGCTTGATATAATCGTGGACGTTAACGGTTAGGTCTGATCCCTTCTCCTGGTTTGTATATGTGGACAACGATGATACGAGAAGATTTATTAAATATTAATATACATTATAATACTGATGTCGCCCATGGAAAAAAACGAAAAAATAATTGCAGGAGCTGCTATAGCACTAGTATTATACGCCGCAGCCCTAAGCGCAATTGGACCCATGGTGTCAGCGGCTTTAACGAAAAAACCGATTTCAAATACCGGCTCAATAAAGGCTGTTGGAGTAGGTGTCTACTGGGATCAAGCTTGCGTCAACCCTGTTTCTGAAATCCCTTGGGGCCTTCTGGAACCCGGCTCAGACGTAAGCAAAACAATTTACGTTCAAAATGACGGTAACACCGCAACAAGTCTAAGCATGACAACATCGGGTTGGGACCCGTTGAACGCCTCAAATTACATTACTCTCACTTGGGACTACGACGGTCAAACTCTTAACGTAGGTGCGGTCATTCAAGTGAAACTCACACTCTCCGTGTCATCAAACATATCAGGGATAACCGACTTCAGTTTTCTAATAACAATAACGGCAAACGGATAATGAACGAGTTTTTCCAACTTTTAAGATCTATTATTGTCGCAAGAAAAGGGTTTATGTCAACATTTCTCTCTCTTTTTGAGTTGCAGTTGGTCATTTTTCACCAAATAACCGCAGAATCTCTCTGAACACTTCGAATCACTCTGGACGCTTCTAATGGTTGTGCTCTCATTTCGCTTGCTAGCACTCGGAAATTGAGGGTTTTTGAGTTTCGGCGCTTGGCCAGCCAGCCCATGCGGGCTAGTTGATTGAGGTAGCTGCTTTCAATGGCGCGGGAACGTCCTGTAAGATTGGCGGCTTCTGTTGCGGTGCATTCGCCCATGGACGCCACGACCAAGTAGGTCTTTCGAAGATTATCTGGCAACGAGAGGAGCCTTGACTCAGGAATACTTATTGGTTGAGGATGCCAGTTTGAAAACATGTTTTCTATTATGTCGAGGCGATGGCGTATGTTCAATAGTTCTTGGTAGATCCTATCTAATTTTACCAATTCTGCTCCCCAAGCGATGTCGTTCCTCATGCCTTAACAAGCGGACAAGATTTAAGATTTTTTGACAATTGCTCTTTCGCAGCTTATACATTCCTCTTGGAAAGTCCATGCTTTATTGCAAACCCAACTTTACAGAATTGCAAAGGCGAATTAACTAAACCATGGGGGAGTTAGGGTCTTAAGGTTATTACAATTGTGCCAGCAAACTTGTCGAAATATCTGATAAATCTCTCGTCCTTTAGCCTAAAACCGATCAGCAGGTCGAAGGGCAGTAGAAAAACTTTGCCAAAATTTCTTACAGCAGCGCAATCGTAGAAGAGCTTTTTTCCGTCCACTCGCAAAACCATCAGTCCTAGAACTCTTTTACCCAGACTTTGTCCAGCAAATCCTTCAAGCAGAGTAGAGTATATCCATAAGATGAAGAGGGACAGAACAATTAGATTGAAATCGAAACGAAAGGCGCCTTCGGTGAGGAAGGCAAAAATGCTTGGCAAGGCTGTGAAAACCGCAAAAATTATTGCAGAATCTATTAAGAATGCAAATGTCCGTTTCTTGAGTGTGGCAAGAGGAAGCAAAGAGGCTTTCTTTGTAACCTCAACCTCGACGGCCCATGCTTCGAGGTCTCTGATCATTCTTATGGCGTTCTCGCCAACTTTGTTTAGTTTGTATTTGCCAGTTGGTGTTTGTTCAAGAAAAGCGGCTAAGTTTCGAATGTGAAAACTCAGTTTTCCTGTATCAACATGTAGGGCGTTCATGATGTCTGTGAAAGAGCACTCACCCTTTTCACTGAGATTTGAGAGAATCTGTCTTCTTAGAGGATGAGACAGTACAGAAAGTATTCTTGAAACGTTATCTTGATTAACTGCCATCACTCAAACCCTAATTCATACAGTGGCTCACACATTGACGAAGCTATTATATGAATGACCTTAATGTATTAAGTGTTTGTGTTAAAGGCACTTATACACTAATCTACAAATGAAACAACAAGCATCTCTCTCACACGAGAGGAAAAAATGTACAGGAAAGCTTTGAGCCATTTCTTTCAAAGAGTAAAGAAGTTTTGTCACTTGCTGTTGAGTGTGTTGGAGAGAAAATTTAGTCAGGCGACGATGTTGCAGAGTCGATTTAACATGCGCGCTTTGTTTAGCTTGTTAGTTTTGATATGTGTTTTGTCGGGTTCCGTCATATTTGTTAGATCACAGTGGGGAGCAATTGTCATTGGGAGTCGTGGAAATATAAGAGTTGACGAGGTAGGAGTTTACAGGGACGCGAATTGCAGTACTGCTGTAGAATATTTAGATTGGGGAACGATTGAACCTGGCTCTGCTCAAAATATTACATTGTTTATTAGAAACGAGGGAAACCAAGTTGCAACTCTTTTCTTAAAAACGGAAAATTGGACGCCTATTACAGCATCTAATTACCTGAGTCTTAGCTGGAATTATGATGGCAGAATGCTCAGCCCAATGGGGGTCATTGAGGTAATATTAAGTTTGTCTGTATCTCCAAACATCGAAAATATAGTTGGCTTCAGCTTTGATGTAATCATTGGAGTAAATGGATAAGCCATTGGCCAGCTAAACACTTCAAATTGGAACCCTCAAACGTCTCGAACTACATTAATCTGACATGGGGTCACAGAGGACAAAGCATTAATGTAAGCCAAGCTATTCAGGTAACGCTTACGCTGCCTGTCTCTGCCAGCACTCAGGGAATAACTTGCTTCCAGTTTCAACATGGTCATCATAGGAAACGGCTGAGAGCTGAAGATTAAAGTTAAGGGCTGGGAATCGACGGTCGCTGGCCTAGAGTTATGGTTTCGACAGCAGAATGAACCAATCGATTCAAACGATAGTTAGATTTGCGTCTGAGTTCTGTGTGTAAAGAGACGCTTTTGGTTGAGTCTATGTTTTCGTAATGCTTATATGTATTTACCTGTGTATATACACTTGATTCGTATGGGAAAGGTTAACGTGATTACGGTGAAGGTTCCGAGTGAATTGAAGAAGAAGATGAAGCAGGTTAAAGTGAACTGGAGTGAGTATATTAGAGGTAGCATCCAAAGGAAGATAGAGGAACAGAGGCTGAGAGTCGCTTCTGCTAAGCTTGACGAGGTTAGGATGCGGACTAAACTTGTGCCTACAGAGGAATTGGTGTCTTGGATTAGAGAGGACAGGGAGAGATAAACACGCCTCGATATGTAGTGGATTCTAATGTTGTCGCAAAATGGGTTCTGCCAGGCGAGCCGTATCAGGAAAATGCGGTTAGGCTGAAGGAAGATCATGTTTCGGGGCTAGCTGAATTATGCGCACCTAACTTAATAGTGCAGGAGGTTGCTAACGCTCTTTGGAGAGCTGTAAAGTTAGGAAGGATTTCTGAAGAAGACGCTCAAGAAGCCTTGGAAGCGTTGAATGATATGAGGATAGAACTTCACGAGTTAAATTGGGCTCAGATATCTCAAGGGTTGAGCATAGCATGCAAATTAGATTTAACAATCTATGATGCGTCGTACCTTTTCCTCGCTAACAAAATGAAAGCCCGTTTTATTACGGCTGACAATAGACTGTACGAAACAGCAAAGGGACATTTTGGAATACTACACGTTAAGGACTATTTATAATTCATATCTAATTAGGAAAGCAGAAAGAACATTTGATTACCTCCACGAGCCTAGTTAATAGATAAATATTTTACGTTTGGAATCGACTGGTCGCTGGCTCTGGTCCAGAGTTTTGTTTTGCCAGCAGAACAAACCAAGCGATTCAAGTTGTGGTAGATTCGGAACGACGTTTCCTGTTAAAAGATTTTTTCTTGTTTCAGCTAGATGGTTTTTCCGTAGTTTGCTGCGAAGATGTTTAGGTCGATGGGGCCAATATAGCCGTCCATGTCCAGGTCAGCTAATGGATTGTAGCCTGTTTGTCCCTTGCGTTTTCCGTAGTTGGCTGCGAATATATTTAGATCTATGGGGCCAACATAGCCGTCGCCGTCAAGGTCGCCCAGAATTGAGATTTGGATGATTATTTGGGTGGTTTTTGTGCTGTGGTTGTATGTGAGGTATAGATATGTGTAGTTTGCGTCTTCCAATATCGTGGGAATTGTCATTCTCCCCGAAACTAGCACTAACCAGCGCTTTGGATAGTCAGCCTTTAAAAGTTGCTTTGGGATACTGACCCTGCAAAAGCCCGTGGTGCCAAGTGATCCTGTGGCATTAAAGCTTATTTCTGGAGTCCTTTCTGGGTTGAAGGCGAAGGCTGAAACAGTGGAATTGCTAACAACATCCACATGGTAGGCTACTCCATTCCAAGTGCCAGCGTCAAACGTGTTAAATGGACCCATGAGCGGATATCTGTCGATATTGGTTGCATCAATGGTGTATTGTGTATCGCCTATTCCGTCGCCATTTGCATCTGTGCCAGTGTAGTCGCTCCAATAGTTGCCGCTTGATGGGTACCCATTGTCCCAAGTGTTTGTGGCTTCGATTGTGACTATTTGGTTTGTGTTGTGTAGAAGGTTGTTGTGATAGAAGGTGTTGCCAGATGAACTTTCTACGAAAATGCCTGTCCAATAATGGTTGGATACGGTGTTGCCCATGATAACATTGCTAGTTGAGATTTCGAAACCTAAGGAAACGCCAGCACCGTTGTTGTTGGATACGGTGTTGTTGACGATGGTATTGTAAAATGAGGAGTAACCTATGGATATGCCGTCTTCACCGTTATTGGATACATTGTTGCTGGCAACGACTGTGTTATTTGTAAGCCATAGGAAAGTGCCTTCTCCAACGTTGTTGACGATTTGGTTCCTGCTTATTATATTGTCTGATGAGTTTGACACAAAGATAGCGCGCAAATTGTTTTCTGTCAGGATGTTGCCGCTCACGGTGTTGCCGCTTGATTTGTAAATGCGGATGCCATAATCGAATCCCTTGATGCGTGTTTTCCTTATAGTTACGTTGTTTATGTTGACTAGGTCAAATCCATTGTTACTTCCAGCGCCTTGAAGCATGTAACCATTGCCATCTATTATTACGTTGGCTTTTTGCACAACTATGGTTTCGTAAATGTTATCAGTAAAAGTGTAAATGCTTCCTTCACGTTGAATTGGCGTTGTCGAAGGATTGATTGATCCATCAGACTTAATATAAATGGCTCCTTCAGCCTCCACTTGCTGAATGTTTAATGACAATGTTAGAAGATCAATGAACATCAGCGCTAGCGTTAACACCAATGCTGCCTTTCTTTCCAATATTCTTTCCTCAATAGATTAAGTCATGTTATGTTACATGCATGGAAAATCGATGGGCGCCACACGCGCCCGAACGGCGGATTTAGAAGATGCGCTTTTTCCTTACTGCATATACGCCGAAAGCTCCAAACATGCTTAGAAGGACCGCCACTGTGCCCAGTGCTGCTTCCGGCACAACCATGAACGATGTTGCTCTCACCGGAAGCTTGTCACTAGCGCTGGACAAAGTATGTCCAAAGGCATTGTGGAAGACGGCTTTAACGGCCCAGTCGCCGATAACACTTGGCTCATACTTTGCGCAAGCATACCAATATTGGATTCCAGGATATTTGGAGGCCCAATCTATGATTTCTTCAGGCGCGCCAGGAGGAAGATCATCTGGTGTCGTAAGCGGGCCTGTAACTGCAACAGCCCAGTCTGTGTGTGCCACGCTGCCATCTGGCATTAGCCATTTGAAATCTATCGTGGCAACTGTGCTGTCTCTAGTTCCTGCGAATGCGGTCACAGTGCTCATCAGTGGAGCCTCTTCTCCATGATAGTCTGTAGTTATTCCATAGCCAGAGCCAGTTATGGCAGCCCATTGTGCTTGAACATTGTTTATACTAGCGATAAGTAGTAGACTACCTATTACAATGGAAATCACAGCGAAACGTGGTTTCATTGCTATCACGCCTTAATAACATACGCAATTCGCTTTTTATAAACCCATATGGAACACTTTAGTGAAACTTCTAGAATTGTGATCTTTATGCGCACGTTTGCGCTTTCTGAAAGCGTAGAATTTTCTTTTGGTAATTCAGTATTGGTGTGGTAATCGGTGTTAACGGTTTGATTTTTTGTAGGACTTGAGCCGCAGTTTGAAGTTCAGAGTCGTTTACGATTTTTGTTAGCGGAGTTAGGGTTGCGTATATGAAGAGGTACAATAATCCTCCGGCTGTGACATTGAGTAGTTTTGGCAGAGGTGAAAATTGAAGCAGTGCTAGGGGTGGGATGCTTGATAAGATTGAGATGAGGTAGATTTTGACTAATAGTTTGGTGTCGAATTCTATTTTGAATTTGGTTCTTGCCGTGTATGAGCCGTAGGAAGTGCCTGCTGCGCTTGCGATTATGAAGGCGATTATTAAGCCTACGACACTGTAGGTTTTGGTTAGGATTGGAGACAGGATGGCGATTGTTAGGAAGGTGATTATGCTTATTTTCAGGGTTGTTTTTGTCTCTCCTAAGCCATTGTAGAAGCTTGTTAGGGTGATGTAGCCAAGTCCAACTAGGAGGTAGAGTAGACAGTATATTGCCAAAAATAGTGGAGCCGACTGGTATGTTGAGCCGTAGATTATTTGAACTATTTCGTTGGAGAATATGATGATTAGGATCGTTATTGGCAATGTCAGCAGGACTGTATACTTGTTCGCGAGTTTGAAAAAGTTTTTTATCTTTTGGGTGGTTGAGGAGTCGAGTTTTGAGAACGCTGGAAGCAGCGCTGTTGTCATTGGGAACGTGAGGGCAGTCATGAGTGTGGTGAAGTTTATGGCTGCTTTGTAGTTCCCTATTTCTGCGTTTGTGGTGAAGACGGCGAGCATGACGTTTTGATAGAGTGGGATAAATCCCGTCAGCAACACAGATATGTAAAGTGGCGCTCCATAGTTTATTAGAGTTTTAAAGTCGTCTTTGAGGCTGTGATTGTTTTCGATGTTTTGTTTTTCTCGTAACATGAAGAAAAGCATGAACGCGCTTGCGCCTGCCGCAACTGCGAAGCTTGCCACGTGACCCATTAGTGCTCCGGCTACGCTGAAGCCTACAAGGACCAGAGCGATTGAGATTATGGCTTTGGCGATTGCCTGAATGTTTGATGTTAACGCGTTATATTCGGTTTTGTCTAGGCCTACGAAGGCTGATGTTATGGTTGCGACAATCACTTGGAAAATTATTGAAATGGACGCTATTCTAATGTAGAAGGCTAAGTCTGGTCTCTGGAGGAAAACGAAAGCGAAAAAATCTGCTAAGACGTAGTTTAGTGTGAAAATGACTGTTCCTGTTACTGCTCTGAGTAATAGTCCGTATTTGATTATCCTTGTTATGCGGTTGGTTTCGCCTTTAGCTCGGAGGCTGGCTGTGAATTTGATTATGCCCTGGTTTATGCCCAGGTCTGTGAACACGTAAAGAAGTTGTGGGACGACAAATGCCAGAGTGTATTGTCCGTATAGTTCTGGGCCTAGAAATCTTGCGATTAAGATTGACGCGATTGCCATTATGACGGTTGAGAGGGCTGTTCCTGAGAAGAGGAAGAAGCCGCCGCGGGCTGAGTCTTCTGCTACTTGGATCAGTTCGGCTGTCATAGCCTTCCTTCACTTTTGTGTTTTTAGGTGGTTATTCTGCTTTTGGTTTGGTGTTCTCTTATTATTGCCGCTGTGGCGAAGGTTGTCGTTAGGGCAAGTAGGCTCAGTGTGACTAGTGTGATTCTTATGCCCCATGGCGTGTAGTTGAGTATGAGTCCAGCGATTGGGACTAGGGCGAGGCTCATCCCCATGCTCAGGGCCATGCGTTCTATATTGTCCAGTTCTTTTGTTGGGAATAATGCTTTGATGAGGCTGTAGCCTGGCAGAAACAGGACGAAGATGGAGCCGAGCAGGTATCTTGCATATACGGCGGGGTAAGCGTTTTCCGGGACAGTGAAGACGAGCGCCACTGTGGCTATGGACATAGCGATGATGGTCCAGTACCAGTTTGATTTTGAGGAGAGTAGGTAACTCTTTAGTGGAGGAAGTTGCCCAGGCTGAGGTTCGTCGAAGACTATTTTTCCTTGGTCCTGCATTTGTAGGATGCGTTCTAGGATCTTTTGTTTGGGTATTGAATGTTCTGCCTGCACCAGCTTCACGAGTTGTTCAACTGTGCTCGGGTTGTTCTTCTCTATGGTTTGAAGAACATATTGGTCTAGGTTCTGAGGTTCAGACCGTTCATTGGTCAAAAAGGCTCACGTCTAGTTTGTTGTTAATATTAGAAATGCCTAGTAGTAAACCTAATGGTAAAAAAAGGGCGAAGGCGTATTCGTTCGCGCGCGCTAATGCGTTAGCTCTTCTTGCGTTTGAGCGCATACGTGGTTAAGGCTGCTAAGGGCGCCAATGTAAGGAGCAGTGTGCCAAGTTCGGGAACGACGAAGGTTGTTCCTCCGCTGTATGGAGTCTTTGCAGGCTTGCCTTTTGCGTCTGTTCCGTAAGCCAGCAGAGCAACTTTGGAGGCTTCAGTGGCATCGTCTGAAAATGTCACTGTGACTGTCAGGATTTTAGGATTGTCTCTTGTTCCACTGGTTAAGGTTAGATCACCTGGGTTGTAATCGTCGTTGTAGCCGTAATAGTCTGGTTCACTGAATGGTCCGCCGACGCTCTCTCCTGGACCCATAGGCCAGTTTGGACATGGACCAGACGTGAAATCAGTTGGGGTAAGAGTGAGCGTTTCACTGCTGTTCGTTATTGTAAGGCTTTCCAAGCCCCCACCCCATGCCTCTGTACTTATTGCAACTACTATGCGTACGTCAGTTACGGGCCAAAGTCCGTTGTTTTCTCCTCCGGTAGCAAACATTTGCAGGTCATAGGTCCCTGATCCATAGACAACGTAGCCAGCGTACCATCCGCTTCCACCAGCGTAGTAACCTGAGCTATCAGTGATTATTACGAAGATTGATGGGTCTATTTCTTCTTGAGCCGCAACAGTTGTGACGCCTATGAGAAGGACTAGTGCGACGAAGATAAGCAGTTTTCGATACATATCCTTTCCCTACCAAAGACTGGGTTCCGTTTCATATAAATATGCAAGGAAAATGATTGGTGAGTTTCTATAGAAGACTTATAGAGGAAATGTAAATTTGACATGCACTATTCGCGTGAACTGGTAGTCAAGGCAGTATTATTATTTCGAAGATTCGTATGATGACTGTGAGAAGGAATAGTATGCCGAGTGTTAATGCGGCTGTTTTGAGTTTGCGCTTGTTGATGTTGAGGTTTGTTTGTCCGTAGTATGGTGAGATGAGCTCGTTGGTTATTAGTAGGATTATGGCCATTAATGCGAGCCAGAGGCTTATGTCCCAAAAGCTTAATGGAAACTGCATTTTTATTCCTCAAGTATTTGGTATTGGATTTTTGTTGTTTTTCCGTCTTGGCTTTGTTCTTCTTTTTCGATTTCTATTGGTTTTCCTGTTGCTTTTGCCAGGGCGCAGGCTACCGCGCTGCATAGTGGGCAGCCTATTGACTCGTGTAGTTTTGGGTGTTTTCTTGTTTCTTCGCACATGTCTTTGAAAATGTGTTTCGTTACTTCTATTGTTAATGTGTTATTTTCCGTTTGGACATTTATGTGTTCGGCTATTTCCATGTCTTCGATTAATAGTTTTGGAAGTTTTTCTTGTAGGTAGTTTAGGTCTGTTTTTGTGAATGATGTTCCGAGTTCTTTTTCGAACAGTTTTGATAAGGCTAAGCCTGGGGGCGTTAGGAAAAGACCGTTCGGGTTTTTTGAGTACAGTTTTTCTTCGTCTACCTCCTCGGGTTTTGGTAAGGGTTGTTCAGCTTTTGATGGGATGAATATGAGGCTTGATTCGAAATCTTTTAGGTTCCTGGGCGGTAGGTAGATGCCTTTTCCGTTTAGGTTAGAATCTGTTATGATTTTTTCGATGTTGGTTAAGGTTGAGGTGGCTGCTGCGTTTAGCAACTGTGATGGTACGTGCTTGGATGGGGTTATGTAGAGGAGGAGCGCTCCCCAGAATGTGAGGCCTAAGCCTATGAAGGCGAGGATTGAGGAGGTGTAGTGGGTTGAAAAGGCAAGGGCTATCACTCCAACAGAGATTAAGATGAGGCAAATTAGTTTTTTTGGGTTGATTTTTAATGGAGCGCGCGCTTTAGGCAAGGGCTGAATTTCGTGTGTAGGCGTGCCTGCAAGGATCAGCGCAATAGAAATGCTTGTTGTTGTGGTGGTGAAGCCAAGTAATCCCAGCGTCAATTTGGCGTATGTCCAATATGGCGCAGCCCATTCATAGCTGAATTGTAAACCATACCTGTAAAGGTCGTTGTGAACAATGTAGTCTAAGCGGTTGAGGAGAAAAGCGGAAGACCCGGTCATCACAATTCCTGCAATGAGAAGCAGACAGCTGACGACTCTCGAGCTGCTACTGAGAGCTCGCGTATGAACCAGGATGAATGCCATTGAGATGGCTGTTGCTATCATGGCGATTGTGATGGAGCTTATCAGCAGTCTGGAGCAGGTCCAGTAGGGTCCTGCCCATTCGTAGTTGAATTGCAAGCCGTTTCTGTAAAGGTCGACATGAACAACATGGTCTAATCGTGTGAAGAAATATGCGGAAAAGGCATTCATGGCGATTGCTGTGAGCAGCAGGGCTAGAATGATTTTGGGTCTGAGTACGGTCCTTATTTTCATGAGCGCTACCAGGGTTACGGGCGCGTGTTTGATAAGGGGTTTTCTATGTATAAATCTCTCCATATCTGTCTAACGGTCTCCATGATTTTGCACACTGGGATATATAACAAAAAATGAGAAAAGTAGAATCTTAAGAAATGTCTTGGCTTCATTTATGAAATAGTGACAGTTGGCGTTGCTTTATTATCTTTCTTCGGATGTTGAAAAGCAGAGTATTCAATTGTTTTGCGATTTTCAGGTGCAAATTTTTGCTCGGGAAAGTTATATCTGTTTTCCATACTTGTATCGGCTCATCCTGTCTATTGACTATGTCACTTTTTATTAAGCCAGCCTTCTCTGCTTCGATGAGTTTCTGCCCAAGTGCTTCTTTGCTAATAGTTATTCCAGTCATGTATTGGTAAGTTAGGGTTATGTTTTTTATTGTAGGCGTAACGGCTGTCTCTGTTTGATTGACAGCGTCAATTATTTGTCTGTTGATTTTTGAAAGTTTTTTATAGACGTTATTGTTTGCCTTCCTTTCTCTTCTTCCTTGAATGGTATGAAGCAGAAAAACGCTAAATAGTAAAATAATGGGTATAGTGATTAGTTTGTCTCCGTTTCTGGATAGTAATAAGGCTATTTGAGACCATGTTTTGATCGGCTGCCAATAGTTGGCGATAGCTAAACCGAAAGGCAATAGTTGTTCTTCGGTGTGGTAGATGTTTTCTGGATTGTTGGTATAGGCTATTAGGCTTATTTTCACGTATTTTTGTTCAGAAGTTGCGCCTGTTTTGAAGAGGGCGTTTTCATACCAGTAGAGGACCACTTGGGTCATGTTTGAATTTGTTCGTTGGAATGCGAAGAACCTTGCGATGAGAGGCGGATTTTGTAAAAGCTGTACGTCTCTTAGATCAAGTTGTATTGCTCGTGGGGGACGTCCGAGTTTTTCTGGCCATGTGATGACGCTTGCTTCCCACGTGTGCCATGTTGATCGTGAATCGCCTACTTCCAAGGCAACCCATATCGTTCTTCCCGATCCGTTTAGGGGAGTATATGCATAAACGAGTGCTGCGTCTCGTGGGGCTATTTCCTCAAATCTTTTGTCGCGATATAAAAATTGGAGATCATAGTTTGAAATTTCGGGAAAGATTTGTGATGTTACTGCATGTTCATTTCCGGGCGATTGAAGCAGTACTTGCGCAGGGCCTTCTGTCAAAGCGAACGTGGGCACTTGTAGGTTTAGGATCAAAATTGTGCTTACTAAGAGCGCGGCTATTTTGACCAGGTCTCGTTTTGAAATGTCGATGTTTATAGGCTTTAGGAGCCTTCCGCAAACTGAACAGAAGGGTTCTTTGCTTTTTGTGGTTGGGTTGCAGTTTGGGCATGACGTTTCGTTTGTTTTTTTGGTGAAGATTTGGATTTTCCAGATTTTTTCGGATGTAAACAATAAGATGAGGGTTCCAAGGAAAATGAGAACCCATCCTCCGAGTAGGTGAAACGCTTGTGTTGCGGCTTCTGTTCCATATTCGTAGCCTATCAATACAATAATTATTATTCGAAAGATGTTGAGAGCGTAGATAAGAGGAAAGCCCATGAGGAACGCTGTTACTCTCTTCCAAGTGGCTCCTCTCGCTATGTATGCAACGAAAACTGCGAAGATTGTGAACCCTATGAGAGAGTATATACCTGAGCATGCAATCTCTATGGCAAACGTAAATGGTGGACTTTGGGGTTTGCTGAGAATTATTAGGGGTGCTTCGAATTGGGTTACCATATTCACCGGCAGTCCCAAGGCTTTGAGGACGTTGTAAGCAGCCTCAGAGGCAAAGGTGGAAAGGATTGCGCCAGCCTCTGAGACGACTTGGAGCGGCGGGGGTGTTAGGAATAGAATTAATACTATTGGGAAGGCCAAAACTCTAAGTGTTTTTACGTTGAATATAATTAGGATGAATCCAGCCACAAATAGGGATAGGGAGAATATGTGGTATTCCAATGGAGTGAACGTATAAGACCCGTGCCAATAGAGCAGAAATGCAAGGAGGCACAGTAGGGCGCCCACGATTTCATGAATGTATGTGGGTTTTCTTAAAGGGTGGGATGTTGCGAACGGAATTGTAGCTCTGAGCATTTTCCTTTTTCGGTGTACAAGGTAGATCAGTAGAAAGGGTATAGCCAGAACGTAGCTTGTTAATTCGTTTTGTAAAGCGTCATTTAGAATTATGACCAAGTCTTGATAATAGATTGTGAGGGCTGCTAGTATTAGGGTAGCGGCTTTGATGGTTAAAGCTATTGTGCTGCGTGTAAGGTGGGGACGTGGGAGTTCCGTTTTGTGGTCATCTCTTTTGTTGTAGAAGATGGTCCAAGAGGAATGGCGCGGTTGAGGTAGCCCAAAAACTCAGCCAAATTGCTCAAGGCTGGGGAAATAAATCCGCCTCTAGTTGGCCCGCGGATAGAGGCTTCATGCAGTACTTAACCGTAATAGATTTGAACAAGTTGCAGCCTCAAGGTTCTAGAGGTAATCATATGTTCGACTCAAAACGCTCAGTAATCGATAGATATTCTCTCCCATACTCCTCCCACGGATCACATGCTAAAATCGCCTCGATGGTAGGTATAGGGTGGAAAGTACTTGACGTCGGTTGCGCAATCGGTTCTCTGGGTAAATACCTTAAAGAAACCAAGAATTGTCACGTGGTTGGAATAGAGATAGATAAAAATGCGGCTGAGATTGCAAGGAACATCTACGATAAAGTAATTATTGGTGATGTAGAAGAACTACAAGAGATCGTTTTCTCGAATGAGTATTTTGATGCCATAATACTTGCCGATATACTTGAGCATTTAGCGAGACCTGATATTCTACTTGTCAAGTTGAAGCGCTATCTCAAACCTGAAGGATATGTGATAGCTTCAATACCGAACATTGCCCAACTGGAAATCCGCCTCAAATTACTGTTTGGAAAGTTCGAATATGAGGAGACTGGGATATTAGATAGAACCCATCTAAGATTCTTCACCTTGAAAACAGCTAAAGAACTTTTTCATGAAGTCGGATACGAGGTTATCCTAGTAGACTACACAGGTCTGCGCTCTAAATACCATGTATTAAAGTTCATTCCTAAACTATTCGCGTACCAGTTTATAATTACTGCTAGGCCAAGATAAGGTGAATAACTAGCCCTTGATCTTTAAGCGCGCCCTTCGAGACAACTTCGCTGTCGCAAATATCGCCCCTAACAACTTTCACGCTGTCGAATTTTTGGATGTATTCCATTTTCCCTGAGGAAAAAATTGTCAAGAACCGTCACATCGGCTTTTTGCTCGCAAAGCTGTCTTACCACTTCAGATCCAATAAATTCAGCCCCGCCAGTTACTAAGACTTTCTTTTCATCTAGTTTAGTCATCCTTTCTTGCCTCCAATGTTAATGAAGGCACACGCTTCTGCTCATTTTGCAACTCACCAACTCATCTATTTTGAAAACAGTGTTCGATACTATCCATCAGTCTTTATTGCTTCATCAAATATCTCTTTCAGTTTTTCATTCCTTCTCTCGATAGAGAATTTACCGGTTTCAATTTCTTTTCTCGCTGCGCGACCCATTTTTCGCCTTAATGTCTCACTTTCAATCAAAATACTGGTTTTCTCCACCAGATCTCTGACTACTCTTGGGTCAACACATTCTATCGCCTTCATAAAACGATTGCCATAAAGATCGTAGCGTATCCTTTTGGATTTTCTGACTAAAAATCCAGTTTTGCCGTCCTCTACTACTTCTCGATAGCCCCGTACATCTAAAACTATGGCTGGCAATTCGTAGCTCATCGCATCCAAAATAGTCATACCTGGACCATAATGACTAGGAAGTAATAATATGTCTGACCGCGTATATACTTCTTCAAATTGTTTTCGAGGACGGAGTTTTTCGTCTAAATTAATGCGTTCGGACTCTAATATTTTCGAATATCTGCTTTTTATGCTGGATGGTATGCATGCCCTAATGATTAGTTCTAGATTGTCATATTTTTTATTAAGAATTTCAAATGCCTCAAGAACCTCTTTCCCGCCTTTAACCACAAAATTTGTAGGTATGTTGCTTTTATGTATGGTGCCTACAAATAGTAATGTAACTTTATCTTTTTTGTGTTGTTTTGTAAAATGCTTTGGATGAACAGCTAAATGGACCGTCTCTATTTTATTCTCAAATTTTTTGCAGTCCAAGTTGAGCAAAATCGTTTTCTTTCCATAATCTAGCCAGGGCATTATTTTCTTACAATATTTTGAACTCAGAACCTTTTCAATAATTGACCTATAGAATCTAAGATGCCCGATGTCATACATTACAGGGCATAGCTCACTAATCTCTTCCATAGCGACAACCCATGGTTCCTTTCTTAAAACAAGACGGTGCGCAGAATAGGTTAAATCTATATTACTCGGTATTTTCTTAAGCGATCTCGTAAGCCACCACGAAAAGTATGTAGGATACCGTAGCATGGGAACGGGATGATACATACTGAATAAGTTACGTGCCGTATTTAACTTCTCTTTTCTTTCCATTGTTTTATCGATTATAAACTCATATCCGCCAGGCGGGTATTGTATCACTTCTCTAAACAATGAGTGAAAACTCTTCCCAGCGTCGAAATAGATTCTCTTCATTCGTGTTCCTTCTTTTTTAGCATATAAATATATAATTGACATGTTAAATTTGAGGACATCTTTATTCTCTTCTATTTTTATTAAAATGCCGCGCGCGTAATCCGTCCTAAATGACTCAGGTTTTTCCGAGTGTTTGAATTTTTGACCCATTCAAGAGGATTCCAGAAAGGATTCGCTATGTATTTATCTATTACCAGATACTTATCATCAATTAGCGCCTCTCTGACCACCCTTGTCAAAGGGAAAAGCGTCTCCGCGAGGCCATAGTAGTATCTGATATCCCATGGACATTCATGTATAAGATTTTTCAGGAGTAGTTGGGCGCGCCGCTCCTGTTTTTCTCTGGCATATTGAATTGACAGCAGAAATATTTCGATACGTAGCCTCCACCGGGCGAGGGCTACAAGTGAGGAGTTGCCTTTGCTTCGTCCCGAAAGCAATCGCAATAACAACTTCCAAAAAATGCAAACCAAGGCTTCCCTAAACTTTAGCGTTGACGCGCTTATTCCACCTTGATGTCTACGCCACTTCGTCAACACTTTCGGCAGGTAGCCAAAAAGGCAGCCTTGTTCTGATAGCCGTAACCAAAGGTCATAATCGCAAACGGCACTTGCTCGTCGCACTATATCAAATGATCCCACTTTCTGAAGCCATGACCGCCTTACCATCACTGAGCTGCAAGCTATGGAGCATCCGTACATAAGGTTTTCGAGACAGTTCCCAAAAGGAGGAAAGCGTATGCGATGGACGTTTGAGTTTATAGTTTTTCCGTTGAGATCGATTTCTTCGTAGTTGGTGTGGACAAGCCCAATTTCTGGATGGTCTTGGAGATATGCAACTTGCTTGTCGAGTTTATCAGGTGCCCATAAATCGTCGGAATTTAGGAAAGCAATAAATTCGCCACTTGAATACTTTAATCCAAAATTGTAAGCGGCAGCCGGTCCACTGTTGGGCTGATAAAAATAGCGGATCTGCCTCAAAAGGGGTTTAATGCGGTGAACCGTATCGTCTGTCGATCCATCATTAACAAGAATGATTTCGAAATCCTTATAGCTCTGCCTCAGAGCGGCAGCAAGCGTTTGAGCGATGAAATGACCGTGATTATACGTTGGAATGAGAACGCTTACTCTAGCCACGAACACCACCAAGTGCCTTAAGCGAAAAAACGATAGAGTAACTCCCCTCCAGCCTCAGTTATCCTATCCGGAACTTGAGGATCAATCAGCAAGGAAGTAAGATTCGTGAGCAAATTTCTAATACTCTCGTCTGCTATACGACAAGATTGGTTGGGCACATATCTTAAGAAATAGAGTTCTCTCTCTTCGGCGCCAAAATGACGTTTAAAGCGCAGCAGACCTTCCTGATCGCAGTCGCTTAGACCGAAGTCCCAGCGAGTATATCCTTGTGCTTTACCATGGGCAATTCCCTCCCAAACTAAGAGATTGTTAGGGCGTAACGGTAAGAACTCGCTGTAAGAAGCGTTATACTTATAATATATAGTGTCCTTCCATCCTAAAAAAAGCACACCTGCAATAAATTTGTTGTTGTGATTGGCAAGTAACAGAAAACCCTTGTCCCTTTGAAAAAAGTGGCGAGAAATGTTCTCGAAGAACTTGTAGGGTTGAGCTAGAAGTTGATACTTGTATTTTCGAACCTTTAGATGCATTTCAAAGAACTGCCTTAAGGCCTCAGGGCTTCGGGATATCTCTACTGTAACGCCTTCTTGGCGGGCTTTACTAACAGCCCTACGGGCTGAGTCATGCATGTGATTCCAGAGAGAATCGATATCTGGGCGAAGATCTATTCCGTGCCATTTAGCTCTTTTAGCAACCTTGAAGCGCTCGTCTAACAGTGGCAGCTGGTTGTGTTGGCATCGAACAACAACTGGCCAGCCTTCCTGTGAAAGCTTAGCAACAATGCTGTTCCACACATGTTTTTCCATTACTAGTGGGTCGCAATAATCTGAAAAAGGCAGCGCTACCAACCTATGACCGAGAAAATCCACGATCCGACAAAAGGGAACCCCGCCGATAGGTTCATTGTGCTCGTCTAGCACGACATAAGCTTCTGCTTCAAAGCCATACGTCTCTGTAAGCACCTTTATCCATTCTGGTGAATGAAATATACTTCCACCGACTCGATCGAGCAACCTCTCCCACAGAGACTCCGTTCTTGGGTCAATTTGAATAATTCGCACTATTTTATCTCCAAGACCTCTCCATCATTTTCTAGAGAGAGTTGTGCTGCGATTAGAACCTTCACGACCTCAAGTCCGTTATGCCCGTCTGCGAGAGGTTGTGTTCCCCTCTTGATGCACTCAAGAAACTCAGAGCATAGGTTCTTCAGTGGTTCTGTTCCTTCGACCTTGGGGCTAATTATGTCCCCGTCTCTTATGGACAAGATAAACTCGCCGAAACTATCGCTATCTACACCTGAGCAAGACACGGCCTTTTCGAAGACACGTATTTTCTCTATAGGATTCAGGTCGTCGAAAATAATCCTTTTGTTGCTCCCTACAACGACAATTTGGCGGACCCGGTTCGGATCTAACCAACTGACATGTATGTTTGCAATGATGTCCTTGGGATACGTAAGTGTGATAAAGGCTACATCTTCTTTTGTGTTTCGTAGCTTCCGAGCCCCAACAGCTCGCACAGCGATGGGCGAGCATTCAAGCAGATAAGAGAGAATGGATACGTCATGCGGAGCCAGATCCCAAACAACGTTAACATCCTTTCTGATTGGACCTAGATTCGTCCTAGTGGAGGTAAGGTAATAAACCTCTCCCACACCCTCAGGTCCATTCGTCATGTATTGCTTGAGTTTTCTGATTGCTGGATTATAGAGAAACGTATGACCAACCATAAGGACTAAGTTGTGTCTCTTAGCTAATTCCACTAGTTCCTGACCGTGTGCCTCTTGAAGGACGAATGGCTTCTCCACCAATACATGTTTTTGAGCTTCCAAAGCTGCTTTAGCAATCTCATAATGGGTAGACCCTGGAGTTGCCACAACCACAGCGTGGAGATCGGTCTGGGCTAGCAGTTCATGATAATCGGTAAATCTCTCCGTAGCTGAGAGCCGACGCTGTATTATCCTTAAACGTTTCTCGTCGGTATCGCATATGGCAATCTTTTCATCTGGGGCTAGCTCCGTCATCACACGAACATAGTTCTGACCCCATAAACCACATCCAATTATGCCTATGCTCATCTATCCATATCTCCTTCGTTATGTTAAGAGACTGTTCTTTTCTTTTTTGAGAACTCCACAATGCCGGTTTTCTTTAACGTTTCTTCTGCCTCTGAGTAGTATTCTTTTGGATGTTCCAGTCTCTCGAACCATCTCATGTATCTTCGCAGTCCCTCAGCAAATGTTACTTTAGCCTCAAAGCCTACAGATTTTAGTTTGGTTATATCTGGCAGAAGGTGTCTAATGTCCTCTGGTCGAAACTCTCCTCGGATACGAGGCTGAATTTCTTTGTTCAAGTAGTCTGCTAAGAGCTTCGCTATTTGTCTTACACTTGTAGCCTTTCCTGTCGCTACGTTAAACGCTTCGTAGTTCATTGCCTCTTCTTTAAGCGCGAAAAGGTTTGCTTGAACAACGTCATCGACGTAAATCCAGTCTCGCATCTGTCCGCCATCTTCATAGACAACAGGTGGAAGATCGTTAACAAGACGTGTGGCGAAGATTGAGACTACCCCTGCGTAAATGTTAGAGAAAGACTGGCGAGGGCCGTAAGTAACTGCGTATCGTAGGGCGACCGTTGGAATGTTCAGTTTTCGTCCAAGGCTTAGGGCAATTCGCTCCTCTGCGATTTTCGAGATAGCATAAGCTGTGCTTCCATTCTTGAGAGATTTTTCATCAGTAGGCAATAACTCCAGCGCTTCTCCACAAGCATAGCATTTAGGGTCCCATTCGCCATGAATAAGTTGTTCGATGGGGCGTGTTTCAGGGTACTGGACACCATGGACTCTGCATCGGTATTTCCCCTCTCCATAAACCGCTTGGGACGAGGCGACCACTATCTTTCTTACGGGAAGATGACTTCTCGCAATTACTTCGTACATTCTTGCTGTTCCCGTGGCATTTGCATCAAGAAATTTTGAGTACTCGACCGGAGAGCCTGTGAAAGCTGCTTGATGAAAAATGAAGTCCACACCTGCTAGGGCTCTTTCTAAATCTTTCCAGTTCTGAAGGCTACCAACAATCAAATCAGCCTCTTCCGGAATCCAGCTCGGTCGACCCTGCGGGTGAGTTTGAGGTTCCAAGTTATCTAATATCTTGACTCGACATTTTTCCGCTAAAAGTGCGTCTACAAGATGAGAACCGATTAACCCAGCGCCACCAGTAACCAAAACGACGCTTCCAGAGATGTTCGCCATATATCTTACCCCTTAATTGCCTACTTGCGATTTTATACAAGCCACTACGTATTCAAGCTCCTCTTCCATCAACTCCGGGAACATGGGCAACGAGATAATCTTATCCGCACAATATTCTGACATTGGAAAATCTCCTCTCTTGTAGCCTAGATAAGCATAAGCAGGCTGCAAATGAATACAAATTGGATAATGAATGCCTGTTTCAATGCCTTGCTCAGCTAAAGCTGTTCGCAGACGATCTCGATTGTCTGCTTGTACGACGTAGAGATGGTAAACGTGTTCGCATTGTGAAAGCAATGTGGGCCTTACAACATTAACGCCTTCCAAGAGCTGATGGTATATCGACGCAAGTTTTCTCCGACGTTTGTTCCATGCATCTAGGTAACGTAACTTAACGCGCAGAACTGAGGCTTGGATCGTGTCAAGGCGGCGATTCCAAGCCAAAGTGACATGATTGTATTTCCCTTGTTGTCCATAGTTGCGCATCGTCCGCACTTTCGCAGCCACTGTGGCATCATTGGTCATTATTGCGCCACCATCGCCGTATCCACCCAGATTCTTGCTTGGGTAGAAGGAAAAAGCGGCGACGTGGCCGATTGATCCTACTCGACGCCCTTTATAACGTGCACCATGGGCCTGACATGCGTCTTCTATAACCCAGAGACCGTGTTCTTCTGATAGTTCAATTACCTTATCCATTTCTGCAGGTTGACCATAAAGGTGGACGGGCATGATGGCTTTTGTTCTCAGGGTGATTTTTCGTTTGGCTTGGTCTACATCCATATTGTATGTAGTTGGGTCGATGTCTACGAAGACTGGTGTTGCTCCTGTAAAGGAGATGGCTGAGCTGCTTGCAATGAAACTATTTGCGGGTGTAATGACCTCATCACCTTTTCCTATGCCTAGAGCTCTCATACCTAATTCCAGAGCAGATAGTCCCGTGTCAACGCCAATGGCATATTTTACTCCGCAGTAAGCAGCAAACTCTTTCTCGAACTGAGTGACCTCTTCCCCTAAGATGAAGTCTCCCCTATGGAACACATGAGCAATAGCGGCATCGACCTCTGCCTTAATCGACTGATACTGGCGACTGAGGTCAGTTATGCCAATTCTCCTAGCATAATTTTCAATCACGAACATTTCCATCCTGCTTAAGTGTCGATCCGTAACGTCTTGCAATGGTCTGAAGTATTCCGTTTCTGTCTATTGTCCCAAGTAGGAGTTAGCAAAGAAGATGTGTTAGAAAGTAATCAAATTCGGTCTCGCGCAGTAGGGTACATGCGCAAGAAATGCCATCCACGTTTCTAAGGGAATTCAAGAGGCTCATCAAAATTAAATGCCTTAACTTTCACTCTTTGCATAAAAGTGATACGCCAATGCCTACAGCGCTTTTTTCTATTGGTAAATCCTTTCGCTTAAGTGTTTTTTTGTCGAACATTCCCACAGATAGGTTTATTAAATATTAATACACATTCTAAGTAGTAGAACTTCAGCTAAAATGTTCTAGAACGGATTAGGAAATGGTGCTGCAAGCTCCAACATTAAAATATACATTAACATTTATGGTTGCGATTCTGCTACTCGGTATGATCGTTCAAGTGCAAAGTTTGAATTTAGGCACAACCATTAGATCTTCAGGCACAATTACCTTGGACGGAAGCGTATCTCCAGGTTTCACATTTCGAGGAACAACACTTACCATAAAAGCCTTCTTTCCTGGGTATGCTGATTATAAACCAAATGTCTTCGAAGTACTCAAGGACTTAGGCATAGACACGATTAGAGTATATGGCGCTGGCTTCGAGGAATTCAACATGCTCTCAAACCCAGACGGTTGGGCAACAGAGCTGAAGGCATTCCTTGACTTACTTGGCAATAATGGAGTCAAAGTTGTTTTCCATGAAATGGGTGACTGGAGATATTTAAACTCGGATACGCATCCTCATGCTAGACGCACTACACGTAACCCTTGGCCGTTTGGAATAGCATTATATGACGGTATAGCCTCATCGAAAGCCAAGATTGATGCACTTGCAGGAGTCAACAGCATCGGTTACAACTTCTTAACTGACCCTCGGATACCCTTCTGGATATTGTTAAATGAGCCCTTCCTAGACACATCGACTGACAGCGGAGTTAATGTTTTAGACTGGGTAAAACAAATAGCCGATTACATGAGGAGTAAGGGTGCAAAAGTGACAGTTGGACATCCAAGTATTCAGCATGGGGTATATACGCCTTCGCTTGTTCTTCCCTTGTACAGAGACCGCATTGATTACGTAATATTTCATTGGTACGATGCGGGGACTTATTCTTATATTTACTCAGGTCTCACAAGCCTGATAAACACCTACAAACCAGAGTTGGGAAGCATACCTGTACAAAACCTTATGATAGGAGAAATAGGTTTTGAAAGGTCTTGGTCTGGAGTGACTGAACAAATAATGGGAGACACCTATAAAGCCTATTTCCAAGCATCATTAGATGCTGGCTTAGGAGCTATATTCCCATACGTACTGTATGATCTTAAGAATAGTGCCGAAACTTGGGGAGCAATAGATAGTGACGGAAACTATATTACAGCGATTACAGACCAGTACAAAGCGTATTATTCTGCAACATGAATGAGGAAGACTTAGAAATCCATTATTTCGTTTTAGATTGCGGAGGCGGTGGCAACTTCTTTCTTCTGACATACTTCAAGATCATTGCTGCAAATATCGATGCTGCCAGCAGACATCCAATCACGATGTAAATGGTATAATCTGGTTTAACGTCGATGATTGTTGAGTAAGCGCCTTTCAAGTCCTCATCGTCTTTAACAGTTAGTGTCACTGTATACGATCCAGGATTTTCATATTTATGTGTTGGATTTTTTGCAGTTGATGTATATCCGTCGCCGAAATTCCAAAACCATGAAATGATTGTATGTCCTTCGAGATCGGATGAGGCATCTGTAAAGCTGACCTCTTGGCCGGCTGTTGGACTGCTAGGTGAGTAGGTGAAACTCGCTGTTGGCGATAGGTTTCGAATAGTTATTGTTTGCTCTGCGGTGTTTGTGCTACCGTCGTCGTCTGTGACGGTTAACCTTACAGTGTATTCTCCTTTGTCTGCATATTGGTGAGAGGGATTTCGTTCCGTGGAGCTACTGCCGTCTCCAAATTCCCAGAACCAAGAATTGATTGTTCCATCCGGATCTGTTGATGTGTCAATAAAATTGATGTTATCTTCTATTGAGGGATTAGGAGGAGAATAAGTGAAGGACGGTGAGGGCGCTTTGTTTTCTTCAAAAGCATGCCAGTTTATGTTTATATGGTTGGCGCCGGCGAAAGTAAGGTTGAAATTGACGATTTTAGTTTTATTTTCATAATTGAAGTCTATGGGTGTTCCATCAACTTTTACAGTCAAAGGTTGTCCCAATTCTCCGCAATATACCTTAGCTTCTCCATTATCGCTATCAATTAGAAGCGTCAGTTGTTTGTTATCATCACTAAGTTTATGATAAAGTAGTCTTGTGTTAATGCTTGAAAAGTCTAGAATTCGTAATCCTGGAGCATCATAAAGGTTTATCCAATAGTTTCTTCCACTCAGCCAGTTAGATTCTGTTTCAGCAAGCCAGTCATCAACAACGTATGGTTCATATTGGTAATACGGTTGCCATTCAAACTGATATTTCAAAATTTTAGGAGTATATTCTCGCTGAGAAGTATGATCTATGAAGTTCAAGGTAGCATATCCTTGAAAACCTGACGAGTTGCCCCATGAATCTTTAACTGCAACCCCGTAGTAATCTCCATAGTCCTCCCACTCTACATAAGCAAAAGTACTGTTCACTCTAACCCAGTTACTTGATCCAACGGAAACGACGTTTGCTTCAAGTCTAGTAATGTTTATATTCTCCAAAATTTCAAAAGTGAAAGTTGTTGTTATCGTGTCTGAATAGTTATGAAGTAAGACGGCTAAGTTCAAACGTATATTGTCTTCGTAAGTGGATGACCAAGTTTTACTAGCTTCCGAAGGTGACCAATAAGAATCAACTTCGGTTGGATAAACAAAAAATCTGAACAACCCATTATCATTTTTTAGTCGTGGTTGTATAGTAATCTCGAAATTCCAGAATCCTTTAGCGCTTCTGGAGATTCTAAACATGTCTGTATAAGTTGGACCTATGTCCCTACCGCAAGGAGCATGTAAAGTCGTTGTGTTTCCCAAACTTCCTTGATAAGAGTTAACCTCATAAGATGAGTAAAAAAAGTCTATAGCCGATTGTTCGACATCAGAATAGTTTGGTGTTACATAACCGATATAAGTGGCTGTCTGCAAGTAATTTTGGCTTACGCCATGCTTAAAATTGTCATGCGTAATCTGAAATTCTTCATAATTTCCATCACTGAGCCAATGAGGATTTATACCAGTAAGTTTGGGTCGGGACGCTTCAAGCAAGATCATCCCGTAGCCTTCGTTGTAGAAACTGTTGCGGACATGGATCCAAGGATAACTTTGTCTCAAGACTGTGTATGGTTCCATCGGCAGAAGCCAATCTGTTTCATAGTCAGTCATTAAAGTACCATTATGAAGTCTATAAACCCAATTGGTAAGCCATGTATCGTTAAACAGAAAACAAACCTGATCTTGTTGCACAGCTTGGATATCTTGGGTATATGTCCTCTTATAAGAAACCAAGTAAAACGGCTTGTCGTAATAGAAAGTTTTCCACTCTTCAACTATCAACTCTTGCCATCGAGCTTTGAAAAACACAACAACGTAATCGTTTGTAATAGTCAACAAAGTCGGCGCCGTATATACTCGCGAAGGCTTATCCGACCATTGTTTAGGGAAATAGTTTCCCTGTAAGTTTTGATATTCGTGAGTACCTAAACCAACGAATCCGCGGCTAGCCACTATGTTATTTCCCGAGTTTGATTTGAGAGATACAATGGCACCATATCCTCTGGCACTTGCATCCTTATTAATAACAATTGTATAGTAGCTGTTAGAGATAGTTATACTTATTGAGCTTTCAGTAACCCAAGAAGTAGCTTGAAGAGGCAAAATTAGAGCATTCAACATTAATATTGACAAAGCCAATAGCACACTTTGTATCTTCATTATTAATCACCTCTTAAATTTGTTTGTTTAATCTCAACGAGCAATTAGGTACATTAACTAGCAGCTTTCCCCTGGGTTTTAAAACATTGTACATCTGCAACAGAGATATTTTAGGATCATCCAAAGTCCATTTCCTTTCATCAACAAAACTTCCGGATATAACACCAAGCCGAAAGTTACAGATTTTCATTGCTTCTTGTCACCTACCTTCCTCGGAACGTTGACCCCGCCAAAAGGCCCAGAATATTTCCACAGACATTTCTCAGAGCAAATTTCCCCAAGATTCATAAAGCCGTAGCAACCTAGTAGGCACATCCCTGAAAGATTATTTTAACAATTAATTGAACTGTTATAGTTTTATTTTACAGGAGGAGATCTCTCTTGGATAGCCCACATCCTCTAGGTATTTCATCCTTGTATTTTGTATACCTTAACTACTCCATTATTGTAAATTTCAGAAATCCAAGTAGAATTATCAAATTTGAGAGAAGCCTCTTTAGCTTCTTCAGTAATTGAATATGGTCCTACATCACGCATAATTAAGTATTTATACCTCGCAGTATCTCCTTTAAAAACCTCCACCGAGTAATATGGAAATGTACCCTCAAGACCAAAGATAGCATGTGCAAAAATGTCCCAATCAGTCCCAACTCCTCTGGAAGTGTTTAGCCACAAAATAGAATTATACTCCTCAGGTAAAAGTATATTCCTAACCTCATCTGACCCTCTGTAATCACTATAGAGGTACATAGGAGCACTATACAACTGAAAAACGGAAAATAGAACAAAGATAAACACTAGAAGCATACCAAGTTTTTTTTCCAATCCGGTCTTTTTCAATTTCTGATGCGCAACATACCCTGATAGCATGAACAGGAAAGGGTATGCAAAAGGTTGAAAACGTCTTGCCACCGCAAAACTTCCCTCCGGATAAATTCTGCCCAGGACAAACCCGATAGAAAACATTCCCATCAAGATAACCCAAGCAAGAAATGTTAAGTCGAGACTAGTTCTCTTGTTACGCCGAAAATAGATGCTATACAAAGAGAGAAGCCCGAAAATAAATACAAATACTATTTCTCCTCCGAGTATGAACCAGTACCTCAAAGAAGCAGGGATCAAAGCTGTTTTCCCGCCTGAAATAAAATATGCCTCACTAAAGATCGTAGCTATTATCGTAAAAGGCGTATACCTCAAATAGAGCCAATAATTCAAAAGAGATACAACAAGGAATAATACGAAGGTTGCATGAAAGTAGATACTTTCTGCAGAAAAAAGTCCAGCAATTTTCCTTAATTTGCTACTTTCATAACCTTGCATTTTTTCCACCAGTTTTTGAGAGAAATAAGCTAGGGCAAAGAAAACAACAAGAAGAAAAGGAGTCAAATGGTGTGAAAATACGCTTACAAAGGATGATATGATCGCCAGCGGAACATATTTAACTCTTCGCGAGTGAATTGCCATGTAGTATAGATAAATGGTGGCAACAAACATAATGAAGGCTATAGATTCTCTGACATACAAAGAATAGAACATTTGAGATTGATACAGCATGGAAAAGCCGAGGGCTGTAAGTAAACCCACACGCTCTGAGTTGAATATCTTTCTAGCCAATAGGTATAAAATGAGAGTCGAAGGGATTGAGATTATGATAGGTAGCCATCTTGCTACATTGAGCAGCGTCATACCGCTGATCTCAGAAAGAATTATGGCAAGAAAATGCAGTATGGGATAGTGAATATTATAGCTTAATCCCGGATTGCTCATTGACAATATCCATCCATTTCTGGAAATTTCGATAGCGCAGAGATACTCGTGGTATGGATCATAACCGTAAAAGGCAACGCCCGGTACAAATATAGTTCGCATTATTAAAGAGAATGCTAAGATTTCAAAGAGTATCAAAAGATGCTGACTTGAACTTTCCTCGAGGTTTATGATTTGATACGCAACTACTAATAAAATGCATATAACAGGTATCCAGAAAAAAGATAAGGGAATGTAGTTCTGATACCTGCTGTTTATTAGATACCAAGATAGGATTACGGTTAGAACCGAAAATATGAAAAACATACTCGCATTTTTCAAAATCTTTCACCCTTCTGTAAGTATTTCCTGCGGGTCATAGAGGACAACGGGTGGCTCATCTGGGCATAATCTCGACAGATTTTGAAAGTCATCCAAAGTGTAAACATCCAAGGGGATTTTACTCATGAGAGCCCTCCCTCTCTCCAGAAAGGTAAAGATGCATGCTCTTATTCCGTTAATCACGCCTAGACGCCTGATAATCCGAATATCAAGGTCGGAAGATTCTGATAGTTGTCCTCGCGAAAGGCTACCAAAAACAGCAATTGCAAGTATGCTCTTCTCTCTTTTGGCTCTTTCGCGTAATTCACTCAGGTACTTTGCAAAGCAATCCAATTCGATTTTGGAGAGCCTGAGATTCTTTAGCAAGACATATAAGTGGCCATTGAAGAGCCAGTGGAGAGTATGCGTTATGACTACGGCAAGAATTATACTTAAGCTGAGATTAGAGAGAGCTAAGAAAGCAAAAAATATAGGCAAAAAGAAAATTCCATCTAGTAGCAAAAAGAACATCTTCTCGGTTCGATCCATGTAAAGGAAGCCGTGAAAAACCCAATTGACGAATATTATTATGACAAATCTAAACGGCCAAGGCAAGTACCGATTTTTTAATATTCTTGCCTGAAAGCTATCGGGTTTCATCAATGAACCCACTAACGATTTTCATAAGATTTGAATGCACTTTATCAATGGGCTCTTCAGCATTTAACACAAGCACTCTAAAATTAGATAAAAGACTGTTGTAGAGTTTTATTTTTAGGTCCAAGTCTCTATCTTCATGAACATCTTCTCGCCTAGACTTTAAAATATCCGGATGTGCTACAACCAACATGACGCTTATAGCGTCGCCTACTAATAAAAGAAAGAGCTTGGCAATAAATGAGCCCAATAATTTCGGATTCCGCGTGGAAATCATGAGGTCAATTAGGGTGTCATAGGGAGACCTATCACATATTACAAATTTACTTTTCCTCAATTTTGTGTAGATTTTGAACATTATTGAAACTAGGGTGTCGATAAAAAGCACATACTGATACGTCACAGCAATTGGTCTGACTCTATCGAAGTAGTGGTAGACGACTTTCTTTCCGGTTTGAAGTTGTTCGACCTTGCTTAACTTTAACAACCGAGCAAGGCCCAATAGCGGAAGCGACAGTTTATGGTTCCATCGCATCCAGACATACTTGGAGCGTATCCCCCTACTTCTAAGCTCCCTCTCAAGTAATCTTGCGTGAGTTGTCTTACCCACACCATCCGGACCGATTATAAAAATCAACGATGCCTTTGCCACAACTCTTCCCTTTCTGAAAACTCAGCCATTAATTTCGCGAAATTTTCCCCAATTTGGTTCCATCGAGGATAGTCAAGCATGAAGCTTCTAGCACTGCTTCCAAGTTTTCTCGCCAGCTCATTGTTGGCAAGAACAACCATTATAGATTTTGCCAAGTCATCAGAGCTACAAGGCTTGACTATCAAGCCTCGTTCGTCAAGCAATTCTGTTATTCCATCAATGTTAGTGGAAATAGTGGGCTTTCCAACTGCCATGGCCTCAAGTACAGTTATTGGAACATCAGAGATGACTAGCTTAAATGGAAGACAAATAACATCCGCTACAGTAATGTACTTTCTTAATTCTTTTCTCTCGAGAAAACTAGATATTATTTCTACTGAGTCCATTATGTCGTTCTTTCTGGTAGAATTTTTTAGAATGTTTTCGTCTTTAATCAATTCTTTATGTTCGAGCCTTGATAGGATGATTAACTTGGAAGGAAAATTCTTACAGACTTCCGTAAAAGCTTTAATCAACGTGTCTGGGCCTCTTAAGGTCAAAGGGGACCCAAAATACAAAATGATAGGAAAACCCTTGGGGCTCACTCTTTTTCTAAATTCGTTAACCTCTCTCTTTTCAGGTAATTCTAAGTCAGATTCATCGATTCCAGGGGGTATAACCTTGACTCTTCCGGAACTAACACCGTAGTCCTCTAACCGTTTCTTATTCGCTTGGCTCAAGACCACTATACGTTCAAGTGAGTTAATTCTTCTTCTTATCAAGAAACGGGGTGTAATCGCACCTATTATATGAATGAGTAAATATCTGAAGTGTCGTATGATTTCATTCAAGCCGAGATCCATTATATCTCTTAAACTATACAGAGGGCTTGTAAGAATTCCAATCATTGGCTTATCTATTTTGAAATTCATTTTCAAAAAGCTAGTCAACCCAAGAAGGATGATAACGGCATCTGGATTCTCTTCTTCTAATATTAGCAAAACTTCTTTTGACCAACCAAATATGGAGTTCAATCTTTTCACATAGCGTATATTAACATTGTCAGTTGTATCGTTCTCTAGCATTTGCCTATTAACGTTGGAGATTATTTTTATATCAACGCCCTTTTGAACAAAGCTTTTGCATAGTTCATATATATATCTCCATGGTTGCCTGCTAATATTTGATCTATTGAAATCGAAACAAATAACGCAAAATTTCAACTGTGGTCCCACAATGAACAGTAACAATTTTCTAGTTTATCAGCAACAAAATCCCAGGTATATTTTTCCAGAATAGTTTTTCTTGCGTTTTTACCTAATACTCTTCTCAGCTTGTCGTCTTCAAAGAGAATAGATACAGCTTCAGCCATTTTTTCAGGGGATTTCGGTGGAATGATGATGCCGTTCTCGAAGTTCTTGATGATCTCTGGAGCAATACCCACACAAGTCGAAACTACAGGTTTTCCACACGACATAGCCTCTAGTAATACAAGAGGACCACTTTCATAATGTGATGGAATAGTGATTAAAATTGCATCTTGGTAAAATCGAATCAGTTTCTTCCTATCAACTTGCCCCATAAAAAGGATTTTGTCTTGAAGACCTGCATCTTTAACTTTTTCTTTAAGCTTTCTTTCTAGTTCTCCTTTCCCTACTAACACGAACGATATGTCGCTTTTTCCAAGAATTTTTGCACATTCTAGGAGGTCAAATAAACCCTTACGGTAACTAAGACGACCCACGTAGAGGACATAATTCTTCTTGCTTTCCGATTTTGTTAGCGTAAAAGTCTTCTCATCAACACCATTTCCGATTACAACAGGTTCACAGTCTACCCCATAATATCTCTTCAACTCATGAGAAACGGAGTTTGAGACTGTAGTAACCAAGTCCGATTTCATCATCAACTTTAAAATTAAATGACGACCAATAGACCACGACTGAAGTTTAGTTGCCAGAGATTTAAAGTCCACAACCTCTAGGTGGCGAGCGTCCTCCACCAATGACGAGTGAATGGTGCTCACTAATGGTAGTGACACGTTAATAGCAGACGAAAGAGGAGTGTGTATATGAATTATGTCAAATTCTGGAGTTAATTTCTTAATTAACTTCTCCACAAAAATTCCATGTAAGCAGACGTGAAAGGGATAGACAGGGATGAATCGTGTCTTAAATACTTCAATATCACCTACCATTTCTCTTCTGGCCTTACCTAAGGAGCCTCTTGTTACGATAGTGACACCATGACCTCTTTTAACGAATTTTCTCGACACATTAAGAACATGATTTCCGATGCCTTCCTCAGGAGGAAAGGGGGTGGACATTATCATACATATTCTCATAAAAATGTTCACCTTCAAGGCGATGGATCATAGATTCAAAAGACAGAATCAGATAAACTTCATTAACCTTCTTTTCGCCCATCATTATTCGATTTATTCGCAAGATTATACACTAGAATAACTTTCTGCAAATGAAAAATGTGGAATAGATATTAATTCTAATACCTAGCAACAATGGTAGGAGTAATAAAGAGTTTTCCTTTTCGTGAAAAAAGCCACCAAACATGGCTCGAAACCCCATAACTACATGGTCAGAAATAGCCCTCCCTATCATACTCCTTTCTGACTGATTTTTTCCGTTTCTTTTCCAAGTCATGCACATGGAAAGTAGGTTCAAATTTGTCCTATCTTGTTCCCGCCCTAGAAGACTCGATGCACCCCACATCTGCTTTCGCGTGAACTCCTTCAAAGAGGACATCGTGTCATGAATTATTGGATAAGGAAAAATGACTACAGTATAGTCTTTTTCCAAGATACGTTTAACTAAATCAAAATCTTCCCCGAAGTTAATGGAAGAATCGAAACCACCAGCATCTTCATATGCCTTACGCAGAACCAGCGAGTTTCCGCCAGGAATTGCATCTTTTGTTTTGTTTAAACGTTCTTTCCAAAAGGCAAAGTAACATCTAGCTATAAGCGATGCATTTCTGGGAGGAACCTGAATCGGCCATAATATTCCCGTGTTGGGTTTTTGGAACAAAGCATGCACGGCTTTATCTAACCAATCTTGACTAGGAATTATTATGTCAGAGTCAAAAATGCCGAGCACTTCACCGGAAGATTCATCTATGCCACGTTTGCGGGCTTGCCCTAGAGACCCACGGTCAACAATAATTTTTGTTGCATATTTTAACGCAATTTCGACCGTTCTGTCCTTAGAACCGCCATCTACGACAATTGTTTCTTTGTTTTCATATCGCTGTTTAGTTATGCTTTCAATACAAGAGCGAATAGTTCTCTCTCGATTTAGTACTGGAATTACGAAAGACACTTTTGGAGGTTTCTCAAGCAACTTTTTACTCTCCGTAGGACGCAGAAGTAACCTTTACTGTTAAAAATGAGGAGAAACAATTCTGTGTATAAAATTATATAGTATGTTGAGGGGTTCAATGTATCTCGCA
>Ga0315306_10000150_pt1 | contig 32903 bp, 39 predicted proteins | sample TDP1_MG_FD_203803 | JGI IMG/M metagenome (GOLD analysis project Ga0315306, IMG submission 203803) | Freshwater sediment microbial communities from Lake Towuti, South Sulawesi, Indonesia - TDP1 | ecosystem: Environmental > Aquatic > Freshwater > Lake > Sediment | place: Indonesia: South Sulawesi... | reverse complement strand
GATGAAAAGGGATGTTGCATCCATCTTCTTGCCAGAAGAGTCTGTCCCAGTATCTTTCTCAAGATACCAAACCTTGTCCCCTTCAGCGATAATGTCCTCGATAGTCATATGCAAATCGGGATAATCCTTTAGTAACTTAGCCAAGGCTTGTTTGCCGTGGTTGAAGTCAGTTTCCCTACCTCGAACTTTTCTGTCATGGTCAACAAGATCTAATGCCATGAACTCATCAAGCACGGCTAGGTTTCTCTTGTTCACTTCTTCAATCACTTTGCGAATAATAGCCTTATTCTTCTCTAATGACATAATACATTCCTTCTCCAATTAAATATATGATTTTGACTCGATTTAAAACTTTGCTTTTCTCAGATAAATGATAATAGAGGGAGACTTTTGAAGGGAGACAAACAACCACAAACAAGGGTTAGACAGGATAGACAAGGACGGGATGGAAATCTAAAACCGTATGGCAATTTTTGAAAGTACACGCTTCGCTTTTACTAAGAAGAGTCAATCTGAGTTTAAAGTATTTTTAGAAGGTAAAGAACCGAAAGATATTTTTAGTAATAAGAGGGGGGAGGACGAGATTCCTTTACCCCCAATTCATTTTCCTCATCTTGGCATAGCAATGATAAACTCCAAAAAGGAAGAAAAAATTCTCGAACCGAAAATGCCATTTCCAGTTAAGAGTTTTAAAGAAGCCGAGCATAGATACGAATGTATTCTTAGAGAAGAATTTCAATGGGGAAAACAATGGTTAAGAAATATGCAAAAGAAAATGAGCACCTAACTTGATAGAGCACTATGTATGCCTTTTTATTATTAGAAATTCTTTTCTTTCTTTGTTGCTTCAGAATTTCGGGACTTTGTTAGTTATTCCCTTTTGAAGCATAATCATTAATCAAGAATTAAGTTATGGTTGGATGGTTGAAATTTGTATCCTATTAAAACTATAGGGGGCTAACCCTCTATGTGCAAGGTAGAAAGGGATACCGGTCCGTTTAGGGGTTCGGTCGTTTTCTCCTCTTTCTCTCCGTAACTTCCTGCTTCAATAGGAGGAGTGTGTCAGGTGGAACGTCTCGGGTGACCATGACGTTTGGGCCGATCCATGCTCGGGGGCCGACTTTGACGCCGGGCATGAAGAGGCTGTTGATTCCCGTTTTGACTTCGTCGCCTAGGATGGCTCCCAGCTTCCTTCTTCCGGTGTCCACTACCTCGTCCTTGACCTTCATCTTGACTGTTCCCTCGTCGAGGCGGAAGTTGGCTGTTATGGAGCCCGCCGCCAAGTTGCAGTCTTCGCCGATTATGCTGTCTCCCACGTAGGAGAGGTGGCCTATATGCGTCCCGTCCATGACGATGCTGTTCTTCACCTCGCAGCCGTTCCCGACCCTTACGCCTCGGCCTATGCTTGTGCAGGGGCGAATGTAACAGTTCGGCCCTACGTCACTGTCTCCACCGATGAAGACCGGACCCTCAATGTAAGCCCCAGACCGAACCCTAGCCCCGTCAGCAACCCCCACTGGACCCAAGAGATGCGCCCCGTCCTCTACTTGACCCTTAACCTGGAGCTTCAATTGACCGAGCACCCGCCGATTCGCCTCCAACAGGTCCCAAGGACAGCCCACCTCAAACCAGTCCTCCTGAGCGATCTGAACAGTGGCGACCCGCCTCCCCTCCCGAATCATAAGCCGAAGAGAATCCGTCACCTCAAATTCACCCCTCGGAGAAGACTTTGTCTCCCTCAACTTCTCAAAGATATCCGGCGGAAAGACGTAGATGCCGGCGTTCACCGGAAGGCCTGAAGCCTCCCCTGGGCGGGGCTTCTCCACGATGTCCTTCACGTAGGAACCTTCGAGCTTCACCGCGCCGTACCGTTCAGGATGTTCCACGGAAACCACCCCCATTGAGATGGAAGGCCTCTCCCTCTCATGGGCCTGAAGGACCTGCCTAACCGCCCCGGGAGTTACAAGGAGGTCGCCGTAGACCAGCAGAAAATTCCCCTCCACGTGGCTCTCAGCCGGTCTAATCGCGTCCGCGGTCCCCCGAACCTCGGGCTGAAGGGCGTACTCAAGCTTCATCCCGACCTGTGACCCGTCGCCAAAGTGTTCCCTTATCCGGTCTGCCATGTGGTGAACCACGATGAGGGCCTCATCCAACCCGGCAGCCTTCACCGAGAGGAGGAGGTGCTCCAACAGGGGCTTACCGCCCACAGGGAGGAGGTGCTTAGGCCTGGTGAGCGTGAGGGGCCGAAGCCTGACCCCCTCCCCCGCAGCCAAAATGACGGCCTTCAACTCAACCGGTCGCCTCCTTGACCAACTTCTCAACCAACTGTACACCCTTCCCCATGATCCCCTCAGCTCTCTTCATGGAACCGGCCTCCACGGTGATGCGCATAATGGGCTCCGTTCCCGACGGCCTTACCAGAATCCAACCGTCCTCCAAGGTTAGACGCACTCCGTCCACGGTCAACTTCTCTCCGGCCTCAGGGAAAAACCGGGAGATGGAATCCTCCAGCCTCTCCATAACTTCGGACTTAACCCGGTCAGGACAGGCCACCGCCCTCCTCACCATGGGATACCTAGGAACCCCAGAGACAAACGAGGAAACCGTTTTGTCTTCTTTCTCCAGCGCCCTCAAGAGGAGTGCGGACGAGAGGACTCCGTCGGGACAGTAGTGAAACCGCGGGTGAATCCACGCCCCACACGGCTCCCCGCCAAAAACTGCCCCATGCTCTTTCACGGCGGCTGCCACACTCACGTCACCCACCCTTGTTCTCACCACCCTCCCACCGCGGGGCTCCACCACCTCCTCCAGGCACATAGAGGCCTCTATGTGGGTCACCACAGTTCCACCCTGCCCTTCCCCCACCATGTGAGACGCAAACGCCGCTAGAACCAAGTCATAGGGAACGAAAAAACCCTTCTCGTCCACCACAACCACCCTGTCCCCGTCCCCGTCAAAGGCAAACCCCAAGTCGGCGCCAACCCCCTTCACCGCCCGACACAAAGGCTCCAGGGCCTCCCCCTCAGGTAGAGGGCTCCTCCCGGGAAAGAGGCCGTCAGGCTGCGCGTTCAAGGTTGTCACTCTGCATCCCAGCGCACGGAAGACCAAAGGTGCGATGTGGCACGTGGCTCCACACCCCATATCCAGCACCACCCGCCACTTCTTTTGAAGCTCCATGGCCTTCTGAACCGTTTCTAGGTAGCGGTGGGCCTCGTCCACGGTCGTCGCATCTCCTATGTTCTGCCAGGGCGGCATTTTGAAGAGCCTGTCGCCCACGATCTCCTCGATCCGGTTCTGCTGCCCCTCATCGTACCCTATGCTGTCCCCACTGAACAGCTTAACCCCGTTGTACTCAGGCGGGTTGTGGGAGGCCGTGATCATCACCCCAGCGTCCGCCCCGAGCTCCCGGGTGAGGAAGGCCAGCACTGGAGTGGGGACCAACCCTAGCCTATAAACCTTGGAGCCTCCCGACAACAGCCCCGAAACCACAGCCCACTCCAGCATGGGACTGGAGACCCGGGTGTCGTGGCCCACTGCCACCGTTCCTGAGTTGGTGTGGGTCGCCACCGCCAAACCGACGTCAACAGCCAACGTGGGGGTCAAGTCGACGTTGACGACGCCCCGAATTCCCGAGGTGCCGAAGAGCCTCCGCTTCATCTCCCCTCGCCATCGCCCAAATTCAAGACAAAGGTCCAGCCCGTTCCAGTCTCTCAGAACCCTCTAAAGAACTTTTCCGAGTTCATCCCGCAGGACGCAAGAACAGCGCTGCCCCGGGACAGCCAGATGAAGGGTCAACCACCCTTTTGGGGGGACTTGTACCGCGTGAACCCGCAGTGCCCACACGTGTACCGGTCACCATGATCCGCCATAAAGTACCCGCGGCCACACCTCTCACAGAAGGGAAGGAACCTCCTGAGCTTTTCCCCGTTAACCTCATAATGCTGAGCCACGCGCCTCTCCCTCTTCTCCACCTTCGGCTTCCCAGCCTCCTCAACCATCGGACTATCCCTCCTCTTCGGGTTTCTCGGGTTTCCCCTCAGGTTTTTCCAATTTCTCCAGCTTTTCCGGCTCCTTCGGTTTCTCCCGCGCCCGTCTCTTTTCCGTCGGTTTCTCTTCCACGGGCTTCTCTTCCGGTTTCTCCTTGGGTTTTTCCGGTTTCTCCTCCGGCTTCTTCAGTTCCTCCTCGGGCTTCTCCGGCGGAGCGTTTCTGGCTATGATGTGCTCAGGCTCCAAGAGCTGGGCCTGCTCCAAGGAGCCGTAGACGTTAGCTCGGCCCGCGGCGGTCGTGGTTCCTGTTTTGGTTTCCACCTTCCTGACGTACACCAGTTGGGGGTCCGCCTTCAGCGCCGCCGCGAGCTCCCTCCTCACCTCTAGGCGTGGCGGGGTTCCACCTTCCTCGTGTTCCACCTCGAAGGTGACCTCCGTCCTCTGGAGCAGTCGGTTAGTTTCTCGGGAGGTGATATTGACCTTCATGGGCGCCCTTTCCGTGTGGTTGACCTTGACGCGGTTCCCTCACTTTAACCTTTCTTCGGGGACACAGTCTCCATGGCCTCCACGATGCTGCGCACCATCCTCTTGCTCTTCTCCGTGGCCTTTACCACCACTATCCCCTCTCCGGGCTGCCCATAGACCACCAGGGAACCCTCCGGCGCACACAGAACAGCCACCAGAGTGAGGAGGTCCTCCTCCCCCTCCACCAGCACCCTAGTTGGATGAGCCTTTCCCACGGCCTCCCGCATGACAGCCAACGCCTCGTCCGTCAGCGTTCCCGGGGGGTTCTTCACGTGCAGGGTCTGGCCGACGTCCAGGGGGATGGGCGGGATGGGCTGCCGCATGACCTTGTTGTCCACCACCAGGACCTTGGGGAGGATGCCGTGGCCCGTCATGCTCTCCGAGACCACGTCGCCCACCGAGATGACCATCGGCGGCCTCTCCTCCTCCACCAGTCTTCCCAGTTTCTGCATGGTCTCCTCCACGGAGCCCCTGATCAAGAAGCCTAAGGGAGCCTTCAGCTTCCGACGCAACCGGGGATTGAGGCGCCGTATGGGGATCACCTGACGCGGAGGGCGTAGCGGCCCTTCGTCTTCACTCCCATGGCTTGGGCTATGGCTGAGCCCTCGGGGTCGAGGATGATGGCCAAGCCGGAGAAGTCGTCGCTTAGGCCGGTGGATTTACAGTTGGGGCAGACGGATGTGGAGGAGATCAGGTGGCAGTCTGGACAGGCCCTTTCACTCACTTTTCGGCCTCCTCAGCTCCTCCGGTTTCCTCGGCCCTCAGCTTCTCCAGGTCCTTCTTGATCCACTCCATCTTTCCCAGCCAAGGCTGCCTCGCGGTGACACCGATCTTTCCGGAGGCCCCGCCGCGCCCAAGGGAGACGGCGGTCACCCGGACCCTCGCGCGGTCCCCCGTGGCGAGCTTCCTTCTGGTCTCCTTACCGAAGAGGGCTCCTTGCCTCTCGTCGTAGGAGATGAAGTCATCCATGAGCTGGGAGACATGGAGCAGGGCGTCGACAGGCCCCACGCGGATGAAGGCCCCAAAGTCAGCGACCTCCACCACCTCCCCCTCCACCACCTCCTGAACCCTCGGAAGGAAGGTTAGGAGGGAGAACGTGGCTTTGTGGTAGGTGGCTCCGTCCCCGGGGAGGATCTTCCCGACGGGGTTGACTTGGATGTCGGTCACGGCCACCACGTAGCCCAGCTCGTCGTCCACCATTCCATCGTACCTGATGCTCAGCTGCTCGTGGCCCACTTTCCCTAGGGGCTCCCCGAACTTCTCAGGGGGTATGCGAACCGTATCTTCCAAGGTTACGAGCTTAAACATAACCTCTCCGTCCCTGAATCCCGTGAAAGACTTTTGCCTAGATAGACCACAGGCATTTAAAATACTTTCTGAAATTCGACGCCTCAAAGTCTATGTTTCTGACAACATAAAATTCGTATAAACGCTCTCTTATCCTCCACAGCCCCCTTCCTTCTTGTCCTTTTAGGCTGCTCAAAGCTAAGCCTCCAGAACGAAGCCAAAATCTTCCGCAAACGTAAATAACCACTGCGCCAATTAAGAGCTTCAGTAAAAAATTAAGGGATTGAGTTGAAGACTCTAAGTGTTATTTACCTTGTCAGGAGTTGCCTAGGCGTCGCCGTGGCTGCGCTGTGTGCCGTCTTCACGCCTGGACCGACGGCTAATCTCATGCAGGGCCTCTGGCTGGCCCTGATGGTGTACATCTTCACCTACTACATCCTCCGGCAGCTCTTCATCGAGAAGGTGAAGGAGGCCCGAACTGTGGCTACCACGGGGATAGGCGCCTACTTCCTCACGTGGATCGTCACCTGGGTCCTCCTCCTGAGCACCCAGCTAAGCGGCGGTTAGGGCTTCCCTTGGTTCGGTGGACCGCCTAGGCCGCACCCTTACCAGTACGCGCATGTATTCGGCCCAGGCTGAAAAGAAGCCCCTGTCATAGTCCGCGTGAAGCCGGTCCGTGGCGTACCTCAGAAACTCCTGACGGTGTTTTCTCAGTTCCTTCTTGTCGTTGAACTCTAGGTTTGGGAGAAAGGCGTACGAGTCCTCCTTGGACCTTTGGGCAGAGAGCATGCCTTCGAGGGCTTGGATGTAGCCTCTGTTCCACTCGTTCTCCTCCACCCTCTTCCTCAGCCGCTCCAACACCCGCTCCGCCTCTGCGAAGCTCCTCTCTGCCACGAGCTGGAAGAACCGGGTCACGAAGGTGGGGGAAATCGGCATGTGAAGGTCACCCGGGGATGTCAGCGTTGAACTCTGGGCGAGGACGGGCCCCGTGTGAGGGTGTTGGAAGCGTTTCTATCGCCGTCTCGGCTATTCCTCTTCGGTTGCGGCCTCTATCCCGTTTTCGGTGATCTTGAAGACCCTCTCCCCCTCGGGCAGGTAGGGGCTGGAGACGAGGCGGGCGATCCTCACCGGTCCCCTCCTGGGCTTTCGGAGGAATATCCGGGTGTGGCTGGTGTGGGCGACGATGTGGCCCCCCACAGGGTACATGGACTCGCCGAAGAAGACGTCCGGCTTGGCCATCACCTGGTTCGTCACGACGGCGGCGGCGTTGAAGGCCCGGGCCAGCCGGATGAGTTTGTGCATGTGCTTGTTGAGCTTCTGCTGTCTCTCCGCCAGCATCTCCCTGCCTAGGTACTCGCTCCTGAAATGGGAGGTCAGGGAGTCCACGATGATGAGGCGGATGTTGTTCTCCTTAACCACCTGGTCCGCGTTCTCCACCAGAAACATCTGGTGATCCGAGGTGTAGGCGTCGGCGAAGATGATTTTCTTAACTACCTCCTCAGGGTCTAGACCTAGGTGCTCCGCCATTTGGACGATGCGCTCGGTCCGGAAGGTGTTCTCGGTGTCCACGTAGAGGGCTCCACCCCCCAATCCACCCTTCTCCGGGGGAAGCTGAACGTTGACGCACAGCTGATGGCAGAACTGACTCTTTCCCGACCCGTATTCGCCATAGAACTCCGTGATAGTCTGGGTTTCGAGCCCCCCTCCCAGAAGCTCGTCTAAGGCCTTGCTCCCCGTGGTCAGCCGGGAGACGCTCCGGCGCATCTTCAGCAACTCGTCCGCTCGAATGAAGGGAAGCGCGATGGACGATCGCACCGTGCGGATGACGTCAAGGGCCTTTTTCCTGCCGATCCCCGCGGGCTCAAGCTCCATCGCGGTCGCCGTCGCCAGGGTCTCCACTGTGTGAAAACCCAGTTCGCGCAGCCTTTTGGCCGTGGTGGGCCCGACTCCCGGAAGGTCTTCAAGGTGCTCATATTTCCTCTTGGTTGGAGTAGATTCTTCACTCATTTATCAGGCTTCCATTAGCGGACAAACAGATTGGGTTGTACACGTATTTAAGTTAGACGAAGAAAAGGATGGAACCCTCCCTTGAGAGAGGAGAGTGAAACTGACAGCAATCATTTATATATCTCCTTCAAGAGGATGAAAACAAGATTATAACTCCTACACGTCGATAGAGAGGGGAAAGTTTTGGAGACCCAAGAAGTCGTCGAAAAGATGGCGGTTCACCTTCTGCGGTTGGCGGCTACGGAGTTGCCTCGAGACGTGAAGGAAGCTCTCCGACGAGCCCACAGAGAGGAGGAGAGTGAAAACGGAAAAACCCAGTTGGAGGCCATACTGAAAAACATCGAGTTGGCCGAAAAAACGGGAACCCCCTTGTGCCAAGACACGGGAACCATCCATTTCTACGTGAAGGCGGGAGCCCAAGCGGAAAACTTGGAAAAGATCGAGGGCGCCCTCCGAAGCGCCACCCAGAGGGCCACCACAGAGGTCCCACTCCGCCCCAACGCCATCGACCCCTTCACCCAGAAGAACACAGGGGACAACACGGGACGCTTCATCCCCTACATCCACTGGGAAATCATGCCGGGGAAAAGCATCGAAATCACCGCCTTCCCCAAGGGAGGCGGATCCGAAAACGCCTGCGCCTTAGGCATGCTGACGCCGGGCGAGGGGGTAAACGGACTGAAGAGGTTCGTCGTCGATGCCGTGATACGGGCCGGCGCCACGCCCTGCCCCCCAACTATCTTGGGCGTGGGGGTGGGTGGAGGGGCGGATGTCGCCTTGTACTTGGCCAAGAGAGCTTTGCTGAGGCCCCTAGATCAGCCGGTCCCTGATCCGAAGGTAGCGGAGATCGAGGCGGAACTCTGGGAGGTCGTGAACATGACGGGGATAGGGCCCATGGGGCTCGGGGGCAGGCAGACGGCGTTGGGCGTGCATGTTGAGTGGGCGCACAGGCACCCTGCATCTTACCCTGTGGCCGTGGCGTTTCAGTGCTGGGCCGCGAGGAGGGCGTCGGCGCGCATCCACTCCGACGGAACCGTTGAATACTTAACCCATAGGGTGCGGTGAGGCGTGTGGCGATTTTCAGGCTTGAAACCCCCATCTCAGAGGAAGACATCCGGAAACTGAGGGTGAAGGACACCATCTACGTCACGGGAACCGTGGTCACGGCGCGCGATGAGGCCCACAAGAGGGCACTGGAGTTCCTGAGAGAGAGGAGGAGGCTGCCCGTGGACCTAGCAGGCTTGGCGGTTTTCCACTGTGGGCCTCTGGTGAGACGGGAGGCGGGGGAGTGGAGGGTAGTGGCGGCGGGCCCCACTACCAGCGCGCGAATGGAACCGTGGGGGGGCGAGTTTGTGGAAGGCCTCGGCGTGAGGGTGGTGATCGGGAAGGGTGGAATGGGGTCCAAGATGACTGAGGCCATGGGAAGGTTTGGGGCCGTTTACGGTGCCTTCACCGGGGGAGCCGCGGTGTTGGCTGCAGAATCGATCGTGAAGGTGAGGGGGGTGGAGTGGCTCGACTTAGGCTTGCCTGAGGCCCTCTGGATTCTGGAGGTTAAGCGTTTTGGGCCGCTTATCGTGGCCATCGACTCTCACGGGAACAACTTATACAGTGACGTGATGAGGCAGGTGGAAGAGAACAGGAAGAAGATTTACCGGCGAATCGGGATAAAGGCCGAGTGAACCACTTCGGACACGAGTGTACGCCCGTGGTTGGCGAAGCGGTGAAGGAATGCCCACAACCTTGTTGGATGTCACCACAGAGTACTTTAGAATCCCATACAAGAAGGTCTGATCAAAATTTGGGGTGACCTCGGGGGCGCCCATTTCCTTTCTAGGCAACGCCCTGCGCCTCCTAACGAGGTAAACGGCGGCAACTAACACAGCCGCCACTGTCATCAGGGTCAGCAGGGGGGCCCACCTCGCCGTGAAAACGGCAGCCCTTAAGTACTGGTTTCCCGCTCTAACGTTGCCTTTCTCGAGGCTGGTAATCCCTTGTCTGTAGAGCCATTCAGCCAAGGACCGATAGGGTTGGAACAGGGGGTGCAGCCTCTCCACCTCCCTTTTCGCCTCCTCGATGAGGGAGGAGGAGATGTACAGGTCCGTCACTCGGAACCCCCAGCCCGTGAGGGTGGGGGCGACCGAGGTGTTGGCTGCCAAGCTAAGGTGGTAGGTGAGGAGGTCGTTGTCCCCGATTGACGTTCCCCTCACGGTTTTGAAGAGGCGCGCGTAGTAGTCGAGGCCACCGTGCATCTCGGCCAGTCTGCTGACGACGTAGTATGAAGCGGCGTAATATGCACCTATGTTTGCGGGCGGGTACTGGGGGCTCCAATATTGCAGGTAGTTGAACCACTTGAGGAGTCTCGAAGCCGCCTCTTCAAGCCTCTCCCTCTCGGATGTCGCCCCTTCATACCCCAGTCCTTCAACCACCTCGACGCTCACGTACTGCGCCATGCCCTCATGGAACCATAAGAGGTCGCCTGGGCTTATCCCCGCCCGCCAGAGGAAGTGGTGGACAAGCTCATGCAGCGCGATGACTTCTAGGACGCCCTCCATAAACCGCTCCGCAAACAGGTTAAGGTAGATGTCTCCCATCTCCCTCTCGGTGAAGGGGACGTAGCCGCCTACGGATAGGAGGACGGAGAATTCTGGGATGAAGAATTCCACGTTGACGCTTTCGAGGGTGACGTTGAAGAGGTCCACAGAGCTGTTGTAGACGTCACTGAACAGGTCTAAGATGTCCGAGGCGTAACTCTCGTACCTCCTCACCGTGTTGAAGGTGAAGATGCCTCTTTTGAGCGTCAGCATGTCGGGTTCGGCGACGCCTGTCGAAAACTCGATCTGCAGCCTGACCAAATTTTCGGAGAGGCTCGGGAACCGGGCATGGTTGCCATCCACCTGGGCGCGGGGGTAACTGTCAAGCACCTGGCTACCGCTGGGCAGAATAACTTCGGCGCTGGCGGAACTCCCCCCTTCGAAGCCTATCTGTGGTGAGAAGAACACTCCGCGGGGCTCGATGATGAACGCCCCGGTGGTCATGTTGAACCGGACGTCCATCCTGAAGGACCCGTCAGCCTCGAACGAAAAATTGAACAGTTGGTAAAAGTAGTATTCTTCGCGGACCTCTGGAAACTCTTCGGTTTCCACTGTATTGTTCTGAAGGATACTGCCAGATGAAACCGTTACACTCCAGTTCGAAAACTTGGGCACAAAGACCCAGGAAGAGCCGTCCCTCGAACTCTCGTAACTCACCGTCACACTGGTGAACCCGTCTTCGTCCACAAGGAAACTGTAGCGGTACGAGCCAACGGATGGTTGGGCGACCACTTGGACGGTCAACAATGGAGAGGAGGAGGCCAGAGCGGTGAGGATAAGCATGAGCTTCAGGGCCTTGAGGGAAGGGCGAGTAACCTCCATGTCGGAATCTCCCTCACCCGATTGTCATCCTTATGACCTCCGGCGCCTTTAATTTAGGTTGCTGTCGGCGAAGCCGATAACCGTCTAACCGACCCAACCACTCAACATCGCCGCCTCTAAACTTCATCATCCACAACAATAAGATTTATATGCTGAGGGTGTTTCTCTAGTTCCTCAAAGCTTGGGGGATTTTGTGGTTTTGCATTCGCCTCACCATACTGGAACTCCAGTCATCATCCCAAGGGAGAGATGGAACAGATTGAGGGGAAGGGGGGTCCTGCACACTGACGCCACGGCGGTCTCCCTGATCCTGAAGATTGGCGACGTGATCACGGCCGGTGAGATGAAGGCTCCCCGGACACCGTCTAGGGATTCTCCAAGGGAAGGGGTGCCTGCCCCTACTGAGGGTGTCTAGGGGTTCTGGCAAACGCCGAAGGAAGAAAGGAAGATCTTGATCGGACCGCCCAGGCTCACCCGCTTCGAGAGGGCCCGAATAGTGGGTTCTAGGGCCCTTCAGATCTCTATGGGCGCGCCCATCCTCGTAGAGCCCACCGAAGACCTTTCGAGCCCCATCGACATCGCCCTCCGGGAGCTGGAGAGCGGGATTCTCCCTATCACCGTCCGCAGGACTCTGCCCGACGGAACCTCCCAGGACATCCCGCTGAAGTGGTTGCTCCAGTAATTTTAGGGCTTAATAATCGGCCTGTTTCAAGCTAATTCCGAGGATGTAGATTTCTGAGCTTCTAGTCCTGCTTGCCTTGGGTTTCACCAGCTTGACGAAGCGGAAGTGCCCTCTAACGTCCTTCAGAAATTCATTGAATATGTCGCCTTGAAAGGCTTTGACGAAGAGGTTTCCCCCCGGTTTGAGAATGGAAGTGGCGATTTGCAGGGACTTCCTCGCGAGGTCAATCTGTCGGGCGTGGTCGAGCTCCCAGATTCCAGAGAGGTCCGGCGAAACATCGGAGACCACCACGTCGGCTGGTCGGGGTAAGAGCGCCGCAATGTGCTCGATGGCTTGGGGGTCGGTGATGTCCAGGGTGATGGTGTGAACGTTAGAAAGCCCCGTGGGCTGAATCTGCTTGAGGTCTACGCCCAACACGAAACCTTCTTCACCCACAATTTTCCGGGAGGCTTGGGTCCAGCCTCCAGGGGCGGCGCCCAGGTCGACTACCACATCGCCGGGCTCTATGAACCGGTGCTTTTTCACCGCTTGGAGGAGCTTGTAGGCCGCCCGGGATCGGTAGCTCTCCCTCTTCGCCCTCTGGTAATAGTAGTCCTTGGCCCGCTGTCTGATCCACGCCTTTGGCAAGATCAGCTTTCACCCTTGGGGTCCGCTTCCCTCGGGACGAGGCCCAGAATCCACTCCGTCAGCTTGGCGCACTCGTTCGGCGAGACCGCGCTCATGGGACCGCACCGGGAGATGTCGGGGCACGTCAGGCAGGGGCAGTCGAGAACGGAGTCGATGGAAGCCGGCTTCCTCTTCGGGTACAGCCGGTACGTCCAGCGCCCCTGCCAGAGCTCCCGCTCACGCCGAATCAACCCCTTGTTCTTCAGCTTCAAGGTCACCCTAGAGCCCTCCCTGCTGCTGGCATCCAGCTTTCGCCAGAGATCGGACTGGAGGACCCCGCCGTCCCCCGCGCTCACGATCAGCCGCAGGGCCCTGTGCTCCAGGTCGTCGCGTCTCAACATGTCGGTCGGTTCCTCGGTTCTTCCACCATAATATTAGAAGCATAAACTCCCACATAAAGTTTTCAATTCTGATTTCACAGAATTTTTCCCCATATAACGCCTAGCAATTCTGACTTCAACATGCCTATCAGAAACAGGGTGCTCATCAATAGCCCCTTGATCTTTCTTATTTTCCCCATCTCTAAAGGACATTTAACAAACACCGGCCAAAAAACTACTTAAAGAAAACCGGGGAAGATTTTCTATAAAGGCGTTTCACAACTATTTTAAGTAAAACTATTCAATGGAAGATTGGAGAAAGGAAAAATGAAAAGAAGACAGGTTCTCAGAACTGTTCTGGCGTTGTTTGTAGTTCTTGCTTCAGCTACAGCCACCCCAGCTCTCGCGAAGCCCAACGATGATGTTCACTATGGTAGCATGGGAGAGACGATGTTGTTCATCCAAGACCACCCCCTCATGGCGATCGAGGTCATGGACATTAAACGGTCACCAGTTGGGCCGTACGATTGTCTGATAATTATGATGATGCCCGATGTCATGATCTTGGTTACTGACAACGAGGACTTCGGAGAGTTTATAGATGACGCATTTGGCGTCCCTGAGTTCATGGATTCATACATACTGGTCGATGACGCACAGCTTGAAGTGTGGCGGAGAGGAAAAACCCTATTCGCCGAATTGACAGTGAATGTGACGGTGGAACCCCCAATGGTCCCACAGGAATTGACAGTGGACCCCTTATCCATCGTGTTTGAGGGATTCGGCGGGGCCAAGTCTGGCACTATAACCGAGGAAATACCTGGAACAGAGTTGGAGATCATAGTTAAATACATGGGTTTCAATGCGTTTGTAACAATCGTGGCACACATGGGTACCGATTGGGAATGCGAGTGGAAGACCTTGGGGTTCGCATATACGCAAGTGCGTTGGACAATAACATAAACATAAACTGATAAGAAGCATTCAAACATCTTCCCTTTTTTGCCCTTCGCGCGTGGAAATTAATTACAATTTTGCCTAATCCTTGTTTATAGTAGTCAAGTCTTAAGTTGATTTGCTATCTTCTTTCCGAAATCTTTGCATTTAGGAAGCTCTTCCCCTGGAACTGGACCCTTCATCCCTTGAACCTTTATGGACAACCTAGGAGCCATCCGTTTCAATCCAGGAACCTTTTCGTTCATTCTCGTCTCCATTTTCTTCACAGCCTTTTCGAAGTCTCCGGCGAGATATGTGTCAAAGACAGCAAACATCTTTTCCTTTAAGGGGAGCTTTCCGAGTTTGTCGATAAATTTCGTGACACCTCTCGTTGGTCCACCAAAGTGATTTGGAGAGCCTATCAAGATGGCATCATAGTTAACGATGGCGTTCAAGTCAACCTCTTTGAGTTCTCTAAGGGCTGTTTCTGTTCCTTCAACCTCTTTCATTCCTTCTATGATTTTTTCCGCTACAAGTTTGGTGTTACCATACTTTGACTCATAAGCCACAAGAACTTTCGGCAACCCGTTCACCACACATTCTAATGTTTAACCAGCAGATATAAATTTCATGCCCGCAATCAAATCTTACTTCCTTAACTGCCAGTTGCCGTAATTCGATCATCTAAAAAATGTTTCATTACACTTCACCTTTTAGTTGAGACCTTCCATAATGGAAGAGGTATTCTTGCGCGTATCCCGCGTACTCGCCGAAGTAACCCCTTCCGAAAGAACTGATCTTCTCGTAGTCTTTCCGTGCTATTGAGCCTTTGCCCGAAATTTTTTCAACAAAGGACTGCTCAAAGTGGCCAAGGTACAATTTCAGGATTATGCGCTTCATCCAGATATCCACCGGAAACGCCTCTAACACGTCTAGAGAGAACAAGAGAACGCAGTCAGCCACCTTCTGGCCCACCCCAGGCAAAGACATCAACCTGGATTTGGCGTCTTCATAGTCCGCTCCCCTCAACGCCTCCAAATCGAACATCTCGTCGGCTATCATCTTGGAAGTCTGTAGAATGCGCTCCGCCCTAAACCCCAGCTTGCATCTCCTCAGCCCTCTAAGGTTGGCCCCCGCTAAGTCGGTGGGCTTTGGAAAGGTGTAGAGGGCGTGGCCGTCTAAGGTTATCTTCCTTCCAAACCGTCGGGAAAGGTTGAAGATCATGTTCCTGACGGCTGGAATGTTGGCGTGGGTGGCGCACATGTAGGAGATGAGGCACTCCCAAGGGTCTTGCCGAACGATTCTCAGCCCGCGGAAAGCTCGTATGGCTTCACCGATGTGTTCGTCCTTGTTTATCCTGGAGAGTATGCGGGGCAAATCGTCGCCCAGTCTAAAGTATTCCGCTATGAAGTTGGCATCCACCCTTTCGGAGGAGGCTTGAAACCGCAGTTTGCCGCGGGCCTGCCTCACCTTGACGGCCTCCCCTTGGACGACGCCCCACCACCAGTCGCCCCTCTTCTCCCACCGAAACACCTGACCGCAGCTCAGGGTGTGCCTCAAACTGAAAGGGGTAGTTAAGGTGTCCAGCTGAATCTCCATGGCAACCCCACGTTACCTAACCATCCAAGCATTTCCATCCATCTTCTAAAATGGTATCTCAGCTGAGCCGACGGTTCAGTAGAGTGTCGAAACCCATCCAACACTTCTCATTCCCGCTTAAAAACTTGAAACTGTCGATCACGAATAAAAACCATGCCCGTTTCCAGGGAAGATTAATGAAGACTTATATCTACCCCCTTAAACTAATGGGAAGGAAAGAGGCTGACCCGAAATGGCTTTGTTTCAAGAGGTGAGGTGGCACGGCCGTGGCGGACAGGGAGTGGTGACGGTGAGCCGGCTGTTGGCTTCGGCCGCCCTCCTAGAGGGGAAGCAAACCCAGGCGTTTCCCGAGTTCGGGCCGGAGAGGACCGGGGCTCCCATCTTGGGCTTCACCAGAATCAGCGACGAGCCCATAGACCTTCACAGCCAAGTCTACGAGCCCGATGTAGTCGTCGTCCTCGACCCAACCCTCCTCAAGACTATCGATGTCACGGAGGGGCTGAAAGACGGCGGGAAGGTGGTGGTCAACACGGACCTGACTCCGAGGGAATTGAAGGACCGGTTGAAGGGAGGCGCGAAGGTGTACACTGTAAACGCCACCCGGATCGCCCTAGACGTGATCGGAAAGCCCATCTTCAACACCGCGATGCTGGGGGCCTTGGTCAAGGCGACGAACCTAGTCTCCTTGGATTCCGTCTTGGAGGTTACAAGGGAGAGGTTCGCCGGAAAGGTGGGAGAAACCAACGTGGCGGCCGTCAGGCGGGCCTTCGAGGAGGTGAAGTCGGACTGAGCGCCAAGGAAAAGCCGGGCTGGAGGTCCCTACCCATGGCGGGCATCATCCTAGAGCCAGGGTCCTCCGTGAAGTACAAGACCGGCGACTGGAGAACCTTCCGACCGGTGGTCGACCCGGAGAAGTGCACCCACTGCCTCCTCTGCTGGATCTTCTGCCCCGACATAGCCATCCGGCGGGGAGAGAAGGTGGCGGAGATCGACTACAACTTCTGCAAAGGCTGCGGAATCTGCGCCTCCGAGTGCCCAGTGAAGGCTATAACCATGGAGGAGGAGTGAAGATGCCCCAGGTTCTGGGTCTCACCGGCGATGAGGCCGTGGCCTACGCAGCCAAACAATCCGATGTGGATGTGGTGGCCGCCTACCCCATCACCCCGCAAACCATCATGGTTGAACTCTTCAGTGAGTACGTGGCTAACGGGGAGGTCCACGCCGAGTTCGTCTGCGTCGAGTCGGAGCACTCGGCAATGTCCGCCTGCGTGGGGGCCAGCCTCACTGGGGCCCGGGTCTTCACCGCCACCTCCAGCCAAGGCCTCGCCCTCATGCATGAGATGCTGTACATCGCCTCCGGCCTCCGCTGCCCCATCGTCATGGGCGTGGCGAACCGGGCGCTGTCTGCTCCCATCAACATCCACGGGGATCACTCGGACATGATGGGCTCCCGAGACTGCGGCTGGATTCAGATCTACGCTGAGAACGCCCAGGAGGCCTACGACTGGGTCATTCAGGCCTTCCGGATTGCCGAGGACCCGGAAGTCCGCCTCCCCGTGGCTGTGAACCTCGACGGCTTCATTCTCTCCCACTGCATGGAGGGGGCCACGGTCCTAGATGACGAGGCGGTGAAGAGGTTTCTGCCGCACAGAAAAGCCAAGTACCCGCTTGACCCCGAGAAGCCGCTGACAATAGGAGCCCTAGCCCTGCCTGACTACTACTACGAGTTTAAACTGCAGCAGGAGGATGCCATAAGGAAGGCGCCCGAGAAGATAAGGGAAACAAACAGGGAATACGAAGAGATATCTGGGCGGAGGTACGGCATCCTAGACCTGTATGGGATGGAGGACGCGGAGGCCGCCGTCGTCTGCCTCGGGAGCACCGGTGGAACCGCCCGGGCTGTAGCCCGAGCCCTCCGGAAGGAGGGAAGGAAGGTAGGCATAATCAAGCCTTGGGTGTACCGGCCCTTCCCCGCCCGAGAGATCGTCAAGGCAACGGGAAACCTGAAGGCCCTCGCCGTGATGGATCGGGCGTGCAGCTTCGGAGCCCCCTATGGAGCCCTCTGCAGCGATGTGGTCTCCATCCTGAAACAGCAACGCCGCGACCTGCCCGTTCTCAACTACGTCTACGGCCTAGGGGGAAGAGACACCCGGCCCTCTGAAATCCGAGCGGTCTTCGACGAGACATTGAAGGCGGCAGATACGGGTATCGTTGAGGAGCCCCTGAGGTTCCTAGAGGTGAGGGAGTGATGGTGAAGCTGAAAGACCTTCCGGAAGAGGAGCTGCTGGCCTCCGGTCACAGGCTCTGCGCCGGATGCGGCGCCCCCATCGCCCTCAGGATGGCCCTCAAGGTGGCCGGGAAACACACTGTGGTAGCCAACGCCACTGGCTGCCTAGAAGTGGCCACAACACTCTACCCGTATACCTCCTGGCGCATCCCCTGGGTCCATGTGGCCTTCGAGAACGCGGCGGCCGTCGCCTCGGGCATCGAGGCCGCCTACAAGGCCATGGCTCGGAGGGGCGCTTGGAAGCAGAAGGTGAACATCATCGCCGTGGCTGGGGACGGAGGGACCTTCGACATAGGGATTCAGGCCCTCTCGGGGGCCATGGAACGGGGCGACGACTTCCTCTACATCTGCTACGACAACGAGGCCTACATGAACACGGGGATTCAGCGGTCGGGAGCCACGCCCCACGGGGCGGCCACCACCACCAGCCCAGCCGGGACAAAGATTCCCGGAAAGCCCGAGTGGAAGAAGGACCTCATCGGCATCTGCGCCGCCCACGGAATCCCCTACGCCGCCACCGCCTCACCGGCCTACTGGAACGATTATATGACCAAGGTCCAGAAGGGCCTCGCCGCAGAGGGGCCAGCCGTCATCCACGTCCTCTCCCCGTGCCCCACGGGCTGGCGCAGCGACCCGGCGGACAGCATCAAGCTGGCGAGGCTCGCCGTTCAGACCAGGTACTGGCCCCTCTACGAGGTTGACGGAGGGACGTACAAGTTGAACATGAGGGTTCCGAAGCCGCAGCCGGTGGAGGAATTCCTCAAGGCCCAGGGAAGATTCCGCCACCTGTTCAAACCCGAATTCCAAAAAGAGGTGGAGGCTATACAGCTTTGGGTAGACGAAAACTGGAAGAGAATCCTGAAGCTCTGCGGCGAAGCCGGCCGTTAGGCGGGGCTTCATCCCTTTTCTTTGCCCAACCGCGTACTGCTCGGTGAAATCAAGCTGAAGAGAACAGCAGACAAGGAATTCACCGACTGTCAACCGTTACACTGGCTAAAGCAGCTTTATGGCCTCGATGGAACCCTCGGCAGCCTGATTACCCCTTCGATGGCTTTGAAGTCCTCGTCAAATGAGTAGATTTCCCTTATGTTGCTCAGCCACATCGTCTCCACCGCCATGCAGGCTCGGTTTTCTCCCTTTTAGAGGCCCTCCCCATCACAAGAAAGACAAATGCCCCCTAAAACTTTAAGAGGGAACTCAAAACATTACCTTAGCCAATTTGCGCGAGAGGCCGATCATATGGCGCCGTTTGATGAAAGGGGGGCGCCCCACACCGATCAATTGATCGAAAAACTGAACGAGATAGCCTTGGGCATCCGGAGGGACTTGCTCAAGATGACCACCAAGGCCGGCTCGGGGCACCCCGGGGGGTCCATGTCATCCGCAGACATCATCGCCGCCCTCTACTTTCACCACCTGAGGTACGACCCTAAAAACCCGAAGTGGGAGGACAGGGACCGGTTTGTGCTTTCCAAGGGCCACTGTTGCCCAGCGCTCTACGCAGCTATGGCCAAGGCGGGATACTTCCCAAGGGAGACCCTCTGGACCCTCAGAAAGCTGGGCAGCATCCTTCAGGGCCACCCGGACATGGTGAGAACCCCGGGGCTAGACGCCTCTACGGGGAACTTGGGCTTGGGCCTCTCCATGGGCATAGGCATAGCCTTGGCGGGGAGGTTGGACCGAAGGGACTACCGGGTGTACGTCCTGCTGGGGGACGGTGAGTGTGACGAGGGTCAGGTCTGGGAGGCTGCTATGGCTGCGGCCCATTACAAGATAGACAGCCTGTTGGCCATAGTGGACCTGAACCGTATTCAGCTCGACGGCTTCACAAAGGACATCATGGATTTGGAGCCCATAGCTGAGAAGTGGAAGGCCTTCGGATGGCACGTGTTGGAGGTCGACGGCAACGACATGAAGGAGATTCTAGACGGCCTGGACATGGCAGAACAGTTCAAGCAGAAGCCCACCGTGATCATCGCCCACACCGTCAAGGGGAAAGGGGTATCCTTCATGGAGAACCAAGTAAAGTACCATGGCAGGGCCCTTACCGAGGAAGAAGTCAAAAGGGCGCTGGAGGAACTGCGGTGAAGGCGAGGACCATGAAGGAGATGATGAACACCCGAGACGCCTACGGAAAGGCCTTGGTGGAGTTGGGAAGAAACAACAAGAACATCGTGGCTCTGGACGCCGACCTCTCCACATCCACGAGGACCGCGTGGTTCGGCGATGAGTTCCCCGAGAGGTTCTTCAACTTTGGAATCGCCGAGGCCAACATGATCAGCGCCGCCGCCGGCTTCGCCTCTTGCGGGAAGATTCCCTTCGTCAGCACCTTCGCCGTCTTCGCCACAGGAAGGGCATACAACCAGTTAAGGACTTCGGTGGCCTTCGCAAACCTGAACGTAAAGGTCGTTGCGTCCCACGGGGGCATAATCGTTGGGGCGGACGGCCCAACCCACCACTGCATAGAGGATGTGGCCATTATGCGGGTCCTGCCCAACTTCACGGTCGTCGTTCCTGCGGACGCCTACGAGACCGAGGCGGCGGTAAAGGCATGTGTGAAACATGTGGGTCCTCTCTACATGAGGTTAACTAGGCCGTCTATACCCGTGGTCTATGAGAAGGATTACTGTTGGAAGGGGGAACCCCTAAAGTTCAGGATAGGCGGGAGCGTGACCTTGAGGGAGGGCGGGGACGTGGCCATCATGGCTATAGGTCCAATGGTGTCGGAGGCCCTAGACGCCGCTGAGGAATTGACTAGGGAAAGTGTGGACGCCCGTGTAATCGACCTCCACACAGTCAAGCCCCTAGATGAGGAGACCGTCATAAGGGCTGCGAGGGAGACTGGGGCCGTGGTCACGGTTGAGGACCACTCTGTTCTGGGCGGATTGGGGAGCGCCGTGGCCGAGTTGCTCGTGGAACGGGCTCTGGTGCCCATGGTGAAGGTTGGCGTCATGGATTCCTTCTGCGAATCGGGGGAACCGGAGGATCTGCTCGTGAAGTACGGCCTAACGGCCCCTAATATCGTGGCGGCGGCTAAGAAGGCGGTGGCGAGGAAGGGATAGGTTTTTACGGTTACTCCCTCGAGTTAAACTCTGGACGGAGAGCGAAGGGCCTTTGTTGAAGATCGCCCCTTCCCTGTTGTCCGCCGATTTCAGCCGGTTGGGGGACGAGGTGAGGAGAGCTGAGGAGGCGGGAGCGGATATGCTTCACTTCGATGTCATGGACGGTCACTTCGTGCCGAACATCACCTTCGGACCCCTTGTGGTCGAGGCCCTGAGGGACAAAACCAGCCTGCCCTTCGATGTGCACCTCATGATCCAAAACCCAGACAACTACATTGAGCGCTTCGCCCAGGCGGGAAGCGATATCCTGACTGTCCACGCCGAGGCCTGCCCCCACCTGCAGCGCACCGTAAGGCACATCAAGGGGCAGGGAGTCGAGGCCGGCATATCCCTGAATCCGGCCACCCCGTTTCAAGTCGTCGAGCATGTCTTGGACGGCCTGGACATGGTCCTGATTATGACTGTGAACCCGGGCTTTGGGGGGCAAGAGTTCATGCCGACTGTGTTGCCCAAGATCAGAAGGGCTAGACAGGTGATCGGGGAACGGGGATTAAAGGTGGACCTTGAAGTGGACGGGGGCATCAACATGGAGACGGCGCCCCTGGTGGTGGAGGCCGGGGCCAACGTCCTCGTGGCCGGAACCGCCATCTTCGGCCAACCGGACTACAAACGGGTCATCCAAGAACTGAGAAACGCCGCAATGAAAAAATGAAACCTCGGATTAAGTTCAGCCGAAACAGCAAGTCTTTTATCACCAAGGCCTTCCTCTCCAAGGAAGAGGGAGGAACCGTTGCCCAGACTGTTTGACCCGCTGAGGGTGGGCCGCCTGGAACTCAGGAACCGCATCGTCATGCCCCCCATGGCCACGGAGCTGGCCGGGAGACGGGGAGAGGTGACCCCGAGGCTGATCGACCACTACGTGGAGAGGGTAGAGGGGCTGGGCCTCATCATAGTCGAGCACTCCTACGTGGATGTGGGCGGGAGGCTTTCGCCTCTGCAGCTGGGGGCCTACGACGACAGCCTAGTTCCGGGCCTAGCCCGGTTGGCCGACGCAGTCCACCGCCTAGGAACGCCCATAGCCCTTCAGATTAACCACGCCGGCCGGAGGACGACATCCTTTGACTGCGGGAGGCAGCCGGTCGCCCCCTCGCCCATCTCTCTTCCGGAGGGAGAAGTCCCCAGAGAACTGTTGAGGGAAGAGGTGGAGGGGTTGGTTGAGCGGTTCTGTCAGGCTGCCCGCAGGGTGGTGGAGGCCGGTTTCGATGCTGTGGAGGTGCATGGCGCCCACGGTTTCCTTCTGAACCAGTTCGTCTCCCCCTTGAGCAACCGACGGTCCGACGAGTATGGAGGAAGCCTAGAGAACCGGATGCGGTTTCCCCTCCAGATCATAGCCCAGATAAGAAAAAGGATTGGCGGAGACTTCCCCCTCTTCTACCGGCTGGGCGCCGACGACAGGACTCAGGGCGGCCTCACCATTGAGGACAGCAAGGTCTTCGCCCAGAGGCTGGTCGAGGCCGGCGTGGACCTCATAGACGTCTCCGGCGGGTTATGCGGCTCTAGGCCTCCTGACCTCACCGGCCCCGGCTATTTCGTGCCTCTTGCTAAGGCCATAAAGGGGGTCGTTGACGTTCCGGTCGTCGGGGTGGGTGGGATAACCACTCCCGAGTTCGCTGACGAGGTCATCAGGAGGGGGAGGGCTGATCTGGTGGCTGTTGGCAGGGCGATCCTCGCCGACCCGAGATGGGCGGTTAAGGCTCTTCAAGCGCTTAGAACCTAGGGTCCTTCTTCGGTGATGCCACTAGACTAGTAAAATGAGAAGGCCTTACTTCATGTACTTCTTTAGAGCCTCTTCGACATCCAGTCCTTCATGGACGATGCCGCACAGAACTCTGACCATGTCTGTGGGGCGTTCGTGTTGGAAGACGTTTCTCCCTGTGGCTGCGCCAGACCCGCCAGCCTGCACTGAGTCGTACACCATCTGGCAGAACTCCACGTCGGTCTTGGTTTTCGGTCCCCCAGCCATGACCACTGGAACCGGGCAACCCTTGACCACCTCCCTGAAGGACTCCAGGCTCCCAGTGTAGTTGGTCTTGACGATGTCCGCCCCAAGCTCCGCCCCTATGCGGGCGGCGTGTCTCACGAACTCCACGTCATACTGGTCCTTGATCTTCTTCCCCCTAGGGTACATCATGGCCAGCAGAGGCATACCCCACTCATCGCATATCTTGGCCGTGCACCCGAGGGTCCTCAGCTGCTCCGGTTCCGTCTCAGCCCCCACGTTGATGTGGATGGAGACGGCGTCCGCCCCCAACTTGATGGCCTCCTCCACCTCTGCCACGGAGACCTTGTTGTCGGGGTCCGGTCCCAAGATCGTGCTTCCGGAGAGGTGCATAATGAGGCCTATGTCCCTACCGTAGCCCCTGTAGCCGGCCCGTATGATTCCCTTGTGGAGGAGGACCGCGTTGGCGCCCCCCTCGGCCACCCGGTTCACGATCTCCCTCATGTCGTACAGCCCCTTTGTGGGACCCACAGTTATGCCGTGGTCCATGGGGACGATCACCGTCCTCCCCGTGTTCCTGTCTATGACCCTGTCAATCCTTATCCTCTTCCCAATCTCGGTCACAGCCTTCGCCCTCCCTTAACTCCGCTGAGAATTGGTTGAAAGGGTTTAAAGATGTTTTGCTCTATCGCGGACTCTGATGCTAACTATCTCCAATCGATTTATGTCGTGTGAAGAGTAGTACTAGAAGAAGGACTGAGAGCCATGGAGTGAGAATTCTCGGGACGATGAGTATCAGAGTGTTTAGTCCAAGAAAGGCTAAGGCTCCCCTTCTGCTTCTGACAAACATCGCGTTGAAGGGAGTTATCGCAGCATAATAGTACTTGTATATCCCTCTAGGGAAAAACGCATGAAAGAAGAGGAGAGCATACAATGTATGAGTTATGAGTTCTATGCCTTTAGTCATCTCTGCCTTGTAGGTTCTCCAACAAAGTACGACCAATGAAAGCAACAGAGCTGCCCAAAGGAAAGGTTTGGCAGGATCGTAGGCGTCCTCTCCCAGAACTATGGCCAGGTTAGTGGGACTTCCAAAATAGTACGTGAACTTCACCCCTTGCCAGCCAGAACCGAAGCCCGGTACACCCAAATGCCAGAGGTAGTAGGTAGGGATGGTGATTATGTATGGCAGAGAACCGAGGAAGCAGACCGCGCCATAGAGCCCAGCGTTTTTAACAACCTCTCTTCTACTGGACTTTTTCAGCAAGGCCACTGAAAAGATTGGAAACAACATGAAGGCTATCTGTTTAAAGAGCGTCGCAGTTGCCAAGCATAGGAAAGAAGTCTCATATCTCTTGGAGAGGAAGGCGTAAACTGCGAGGAGGATGAAGAAGGTCATGGGCGGAGGGTTCAGCCAGAGGAAATCGTTGTACCAAAGGTTGATGGGGGCAATGGCAAACACCATCGAAGCCATGAGGGCTTCACGGGACGACACCAACTTGCGGGCAATCAAGTAGACAAGAAGGACCGAGGCTACATCAAAGGTCACGAGGGGCAAGGCCATCGTCCAGACGGGCAACGACGAGAGGGCGAAGGGTGTCAACATGTACAAGAAGAGCGGAGGATAGGCGTAGTGGAAGTCCCGGTACGGCATCATTCCCGCGGTGAAGTTCGACACTAAAGGGACGTATGCAAGTCTGAAGTCCTGATAGCTTTCTAAGGCGGCGAAACCCGGGTGAAACTCTCCAAAGGGAACAGCCAACGAGAAAAGGGACAACTTAACCAGCAATGTAAACAACAGCAAGAATAAAAGCCCTGGAGAACCCGGTTTCGCGGCTTCTCTTAAAGGCTTTAGGTTCGTCTTTTCCTCCTCCGTAATTAGAATTTTAAGCCTATCCTTCCAAATTAGATTTATTTAGCATACATCAACAGAGCACTCTTAATATGTTTTTAGTTGATTCGACAAGTTTTTCCTCCGGGTTCTTACGCAAAGGTTGCACAAGAATCTCATTTCCGAACCTAATATAGGGGCTTGGCCGCGGAGAAGATGTCTTGCGGTTTCAGGAGGGAGAGCCCTGCGTATTTGCCTATGATTTCGATGCGGAGGATTTTGTCCGGGTTTTCCAGGTTGACCTCCCTGTCTATGAGTTCGGCGAGGTCCCTTATGAGTTCAATCTTGTGGTGTTGCGTGTACCGGCGCTTCTCCACGGTCATGCGCCACCGTTCACCTACTTCGATACTCTTCCCCAGCTCCGCCACAACCTTCCTCATGGATTCTAGGTCAGAGTATGTCCAGAGGTCCACCGGCACCCACTTCACGGTGTACTGAAACACGGAAGGGCCCTCCTCGAAGAGCCTCCGAAGTCCCCCAATGACCTCCCGGGGATTCAAGCTGGTCTTTACGCCGACGATTCCCGCCGCCAAGGTTCGCCTCACCGAAGGCTCCCCGTCGCCGAGCGCCTTCAAGACTCTCATGATCTCCCCCTTGGTCCTCCTGTAAGTCCCCCACGAACAGGAGACGAGGAGGTTAAAGGCGTACAAATCTTCCCCTCCAGTCGTTTACACATTCAACTTAGAAACTTCAAACCTTTTACGCTTTCTGCGGAGCTGACGCCGAAAGCTCGTTTAAAAGTGTGAAACAAGGGATTCGTGTGTTAACAGAGAAAATCCTGAAAACTTATATTATGAAGAGCCTCAAGAGGGCGTAGGCGACGTACACCACCACGGAGATGGCGGCGGCCTTTCTCCACTTAAGCTCACACAAGAAGTGGACCGCGATGGCGCAGAGGGCTACTATCCACGCGTTAAATGCGAGAAAGGATCCCCACTGGTATGCTTGAGTGACGATAAACCACCCCTTTTCTAGATAAAATTGATTTATCTGCTCTGTTGGGGCGACCCATACTTCCAGAGGTAGCTTCACCGTCGAAAACGTCGAAATCAACGTTATGTCCAGTAGGTTGTAAACTAAATTGGCGGCAAACGCGTATCCCACGGCGATGAACAACGCGACCCACGAGTATACTTCTTCGCGAGACACTTTGATAACCACCCACAGAAAGACAGTGTATACTCCACAACCGAAAGCGAACCGGGTAAGGGTTCCCATTATTGTCCCTAGCAAAGATTGGGAGTAATACATGAGAAGGGAGGCGTAATCGTCTTTGTTTACAAGTATCACATATTGATTTCTGCCATCCCTTCCTCGGCTAAACACTATTTTGGTCACCGCCTTGAAGGGTTTGTTGATGTAGTAGACTGTATTGTTTTCCTCGATGGTCACTTCCTCCTTAAGCTCTTCGCCTGCGCCGCCCGTCCCGTAAATGGTTATGGTGTCTGACCCATTTGTCCAGTTAGTGGTGGCGACCTTTATGTTGTGAGGTTCGTCGGGGTTTGTGAAGCCCTCGGTGATGTTGTAGGGTGGTCCTTCGGTGGGGATGAGGGTTCGGTCAAGCAAAGAAGTTTCGACAAAGACCTTCGAGTAGTAAACGTACTGCGTGCCCGCTGAGACGAGCAAAGTAAGTGCCAAAATTAGGATAACCCCCTTAACGTCTGGTTTCTCAGCTATTTTTTTGAAGGCCTTCACCGGGGAATACAGGACCTTGATGGCCTCAAGCAACCGTTCATCGCCTCTCTGCTCTTTCACGTCCTCTTGAGTTAACGGGGTTTACATAGTGGTTTCTTAAAGTCCAAGCTTGAATCTCCTGTAGGTTTCGTACTTCACGTACTCTACGTGTTTGTTTTCGATTTGGTGCTGAACCGTGAACTTCTGTCGGCGCCTCTTTTCCCCTATCTGACCGGTCGTCACGAAGGAGTAGGCATCGCTTCCAGCCCCGGAGCCATAGCCCACAATGACTATCCTCTCGCCTGGCTTGGCCCTGTCCAAAACGGCCGCCAACCCGATGGGCGAGGAGCCGGAGTACGTGTTGCCGAACTTGGCCACCTGTAAGCCGGGCAGGTACTGCTCCTCCTTGAACCCGAGTGCCTCGGCCACCCTGACGGGGTAGGGGATGTTTGGCTGGTGGGAGATGAAGTAGTCCACATCGCCGGGTTGGAGATTCAGCTTCTCCATCAGCTTTATGCCCGCCTTAGCTATGTGCTTGAAGTAGGCGGGCTCCCCTGTGAAGCGGCCCCCGTGCCTCGGATAGGGCTCCAGGTCCCTCCTCCAGAAGTCGGGCGTGTCCGAAGTGCAGGAGTACCAACCTTCCACCTCGGCGATGACATCGTGCTTGCCGAAGATGAAGGCGGAGCCTCCGTAACCGACGAAGAAGTCGAGTTCTCCCCCGGGCTCCTCTCTGGGCGCGGCTTGGGAGTTGTCGGTGCCTATCACCATGGTGTAGGGGGTGGGGGCTTTGGGGTAGTATGCGAGGGCTGTGGCGTCCTTGAACATGCTGGTGGCAGCCTTGCACGCGAATTCCGTGTCGATGGCGTCCACGCCCTGCACCCCATCCATTTTTTCCTCTTCGCCTAGCTTCAATGTCTGGGCCACTTTGGTGGCTATGGGCTTGACGGCGTAGGGGTTGGACTCCGAGCCCACGTACACCTTGCCGACGAGGGATTGGTCGACTCCGGAGTGGATTAAGGACAGTTTTCCGGCCTCCACAGCGGCGGTGATGGCATCCTCGTCTAAGAAAGGCAGGGACCTCTCCATGGCCCCCTCTTTGATCCTGAACTTGGAGACGTACACTCCGTATCCGACGATGCCCGGCGTCTCGTACTCCTTCCTCGGTTTGGATACCTTGTAGTCCTGGTGGGGATAGTACTCGTCGGCGAAGGTGAAGGCCAGGGAGATAGTGGGGATTATGTCGCTCTGGGACACGGCGTACCTCTTCCTGAACCGTGGAACCACGTCCCTGCCCTCGAAGTTTGAAAGGTCCATGTCCCCTTCACTCAGGATACGGTCGGTCAGTCTGCCCGGGACCCTCACCTTTCCATCGTGGAAGGAGACGACGCCGTAGAGGTAGGAACCCAGCTTGGTGAACCTGTTGGTGGGCTCCGTGACGACGGTGCAGACCTCCAGTTTTCCCTTCTCGTAAAAGAAGTCCACACCCTCCATTTTGTCAAAGCTTTTCCTTCCACAGTCTCCACAGTAATCTCTTGGGCGGAAGTACTCCTTGCCGCAGACTCCGCATCGGCTACCCCTCAGCCTGTCTCCAATGTAGGAGACCCTCCGTTCAATCGGCTCGCTGCTCAAGCCAAGCCCCTCCTCAAAAGGTGCACGTAGGCCTTGGTGCCGAACCCTTCAAGCTCAAGGACGCACCCGAACCTTAAATCCGCGTCCACCTGTCTCTCGCCGGCTTCATCGTTAAGCTGCTTTACGACCTCGAAGACTTGGGCTCCTCCAGTGGCGCCTAGGGGGTTTCCATCGGCCTTGAGGCCGCCGTTCATGTTCACAAAGAGCCTTCTTCCGTCGACTTCATAGTAACCCTTGTAGTCTTCGCAGCTGTTGTAGATGTCGAGCCAAGATTTCCCCTTCTTTGTAAAGCCGAGGTCTTCCAGAGACACCATCTCCAGAAGGGTGGACTGATCGTAAACTTCGGCTATCTGAACATCGTCCATTTTGATCTTAGCCGTTTCAAGGGCCTTTTTCATGGCTATTCTACTCGCCACGAAGCCTGTTCTGTCCTCTCGGGAGGGAAAGGTAACATAGTCCGTGGCCGAAGAAGAACCGACAACGCACACAGGCTGTTCCGAGTGTTCCTTGGCGACTTCTGGACTGGCCAAAATCAAGGCGGTGGCGCCGTCCGAGATGGGGGCGAAGTCGTAGCGTCCAAGGGGTTTATGCTCCTCAGACCTCACCTTTAAGACCTTGTCTACGCTGGTTGCTCCATGGGGGTTGTGGGCGTACTCGTTCTTGAGGGCGTGGCCATAGTTCTTGACGGCTATTTGGGCCAAGGCCGTGTAGAATGTGTCTAGAGATTTTCCGGAGATTCCGTGTTTTTTGATGTATTCTCGGAGCATGAGCTCGTGGTTTGCCTCAGGGGTGCATCCGGCGTAGTAGCTCCACGGGTCTTCTAGAAGCATGAGGTCGTCCCGGATTTTGTCCCATCGGTCGGTCATCTTTTCCACTCCGCCCACGAAGACGGTTCCGTATTTTCCTGACTGAATTGCGTGGCAGGCGTTGAGGAGAGCGGAGCTGAAGGACCGCGATTTTTCCATGGGAATGTGCAGTTCCAGCCACTCTGAAAGGAAGCCTTCCTCTATTCCGATCTTGTTGGTGATTTGAAGGAAGTAATCCGAAAGGTAACAGGCATCTAAATCTTTCCGCTCTATTCCCGCTGAGGTTTCAGCCATCAGTCCGGCTTCCAAGACCAGCTTCTCAGGCTCCGTCTCATAGTGCTCGCCAAACTTCGTCCTCCCGACGCCGATTATGACTGGGCATGGCTCCATAAAATCATAACCTTTCTCTGTCCAGACCTTATCTTTCATGCGTATCTTTTAAGCTTTTATCATCATGGGGACTTTGAGACGGGTCAGAAGAAACATATTAATAACATGACCTTCTCAAGTGAGTTGAACAACCGTCGGGAGGCTGGCTCTGTGAAGGCGGCCGTAGTCGTCATAGACATGATCAACGACTTCGTAACCGGAACCCTGAAGAGCAAACGGGCCCCCAAAATCATCCCCAACATCCAGCGCCTACTCAACTTCGCCCGGGAAAAGAGCATCCCCATCATCTATACGAGTGACGCCCACCTGCCAGGTGTCGACCGGGAACTTCAAGTCTGGCCCTCCCACGCCGTGGCTGGCACAGAGGGAGCAGAGGTTATCAAGGAGTTGAAACCTGAGAGGGGCGACCACGTCATCCAGAAGCGGAGGTACAGTGCCTTCTATGGAACCGGCTTAGACTCACTCCTGCGAGACCTCAAGGTCGACACCCTAGTACTCGTAGGCCTAGTCACCAACATATGCATACTACACACGGCCGCCGACGCCTTCTTCCGCGGATACCAAATCCTCGTGCCAGAAGACGGAGTGGAAGCTCCTACAGAAGAGGATCAAAAATTCGGGATTAAGTACATAAGAACCATGTACGGGTGCAAAATCACCACTGTTCATGAATTGATGAGAAAGGAATTGACGTAGGGAGTTTTATGGGAACGCCGAAAACCACCAAAGCAAGCTTCCCTCTTCATCGCGGTTCTTCATCGAAGGTCACTCATCAACCTTCCAAACACCCTCCGTTGACTGTCCCTCGATAGTCCGGTTTCAGGGACGGCTTCATCTAATTGAAAAAGTTTTTTTTGGGGCTGATGTAAATATCTTTTGGCTGATGAATGGTGGTGTTCGTTGAGGAAAAATCTAGCTTTCCTTCTTGTAGTTGCTTTGTCAGCTCTGTTCACCTTTGCGTTCTTTTTCTTTATCTTGGAGTCTATGAAAACGGTAAATGAATTCCTATTAAACTTTTTTCCCAATATTACTACAGAGGCAGGCTTGAAACAGTTTCGAGAGATTTTCAGATTTGTTAGACTGTTCGGTTATGTTGCCTTCGGGATCGTTTTGGTCTTAATACTCGCCGGCTTCGCCGCTCGGAAAGGTTACCTCTCTTCTATTGGTTCCGTAGCCTTATACTTGCCCGTCTTCGGCTACTTCTCGTTAACCATGTTCTTCCTTGTCGGCATAGGTGTTATGAGGGCGTTATGGTTTCCATTGATTGACGGTTCTCCAACTCTACTGTTGTCTGGCGACATTGTCTTGGCGCCTTTATGGATTTTGGGGGATCTCTTTTTTGTTTTGGATGGAACGTCTTCATATCTTCTTTTATATGATATAGGCAGAAAACTAAGCTTCGTAGTCATAGGAATAGGGGTCTTCATCTTCTTTTTAGGAGTTTTGACATGGCTTCACGGGAAGTTTAGAGGATATGAAATTGTTGATTTTTGGATTTATAGGTTTTCGAGGCACCCTCAATATTTAGGCTTCCTATTATGGAGTTATGGAATGCTGATGTTGACGTTTTTCCTCAGAATAGTAAGTGCCTGGGGCGTGCTTCCTAGTCCAGGTCTTCCCTGGTTGGTCTCCTCGTTAACCATAATAGCTGTTGCTTTAGATGAAGAGTTAAAGATGATTGAAGAGCACGGTGAGAAGTACCTGAAATATCGCGGCTCCGCACCTTTCATGCTACCGGTTCCAAAGCTACTTTCAGAGTTGATAACGTTTCCAGTGAAGGTCTTACTGAAGAAAAAACTCCCAGAAAACAGAAAGGAAATCGCCTACACAGCATTAACCTACGGCGTGATGTTAACTTTGCTGACTTATGTTTTTGATACTGCGCGCGCCGTTATCTTGTACTTTGCTCCACCGTTTCTTATCTTATCCGATCTCATATCTGATTTTATGTCTTGTATCTTATGTCTTATCTTCTTTCTCCTATTTCCACTTCTACTGAAACGACTGCTACGCAAAATTGTGCTTAAGGATTCTGTTAACGTCCTGTAGCCCCAAGCAGGGTTGATCAAGTTTCGTGAATAGCTTTGCGCTATCCACCCTTCACCCCCTCAGGGACCACACCACATAGAGGAATAGTTAGTTGATTGAAAATTCATATATAGTTTGATCGGTTACGCTCGGCAGATGTCCAAGCATTGATGGTTTATAGTAGAAAATTATGGTGTCTCCCGAATAATAAAGGACTACCGACTCGCCACCGAGACCTATTGCGGCGTCTATCTCTCCAACGGAGAGTTCTAGGCTACCCACGTAATTATTAAGGCTTTTAGGTTCCCATTGTTCTAGGGGCGTCTGTAATCGAGAAAAGTTGAATGTATCAGCCAAGTTCCAGCTGATCCTCGTTCCGTTACGTAAGGTGTGATCTACTGTTCCATTAATGCAGAGAGACCGCCACTTAAAATCGCATAGATAGGTGTCGTTTCCCAAATGCTCGACCAAGCCCGGAAGCATGAAACTCAGCCAAATAGAACGTGCCTTCCCATACGGTAGGGAAAGGCTGACAGATTGAACTGAAACATTATATGTCTTTTGGAAAGAGCTGTTGATTTCGCCTCGAATCATAGACTCAATCTCGGATTGGACAGGCTTAAACAGTCCGTAGCGTTGAAGCGCGAAGTCATCGAGATAGAACCATATGTTCACACTAACCCCCGAAGGATCCAGGTCAACATGCCAATCCACTGTTCCTGGAACACCCTCAGTGACGGGCGTTTTTGTGTTGGGGAAAATCGTCTCTAAACCAAAAACTGTGGCTCCCACGATCACGACGCCGAGGGCTACGCTCAGGAGGACTCGAGTGACGAACTTCTTACGGCTGTAAACAGACATTTTACACCAAATTGCAATTGTTTCCGGGATATTTTAATCATTTTATTATACAACAGCGTACAAGAAGTTATACGCTAGGTTTTGGGCAGCAACCTGTGGAAATATAGGCTTAGGAGTATGCTTGCCACCAGCCCCAGGACGGAGGGGAACAGGGCCAAATACAAGTAAGGATGCCTGGGCAGGATAACTAGGAAGCCCACCGTAATGGTCAGGAAGACAACCGCCAGAAAGAAGGTCTTGGGCACGATCCACCTGTCCACGACAAAGAAGAACCTCAAGACGCCGAAGCTCTGGGGCACCACTCGAAAGTAGAAACCCTCCTCCTTCGCCAGACCCACCCGCACAAGCTTCTCCAAGTGATGAGCCGCCAACTGAGGACTGGAAAAACCCAAGTCCCTTTGAACCTCCCTTTTCCCAGCCGTCTTCTTCCTCAACAAGTAAACGTACACCCGAAACGTGTTATACTCCCCAGCCACGTCCCTCTCCAGATTCTCCGCCATCCACCCACCACAATTATCTCATTTCACTGAATAACAAAAACCAACAAACACATAGCTTTAACCGTCAAAATATTCCTTCAAATGGACGGTATTTAAATCATTTTCTTGTACATCACCGTATAAGAAGTTATACACAGCATTCACCCGATGACCCGCTCTCGCACAGAAACCTGCCGTCTTCCCAGAGCTACAAGGCTTTCTCACACCGAGTCAAAAATTGGGGATTGAGTACATAAGAACCATGTACGGTTGCAAAATAACCACGGTTCATGAATTGACAGGAAAGGAATTGATATAGGAAGTTTAATGGGAACGCCGAAAACCACCAAAGCAAGTTTGCTTCCACCCGGAAATCTG
>Ga0315306_10000149_pt1 | contig 33155 bp, 35 predicted proteins | sample TDP1_MG_FD_203803 | JGI IMG/M metagenome (GOLD analysis project Ga0315306, IMG submission 203803) | Freshwater sediment microbial communities from Lake Towuti, South Sulawesi, Indonesia - TDP1 | ecosystem: Environmental > Aquatic > Freshwater > Lake > Sediment | place: Indonesia: South Sulawesi... | reverse complement strand
TAGAGGAAAGCGGTAAGCGCGACAAAAACCACTATCACAACCAAGATTACGGCTGCCTTTCTGCCACCGCGGGGAGGAGGTGTCGGCCCTGTCCAAGTCACTTACCATCCGCCTCCGACCAGAAAAACTGGTTTCGCCCGAGTCTCACGGGCTCATCGGGGAGGCTAGCTCCTTGTTGATCCCGTGTGGAGAAAGCTGTGGGCATCATCGTCTATCGATCTCTGGATAGAGCCTAAGATAGGCAGCACTGCTAGAATATTTCTTAGGCATATAACGATAACCCAAGAAAGCGCCGCAACTCTTCTATAAAACGGGCTCCATTTCATCCGCACATCAACCCACCGCTTCAAGAAAGATCCCCAACAACTGAACCACCAGAAGACGAAGAAGCTCCTGAAACCCGCCTATCCCCGTGGCGTTGCTGCCTGAAATGCGCGGCCTAACTGTCGAACGGACCCTGAAAAATGAGGGGCATCTTGAACCATCTGAAAAGTCCAAAATGTGGGTTTCTGAAGGTCCTGAAGCGGCTTCATCGTGATCGATCGCTTCATCAGGCCCAGGCCCTCTGCGTGACGATGAAGCTGAGGGGAGTAATCTCAGGGTGTCCGCTGCCTCGACTATCGAGTGGGCGTTCCTTCTCTTCAAGTCTCTGTGGGACCCTGGGGGGAGAGCGATCAGGCCTTTTCTCCATTGACCACCGACTCGACATCGACTAAGCCCCGATAGTTTTTTATCCGCTCACGGGATAACACGATCACAGCAGTGTTCTGGAAGTTGTGGTCAGGTTGAAGGTTGGAGAGACCGAGTTGATTACGCTTGAAGAAGCTTTGGCTTCGAGCCGTCACCAGATGATCGAGAGGTTCTCCAAGCACGTCAACCCTGAGGAAGCTAGGAGCTTCAGGCTTGGAGACTGGGACAAGCGGTGGGTGAAAGCTGAAGGGATTCGCGTCTTTGATGATCAAGGGGTGGAATATCTTGACTTTCTGGGAGGGTACGGTGCACTCAGCCTTGGACACAACCCCAAGGAGGTGCTTGAAGCTGTGCAGCAAGCCGCCGTCCTCCCGCTGCTTGTTGGGACTCATCCGCTAGTCGGCGCCCTGGCCGAAAACCTCCACAAGATCCTTCCCGGCCATCCGGATGTTCTGTCTTTTGGAAGCGGCGGGGCAGAGGCAGTTGAGATCGCGTTAAAGACCGCTCGCGCAGCTACAGGCAAGAAGAAGCTTGTACACTGTGATGGATCGTGGCACGGAGTGACATATGGGAGCCTTTCCGTCGGTGGCACGGAAAAGTTCAACCGCTATTTCGGGCCGCTTCTGCCTCACTGCGACAAGGTCGCCTACGGCGATCTTCAAACTTTGGAAGCGAAGCTCAAAGAAGGCGATGCCGCTGCGTTCATCGTAGAACCCGTTCAAGGAGAAGGAGGGATGCGATGCCCTCCGAAGGGCTACTTGGCTGGCGCAGAAGCGCTCTGCAGAAAGTATGAGACATTACTGATTCTTGATGAGATTCAGACCGGATTCGGCAGAACCGGGAGAATGTTCGCTGCTGAACACGAGGACGTGAAACCCGACATCATCACTATAGGCAAAGCGCTCACAGCTGGCGTGGTGCCGATGAGCGCCTCGGCGACGAGTGCCAAGATCTGGGAAAAAGCCTGGGGGACAAGTGATAGGTTCGACCTGATGAACTCTACCTACGGAGGTAACCCTATTGCCTGCGGAGCAGCTCTCAAGGCGGTGCAAATCCTCATTCGAGACGGGCTCGTGGAGCACGCAAGGGAGATGGGAGAACACGCGCTTCAAAGGCTCCAAGACCTGAAGGCACGTCACAAGGCCATTAAGGAGGTGAGGGGCTTGGGCCTGATGCTGGGAATCGAGTTCACCAACGCAACGACCCGGAGTTTAATAATGGTTAGGATGCTGAATAGACATCACATCCATCTCGCTGCGTGTGGGCATAGGCCAGAGGTTCTCCGCTTCGAGCCCCCGCTCAACGTCAAGAGGGAGGAGATCGACCGCGCCATCGAAGCCCTTGACGAAACCTGCAGCAAGAGCAGCATAGGCCTAGGTGCGGGCGCCCTGGCAACGGGTCTCCGTAGGAGGCTGAGCCCACCGTGAAAGCACCCGCAGCCACCCATCTGATCTCCCAATCGATCGATCGTCCCTCAGAGTGACGCAGACACGAAAAAACTCGTGGGTGGCTCCCGACCCAACCGTCGTTCTCATTTGGTAGTCCGCAGGGTCTGCCACGAAGGCGATGGAAGATCTCACGAAAGGTTATTTACCGCCCCGATCGACCAATACTTGAGGAAAATTGGAAAAAGAAGCGACCATACAAGTGCGCCGATTGTTTGCCCTACTGACAGTTGCTATCATTCTCATCGCTTTGACAGTACCCACAGCCGTTCAAGCTTCATCCTCCAAGCCGACTTTTGTCACAATTCTCCACACAAATGACTTCCACGGCAATCTGCTAGGTTTCACACCACCGCTGCCCGGCAACATTGTTGGAGGATCTGCTCGGATCGCTACACTGGTGCAGCAGATTAAGGCGAGCGCTACGGCTAAGGGGGCTATTGTTCTGCTACTTGACGCCGGTGATGCCACCCAGGGCACCCTGGTGTCCAACTACTTCAGCGGGACGGACGTCATTGATGTCATGAACTATATGGGGTACGATGCCATGGAACTCGGCAACCACGAGTTCGACTTTGGTCAAGCGGCCCTGGCCGCGAACGCTGGACATGCGAACTTCCCGTTCCTCTGTGCCAACATCAAGGTCACCGCCACCGGGCAGACACCGTCGTTCTGTGAACCCTACGTAATCATAGAACGAGCGGGAAAGAGGATCGCCATCTTCGGACTCGTTACGCCCGACACGCCCGTACTTACGCATCCCAAGAACGTCGTCGGCTTAACCTTCCTGGACCCCATTGAAACAGCGGCAAAGCTTGTCCCCAAGCTGCAGCCGAAGTCAGACCTCATCATCGCCCTCACGCACATCGGCTACGACATGGACAGGCTGCTCGGAGAAGAGGTGGGCGGAATCAACGTCATAGTCGGAGGCCACAGCCACACCATGATCTCTGTTCCGGAGAGGCTTGGAAACAGCGGCGGAAACGCGATCATCGTTCAGGCCTGGGAATATGGTAAGGTCCTAGGACGTCTCGACCTAGAGATGCGCGGAAAGGGGATAGTCCGCTTCAGCGGTGGACTCATCGACGTTACTGCTGGCGTTTCCGAGGATCCTACGGTCAAGACGATGGTCGAAAGCTACGCAGCCCAGTTAGGCGAAGCAATGAAAGAGGTCGTGGGATACACATTGGTTCCTCTGGTAGGGGATAGGACGCCAATCCGCACCCAAGAGACCAACCTAGGGGACCTCGTCGCAGATGCGATGAAGTGGGCGGCGGGACCCGACGTGCAGATCGCCCTTATGAACGCAGGGGGCATACGATGGCATCGTACCTTCCCGGCGGGACCGATCACTCGCGGAGATGTCTATGAACTACTTCCATTCGGCAACGTTCTCGTGATGATGGACTTGACAGGGGCACAGGTAAGGCTGGCACTTGAAAACGGCGTTTCACAGTGGCAGTCCGTCGCCGGACGCTTCCCTCAGGTATCTGGGCTGAAATTCACGTTTGACCCAACGAAGCCTGCCGGAAGCAGGGTCGTTAACGTATGGGTCGGAGGCACACCGCTGGTGGACACCGCTGTCTATCGAGTCGCCACGAACGACTTCATGGCAGCTGGTGGCGACGGCTACACAGTCCTAACGCAGGGTACCAACTACGTCAGCACTGGAACCACTTTGATGGACTACATGATCGACTACCTCAAAGCGTTCAGCCCCGTCAGCCCTACAGTCGAGGGCAGAATCGTTGTCCTCTAGGAATGAGCGGCGAAAGGCAAGCCGAAGAGACTTGCCTGAACCACCCATTTTTTTTGAGAAGCAGAAGAGGAACGAGAGAGTCAGCGGAAGGATTACGGTTTATGTCGACGATAGGGCGGTCTCTCTCTACCGCGGGATGCAAGTGAGGCATGCCTTAACCTTAGAGCAAGTTAGCCTAGTAGAATCGGGCGCAGCCGAGGTTCGCGACTCCTATGGGCATGTCGTCGGTCTCAACGGCGCCCTAGGTGATGGGCAGAGGCTTGGCTTTCACAGAAAGAACAGGTAGGGAACTGAAAAGCTCGGGTCGTATCGCCGGAAAGGGCCCCGATATCGATCGACTGCATGATCGCATCGATCGGGGAGTTGTAACTGAAAAACTCTGGGAAAGGCTAGGGCGACGCTGGCGGCAAGCGCCAAGTCGAGGTTGATGTTTCAGCAGCTGACATCGGGGTCTGTGGAGGGCAGGCTGTACTCGCGGTAGCGGTGATGGACACTCCCGAGCCCTTGTTTGGGACATCGACTCTGGAGGCGGTGGGCCTCTCGGCAAACCAAGACCGGCGACCTGGAACCGGTTAGACCTTCGTTGTTCATGGTTTGACGATGGCTATGCGTATTCGATCGATCTATCCAAAAATAGAGGGAGGGGCACCCGTTCAGGTGCCCTGAGCCTTGTTTCGAGGCTTCTTGACCGATGCGGTTGCGAATGTTGTCCAGACTGTTGTGGCAAGCGTGGGTGGCAATACTAGAGCGGCGTCGAAGCGTCCACCGCGATAGCCTCCTGCAAATATCTCGTATAGGACGCGGCCTTGCGCCTGCGTGGGCGGAGGAATGCCGAGGGCGAAGGCGATGGTTGGGGCTAAGTCGATGCAGGCGACTCCATCATCGATTTTGTGGGCTACGATTTGGGGTCCAGAGGCAAAGAAGGAGGAGTGCATGTTCGCCCATGGAAGACCGGCCATGAATGTGTAGCTGTAGTCCACCATGTCGGGATAGTAGCCGTGCTGCCCAAAGAAATACGAAAACGCTATCGTTTGTCCTCTTGTGGCGGCGTCGAACTGGTAGGGCGGTTTAACGAAGATCACGACGTCGCCGGTACGGGAATGTTTCACGTTATCCAAGGTATACTCGTAGAGCATTGATGTCGTGGTTTCCGTTCCATTTGTATAGTGAACCTTGAGCATACCCGTCTCCTCTTTGAGGAATATCTTGTCTATAACCTCAGGCCCTAGTGCGCTGAACGCAGCTACGATCTTGCTTCGAACATCCTCGTATTGTCCTGGTGGTACGGCTCCTGATGGTTCTCGTCCTATGAGGTTGACGTAGACTTGGCAGGTTCCGCCAGCCCAAGCCGCTACTGCCTTGTCGCTTGTGCTGGCTGCTCTACCGTTACCGGGTTGTTCGATGGTTTGAAGGCCAGCGTCAAGGAGGATCTTTCCTGCGTTGATGGCTTGCCATTGCGCCCCGAACCCGTGGTCGGATGCAACGAAGGTGAGGGCGTTGGACGGCATCAGGCTTTTGACGAGCGCAAGCGTTGCATCGGCGCCTGCGTATGCGCGGCGGATGTATCCAAGGCGAACCGCGGCCCTAGCGGCTTCATAGTATGGCGTGCTTGGAACGGTGAGGGCTAAGAATTGATGTGAGAAACCGTCTGTGGCGTCGTAGCCCGCAAAGACAAGATCTGGTTTGTAGGTTTTGATGATGTAGCGGAATATGGGATGATAGGCGGCCTCCCAAAGGAGCCCTTGCTCAACGTAAGTGTCTTCGTCGACGATTCCCGCCTCTAGAGGCGCATAGTCAGCGCTGGTTGAGGTTGGGAAGTTTGCCGCCAGATAATTCTCCAAGGCAGGAGGGGAGGCGATAAGCCTCGTCACTGAGGTGTAGTAGAGGCGGAACTTCGACAGGTTAGGGGCTAGATCGATGGCCTTAACGTAGAAGCCGGCAGCCTGTCCCGCGCGCTCACCGATTAAGGTTACCTTGACCTCTGCCCACGCGCCCTGAGTTAGGGTGGCAACTTTGGTGGTGCCGTCCTTGCTTGTCGCAAGCAAGGCATGATCGTAGTTTATCACTCCATCGCTAGTCGAGTCGTAGATGTAGACCTCGAAGATTCGCGTTGGGTTCACCGCAGCCCAGGTTGTGGTTATGGTGAGCTCTGTCTCCTTCGGGGTGGTGAAGCTGGATGGTACATTGATCCAACCGGCGGCGTCCGTTAACGTCACTTTCTTGTACTCGACTCCGAAGGCTATGGCACCGGCGGGTTGGCCCGGCATGTCGTAGTTGACGAGGACACCGCGTCTGGAGAAGAAATTGCGGTAGTCGATGACAGGAGTGTTTGTGGAGACGCCGGAGAATCTCCCACCAGCCCACTCGATTAGAGCGACCTTGAACCCAAAGTCTTCAGCCTTCTTTGCCAAAGTCTCTGCCATCAACACCCCGGTGGTGGACCACGATGTTGCTTTCGTTATTGGATCGCTTGTCTTGTCGAAATAGTTGTTGGTGGAGCCGTGAACACCTGCCCAAGCACCCGTCATCAAGGAATACCATCCAACACCGGTGTTCGGCGGTGTCGCGGAGATCATTCCGTTCGTTCCATGCACCCCTGCGAGAATCATACGACGAACGGTGGGCATCGCGCCTTCTGCGGCGAACCTCTCCGCCAAGTCGGGTCTCATTCCATCGGCCGCGAAGAATATGGCGGACCTGGCGATCAGAGGACTAGCGCCCGCTATGACAACAACGGGGAACGCGATCAAGATAGAGATCAAGATAGCCAACGTGACAGCCAGAGGCTTCGGATTCCATGTCGTGCTTGTCACCAAAGTTTTCATCAAAGAGAGATGCGTAATAGTGCCCTTTAAGCGTTGTGAGCCTCGGTGAGGCGTTGACAACCTTTTTGGTCTTTGTGGGTTAGTTCTTTGGCCGGGCAGGTTCTTCTCGGCGTACAGATGTCGATTGACCGGTATTTCGTGGTCACGGCCTGAAATCTTCTCTCTACCGCGGACTTGCTGCTTGAGATACACGGTTCGGTGAGCGGGGACCGCCTGAAATATGGGACTTACCCGTCCACCAAGTCCCTAAGAGTGAGGGGCGTCCTGAAGTCTCTGATACGCCTGAAACCGGGGTGCCTGAACTGCCTGAAGCGCCTGAAGTGAGGTGCCTGAAGTCAGCCCATCGATCGATCGTCGAGACCGTTTCCTTGCTAGACAGAACAAGAAAACAAAAGGAAGAGGAAAATGGGGGAAGAATGGCCCTTGGCCGGCAACACGGAACAATCGATGTTACCAGCTGTCCGTCGAGTGTTTCCAGCTTACTCTTTCTCACCAGGCGGGCAGCAACGGTAGAGTTGGTGTTTGTCAAGGAGCTCTGTCTCACGTCGCAGGCGCTGGTTCTCTAGGTCGAGGCGCTCCAACTCCAATTTCTGTTTCTCTAGGACATACGGCTCGCAGGCTAAGCACTCACCAAGTTTGGCATCCACGTAGACGGCATTGGTCGGCAGAAGTGTCTCCTGAACAAACTCGAACTTGAAGCTTGTCTCCGGCAACAACTTTTTGACTTCATCTACGGCTCTTTCCCTGTCCGTCATCGGTATTTGCATATCCACTGTCGGAGCAGCTTTAACAAACTCCATGTCCGTCAGCAACACCGCAGGTTGTTTCGCTGCCACCACGTACCTGGCGACCCTGGGAGCGGATGGGTTCGAAGATGCTTTCAGCATGGCAGCAAGATCAGGGTATTTGATGCGTTCGGAGACCTTTAGGACTTCTTGGCTATCCGCTACGTTAAGTTGGTACCCCTTGCGGAATATTGATGTCTGTGCGTCTGGGTTCACAGCCCGATAGGAGACTCCTGCCAGACTAATCCGCAAGCGCTGGCGCCTAGCGATCTGGTAGAAGAGAAATGTCAGTGTGTGACAGTGGTTGATGTTCTGGAAGACTCGAACACCAGCCTTCAATTCATCCTTAACTTCCTGCTCTACAGCGCGATGGCTGTTGATCTCGGTAATCGACGTGGACTCGGCTGTACGAACGATCTCATTTGTCTGGTGGAAGCTCGATCTCAGGTGCTCCTGCACCTCTCTAGAGAAATCCATGGCAGACTGGGAATCGAATTTGCCACTGACCTCAACGTCACCTCCGCCCCAAAACAGAAAGCTCCAGTAGCCGCCTTCTCCTTTGGTCTCGAAACTGCTCTGTGAGGACGACGTCGTTCTCGTTTTGTCCGTCTTCTCGATGTCTGTGCTCAAGTTGCGGTATGTATCCATCCAAAGAGATTCGCTGCTTCTGGCGTGGGTTGATGCTGAGTACAACACATCTTCGGTAAGACGGGAGACGGAATGGCGATTTCTGAAGGAGAGCCACACCCGTTCCTGAGGAAGCAGTGTAGTTGAGTATGCCAGGTCTCCCAGAGTATATTCTAAGCTACAACGCTCGACTTCATAGTGCAACCCCAACAGAACAAATCTCTTGCTCTTGGGGGCCGCCACCCTGAGGCGATAGCTAAGGCTCATGATGTCGCATGTTGGCTGCGGCTTCATCTCAAGTGGCAGACAGGGCTTTCCTAGCTCGGGGCGTTTTATGACTTCGTCTTCTGGTTGATCGATCTTTTTCTTGCTCATTTTTTCACCTCCTTCTGTCTTATTGGGGATCTGTTATCACGCCGGGAACTGGTTGCCCCTGCGTCTTGACGGGGACTGATCCCCTCTCGGCCCCGGGTCGCCGCCTCCCCAGTGCTCTCGGCCACGCCCAGCCGTCTAACGCCCCGCGTTCCTTCCTACGCTGTTGCAGCGCGACTCCTGATGAAGGAACCCATCCAAGTTAGGGGTGCTCTTTGATCAGCCGACCGCTCTACTCCACGATGCTCGCGCGAAGACGACCCCCGATTTAGTTTCGCTTCCGCCATCTCCCCGCTCATCGGCCGAGAAATCCACGTGGACGCGTGAACCACATAAATGTATATGTCTATTCTATATAAAACTAACACGTTTTCTATCTCCCAAAAGGCTCGCATATTTGGCTGCATGGAGCTCGATCGAACGAACCGAAGGATCCACATCAAGGAGAGGTTTGCAAGCCGGCTGCAGCCCTCGGCGGGAGAGCGTGCGCTTGAAGCGTTCCGTCGATCAACCGTACGCTTTTCGATGATCGAGTACGACCGGCGCCAAGCTTGAGGGCGGGAGGCTCTGTCACGCAGCGTGAGCGAGATAGAGAAAGCTCGGAGTGAGCCCCAGGCAGAAAGGAGCCTGGAATAAGCGCCTCCCCGCGGCTTGACCGCCTGAAATATGCGGATCGGTGTCCTGGCGCGGCCTGAAACACGCGGTCCAACCGTCAAGAAGAAAAAATCTAGGGAATCGCGACCGATCGGTTTCGCCGAGGTCACACGGGCTTATCACGGAGTTTTCGATCAAATCATGCGCGAGTACAAGAGCACGACCAAGATCAAGATCGCCCCTATTACCAAGATGATGGTCACCGCGACTATTCTTCGTTGTCTGAGCGGCATCGTCGTAGGAGCGGGTTTCTCGCGCTTCTGCCGCCTTATGTCAATGAACAGCACAAATACAAGTATGTAGACGAGAAGCAGTAGCAGAGGCCATTGGATTCGCGATCGATCGATACCTCGAACTTCAGACCGACAAGAATTCAACCAGAACCAAATTTGAAGAGTGGCGCCCTGGGGGGGACTTTCACCCGAGGCGCGACGGCCCACGGATTCTGGTCCGACCGACCCAGCGATCGGCCGCTGAACCCCCGATCCAGCGGGTACTGCTCGGTCGACCGTTGATCGATCGATCGACAGCCGCTTATACTAGACCGGATTTCATCGCGTTTGTGGTGCGTCTATACTACCAGGGCGTGTTTGTTCGTGTTGTTGGCGTTGTTATTATGTGTTGCTCTCTCGCGAGCGATGTGTCTTGGATGGGATGGCGGTCATGGGTGTTCCTGGGCGTTTTGTGAGGGACTTTAAGCCACAGAGTTTGGCGCTTGGGGGCTCTTCCCGTGAACATTTGTGACGCGGCCATAGCGCAGATAAGGATCGATCGTTCGCGGCTATGAAGGACATTATGAAGAGATAACTTGCGAACGTCAAAGCCGACTTCGAGATGGTAGCGGTTTCGATCGATGATCGATGCTTTGCTTTAAAATTGCGCGCTAAGGATAAGTGTGGGCTTCTGCTCTGTTTGTCTGGCCGGAATGCGGTTATTCGGGAGCCTCGGCGGCTGGGTTTGTTCAAGCGCATTGCTGTTGGCGCTAGGCACGTATCTGTCCACCGTAAAGGTGCTTGTGTGGGTCGGTAACGAGTACGAGCCCATGCATGTTTTCTTGCCGTTGGGCTTTCTTCTCTGCGTTCTCTCGCTCCTCATTCTCGCCTGTGGAATCCTGTTGGGGAGGCGAGAGACGGTGGCCGGCCGATTGAAGACGGTTGTTTCGAGGGCTAGCGTAATCGTCGGGTTGATCCTCGGCCTGCTGAGTTTGGCTTCGGTCCTGTTTCCGTGGGTGATCGCTGGGAGGGTTGAGCCGCTTGTAGAGACTCGGGCGGGCGCGCTTGACGTTGGGCGGTACCACGGGCTGACGGGCGTAGACCTCTTGATGGGGATTAACAGGGTTGATGAGGTGTCGCTTCTCTTTGCGGGAGCGATAATCGGGGTTCTGCACATTCCTCTCCTCGCTCTGGTCGAAAAGGAGAGGAGGGATGCCGCGAGACCGTTTCTCTTCTTGCTAGCCGGCATATGCATTCTCGCGCCGGTTTCACTAGTCTATGCGCGTGGGGGTTGGTGGATTATGATGCGCGTTGACGGGGCGCTGGGCTTCTCGGCGAGGCTTGAAAGGCTGGGGGTAGGCCTCCTCGTCGCCGCCTCATGCGCAGCCGCGCTGATAGTTTTCGCAACACTCACCGCCGTGAAGTTGGTTCTCCAGCGAAAGCCGCGCTAATGGGAGATTCTAAACACGGAGAAGCTGAGAGGAATCTGCCTTCATGTTTTACAGACGACGTAGATCACCGGACTATCGATGTGTCCTCCAAGCATCAGCTGCCCCCCGATCGTTCGATTAATGGAGATTCTGGGTCTCCTGCGATTTCTGCAATCTTGCCATCTTTGACATGGACAAGCACGCCACATCCGCCGTGGCACATGCGACAGGCGCTTCTATACACTCTTTCATCTTCGTCATTTCATCTTGCACAATGAGTCTGGCACAATTGTGTTAATTATAGTCTGGGTATTTGACACTTCTCCGATCACGGTCACAGCACTCGAAAAAAGGTTAAAACATACTATTGTCCTGTTGGCAATTGACTGTTTTGTAAGGTGTGTTTGAAAGTGCGTAAAGATATCAGCTTCATTAGTAAAGGTCTGCGTTGTAGTGGCTGGCTCTACGTGCCAAACGACCTGAAGTCGGGTTCGAAGGCGCCGGCGATTGTCATGGCCAACGGATTTTCAGGTGTGAAGGAGCAGATTTTGCCCGATTTCGCCAGTAAATTTTTGGATGCTGGCTTTGTGACAATGGCTTTCGACTACCGATACTTTGGAGACAGCGAAGGTGAACCGCGCAGTCAGAATTTTCCGCTTGAGATGGTCGAGGACTATCGAAACGCTATTACATGGGTTTCCGATCAGCCGGAAGTAGACTCTCAGCGAATTGGCATTTGGGGAACCTCATTTAGCGGAGGTCTGGTACTATATGTCAGCACCTACGACAAACGCGTCAAGGCAGTAGTCGCCCAGGTCCCATTTTCTCCCAGTCCGGAACAGCGACGCACTTGGAACCCAGAGAACTATGACAATCTGGGTAAACTTCTGCTACGAGATCGTATTGCCCGTTACAAGACTGGTGTGGTCAACTATATGAAAGTCGTGTCTTCGGAAGGAGAGCCATGTTGCTTGCCTGGAAAGGAAACGTATGACGAGTTGATGGCTATGAAGGTGCCAAATTGGCGCAATCAAGTTACCTTAGAATCCTTGGAGAAAATGCGGGAGTTTGATCCAGCCAGCATGATTCACTGGATATCCCCGGCAGCGCTGCTGTTTATTCCCGCCGAAAAGGACGATCTTTTTCCTCTAGACTTGGTCAAGGCAATATACGAAAAGGCAAGAGAGCCCAAAGCTATGACCGTGCTTCCAATCAGGCATTTCGAGGTATATAGTGAGCCATGGTTATCTGAGGCAGCAGGTTTGGCGATCAACTGGTTCAAGAAGTATCTCTGAGTAGCACAGCGCGCGCTAAAATCGGTGTAGGTTAAAACGAGCTGCTGACAAAGAAAAGGGGATTTGCGGGTGATATCTCCATTTCGGGGTAGGTTCAAATCCCCCCACTTTTTCAACGAACGTACCGCACTTTTTGAGGCTACTTACGCTTTCTGAAGACTTTGACGCGTTCGATATCTGTAACATACTCGATCCCTGCCTCAACAAGCTGGCATAGTTCCTTGACGTCCTTTGCCACTCTCGGGACGTAGTCGTCATCACTGAAACTGACGAGTTGAGTGTAGATGAGGGTGTTGTTGATGTTCTTGTGGCCAAACGGTCTCATGACATAGAAGTTGTCCTTGGTCTTGTGGTATTCCGTGGTCGCTTTCCAATGGCGGAAAGCGTGGAAACTTCGCGCGCGCTTGCACTAGCTGGAGTCTCAAATCGACTTTTGGCGCGATGGGGGGTCCAAACAAGCAGCAACCTAGACATATACGCAAATCTGCGATGGACGGACTAGGTCGATCGATCGTATGTGCTTTGCTGAATATCTTAATCCTGGTTCGATCGATCAGAGAGGAAGCGCAAGTCGTTTGAGGCGTCTCTTGAGAGACGTGGGTTCAAGTCTTTCTTTCAGTGGTCTACCTCTCATCCATGCGCCGTAGCACGGGTTGCTGCAGAACTGGTGTCTGCCCTTCTTCTTTCTAAGATTTCTACGCTTCGTGGATGGTATGCGCCTGTGGCAGAAGTCGCATCTGGGGAGCTCGTTCGGGGGTACGAGTTCGGGGCGGCGAAGCGTCAGCAATGCTTGACTCGACCTCCCTTAGCCTCGCTGAGCCTGATTCTGAGCAGGAAGCGCTCCGCTGTGTCCTCCTCGAATTTGCGGCAGCTTTCCCATGGTTCTCGCATGTCGCCCGTCGCTGCGCATATCTCGACCTCGAGAGCCGGGTGGCTCACGAAGTGAAGATGCATGAAGTATCGACAGTTAGCACAGTGTCTTTGACGCATGGAAGTCACCTAGAAACCGGGGGGATTTACTTCGAGGGGGAGGGCCCCCGGAGCGGTGACTTCTCCGCATCATAGGTATATCTGGGATGCGTGGTGATAATGGCAGCGATCCCAGACAACGTATACTCCGCCCCTCGAATTGGAGGCACTGGCCACAGCGAGCATTTAAAAGCTTTTGGCGCCGATCGATCCCTGGATCACTGGTTTACGGAGGGTTTGGGCGAGTTGGAGCTGTCGGAGATGCAGCAGGGGCGGAGGTGCGAGTTGAGGAGGAGCCTCGTCGAGTTGCTGTAGCCTTTCCTGTTGGAGGATAGTTTTCTCTTTTCCCATCTCATTCTGGCTCTCAACCCAGTTGGTGGCGTAGTTCGGTTTAGGGGTGTTGTTGGTCGGTGAGGCTTCTGTCGTGCTCGGTCGATCGATTTCTCTAGTATAGACACGAATTCCTCCACATATTATCGATCGCGAGGCATGTATGATAGGGCCCTGGCATGAGCTCTTGAAATGAGCCGCTTCCGGGCGTTTCAGATCGATGGGAGCGAATTTCAGTCGGTATAGTTACCATACCGCACCGTGTAGGGGAAGAAACCGTGGGCGGTGAAACGACATTGAGGGATCAACGATTTATGCCGGGGCAGCATGTCCCAGAAAACCCAGCCTTCAAGCCCTTCGCCGTCGCCCAATGTAGCGTTTTGTACGCGACCGCCAGTAGGCGTTAGGAAGAGACAGTCGGTAGGTGGGATCTCGAAACCATCAAACACAAGCGAGAACCTGTCTGCCCACACCGAAATCGGCTCATACCCATGATTCTCAACACGTAGATAAATCCACATCTGGAATCTAGGTTCTTCGGAGCCTCTCTGCACGGCCTGTGAGCCACTCTCCTTCCTTACGACAAGCACATGGCGCTCGTCCTGAGGATACAGGAAGAAGATGGCGCTTAGAATCGCGTAGGCAACGAGAATAACCGAAATCAAAATCCATTCTTGTCTCACTTTGTCTCACAGATTTGTTATCCTTGATCGACAAAGATTTACATATTATGTCCGGGTTTTGTTGAAGTTTGTAATTTCTCACGGCCAAAACGACTTGCGCATGCAAAATCTACAAAAGCAGATCGATCGGCATTGGGATCGATGGAGACTATCGTCAACCCTTCAACAGTCTGGGGCGAGGTCTATGGATCAAGAGAGCGTCAAGGGCAAGTCATTCATGCGTACCGGTTTAATGCGAATTCTTGCAGTTCTCCATCTTCTCCATTGACCTTCCCGTCTCTGAGTGATCGATCGCCTATCGCCCCTCGATTGAAATCTATTTTCGGGCGATGTCGAGTTCCATTGGCCCCCAATGCGTATTCAGGGTTCGTGAACGGACGGACTTGAACCCCGCGCGGAGCATGGAGTCTGCAACAAATCCCTGATCAAACCCCGTGTCATAACCCATCAGGGCCATAGATAATGACATCAGCACAGTGATTTCAGGCTTTGTTCTTTCATGGGTCAGCCCCATAAAGTAGGAGATGAAGACTCCACTTGGGTTGAGGGCGTCATAGACTTTTTTTGCGACAGAATCGAGTTTGTCCTTGTAACTTTGTAGGGATGAGCATGCCAGGACGAGGTCGTATCCTTCGCCGATGGAATCGCGGAATCCGTCTCCGCCAAGGACCTCCATCCTGTCCTCCATCCCATACTCCCTAATGAATTTCTCGGCTACCTTGACCATTGGTGGCAGGTCAAAGATAACGCCCTTCATGCTAGGATGCGCGGCTACAACAGCCATCCCGATGAACCCTGGCCCGCCGCCCAGGTCTAGCATCTTTCGGAATGACGGGAACTCCGGTAGTTCCGAGACGATGTCTACCATTATCCGAGCATCGCCAGCCCGCTCCATGCTAGCATACTCCTGCGCATACATCTCCTCAGAGAAGGACGTCTCCGTCGTGGGCGGTGGCCCTTCCTTAATCACCTTAGACAGGTTCTCGATTAGGAGCTGAGAATGCATCATCTGTAAGGCCGCCCCCAGATATGTTGGGCTGTCTTCCACAAGGAAAGCTTGGGTTATGGGCGAATTTCTGTACAGGCCATTCTTTTTCTGCAGAAGGTCCATCGCCGTCAGGCTGTCCAAGAAGACCCCCGTGATTCTAGGATGGGTGCCGATTGCCTGCGCCACCGCGTCGGCTGACCTGGGCTCGGAAAGCTGGTTGAACACCTTCAGCTCGATGCCCGTCAACAGCAGCTTCGACCGGATAGGCGCAACGACCATCCTGCAAAGGTCTCCGAAACTAACATTCACTTTAGGCAGCTTCATCATCGAATTTCACTCCCCTCCCAGGACAACCGTATTTAAGCCGATCGATCGATTAGAAGAGAGGCTCCTTCGAGCTTGTGGAGGGGGGGAATTCCCTCCCGCATGCCCTACAGAAGACCGAGTCCGTCGGGCTTGGCGTTCCGCAGTACATGCAGTACTTCACTGAGCCGGTCGGCGTGGCTGGCTGAGAAACCACGAGCGGCTCATCCCCGATAACGACCAGTGGCTGCGGAGGGCTTGTAGCTAGCCCCGCGATCAGAATGACGAGTCCAACGAAGCCCGAGATCATGGCGAGGTACGTGAATAGTTGGGCCTCTGGGAGCTTTGCCCCGCCGCCACCTACGACGCCGCTCGCTTGCTTTCCTCCGATGTTCGCGATTTCTGCCCAGAGCGAGGAGTTTGGGCTGAGGAAAACCCATAGCGCTGCAGCTACCACAAGGAGGATTATGCCAGAGGCAACTATTCCTCCTCTCATGTTGTTCGCCTCCGACCCTGCGTCTGGGTTTCACCCGGGTCTCACGGGCTCGTCGGGGAGGTTCGTTAGGTCGATCTTTCTTGGCGGTTCTCGATCGGTTGCGACGCATTTTTGGGTTCAAGGCTTGCTAAGAATTTTCTCTTCAAGAAAAGCTGAGACTGGCTTGAAAGGAACCTGCCGGGAAGTGTAGAGCCGCGAACGTCGCTGGCAGGTCGATCGGTTGCAGGGTTGGTGCTCCCGTGGTCATCGCCGCCACGCTGGCACTGTTCAAGGGGACCCGTGGCTCTTTGGTTGGAGCGGCTTATATGAAACCTAAGTGTCCGGTTGAACGATGGTTCTGAGCGGAACGACGAAGCCGTTGGAAACGAGGATGAGGATCAAGGGCGAGAGAGGCAAGATCGCGGAGTACCGGAGGTTCCTCATCCACATTCCCTCGAAGATTGCGGGGGACTCGCAGTTCCCGTTCAAGCCAGGACAAGAGCTTACGATCACAGTAGACCCAGAGGGGAAGATCGTTCTGACGGCAAGGACCTGAAGAAGCAGGCAGCGGAAAGGTCTGGAGCGCCAGAGAGATAATACACTCAGCCTGACCTGGTGACAAGCCTAACCCACGAAGCAGGATCTTCCTAGGATTCATCGATCGATCGATCGGTGTCTGCACGCTCGCCTAGCAGCCAGCGGGCGCCGGCGGCTAACAGGGCTAGCGATTGGAACCAGCTGAACCACCAGCCGTGTTGCCTGCCATATGAAGAGTATAGGAAGGACAGGGCTGTCAAGGCTGCGGGCGGCGCGGCGAAAGGCAGGTTGAGGGAGAAGCCCGCTGCAAAGCGGACCAGGGGATCTTTGTCTTCCCTCTGGGCTCTGATGAGTTCAACTCCGGTCTTGGTGCCTGAGAATACGAGGCCGAGGGCTGTGGCGCCGCCCCTGTGTACATGGCGATCTTCGCTTTTAGTCATCAGTGCTTCAACGATCTCTGAGCTGCCGGATCCAAGCAGCGACAGCCCGAGAGAGATGACCGAGAACATTCTGACGAGCTTGTCCTTGTCATCGACCAAGGAGTAGATGTAGTCTAGGCCTTTTCGAGTGTTCAGATGAACCAGGCCTAGTGAGGCCGCCACACCCCTCCGCACATATTCATCCTCATCCCTGGCAAGATGTTTGAGGCGCTCTACGCCCTTGCCCCTCCCAAGAAGCATTAGCCCGACACAAAAGGCATAGCACATCCGCACGTAGTTACTGTGATCCTCCGCAAGCCGATCTACAAGGCTCAAGCCCCTTTCTGTTCCTAGGTAGGTCATGCCGAGGGAGAAGAGCGAGCTCAGGCGGATGCGCTCGTCGTCGCTCTCGATCAACGGTTTGAGGAGTTCTGCACCGTTGCCCGTTCCGAGAAAAATCAGTCCAAGCGAAAGGATCGCGTTGCTTCTTATGTCCCATTTCTCCTTGATGTTTCTCGCTGCATGCACGATGTCTTTCGGAGCGTTTTGAGAGCCTAGGCAGCTCAAACCTATCGGCATCATCGAACACAACCTCAAGGCGATATCATGACGGTGTTCTCGTGAGATCGCTTGAAGACGCTTCAGCCGCTTCCCAGTTCCCAAGAAGGCAAGGCCTAGAGAGAACGATGCGGACATTCTCACACCCCAGTCTTCATCCTTCAGGAGGGGCTCTATGCGGTTCACGCCCTTCGCGGTTCCTAGGAAGGCGAGGCCGAGGGAAACAGCACCTCCCCTACGCACAAACCGATCCTTGTGCTGGGTAAGAGGCTCAATTTCTTCTACTCCCCTGCCTTCGCCCAGGTGTTTTAGTCCTTGAGAGTAGGCATTGCCCCTTAGCACATGTGTGTCGCATTTGCGAAGCGCCACGGCTTCTCACCGCGCTGGATTCCATCGAGTAACGTGAACACACTCTCTCTTCGATCTTGGAGATGTCTGAAATAGTTTTCGGTCGACGGATGACCGAGGTCTTGACCAGCCGATCAACAGCTAGGAAACGGTTGCGCCATCGCCCTCGATCGATCAGATTATCTACATCACCGACCCCTGGGATAAAGGTTTAAATATCCAAACCTTTATGTGCCGGGCGGGATCAGGAAGATGTTCGATGGCGAGGCCTTGGCGATCCTGGACGCTGTAGCGGTTTCCTCCTCGGTCAATGCTCTAGTGAAAACTCTCGGGATGAGTAAACCCACGGTTATATCGAAAATCAGACGGATGGAAAATATGGGCTTGGTAACCATCACCGAGAGGAAGCTGGAGCATCGCCCGGGAAGACCCTTCAAGATCATCAAAACAACCGAGCGAGGAAGCGAGATCATCAGGCTAGCCCGCGACGCCGAGTTGGATGAATTGAAAGCATCATTCCGTGGGGAGATTACCCTTGGCATCCCGGAATCTCTTGCCCACTATGGAGTGGATATGCTTGTCGACCGACCATCGGTTGTGGTTCCCGCGAGACCCAAGGAGAAGCTCTCGCTAATTCGCTCCTACATCTACGACGACAGAGATTTCTATGAAAGGAGCATGCCAGCACGTTATGATCTGCCGGTGCCGAAGGTAGAGGACCTGGTCTTGTGTATGCTCAAGTCGAGATTTGACAGGCTCAAGGTGATTCCCGCTCTAATGGCGCAGCACGTCGAAGGCTTCGATTTCTCATACCTCTGTTCGAAAGCACGGTCTCAGGATGTGTTGGGCCCGACCAAGTTCTTTCTGAGCGCAGCGGCCAGGCTGAACCCGAAAGTCCGTAGGACCGTCACATCATCTGCCTCCATGAGGTCTTGCGTTAACTTCAGCAGCCTCTCCCGAGGCCGCCACGGGCTTCCAAGCTTCGGTGAAATCCGCGAAACCTATAACATGTACGTAGGGGCTTAGGATGAACGTTAAGGAAATAGAGGTCTGGCTCAAAGAACTCTGTCAACGGCTGGAAGAAACGTGCAGTATCTACATCTTCGCTGGAGCCGCGTTGGCCCTGAAGAACCTGAAATCAGCGACGAAGGACATAGACCTGATCTTTGAGAACAGAGAGGATCGATCAGCCTTTGAGAAAGCCCTCGGTGCAAGAGGCTGCAAAAACACGTATACGGGGCATCCGAAGTCCGACCACACCGGTTGGAGCCTAAACACGTCAGGCGAAACACATCTATATTTCCCCGGCCCCTACCCCTTTAGGATAACCCCGTCGATGAGGAAACGATCAAGCCCGCAATTCATCTTCCGTCGTGCAAACATCTTCGTTCTCGCCCCCGAGGACCTGCTGCTTCTGAAGACGTATCCTCGAGATTCCAATAGCGATGAAGCAAAACACATGAGGCCTGACGACGTCTCTGACGTCAAAGCCCTGCTTACCATGGACCTCAAGTGGACGGCGATCCGTAAGGAGATAGATGCCCAGGTCCGGAGTATTATCGATGATCCAAACGTCCTTGACAAGGGGTCGGCACGGAGAGTGCCAAACAGATTTCACCTTGCATTGAGTTCATTGAAGAGTGAATCCAACATCCCCACCGATGTGATCCTCTGGGCCAGGCGGCGTTCCAAAAGTCTCGAACGGAAACGCAAATCCATCGATAGATAGACCCCCCTCTACCGATCCAAACCCATGCAGCAAGCCCAAGGAAGAACGTAGCCACCCCGAGGACTACAGCCGCTGCAGCCTTCATTTCTCTTCTTCCCAAAGAAACAACTATCGATGTATCTATATAGGCTGTTAGGCGACATTGCCACGATAAATGTGAGAGGCTATCCGTATGAAGGGCCAGCAACGTCCATGCGAAAGGTTCAAGAATAGTGCTTTTAACGGGTCATCGTCTAAATGGGAGTTACGGTGTTGTCTTAAGCCAGGGGATGTAGGCTATCTCACCTATCTCCACGGGGTCTTGTATGAAAGAGAATATGGATATGACCAAACGTTCGAGGCGTATGTTGCTGGTGGGCTCGCTGAATTCGTTCAATCATTTAGTCCAGATGAAGATCGGATTTGGCTAGCGGAGATGGACGATCGGATTGTAGGTTCCATTGCTATCGTGGGGCATTCAGAAGTAGAATCTCAGCTTCGCTGGCTCCTTGTTCATCCTGACTACCGGGGGCTCGGTCTTGGGAAAGAACTCATGAAAGAGGCGCTTCAGTTCTGCAGGGAACGCGGATACAAGACCATATTCCTCTGGACCACAAGCGAATTGAGCGCGGCTCGCCATCTCTACACAAGCGCTGGCTTCAAGAAAACCGAGGTGAAACCCCATGAGATTTGGGGAAAGAGGGTCACGGAGGAAAGGTATGAGTTGCATTTGTGAGGCAATTCGGTGCACCAAGAGACAGAACGGCTGTGGCACCCGCCAAGACAGCTCGACCGATCGATCAGTCTCTGACAACTTCTACTTCGAGGGGTATTATATGAGGGGAGATGTTGTCCGCGGTGACGACGATTCTCATCGCATAACTTCCCGGAGCGATGTTCTTCGATACGGTGATCACAAAGCTCTGGCCGAGCCCGTCGTGTGGGCTCAGGCTGTTCGGCCCGACTGTACGAGTGTTGTTTCCTGTAACTAGGGTTGTGAAGCCGTCCGGCATCTCCAACCGGATGTAGATACCCTTAACGAAGCCCCCGCCCTGGTTCAAAAACTGCATGACTACTTCGAAGGTATCTCCAGGCGACGCCTTCTCGGGGGGAGGTGATACTAGTTCTGCCTTGAACTTTGGCTCTTCGAAGAGGGGACGGCCGATCCAAACCCATGCAGCAGCCACAAGGAGGAGCGCAACCACCGCAAGGACTGCCGCTGCTGATGCCTTCATTTCTCTTTTCCCCGAAGAAATAAGAATCCCCCCACGATAACGAGGCAGAGGAGAGCAATCCCGGAGATGAACACCGTCCAGGCTAACCATGCCGTTGGAACCGCGACGTAGGGGGCTATGTTGATTTTGCCGCCCTTCTTTATGCCTAGTAGGATGCCTAATACTGGTGGGCCGAGCTTTAGGGTGACGGCGGCGGCTACTGCGAGGGCGCCTAGGAGGAATAGGTTTGAAGCCGGCCGGTAATTGGTTTGTGTGGCGGTGAAGGCGACTGTGACGCCGATTAAGACGATGAGCAGGCCGCCTGTGGCAAGGGTGTAGGCTGTGGGCGGTGGAAGAACAGACCTCATTACGCCTTCCACATCTAGCAGGGTGTCTACGTCCCAGGTCGCGAGGCTGCCTCCATGTAGCAGGCCAAGTCTATCCATGGTCTGGCTGTACATGGCTGCCATGCCGCAGGTGTAGCCGATTAGTATGCCTCCGATCGCGGCGATGAGAACCCCGACAGCTCTCAAGATTCTGAGCTTCACTCTCTTACGTCTGGCTTGATCTCCGTTTTAGGCTTTAAGGATTTTCGATCGATCTGGAATGGGGCCCTACAACGCTCTTGGGCCATCTCCCTCCACCCATCGACGGGCGGGAGGACTCTCAGAGGCGGGTTTGAACTCAAGCCCGATGGTCAACACGATGAGTCCGACGGAGGCCACGAAAGCCGAATAGAAGGCAAATGTCATCTCCTGCTCAGTCTGATCATCCATCTCATCGATCTCGTGGAGAGGCGCGCTCACTCAAAGCGACGTGCCCACCACCAGAAGAAGAAGGTCGGCCGTGAAAATCCTCGTATGCATCTTCCCAGCAAGACCAACAGCTCTGTTTGCTTATAAATAGGGATGCAAAATGGGAAGATAGATCCCGTTCCCTGGTTGGGGTGCTGAAGGATGGTTCTGCTAATCCTGCTGCTGTTCTTCCTAACATACGCCTGCTATGCGCAGGGGACCCACGCGGAGGCGGTGAGGAAGATTAGGAGTAAGAGAGCTTAGACGGATGAAACGATTGATCGGGGCATTTTGACGGGCGGTCATGGATTTGTCTGCTGGCTATCGAGGATTGAGGCTGTTGACAGCAGCCTCAGCGATGATCGTTGTTGCTGTCGGTGCAACGCTCGCGACGAAGGCGCCTTGTCTGCTGGTGGAGCACATTGAGGAAGAATACTACTCTATCACGCCTATTACGCCATTCCCGATCCTGCCAGCGCTCATGGTGGTTGTCGGTGTCTTGACCTTCGCCTCGGCCGTCAGGGGGCAGCGCCTCCTCTCTCCCCCCACCGCTGTATGCTTGGGGTTATTCATCACATCCCTGACCTTCTGGGTTCCTGCCGGGGAGAGTGCTTGGAGGATAGACAGGTACGGATCCCCGGCTGGCTGGCTCGCCTGGTCCACCGGGCTGCCTGGAATGAAGCCGCACATCATGGGTGTCATAGCGCTGCCGTTTCTGGTAGACCTAACTTTCTGGACGGTTGTTGCAGGAGTGATAGCCTTTGACGTCCGCTGGGTGGTTCGGTCGAGGAGGGAACCCAAGGGTGCAGATCGATCAATCGATCGGTCAGTGCACTCGCATTTTTCCCAAGTCACTCGAATAACGGTGAAGACCGCCCTTCTATACCCAGATTCTCGTTGCTCCTCCTTCTTTCGATCGGTCGTGGGATGGCTGCGCAAATAGTTTATTACTTTGAGTACTCGCGCATATAACCGGTGTGAATGACCGGTGTCTTCGAAGGGAAAAAAGCAGCCCAAGAGGATCAAGAAACCAAAGGTGCGCATGAGAGAGACGAGGGGTCCAATTCAGGCGGGCGACTGGAAAATCCTGAGATGGATTGATCCGTCAACAAACAAGGAGAACAAGCTTCTCATCCCAGTGAAGAGCACCGCAAACGTCGCCGGTGTCTATGTGGGGGCGGGGGAGTATCCGAGGATCATAGCCACTGGAGCCCTCGAGACAACGCAGGTTGATCAACTAGCCTTGAGTGTCTCGAACTCACTCGGCAAGTCGATTCCACCTCAAGACTTCACGGTATCGACCCATCGGCATCGGAATTTCTGCCCTCACTGCGGCGGGAAATTGTAGCATCCGCTCGGCCCCGTTGATCCAGGCTAGCGTCGGGAGTGAGCGTGGCATAGGTAGGCACAGCAATTTCAAAACCCAGAAGGGAAAGCGTATCCTCAAAGGTGCCATTTCCTCCGAAAGGTTTGCTCAAAAGCTGCACCACGCCAGACGCCAATATCCATGCAGAGATCATAACCAGCGGCATGAAGAAGAGCGATCGATCGTCGATCGCGGATATCATCCGAGATCGACCGACCGTGGGGGGCGCGGCTCCTCGGCGAGGGGCTGTCGGGAAGCATTATTATTGTCGGATGCGGTCTAGAAATCGGGGGTGTTGGGCCCGTGGATGCGGAGGAGGCGGAGAGGATACTGAGCGGGCTCTTCAGCGATTCCGCTGAGACATATGATTGCTGTGGTGACGGCGCCATACTTGAGCCGTTGGCTGAGGTGTTGGTGAGGAGGGCCGAGGTTGAGAAGGGGAGCAGGGTTCTCGACCTGGGCACGGGCACAGGTATCGCTGCGTTCAAGGCCTTGGAGAGGGTTGGGCCGGGCGGCTATGTTCTGGGGGTAGACACGGCTGAGGGCCTGCTGGCGGTGGCGGAGGAGAAGGCTCGGAGGAGGGCTGCCGAGAACGTTGAGTTCAGGGTCATGTCCATGGGTTCTTTGGATCTGCCTGATGGTTTCTCCGATCGGGTGATCGGGAATTTCTCCTTGTGTTGTACATGCTTCTATGAGAGGGCTGTGGGCGAGGCTTTCAGGGTTTTGAAGCCGGGGGGCAGGCTGACGTACAACCATTGGGGTCGTGGTGAGAGCCCGGTGGTAACCGTGTTGAATGCGGTCTTCGCGAAGTTCAAGGTGGGGGAGCCGTCTGAGAGATTGAGGCGGGCGAGGGAGGCGAATGGTCTTCTGGAGTCTATGTGGAGCAGGTTCAAGGATCCCTTCGCTGCTCTCGGCGCTTTGGAGGCGGCTGGCTTCAGGGAGAGGGAGGCTCTGATATCGTATGCTCAGCGGGCCTTCCGCGATGTGGAGGCCTACCTGGATCACTGGTTTGCGGAGGGTTTGTGCGCGCTCGAGCTGTTGGAGATGCAGCCGGAGCGGAGGGACGAGCTTCGGAGGAGCCTCATCGTGTCGCTGAAGCCTTTCCTGTCGGAGGAGGGCTTGGTGGTTTGGTGGGAGATCCTCCACCTCAGCGGCCAGAAGTAGCTCTGGTCAACTGATCGATCGATCGAACTTGCGTTCAAGACTTGATCGATAGGTGGAGGCTATCTTTCCTTCTCGGACGTGGGTGCAAGGCCGAGTTGCTGCATGAAGCCTAGGGTATCATACCTTGTCCAGATTTCCGCGATTTTGCCGCCGGCAATGCGGTCGATTATAATCTCCCACATCGCCACCTTCTTGTTTGTAGGGAGGGTGCCCTTAAGTTCACCTTTGTGTGTGCCAGTCCATGTGTAGCGGATAGCTACCTTGTCTCCTTCGGCGACCATGTCACGAATGGTACAATGAACATCCGGAAACGCGTTGAACACATCGCTGCAGTCTTGTTTGAAATCATTGAGGCCGCGTGTCTCCTCGTCGGAGCCACCGTGAGTGACGATGTCAGTGGCGTGTAATTCGTCTACTACTGCCATGAAGGCGGCCTTCCCCTTGTTCCACTCGTCAAACCAACGATGCGCGAGCGCCTTGATTTCTTCTGCTGACATGACAAATCACCCGCTAACTGCCGCCTAGTCTACGTCTATTATATATTGTTTTGACGTGCCCACGCGGGTCGCTATACTCTTGTCGGTCCCTGCGAGATTCTTTTGTTCTTAATATGTTTACGCACCTTCGAAGTCTCGCTCCAGGAAAAACCCAGAATTTAGACCGAGATTTAGACCTAGCCTTCGGCACCATCGCTGAACTTAGAGTTCGAACGTGGCCCTGACTAGGGTGTAGTGGTCTCCCGGGATACGTGGCTTGCTCAAATTGCTCGCTTAGGGGCGTGCCTTGTGATTCCCATCTCGCTTGGGAAAACCCGTGACACCTTCATCCAGTTGAACCCCAAAGCTGTTCAAAGCCATTGAGACAAGGTTGTAAATGCCAATTGTAAAGACAAGATCCATGAGTTGTCGTTCTGTGTAGTGCTCGGCGAGGGCTACCCATATCGGGTTACTTATGAACGCGTTTTTGTGTAGTTCATCCACGGCCTGCAGGAGCGTGGCGTCGAACGAGCTCCATCCCTCCGCGTTGGGTCCTTTCGTAATGCGTAGAATCTCTTGATCAGTCAAGCCAGCCTGCTTACCGCTGATCGCATGGTGTGACCACTCGTATTCTGCCTGGCATAACCAGGCGATGCGCAGAATCAGTAGCTCCCTATCGCGAGACGGTAGTGCGGATTCTTGATGGATATAGCTTCCAAGAGCCAAAATACGTTGGAATAACTTAGGGCATCGGATGAGAGTCTTGAAGACGTTTAAGCGAGCTGCTTGTCCTAATGGATCTAGGAGCCCTCGCTGCTCAGTTGTCAACTCATCTTTCTGTAAAGGTTGGATTCGAGGTTTAGGTAATCTCATCTTTCTCGTCTCCCGCGGGTCAAACTCAAACTTGTTTCCATTTTATTGCCTTAAAATACCTTTCGATCGACAATCGACACATTCTCATTGGCAGGAAGCTCCCGTTGTAGCAGAGGAAACCCCTCCAAGACCTCTTGGAATTGGGCGTATCCCAAAATTCTGTTCCTGTTTATCCGGAGCTCGTGTTCTTGGAGGAGGGGCCTGGTGGTCAGCATCGTGGGTTTTGGTGCAAGATCGATCGATCGATCGGTGCAGCTACGGAACGATTGATGATCGGAAAGCTATTTATGTTCTTAACAGGAGTATGATTGACTGAAATGAAGCTCGCGTTTCTCAGGAATTTCACGTTGAAGAAAGGAGATTCGATGGCCACGGATATAATAGGGTACGGTCTGACAGTTCCTGACGCGATCATCGGGGAAATGAGGAAGACGGGGGTTGATGTAATTGATGTCGTCCCACAGGAGGAAACAGGGCAGCCAACCCTGGCGAAGTTGAAGTGGATATACGATGGCTACAAGCAGGTCGTGGATCTTCTCACGAAGGAGGCGATCGACTACGTGTTCGTCTTTCACATCTTCCATCACTTCTCCAGTGAACTCAGGAGGATAATATGCGACACCAAGAGCAAGGCTGGGCTTGTAGGTTACACGCATGGGAGCCACTGGGATCCCAGTGACATCTTCAGGTTCATCTTCTATCCGGGCCTGGAGCTGTTGGACCTCGCGAACCTCCGTTCGCTTGACACGATCTTCGTTGTGTCCGAGTATCTGAGGGGGATTCTGCGCAGGGAGATCGACAAGCTCAACCCGAAGGTGGGGGAGGAGATCGCGGAGAGAATTAGTGTCGTGGGGTTGCCGATAAACACGACGCTGATCGATGCGTACAAAACGACAGAGAAGTTCGACCGGTTGACTGTCGTCTTCAACCACAACTTGATCTCAAGCAAGAACCCAGGCATGTTTGTCAAGGTGATGGATCGACTGCTTGAAACCTACGACGTCGATGTGATATTTACGAAGCATTTGCGAAGACCCGGAGATTTCGGAGGCGTTGCGGAGGTTCAAGGAACGACATCCCAAAAACGTATCATTTGTGGAGAAGCCAGGGGCAGATCCTTACTATCCCATTCTCTGGCATTCTCACATCCAGGTTTCCACCGCCACCCATGAGACTCTGGGCGTGGCGACGCTTGAATCCATGCACACGAATACTTGCTGCATCCTTCCTGATCACTGTAGCTACCCAGAAATAACGGGCAACTACAGGGACTGTCTGTACGAATACAATGAGCAAGCGCTGTACGAGAAAGTGAAATATGTGATCGAAGATGAGTCTGCAAGAGGCAGAATCGCGGGAGAGCTAAAGAAGAGAGTTGAGAGATATCACCCAGGACCTGTCACAGCTAGAATATTGCAGTCTCTCAAGTACTAACGCGAAGAATGGCAGACGCAACACGCTGGTGACTCAACCACTTCGATATGACTTTAATGTCCAGCCTTCTCCGAGACGCCGTGCCTCGATCGATCGACCGTTGTTGGGCTCGGGCTCGCCGGGGGAGTAGTTTCGTTCGGGGAGCGCCTGCGGGGATTGAGGTGGATGATCGGTCGACTGAAAGTCAGCCTTGGGTACTGAGGCACTATATGGGGGCCGAATACCATATCGACTGGGGCTATGTTTGAGTTTGGGTTCTTCGGTCGATCGGAGTCTCTTTAGGGGCTACGGCGAGCTTGATGATCTTCTTGAGCACTGATCCTCAGGATGCTTCTAGCAGTTTCTTGTAGAGTTGTGCGTAGTGTTGGCAGGAAACATCCCATCGAAAGAGTTTTCTGCACCTTTGCCTTCCGTTGTGGCGTATTCTTCCGATAACCTCGGGCTTGTTGTTGTAGAGCTCAAGTGACCGGGTCATGGTGTTTAGGAGTGCTTCTGCGTTTCCCTTCTCTACGAGAAAGCCTGTTGCGCGTGTTTCATCGTCGTCGTGGGAGATGACGGTGTCTTTGATTCCGCCGGTTCGGCTTCCGATGGGGATGCATCCGCAGGACATCGCCTCCAGCTGGACGAGGCCGAAAGGCTCGAACAGGCTTGGAATGAGGGCGAAGTCGGCGCTGGAGTAGAGGTCGCGGACTTCCCCTCTTGTGAGGAGCCTGTTGATGACTTTGAGTTTGGATGGGTGTTTGTCTCCCAGGTCTTTCGACCGGCTCTCTAGTTTTCTGTCTCCTTCTCCAACTATGATCATCCTTGCGTTGTTGTTTCTGAGGAATTCTTCGCTTGTCTCTAGGAGTATGTCAACGCCTTTTTGGACGGGGTCGAACCTGCCGACGTAGAGGTAGAAGACGCCGTCTTCGAGGCCGTGGTTGTTCAGCAGTTTCTTTCTGCGTTCTTTTCTCGGTAGGTGGGGCTGGGAGCACTTCTTTGTGTCCCAGAAATCGGTGTCTATGCCGTTGGAAACGTGTCTTGCTTTCTGTTTGTGTTGTTTGAAGAGCTCTCTCTCGTCTTCTTGGTAGTAGGACTTGCCTACGACGGTGATGAAGTCCGCTTTGTCTAGGGCGGCGGTTTCTGCGTGGAACCAGCTGGGGTATTCTCTGTGCAGCCTATGGATTGTGAGGAGTATTGGCTTCTCCATCTCCCTGAACCTGTCCATTGCTTTGTATGCGAAGAAGTCATGCATGTGGACGATGTCGAAGTCTATGTCGTTTGTGACCTCGGCGAGCCTCTCACCGAATTCGTCGATCTTCTTGATGGCCTTCTCGTCCGCTGGCTCCGGGTATATCTCGGGGTCGTCTAGGATGGCGTTGGACAGGGTGTATGTTGTGACGCCGTCGTGTTCAAAGACCTCAACGTCTACGCGCTGATATTTTGTTTTGTCCACTTTTCTCCAGGGTGGGTTGAAGTTGCTCCTTGGGAGGATTACTCTGGGGTTGGCGTGTCTCTTCATGGCCGCCGCTATGGCGGTTAACGCTGCTGATAGTCCTCCAACTTTGATGACATCGTACTCCATGGTGGTCATGAGGACGTTTATTTTCTTCAACTTCGCTCACTGCGCTTCTTCCATGTTGAACGTGTCTTTTCTCGGGTGGACTTCAGCTCTTTTTGGCTGGTCCGAGTGTTATGCTGGCAGCTTCGACCTCTTCGACAGATGCTCCGCGACCGCCGACGGTGATTTCGGATCCATCTGATTTCTTTACTGTGATCGAGAAGATCCTGCCGTTTATGTTGGTTGTTTGGGTGATCAAGCCCTCGAGCTCGATGGTTGTGTGGTCTTTGACGGTTTTTCCTTTGATCGATGCCCTGACCTTGTAGCCCTTTTCCCTCAACATTTCGGCCTCTTCGATCGCTTTCCATATGTGGACGAAGGTTCGGGGATATTCTTTTATGAAGACCTCTTTTGGAATGGGTCTTGCGGCGCTCCACAGTGAATGGTAGAAGAAGTAGCTCAGTATCTGTAGGAGCTCAGGGTCTCCTGCCAGTATGGCGTGTTCTTCTTCGACCGGAGCTGCGCTGATGAGTGTCCTGTGTGAGCATAGAAGGCAGTCGCTGTAGTCTGCCAGGGCTAGGACGCTTCCTGGTGGCTCTCTGACTCTCACATCCGCGTATCTGCACACCTCGGCGTCCACCCGGCTTTCATTTTTGCTGGAATAGATTACGAGTGAGGTTGTGACACCTTTTCTCTTCGCTCTTCGCAGAGATTTTTTCGTCACTCTCAGGATATCGACGGGGATGGCCAGCAGGAGTTCATTTTCAGCTTGATACGAGATCTGCGAGATTTCGTCTATTATGTTGTTTCTGCCCTTAAGCATCCAGATGGAGGGGGTCTCCATCCTTGTGTCGTAGATCTTGCTGAGATGTTTCGTTAGAAATTCCCCCCTCTCCCTGAACGTGTCTAGAAGTCTTTCAAACGCAACTTCAGGCTTGGTCGCCGCGTATCTGCGCCTTCTCCCGGTCTGTATCTCCACCAGCCCCTTCGCTGCGAGGCTCTCCATGATGTCATAGACCCTCGGATGCGGTATCTTCGCGTCTCTGGCGATGTCGCTGGCTGAGGAGGCCCCTCTCGCGACCAAGGCAACGTAGGTCCGTGCCTCGCTCCTGTTCAGGCCCAGCTCTTGAAGGGCTGAGAGTGTCTTCTCGTCCGGCTGCATGGCAATCACTCCCGGTCCACCCGGGCATATATATCTGTTTTACTACAAAAAGTTATAAAATTGGGAAAGTGTTAAATAGGCTGCAGGCGAACCTAGGTTGGAGGTCTGAGGTTGGGAAGGTCTCTAATCTCCAAGAGGGCTATCACGAGGGTGCAGGCAATACTCTTGGTTGCTGCCATTGTCGTAGCCGCTGGGTCTGCATTTGCCGCTGCCTGGTTCCTAGCCCCGGTCCCATCGCCTACCACCGTCATGACAACGACCACCGTACCACAGCCTACCACAATCACGACTATGCCACCGCCGACCACCGTCACGACCACGACTATGCCGCCACCTACCACGATAGTGACTACGCGGCCTGCCAAGGTGACTCACCTAACTTGGTGGGCGCCCATACCCGAGGAGCCGAGGCGACAAGCGTATCTGAAAGCCATGCAGCAGTACTCGGAGAAGAACCCTGAGCTGCTACTGGAGTTTCATCATGTAGACGATCTGCCTGAAAAACTGAAGCTCGCGGTTCCAGCGGGCGTGGGGCCAGACTTCATACGATGGGCACATGATAAGATCGGTGAATTCAAGCTATTGGATCTCATCGTTCCTATAGAGGACTACATCTCTCCAGAGTTCAAGAAACAGATCCCGGACTACATTTGGGCCGCAGTTACACTGGATGGACACATATGGGGCATCCCCGAGACGGCGGAAAGCGTAGCGTTGCTGTACAACAAGGACATGGTTTCCGCCCCTCCGGCCACAATGGATGAGATGATAGCTATCATGCGTCAATATCACGACCCGGCCGCTGGCAAATACGGACTGTCCTATCCGGCGAACGTCTACTCCATATCCTGTTTCATTCATGCCTTCGGAGGCTACTACTACGATGACGCAAGGGATAAAGCGGGGCTAAATGATACAGGCACCATCAAAGGCGTACAGTACCTGTTTGAAAAGGTGAAGCCATACATGCTAGACGACTTGGATTACGGTGCTCAGGCAGCGTTGTTTGCGGAGAAGAAGGCTCCGCTTGCGATCAACGGTCCATGGTACTTTTCCGTTCCGACGGATGCGGGGGTGAACTGGGGGCTTGCCAAACTTCCAACGATCTCAGGGGTGGGGCCGCTCAAGCCTTTCATGGGTGTACAGGCGTTCATGGTGACCAAGAACTGCAAGGATATAGGCGCCACCGTCAAATTCCTTGAATGGATCACATCTCCCCCGGTGTCAGTGGACCTATCCGTCGTGACAGGCAACCTACCAGTCAACTTAGGGGCTTTGGAAGACAGTAGAATAAAGAACGACCCCATAAAATCGGTTCTCGCCGAACAGGTGAAGGACGCGATACCCATGTCAAAGAAGCCGGAGATGGGGCCGGTGTGGGGCAGAGGTTACGACGCCTTAAACACGATATGGGCCGGTACGAAGTCGATAGTCGACGGCCTCAACGAAGCTCAAAAACTCGTGGAAGAAGACATAAGAAAGATGCACGAGTGACAACTCGTGGCAGCTCGCACACCCTCCTCTTTTTTGATAAACAGAAAAACCCTACTCATCCTGATACTTCCGTCCCTCACTTTCTACTCGATATTCTTTATCTATCCCATCATCATGAACGTCGCCCTGGCGTTCACCAACAGAAGCATGTACCACTTCTACGAGTACGATTTTGTTGGCCTAGCCAACTTTGTGGAGATGCTGTCCTCCGCTGATTTCTATACCGTTATGGGACGTACGTTCTTTTGGGTGGTCTGCACGGTCTTCCTCCAGATCGGATGCGGCCTGTTTTTCGCGCTCTTCTTCACTTCCCCACACCTGAAGGGCAGGGGCATCTACAGGGGTTTGATGCTTCTGCCTTGGGCATTTCCGAACGTCGTCATGATTCTGGTCTGGAGAGGGATGTTTAACCCTAGCTTCGGAGTGATAAACGTCTTGTTTGGGACGAAGATCAACTGGTACAATTCTCCCGAATATGCCTTCCTAATGACTCAAGTCATAAACATCTGGTTGGCATATCCATTCCTGATGCTTTTGTTGACTGGGGCGATACAAAGCATTCCCACGGAGCTCTCTGAGTTGGCGGAGATGTTCGGATGCAGCAGCCTCCAGAAGCTTCGCTATATTACTTTCCCTCTCGTCAAGCCGATCTTGTCGTATGGCACCCTTCTCACGTCGGGGACAGCCTTCATGCAGTTCCCCGTCATATGGCTCTTGACTAGGGGAGGCCCGGGAAACGCCACTGACATAATCATGACTTGGGCGTACAAGGAAGCGTTCTACTCGCAGAGATTCGGCTACCACGCAGCCATCGCTATATTTGCCTCTCTGATCTCGCTGATCTTCGCGCTGTTCGCCATCAAGAGGGGAGGGGTTCTGGAAGGGATCAAATGAGCAAACAACTCAAGACGTTCTCTTACCAGCTCATAGCGATCCTTCTAATCGCTCTGGTAGGATTTCCGATCTACTGGGTCATCGTAACCTCTTTTGGACGGCCACGCGGAGGATTATTCACCGCCGAGTTTCACCTGATACCGAAAGACCCAACACTCGAAGCGTACGCAACCGCTTTCCAGTCCCCCCTTCTCCTCTGGCTAAGAAACAGCATGCTCGTGTGCATCCCCACAATCCTTCTGGTCGTTTTTCTCGCGGCTCCGGCAGCCTACATCATATCCAGGCACCGTTTCCGCGGGAGAAGATCTATCCTGATGTTCCTGATAACCGTGCAACTCATTCCCATAATGATAGCGTTGATGCCATTGTACTTGATCATGGCCGGCCTCAATCTACTTAATCTCTATGGGCTCGTGCTCGTGTACGCCGCTTCATTCTTGCCCTTCCACATGATCAACCTGAAGCTATTTTTTGACGCAATCCCACTAGAGATGGACGAATCAGCGTATCTGGCTGGAGCTTCAACCCTTCAGATCCTCTATCGGATAATCTTGCCGCTCGCCAAACCGGGGCTCGCGGTGTCCTTTGTGCTGGCCTTTATGGGGGTGTGGAACGAGTACATATTGGCAAGGACCTTCCTGCTGGATTCGAGCCAGTACACCTTCTCGGTTGCGTTCGGCGAGATCACCTTATATTGGCAGACACCGTGGCCTGTGTTCGCTGTAATGTCTATCATAAGCTCTGTACCCCTGATTGTAGTGTTCATCGCGGCGCAGCGGTACCTGAAAGAAGGGTTGCTGAGGGGCGGGATGAGGGGCTGATAGGATGGTAAGTGTGACGCTGGAAAACCTAACCAAGAAATTCGGGGAGACAACCGCTGTCGAGGACTTGAACCTAGAGATTGAAGACAAGGAGTTCTTGGTCCTGCTGGGTCCCTCTGGCTGTGGGAAAACGACCACGCTCAGGCTGATTTGCGGTTTGGAGGTTCCGACCGCAGGCCATGTCTACCTGGACGGCCGGGATGTGACGCACGCTCATCCAAAGGATAGAAAGATGTCTATGGTTTTCCAAAGCTACGCTCTGTACCCACACATGACGGCCTTCGACAACATAGCTTTCCCGTTGAAGATCAAGAAGAGCGGAAAGGAGGAGATAAGGAGGAAGGTCAAGAGCGTCGCACAGCTCTTGGGAATTGAGCATCTACTGGATAGAAAGCCGAGAGCACTCAGTGGCGGTGAAGCACAAAGAGTCGCTCTTGGCAGGGCGATCATAATGGAGCCCGAGGTCTTCTTGATGGACGAGCCGATGAGCAACATATACGCGAAGCTCAGG
>Ga0315306_10000146_pt1 | contig 33517 bp, 36 predicted proteins | sample TDP1_MG_FD_203803 | JGI IMG/M metagenome (GOLD analysis project Ga0315306, IMG submission 203803) | Freshwater sediment microbial communities from Lake Towuti, South Sulawesi, Indonesia - TDP1 | ecosystem: Environmental > Aquatic > Freshwater > Lake > Sediment | place: Indonesia: South Sulawesi... | reverse complement strand
TGACATCACTCTTTCGGGATGGATTGTGGATATAAATTCTCCATATGAAGCCATGTTATTTGTGTCAGAGGCGATTGAACGCCGATTTAGCTCCCAGAAAGAGGTGCTGACTCAGATCTACAATATAGGGGACCTGATAATGGCAAAGATTATAGCCTATGATAGAACCAGAGGGCCAGTCCTCACAACAAGAGGAGCTGGGCTTGGGAAAATAACCCGAGGAAAAGTTATCGAGGTCACTCCCGCGAAGATTCCAAGATTCATCGGCAAACAGGGGTCGATGATTACCATGCTAAAGAGAGAAACAAACAGCTATATTGGGATAGGCCAGAATGGAAGGATCCTTGTAAGTAGCGCAAACCCGGAAAATGAGGATATAGCAATCCAGGCTATCCAAAAAATTGAGAAAGAAGCCCATATTTTAGGGCTCACCGACCGCATAAATGCTCTCATAAAAGAAGCAAAATCTAAAAGAGAGAATAAAATTGGTTCAAACTCAACCTCCAACAAAATTAATCGATGAAAAAGGTAAACGGATTGATGGGAGAAACCCACGGGAATTAAGACCAATCAAGCTTGAAGTCAGCGTTCTCGAAAATGCGGCGGGATCCGCGTACATTGAGCAAGGGAAAAATAAGATCCTTGCAGCCGTCTACGGGCCAAGGGAAGCCCACCCAAAACATCTGGCTCTACCAGATAGGGCAGTAATCCGATGTCGATACCATATGGCACCCTTCTCAACAGAAACTAGGAAAAATCCCGCTCCCTCTAGAAGAGAGTTAGAGCTCTCTAAAATCATCCGGGAGGCGCTAGAGCCCACGATCTTCACCGAACTTTATCCACGGACTACTATCGATGTCTTCATCGAAGTGTTACAATCTGACGGCGGAACTAGGGGGGCGGGCATAATAGCAGCTTCTCTTGCACTTGCGGATGCCGGCGTTCCTATGCGGGACTTAGTGGTAGGATGTGCCGCTGGCAAAATTGAGGGTCAAATTGTACTTGACCTTGATGATGTCGAGGACAAATTTGGGCAGGCAGATATGCCAGTTGCTATACTTCCAAGAACTGGCGAGATAACCCTCCTCCAAATGGATGGAATGCTTTCGCCGGAAGAGTTTGAAGAGGCATTGAACTTGGCTATTGAAGGCTGTAAGAAGATCCATGAGATGCAGCGAAATGCATTAAAAAGGAAATATGCTGTTGAAAAAGAAGCCGCTGAAGAAATCGTCAATACTGAAAAAGAAGAGAAAGAGGAGTCCTAGCTATGTCAGTTACACCTTCCGAGGGGATCATCGCGAGAATAAAGCAAAAAAATCTTGCAGACCTTATAGCCAGAGGTAAAAGGCTTGATGGTAGAGGCTTAACTGACTATCGGGAAATCAAAATTGAGCCTGGAGTAATTGACAAGGCTGAAGGATCAGCTCTAGTCCATATCGGAAACACAATGGTTATGGCTGGAATCAAAGTCGAACCAGGAGAACCGTTCCCAGATACTCCAAATGAAGGTATTTTAACGGTCAATACTGAACTAGTTCCACTTGCATCCCCAACATTTGAGCCAGGCCCACCCGATGAAAATGCTATCGAATTGGCAAGGGTTGTCGATAGGGGGCTTAGGGAATCTAAGGCAATCGACTTGCCCAAGCTCTGCCTAACTCCTTGCAAAACAGTCCTAGTCGTGTTCGTCGACATCTACATCCTAAATCATGACGGAAACTTAGTTGACGCCTCATCCATAGCCGCGTTAGCAGCTCTCCTAAACACAAAAATGCCAAAATACGAAGTAGATGACGATGAGATCCGTCTTAAGCCAGGTCGCATAAAACTTCCAATCCAAAATTTCCCAATAGCTGTAACCCAGGGTAAAATAAACCAAAATCTCCTCGTCGATCCAAATTTGACGGAGGAACAAGTCATGGATGCTAAACTAACAATTACCATCGATAAGGAGGGATGTGTGTGCGCTATGCAGAAAAGCGGGCTTGGAGCCTTCTCACTTGACATGGTTGAAGCCGCCTTCAAAACCGCACGGGAAAAAGCAGAGGGGCTTCGAAAACTTCTGGAGAAATAGAATTGGCTAGAAAAAAGAAGACAGGACCTACCGCTAGATTTGGTGCCAGATACGGTACTGCTCCAAGGAAACGCCGAGCCGAGGTTGAAGTAAAACTGAGAGGAACATATCCATGTCCCAAATGTGGGACTAAAAAGGTGAGACGGGTTAGCGTTGGTGTTTGGCGTTGCTATAAGTGCGACTACATGTTTACTGGCGGAGCATACGTTCCCTTCACAAAGCTCGGAGAAATCGCTAAACGGGCAACAAAAGGCGTTGCCCCTGTAGAGGCCGCAAAAACTGTTGAACCCAAGGAAGGAGAGGCGGAGTAATCGTAGCAGAATCTTCCTCACCCAAATTTAATGTCCATGCCACAGTGCAAATAAACCTGAAGTCTAATATGATGTCCAAAGTTTTTTTCCAAGCTCTCAACCCAGAAACAAGAACACCTCTAACCTCACGATCCAAGGTAAAAATCAAGGCTGAAGATGGGGGCCTCATGTTGCGTTTCGAAGCTGCGGATACAGCCACCCTGAGGGCGTCAATAAGCTCTTATCTCCGTTGGATGCAAGCTATTCAAGACATATATCATGTACTTGAGGGGTTGAAATGAGTTCATCCATATCTCCACAACTTCAGGAGCAGGTGGCTAGGCTGCAACAGCTACAGCAAACTCTACAAGTCGTCATAACCCAGAAACAGCAGATGGAACTGGAGCTCACAGATACAGAGCGAGCGCTAAGCGAACTTGAGAAACTTACCGATGACGCGGTAATCTACAAGTCAATTGGCACATTGTTAGTTAAATCGAACCGACAAGAGGTAATTAAGGAACTGAAAGAACGGAAAGACCTCATTAACACAAGAATCACAGTGTTAGCTAAACAAGAGGAAAGGGCTCGTGAGAAACTTAAGGAATTACAGCAGAAGCTACAAGAGCGACTTAGACCTGAATCTAAACCCAGCTCAAAAGAAGAAGCCTGATCCATTAAGGGGAGAAATTAATGGCCGAAGAAATCGGCTTTCCGAACTTTTAAACAAGTGGTAACAGCTTGTTGAAAACGCGGCTGGGCGTCTAAGCCGCTGATAAAAGTTGAGGGAACCAGTAGCTTGCAAATCAAAAAGTTAATCGCGCTCCTTAATCGAGTAAGGGCGCGGTATGTCATATTATTATGTCATCACAATTCCGATCCTGATGCCATCGGCTCTGCGTACGCTTTTTCACAGTTATTGCATCAACTTAGACCTGAAATCCATGTTGAGATAGCCGCTGCCCAAGGACCTAGTAAATTATCAAAGCACATTCTAAGAACACTCCCTATAAGATTGATTGCAACGCCATACATCGAGAAAGCCGACGTGCTAGTACTTCTAGATACAAATACTACGCAACAACTCGCCGATTGGCAAGAGCGAGTTGAAAGATCCGGGAAACCCATTGTGGTGATCGATCATCATGCCACTCATCCAGAAACAAAACGTATTGCTGATCTATGCATAGCTGATGAAACAGCTTCCTCAACTTGTGAGATCGTATACAGCCTATTTCAAGAATCCCGTGTTAAACTAAGTAAGAGAGAAGCTTTAGCCCTCTTTTTGGGTATAGCCTATGACACCAAACATTTCACGATCGCTACCTCTAAGACATTCAAAGTGATTGCAGATCTAGTCGAGACGGGTATTAAGGCTGAGGAAGCACTTGCACTGTTATCGATGCCGATGGAAACCTCTGAGAGAATAGCCCGGCTCAAAGCGGCTCGGCGATTAGACCTCATAAAGATCGGTGACTGGTTAATTGGCACTTCAAATGTCAGTGCCTATCAAGCTTCAGCTGCGCGGGCGTTGCTAATGCTGGGGATTCATGTGGCAATTGTCGGCGGCGAGGAAGGGGGAAAAATCAGGATGAGCTTAAGAGCCTCTCGAATTTTCTACGATAATACAGGCATCCATCTTGGAAAAGACATAGCTAACCCTCTTGGAGAATATGTCCATGGCATGGGCGGAGGACATGCTACTTCGGCTGGAGTGAATGGAGAAGGAGATCTAGAGCTAGCCTTCAAAAAAGCAGTTAGAATTCTTTCAGGTAAGCTAAAAAAATAATTTACCTTTTTTTGTGTAGCTACCTTTAAATGAGAATAAAACCATCCCATTTGCCAGTTAGAAGGAATCAGGGTGCCACTTATCGAAGTCAAAAACCTAACATACACCTATCCAGGTTCCATAAAACCCTCTATAAAAAAAGTAAACCTCACTATCGAAAAAGGAGAGTTCTTAATTCTCACCGGACCAAGCGGATGCGGTAAAACCACTCTCTGCCGATGTTTCAATGGGCTAATCCCGAATTTCTACTATGGGAAATTATCTGGAGATATAATTGTAGCTGGGCTCTCTGTGCGTGAGTGTCCAACCTTTGAGTTAGCACAACGTGTAGGTTTCGTTTTTCAAAATCCAGAAAACCAGCTATTTGCCTTATCCGTGGAAAAAGATGTGGCCTTTGGGCTTGAGAATTTAGGGTTGCCCCGAGAAGAAATCCGTGAGAGGGTCGAGTGGGCTCTTGATATGGTTAGAATCACCGATTTGCGGGAGATGGCTCCCTACGAGCTTTCCGGTGGACAGCAACAACGTGTGGCTATTGCCTCGGTTATGGCAATGAGGCCAGAAATCCTCGTGTTGGATGAGCCCACATCTTTTCTGGATCCTGTTGCTGCTAAGACAATTTTTGAAGTGGTAAAGCGGTTTAACGAGGAGCTGAGGATGACGATAATTCTCGTAGAACACAGACTAGACCTAACCGCTCCGTATTCGAATCGAATTGTAGTCATGGATAAGGGACAAATTAAGCTTGATGGAACTCCACGCGAGATATTACGGTCAGATAAAGCTGGGAGGCTTGGAGTTTGCATTCCTAAAGTGGTGAAACTTTCTGAAGCATTGAAAGAGGAGCGGGTAAAATTGGAGCAAGTGCCCCTTACTGCTGATGAGACTGCCCAGATAATAAGGCGGATTCTAGAGCGATGATCGAAGTTAGCGGGCTTCATTTCACCTACCCAACTGGGGTTGAGGCGCTTAGAGGAGTATCGACTAAGATTGGTAAAGGTGAATTTGTAGCAATTATGGGTGAAAATGGCGCTGGCAAAACAACGCTCGCCAAACATTTTAATGGACTTCTCAAACCCAGTCGGGGCAAAGTTTTTGTTAATGGAATTGACACCCGAAAGGCAAGCGTCGCAGAACTTTCACGAAAGGTAGGTCTTGTATTTCAAAATCCAGATCATCAATTCTTCTGCGAGACGGTTAAGGAAGAGATAGCGTTTGGTCTTCGGAACTTTGGCTTTCCGCGGGAAGCCATCAAAGAGAGGGTCAAGTGGGCTCTAGCTCTCTTAGGTTTAACTAAGTATGAAAAATCATCTCCGTTTGTGCTCAGCGGAGGAGAAAAGAAACGGCTGGCATTAGCTTCAGTACTAGCCTGGGATCCGGAAGTATTGATAATAGATGAGCCGACAATAGGGCAGGACTACGCTCAGAAAGAAAAGCTTCGCCATTTTATCGCACAACTTATTGCCAAAGAGAAGGCTGTGATCATTATCACTCATGACATAGAATTTGTAGCCGACTGTAGTCCCAGGGTAATCGTGATGTCCCGCGGTCGGATTGTGATGGATGGACCAGCATGGACAGTGCTAACTAACCACAAGCAGATATTGAAAGCAGCTCTAATCCCGCCTCAGGTAACTCAAGTTTTCATAAAACTATCTGACTTGGGAATGCCCACTGGCATTATCGGCGTCAACGAGGCTAGGGATCTGTTGGTTGAACGATTACTGGGGGCTTCTGGGTGAAATTCTTCCAGGGATTTAGATTCAAACGTGCTTTAACCCCAATTCATCGTTTGGACTCGCGAGTTAAGCTTCTGATTTCCTGTGCGTTCTTCGTAGCCTTTCTATACGTGGAGCTCCTGCCCTTAATCGTGATACTTCTAGCTCAGGTTCCGCTGGTCGTGATTGCACGGGTTCATCGTGAATGGTTGCAGACATTAAGGGGAGGAGCCTTCTTCGCCACCATGATATTTGTAATAAATGTCTTAACTGGCTCTCAGGTGACATATTCGCTTGCGATGGTAATCCGCTTTCTAATACTAATATCCGCATTCTCAGTATTCTTCCTCACAACTAGACCAGATGATTTAGAAGTAGCCCTAGAGAAAATGGGGGTACCCTACGAATATTGTTTCATGTTCACTACAGCTGTCAGATATGTTCCCGTGCTGGCCATAGAGGCTCTAACCATAATCGACGCACAACGTTCTAGGGGGCTGGAGATGGAAAAGGGCAACTTCATCAAGCGCGTTAAAAACTTCATACCGGTCCTAATTCCACTTCTCGTAAACTCAATCCGCAGGAGCATCGAGATGGCTGAGGCGATGGAAGCTAGAAGTTGGGGGGCCACAAAGTACCGTACAAGCCTCTATGTCCCAAGGCTTAGACCTATGGACTATATTTCGCTCATAATAACAGTAGCAGCTATCTCATTCGCTGTTTACGTCCACTTCTTCTGGACAATTCCAACGACAGTAATACCTATCCCTGGGCTATAGTTTATATCGCTAATAGCAGAAACCATTTTTACTACAATAACAGGAGAATCGAAGCCAGTTGTACAATCTGCTCTTAGTTCCGATAGACGGTTCAGAAAATTCTATGCGTGCAGCCAAGCACGCAATTGATCTGGCTGCCAAGTTCAATTCTAAACTGATAGCACTTCATGTTGTTGATATGCGAGTAGTGAAGGCATATGAAGGCTCAAGCCAGGTGTTAGCGCAGTTAAAGCGGCTCGGCGAACAGTATCTGAAAGATGTAACTGAGATGGCGGGTGAGGCGAATGTTAAGATTGGAACTATTCTTCGAAACGGCTTACCTTCAGAGGTCATAGTCGAAGAGGCTGAACGGAGAGGGGTTGACCTAATAGTTATGGGAACCCGTGGGCTGACGGGCGCGAAACGAGTGATTCTAGGAAGTACCGCTGAGCAAGTTATACGCTGGGCTGAGTGCTCCGTCTTGGTCATCAAATAACCCAACTCAAAGATGTTTAAGTACACTTTCTCTCCATTACGCATATCTAGAGGAATTGTATTTGTCAGCCCAATTACGAATAGTAGTGGATGAGCGGGAGAGGGCTTCAGGGGTTCCTGATCTCCTACAAAAGTTGAATGTACGCATTGAGCGCCGCTTACTTGATGTTGGAGACTATATCATCTCATCTGAATGCGCCATCGAAAGGAAGGAGACGCATGATTTTCTTAGTTCCCTATTTTCCGGACGACTGTTTAACCAAGCCTATCAATTGACTAGTTCATACAAACTTCCAGTTTTAATTGTAGAGGGAGAGATGCAAACCTTACTTGAACAGTCAGCTAGGCCCAGAGCTGTCTGGGGAGCCCTAGCCACCCTGGCATTTGGATACAACCTACATGTATTTTTCACAACAGATCCTCAACAAACAGCTGAGTTTATCTTCACCATAGCAAAGCACGGAGGTTTCGCAAGACCTAGGGCTCCTCTATTCCAAAGAAAGCGGAAGGTAACGTCTGTTCAATCGCAGCAACTCAGCTTAGTGTCTAACCTGCCTGGTGTGGGGATGGTGTTGGCAGATAGGATCTTGAGACGATTCGGCTCTGTTCGACGCGTTTTCGCCGCCTCGATTTCTGAGCTTGCATTGGTTAGTGGAGTGGGCAGAGTAAAAGCCGACAGAATAGTAAACACTCTCGATGCACCCTACCGCCCGACTGAAAAACGTCCAAGGCAAGCCCGTATCGGGTAAGTGCAATGTGATAACGCCTAAAAACTCATCGCACTATTAATTTTTGATGTCATCTGGGGTTCAGTTTTGGTTCGAGTGGTAAAAGCAGCAGCAGAGGAACTCATTAAAGGAATCAAGAGAGCGATAGGAGGCATTTCCAAAGAGCAAGTTGAAAAAGTAATCGAAGTTCTACTTAGTGCCAAGGAACAGAAAAAGAAAATTATGGTTATTGGTGTAGGCCGCAGCGGACTTGTAGGCAGAGCTTTCGCTATGCGGCTGATGCATCTGGGCTTTACTGTCCATGTGGTCGGGGAGACCATCACTCCTACTCTTAACGCTGACGACATTCTCTTTGCGATCTCTGGATCCGGGGGCACTACCTTCGCTGTCGATGCTGCTCAAATAGCTAAAAAAGTCGGTGCAAAAATTATAGCTATAACCAGTCATCCTGACTCACCGCTTGGTAAGCTCGCGGATTATATGGTGGCTATTCCTGGGAGAGTAGTGACTGAAAAGGAGAAAGACTATTTCTCACGTCAGATTTTAGGTGTACACGAGCCTATGGCTCCTCTTGGTACACTGTTTGAGGCTTCGGCAGTCATATTCTTAGACAGCCTTATCGTTGAGCTTATGGTCAGACTTGGAGAAACCGAAGAAAAAATGCGTGCTAGACATGCGATAATCGAATAAACATTAATATTTTACCCTTGCACATACTTCTCAGCCCAACATTTGAGGTATCGAAAAATATGCCAAAATTCAAGTCAACAGCAGAAATCATGAAAATAGTTCGAAACAAGGATCAAATACGAAACATCGGTATCATTGCTCACGTTGACCACGGGAAAACAACAATGACCGATTCTCTACTGGCAGCAGCCGGGGTTCTCTCGCCTTCTGTGGCTGGGGAAGCCTTGGCTTTAGACTACTTAGAAGAAGAACAGAAACGCCAGATGACCATCAAAGCCGCCAACATCAGCCTTTACCACGAGCGTGGCGGTAACCCCTTCGTCATCAACCTGATCGATACGCCGGGGCACATCGACTTTACTGGCAGGGTTACTCGATCATTGCGGGCGATAGATGGGGCGGTTGTGGTAGTGGATGCTGTTGAAGAAGTTATGGTTCAAACTGAAACTGTGACTAGGCAGGCTCTTGAGGAGAGAGTTAGGCCAGTTCTTTATGTAAATAAAATTGACCGGCTGATAAAGGAGTTGAGACTCAACTCTGAACAGCTTCAAAACAAGTTGGCAAAAATTATCACCCAATTTAACAAGCTAATTGAGATGTATGCTGAGTCTGAATTCAAGGAGAAATGGAAAGTTAATCCAGCTGCGGGTACCGTTGCATTCGGCTCAGCTAAGGATCGCTGGGGGTTCACTTCAGATATAGCCCAGCAAAAGGGGATTAAATTCTCAGATGTGGTTTCCGCCTATAACGAAGGACGGGTTGAAGAGCTTACAAAAATCGCGCCACTTCATGAAGCCATACTTAACATGGTTACAGACCATATGCCCCCACCCCATGTCGCGCAGCAATATAGAGTCCCCAAAATTTGGAGGGGCGACGTCAACAGCGAGATTGGTAAAGCCATGGTCGCATGCGACGATAATGGGCCAGTAGTCATGTGCATAAATGATGTTAAAGTTGATCCTCAAGCAGGGGTGGTGGCAACAGGAAGGCTATTTTCTGGAACAGTCAATGAGGGTGCTCCAATCTATTTGATTAATGCAAAGACCGACTCTCGTATACAACAAGTCTGCATCTACATGGGAGCATACCGTGAAATTGTCGGTTCCCTTCCAGCTGGAAACATCCCCGCCTTACTAGGATTGCAACAGGCTAGGGCTGGCGAAACTCTAGCAACCAGTAAAGATCTAGTGCCATTCGAAGCGATTCACTATGTCTCAGAGCCAGTTGTAACCATGGCGATAGAACCGAAACATAGCCGAGACCTACCTAAGCTGGTAGACTTTTTACACAAACTGTCCATTGAAGACCCCACTCTAGTGACAACGATCAACGAGGAAACAGGTGAGTATCTCATATCCGGAATGGGCACTCTCCACCTTGAAATTGCCACTACATGGATTCAAAAAGCTGACATAGAGATAACTACCTCTAAGCCGATTGTCATCTATCGAGAGAGCATTCGAGGAGAAGCTGGGCCATTTGAAGTCAGATCACCCAACAGGCATAATAAGCTTCAAGTCAAGGTCCAACCGCTTGAGCCACTCCTCATTGGCATGGTTAGAAAAGGCGAAATTTCAGAGAACCTTGACAAGAAGGCTCTGGCAAAAATTCTGAGAGACCAAGGTTGGGATGCTGACGCTGCCAAAAGCGTATGGGCCATTGAAGAACATGGAAATATGCTCATCGACGTTACAAAGGGAGTTCAACGCCTCGAACAGGTGAAAGGCTCCATCTACATCGGGTTTATGGACTCGATGCATGAGGGTCCCCTAGCCCGAGAGCAGATGCGGGGAGTCAAGGTATTCATTGAGGACGCCTCAATTCACACAGACCCCGCGCACTTCGGTCCCGCCCAGATGATTCCCGCTACTAGGCATGGAATTTTCGCAGGAATTCTCTCAGCAGACCCAGCCCTAATGGAACCTATCTACAAGATTGTGGTCACCATTCCACCTGACTTGGTGGGCGCTGTGACGCGTATCATCTCCCAAAAACGCGGCAAGATCATCTCAATTGACCAGCGTGAATATTTAACAAGCATCGTAGGCGAGATTCCGGCTGCGGAAAGTTTCGATCTCTCTGAGGTTATGAGAAGCGCCAGCGGCGGGCGTGCTTTCTGGCAAACCACCTTCGATCACTGGGAGTATATTCCTGCAAGTCTGCAGATGCAAGTGATCCAAGAAACTAGGAAGCGAAAAGGATTAAGCCCTGAGCCGCCAAGCGCCCAATCCTTCCTCGAATAAAAAAGCTAGACTCTTTTCTCCGATGTCTTATTAGCTATTTTTCGCCAGTCAATAACTTTTGAAACCAACTCTTGCAGGTGTGTCTTTAGGTTTTCAACAGCTTTTTCACTACCAAGCTGATTTATGTTCCAAGTTATGTATGGCGAATAAAAGGCAGCTTCCTTCACCCTAGCTTCATCCTCATCAATTTCAAATTTCACGTACCCCAGCTCTCTTAGGTGGCAGTTGTGGTTAGGGCAGAGAATTACCACCTCTCTGAGTCCATGCATCAAATAGATGGCATCATAGTCATTTGCACTGTCAATTATGCGGCCGCATGGGCATTGCAATTTCTCTGGCACAATAATGCCCCAATTTATAAAAGTAAACCTAACTCTAACCAGATTTGTCTATAAGGATTTCGAAAGGGTAGTGAAACTGGATGGAGCATTCGAAAGGGCTGCACGTGGGCGTATTCACAGAAACATATAAACCGCAGACAAACGGCGTGGTCACAGCAATATCAAACCTAACTGAAACGCTCACGCGGAAAGGCTGTCAGCTATCCATATTCACAGCTGGAGAGGAATCCGGTATCCGTAAAGAAGGATCCGTCGTACTCTATCGATTCAAATCAATCCCCCTGCCCCTTTACCCGGAATACCGTGTCGCCCGCCCAAGATTCAGTAGGACTGAAAAACTTGTTAAGAAATGCGAGCTTGACATTCTCCATAGCCACGGACCGTTTTCGATGGGGTTAAATGCCCTCTACGCTCACAGGAAACTTCGACTCCCATTAGTAGGGACTTTTCACACCATTCTGCCCGAGTACTTGCATTACCTAGTTGGAAAAGGGCTTGAGAAATGCGCTGGTAGATTTCTAAAAATATACAGCTGGAAATTTTTGAGGTGGTATTATTCGCGGTGCGATGTTGTTACATGTCCCTCACTATCTATTACGCGGTTACTAAACGACAAGGGATTCGAAAATGTGGTTTTTATAAGCAACGGGGTTGACGCAGAAAAATTCAGCTACAAAACGGATGGGGCGCCCTTCAGAAAGGCTTACGGACTCGATAGGGATAGTAAGATAATTCTGTATCTTGGAAGAATTGGACTTGAGAAAAACATAGAGCCCATTATCAAAGCAATGCCTCTGATATTGAGAAGAAACAAGCATGTAAAGCTGGTGATTGCTGGAAGCGGCCCTGCTAAGGATGAGCTTCTCTCACTTGTCAACAGGATGGGGCTCACTGGCAACATAGTATTCACGGGCTTCGTTCCCGACAGTCTTCTGCCAAATGCCTATGCAGCATGCAATCTCTTCGTCACACTCTCCCACACAGATAACCAGCCACTAACAATCTTAGAGGCTTTAGCCACTGGAAAACCATTAATAGCCTCCCGCTCGAGCATAAGCGAATTTGTCAGAAGTGGGCGGAATGGCTTCATTGCAGATAACGCCGAGGATTTCGCTGATAAGGCACTGCAAATTCTACAGAATGATAGGCTTGAAAGAAAAATGGGCAGAGAATCAAGAAGAATGGCAGAAAGCTACTCGCTTGAAAAAACCGGAAGTCAGATGATCCATCTCTACAAGTCTCTTCTATAGCAGTCTCGATGATCTGCGCCTAGCCGGAATCAGATGAGCCCCATCACAAGTAGCCGCACTTTGCAATTTAGACAGTCCTTCACGACAAGTGGCGTAGGTAATTCCACATTTCTCAACAGCCCTCTTCAAATCGCCAAGAACCTCCTCTCTATTTCTCTTGGGGAGATACCGTGCTCTTCCTATGCGTTCTCCTTCAACCCAATAAAGACGGGTTAGATGCCCTTTAAGCTCCGGAAATGCCCTTACAACCCGATTGAAACTATCGCCCTTCCTTATATGTCGAGGCGACAATGTGACCAACACCCAGCTCAGAAATCAATTCTATAAATTTCTCTAACTTATGGTCGTTTACCCCCGGAATTATTGGGTCCACTCGAACTGTGCAAGGAACTCCCTCCTCGACAAGCCTTCGAATAGCTTTCAACCGCCTCCTCGGAGAGGGAGCGTTAGGCTCAAGCTTACCAGCCAAAGCCTCATCTAACGGAGTTATACTCATGCTAACACTGCAATTTCCCCTCCGAATCAAATCCAAATCTCGAAGCACCAGATCCGACTTCGTTATAATTTGTACCTTAAACCCCCCACCTAACAATACCTGAAGCGCCTGCCTAGTTAACTGAAGCTTCTCCTCAAGCGGGGAGTAGGGTTCAGAACTGTTACTCATTGAAATATGAAACCTCGGATCAACATGCTGCAGGTCACGAGTAAGCTTCGCAATAAAATTCTTCTTCGCTCGACAATGAAATGCGTCGGGAATATATGCAGAAATATAACAATACCTACATGCGTACTCACACCCAGTATAGGCTGACAAAGTATACTTTTTCGGACAGGTGCAAAGAGGGCTTCCCCACGGATCAAAAGCAGTAACAACCCTCATCTGAAAGTTTTTCACCATAACCTATTTCTAATTCCAGCAACTTTTCTTGGTTTAGTTGCGGCCGTAGTCTAGCCTGGTTAGGACGGAGACGGATCGCTGGGCATCCGCCGAATGCTTCCCAAGCCTTTAGCCCGGGTTCAAATCCCGGTGGCCGCACCATCATAGAACTGAGTACGAACCACTACTTGAGGCGCCCACATTTATCCGGATTCAAACCTGCCTGAAACAGCTCTTCGACTCAGCCCTCATCTCACTCTATAGCGCTCAAGCAATGTATCAGGCATATTTGAAGTCCACTTAGCCCTCTTTGCATTGTTAACGTAGTCAACCAATGTCCAGTTTTTATGCTTCACAAAGCTCAGGCCGAGTCTGCTATGAAGGGCCTCAGCGATCTGCTTCTCAACAACCCCTGCTCCAGCACCATACAAGTCCTCTAAGGCTTTATGAAAGGCTTCAAGCTTCTCAGGGATTTCCTCACGCTTGACATGATGTCTCGCTTCAATATGATAGTAGATCACATGCCTAACGCTTTTGCCAAATACGCGTAACCCCTCGTCAACCGCCTCTAGGACAGCCGAGCCAAAACTCTCAGACACTTTATGGGAATCCTCCACCCATGCACGCGCTGACTTCTCTCTCAAACCTTTCTCCTCCATGAGACTATGGGCGTAAGGAGTAGGATTGGCTGACTGGGCTACGTTATAAAAACCTTTCTTTTCCATCAAACTATAGGCGTGAGCCTAGGCAGAGGATAGCCCTTCGATATGTCCATCTCAACCGCATACAAGCTTGTTCTAGGCTTTATGCCATAGATTAGAAGGCAACCATGCTCCCTAAGGAGCCTTAAATGGGTCTCAACCATGGAAAATCCTCCACATTATACATATCAAAAGACGGTTGATAGATATTTTAATTTTGATGCATCAAATAATTGACAATATAAAAAATGAAATTTCTAAATCATTAGTTTAACAATGGTAAAATGGGAAATCAGAAAACGAGGTCATTGCATGGTTAAACTCACGTTCTTCGGTGGAGTCAATGAAATTGGTGGAAATAAGGTTCTTGTAGAAGATGGAAAGACACGGATATTTTTTGATTTTGGTTTATCCTTTGCAAAGGGTCAGGAGTATTACACTGGATTCTTGACTGCTAGAAAAGTGGCTGGCGCTGCTGATGATTTGGAACTCGGCATACTTCCAAGGATAAAAGGTCTCTATTCAGAAGAGATGTTGAGGTTCTCTGACCTTAAATATGAAGAGCCTAGGTTTGATGCAATATTTCTGTCCCATGCCCATATGGACCATTGTTCGCATTTACAGTACATAGACGAAGCCATACCGATCTATGTTGGAGAATGTACTTTGAGAATAATCGAATCGCTGCAACCTGGGGAAAGGGAACAAGAAGCTCTCGGCAAACACAATTACCAGACATTCCGAACGGGAAAAAAGATCAGTGTTGGCGATATCGTTGTTGAGCCGGTTCACGTAGACCATTCTGTTCCCGGCGCTTACGGCTTTCTCATTCACACATCTACTGGCACAATAGTCTATACAGGTGATTTGAGAAGGCATGGTCCAGCCAGTTTTATGACCGATGAATTTGTTGGAAAGGCTAGCGAACGCGATCCTGTTGCGTTGATAATTGAAGGTACAAGACTAGGGAGAAAAGAGAAAGGAGAAAATCTCAGCGAGGAAGGAGTAAGAAAACTTTCGAACCGAATAGTGTCAAAAACCAATAGGCTTGTCATAGCAACTTTCTATGGTCGTGATGTGGATAGGATAAAAACCTTTTACAATGTGGCTAAGGATAATGGGAGAAAGTTTGTCGTTTCGATGAAGTCCGCTCACTTGCTGTACAAACTGAAGGATGATGAGATATTGAAGCTGCCGAATCCTTTGAGAGATGAAAACATCGTTATTTATGCTAGAAGAAAGCAGACTGGTGGATATGTGGATAAGGACTACTATGTTTGGGAAAGACCATACCTTGAGAATTCGGTGGGTTTTCAACACATACGTGAGAACTGCGGTAACTGCTTGCTGAACTTGGATCTTTACAATTTTGCTGAGCTTGTTGATATAAAACCACGAGGTGGAGAATTCATTCATTCCATGTCCGAGCCATTCTCAGAGGGTGGTATGGACCAGATAGAATCAAAGGTTATGCTGAAATGGCTGAAACATTTCAAGCTAAGATTTCACCAAGCACATGCTTCTGGTCACTGTTCTGCGGCTGACTTGAAATGGCTGATTGGAAAGACTAAGCCTAAGGCTGTAATACCAGTACATACCGAACATAGTGAAATGTTCAAGAAACTTGCTAAAACTAAGATCATGCAACCGAGATATGAAAAACCTATGGAAATCAAGTGAAACTTTGCTTAGATTACTTCATATGCTATAGCGTTCAGTCAAGAATAGGAGGTTTTTTGCGTTCCTTGAAGATCGCTGTTACCCCGCTGGCTTTTGAGAGCTTTGGAGTGAGGTCGATGTGCACCTATGTTGAAACGCCTAATGTGAAAATATTGGTTGATGCAGGCGTCTCCCTGGGTCAGCGGTTCAGGCTTTTGCCCCATCCCAAAGAGTACAGGGCGCGTGATGAATGTAGAAAACGTGTGGCCGAGGCAGCGGATAAGGCTGAGGTGGTGACAATTTCGCATTGGCACTATGACCATCACACTCCTAACTATGTGGATACAGTCTGGACTGGAAGCAGCGTGGATGCGGCGCAGCAGATTTACCAAGATAAGATTCTTTTGGCTAAAGATATTCGGCGGTCAATTAATTTTAGTCAGAGGCGGCGTGGCTGGATTTTTCATAAATTTGCTGAGAAAATCGCGAAAAGAATTGAAGTGGCTGATGGTAAGACCTTTGAATTTGGCGAGACTAAGCTAAAATTTTCTAATCCCGTTTTTCACGGAGAAGAGGATACGGCTTTAGGCTGGGTACTCATGCTAACGATTGAACATGATGATGAGAATTTGATGTATGCTCCGGATGTCCAAGGCCCGATTTTCAATGAAACCCTTAAGTTAATTCTGCGAGAAGCTTGTGGAACGATCGCTATGGGCGGGCCACCTCTATACCTTATGGGTTTCAGGGTTAGTGAAGAGAAGATGCATCAGAGTTTAGAAAACCTCGTTAAAATAACTGGAAAAGTCCCTCTGATGATTCTAGATCACCATCTACTTCGGGCTGAAGGCTGGGAAGAATTCTCGAAACCAGTTTTTAATGCAGCTAGAAAAGCTGGACACAAAGTTTTCACAGCAGCTGAATATGCTGGCCAACAAAACAATCTACTCGAATTCAAACGTAGAGAACTATACAAAACAGAACCGCCCAGCCAAGAATTTTTAAAATGGACAAAACTACCGCGTGAAAAACAGAGAGCGACTATGCCGCCTTTATAACAGTCAATTTAAAAATTGCTTCTGAAAATTTAGAGAGATGTTTTTATTAGAGATATTTTAATTAATTATTTTTGGTGGGCGATGACGACTCTGGCCCAGTTGATTTGTGATCGAGATCTTGAGAGGAAACTGCGAGACTGACGTTTCCCAAGAATGCGGGAGCCCACCAATCTTCTAACTAGTTCAACTGAGCTGAACAGCATCCGCCCTATAGAGTTGTACAAGTATTTACGTGGCAAGTTTTTCGTTGATTAATTGTGTCAGCTGAGAGCCAGTTTTCCAGTAATTATCCCTATTACTATAAGTATGCCCAGTGCAACTACTGCTCTGATGTGTTTGCCAAATAGGTGAAGGATGGACCATACTACTAGGGTTGCGAATAGGAATTCTGAAAGAGCTACCCATGTGGTGGCAGCTGTAAATTGCATTGGTTTATACATTCCATGCAAGTACTTGACAGCTTGCTCGATTAGTGGAGATGAGATTAATGGTGCTTTTAATATTTCTTGAATGCCTGATATGGCTAGGCTGAAGGCGCTTTTCAGGAAGACACCGCTCCTGTAGATTGGTTGACGTGGTTGTATCAATTTTTATGCACCTATTTTTGTTTAAATGAGAGGCTTTTGAGAATAAAAGCGTTATAAGAATTCACTTTCACTTATCTCTTTACTTTAAAAACTTTTGAAAGAACAAAAATAATAGATTGGGACTTAACTAAATTGGTGGTAATAGAAAGTAAGGAATCGCCTTGGGAATTAAGATTTTTGAGGAGGAGATCAGGGCTCCAAGCGTTTTCAAGGATAGAAGTAAGCTTTCTATCGACTATGTGCCCCCATTCCTTCCCCATCGTGAGGAGGAGTATAGGCTTTTAGTCAACTTTTTCCGCTCAATTTTGGACAGCCCTGGAAAAGCAAGTCCAAGAGTTTTGATAAAGGGAAAAATTGGAACTGGGAAGACAGTTCTTGCGAAACGTTTTGGCGCTGACATCCAAAGTATGGCTCAACAGAAGGGAGTAAACATACGCTATGAGCATGTAAACTGCCGAGAGGATGGAAGCTTTTTCAATCTACTGCGAGGCATAATCACCAAGTTTGAAAGAGCTTATCCACAACGGGGCTTCTCATCTGAGGAAGTGCTTCATAATCTACTCCAAGTTTTGGATGAGAAGAACGCATTTCTAATAATAGCTCTGGACGAACTGGAGGCCCTCATCCGGAAAGAAGGAGCTGACCCACTCTATGACCTCACTAGAATCCAGGAGACTAGGCCTGATACTAGCCAAAGACTATCCATGATCTGCATCTTCAGAGAACCTGAGTGCGACGAGATAATGAAACATCTTGACAAGAGCACTTTGAGTACTCTCCAAAGTAACATTCTCCATCTGAAGGGATACCCATCAGCCGAGATGAAGGGCATTCTTGAATACCGTGTAAAAGAGGCATTTAACGAAAATGCGGTTCGCTCTGAAACTATTGGTTTGATCGCTGACATTGCTGGGGCTTTTGGAGATGCTAGATACGCCATAGAACTATTAGAGCGTGCAGGCGTGTTTTCGGATGCCGACCGCAGTCGCGAGGTTCTTCCAAGTCATGTAAGGAAGGCGAGGGCTGAGCTGCCTCCAGAAATCCGCAAGGAATATCTTCGGTACACGAGTCTCCATGAAAAGCTTATTCTACTTGCTATCGCTAGGCGCCTTGAACTAGGAGAAATAGACTATATGACTATGGGAGAGCTTGAAGAAGCCTATCATGTAGTTTGTGAGGAGTATGGGGAAAAACCACGCGGCTACACTCAGTTCTGGAAATATGTAAAGAACTTATCTGACACTGATATGGTTTCAGCTAAAAGTTCTGGCGAAGGTTTCAGGGGTAAGACGACCTTGATCGGGCTGCTGGTTCCCGCTGACACGGTGAAAAGAGAAATTGAAAGGTTGGTGGAGGCTAAATGAGCGCACATGAAAACCTGTTAACAGCAATCGAGGATATTTTCTCTTCCAAAGGGCGTGTGCGGATCATCAAAACTCTGTCCGAGGTTGGGGAACTGAATATATCCGAAATAGCTAGGCGTGTTGAGTTAAACTATACCACGACGAACCAACATCTGCATGCGCTTAAAGAGGCAGGACTAGTTCAGGAGAAAAAATTTGGAAGAATCCGAATCTTCAGGTTCAAATACGAATATCCACGGGCTCAAGCAATCAAAGATCTGATTGATTTTTGGGAAACTGACAAGCCAGTTGATATAAAGTCTAAAATATGAAAAAAGTTAGTTGAGTTCTGGGCTGGCTGGTTAGGGGCTTGTCGGAAGAGTGTAGAGAGCTGTTGGCAAGTTTTGAGCGCGCGGTCAATGATGTAGCGTTGGATATTACTAGTGGGGCTCTTATTGAAAGGCTTCCTCCTCAAGAACTTTGGGGACGGGCCGAGAAGAAGATCGCCTCTTTGAATTCAATTGCCAGTAGCCTGAGAGAAATAGCTTTAACTTTGAAACCAGAAGTCGCTTTTACGATCGAGCGTCACTATGAAAGTATGATGAAGAGGCTGAATAATTTTCGTGACATTCTATTTCAGAAGACAACAGAGCCTCTAACAAATTCGAGGCTTGCGCTTGAGCAACTGAGGCTTGCGTTAGTTGATGCCTCTGATTTTCTTGTACTAACAAGGGAGGCTCAAAACCATCCAAGTCCGGCCATGCAGGAGATTCATGTATTAAAACAAAAAGCTACCGCATTACAAACCCTAACTGAAATGGAAGCCAAAGTAGGCGATTTGACCAAAACCATTCATGAGCTAGAAACGCTAAAAGGCGAATTGGAACAAAAAATTGAAACCCTCAAAGCTGAACGAGATGCATATGCTCAAGAAGCCAAAAAATTAGAGGGTAAAGCTGCAGGATTACAAGCTGAGATCGAGGGCGTAAGAAAGGAAAAAGTAGCTTGGATGGAAAAAGCCACTGAAAAAACCTTCGTCAAACTTGAAGAAATGGTGGATGCTCTCAAAGGGCAGATAGTGGCTTTGAGGGAAGAAAATGAAAGGCTCCGTAAACAACTTCAAGGCATTAGAAAATAGCTAAGTGCAAATCCATATGTCAAAATCTAAGAAAACGACGCCGTCAATGGTTGATATAACCGCCAAACCCGAAATATACCGCGAGGCAATAGCCCAAGGCAAAATTAGACTCAAACCCGAAACTGTTCAGCTTATCAAGAAAGGGCAAATCGAGAAAGGAGATCCGCTCTCCACAGCTAAAATTGCTGGCACGCTCGCCGCAAAGAACACAAGCCAACTAATCCCCCTCTGTCATCCGCTTCCAATAACAAACGTACAAATCCATACGAAAATTTCTGATGAACATGTGGAAGTAGAGGCAACTGTGAAAACAACTGCAAAGACCGGGGTAGAGATGGAAGCTCTAGTCGCAGCAACAGTCGCACTCTTAACGATCTGGGACATGACCAAACAATATGAAAAAGATGCGCACGGGCAATACCCCTCAACCAGTATTGAAGAGATTAGAGTTGTCAAAAAAACAAAAGCTGAGAGGAAATGAGTGCTACAGTGGCTGAACACAAAGCCAAAGCCCCTATAAAGCTCAGGTTTGCGGTGGTCACGGTAAGCACTTCTCGTTATCGCTCTTTAAAGAGTGGAAAACCTGTCATAGACTCATCTGGCGATTTAATTATCCAAATCCTAGAAGGATCTGGACATACCGTTACGCATAAAAAACTTGTACCCGACGAGGAGAAGCTCATTGTAAAAGCCGTCAAAGAAGCTCTATCAAATAAAAATGTGGACGTGGTGGTGACATCTGGGGGAACAGGCATAACCCATTCTGATATTACAATAGAAGCTATACGCCCACTTTTTGAGAAAGAGCTGCCGGGCTTCGGGGAACTCCTGAGAAAAGTAAGCTATGAAGAAATAGGTTCGCCTGCAGTTATGACAAGAGCCACGGCAGGTATAGTTAAGGGAAAGGCAGTATTCTGTATTCCAGGCTCACCGCAAGCTGCAGAAACCGCTCTGAAATACCTGATTCTGCCAGAAGTAGGGCACATCGTAAAACATGCCCGCGAGTAGCTGAGTTTTCAGTTCTATGATTTTACAATGGCTTTTGCCAGTTTCTCGCTTCCAGCTAGAAATTCAATCATTTTCTCATTGAAATTAAACCAGTGGCTTAAGCTGGATGCCAGTTTCTTGTCATTCTCAAAAATTAGCCTGAGAAATGGGATAAAATCTAAGTTTGCGATTTTTCGAGAAACATGGCATTTAGCCCCAATGTGCGTGCACACTTCTTCTCTCATCGTACGTTCACCCTTATTTCTCCCTAGCATCGCCACTTTTGTGGGGGGAAACTGATACTTGACATAGTGGTACTCTTCTTCAGCCAACATAACCCCCGTTGAAACCAGATCTATGACGTATGGCATAAGCCCCCAATTCTGGCTCCGTTTAATTCTGCCCATGATTACATCTGCCTTTGACATGGCATCATATACAATAGCCATCTTCTCCAGATCCTGAAACTGCGCTGGCAAATTGTCGTGGATCGTTAGAAAAAGGATGTCAAAATCCACCTCCGAACTATCTAGAGCCCTCTTCGCATGCAAACTGGTCTTAGCTGAGAAGAAGTCCTTCAGAGTGTCGAAGACATTATACTGCCTATCTCGTTGAGCCATAGATTCGACATCAGATGCTCTAAGCATCCTCCTTCTTTCAGCAAGGGACTGGAAATCATTGATAGCTGATCTTAGATCCCCTTCAGCTCTCTCAGCTATGATCCGTAACGCTTCATCCTCAACTTCAATGCCTTCATTTTTAGCGATCTTCTTGAGATAAGCAACAATTGTAGGCATACGGATACCATAAAACCTGATCATCTCACATGCGAACCGCATGTAGCGTAGCCTTGGATCCCACGGATTGTTTGCAACTAGAACGACTGGTGAATTAGAGCTCTTAGCAACCTTCAAAACTGCAGCTATTCCGCCTTGGTCTTCTCGTCCAAAAATGCCGTCAACTTCGTCGAGGAAGATTATGGTTCCCTTTGTATCTGAGAATATGCCTACAAGGGAGCGCTCTGTAGCAGCCCGTCCAGCAATTCGCATCACCTTTTCCTCAGTTCTAAAGTCGCTTGCATTCATTTCCACTAGGCTGTATCCAAGCTCTCGAGCAGCCACTTTAACTAGAGTTGTTTTTCCGATCCCTGGAGATCCGTAGAGTAACGCTGCCTTATTCCCCGGCTTCCATTTCCTAAGCCATTCCAAGAACTGGGACTTTGCCTTCTCATTCCCTACCACATCGGCTATTTTTTGAGGGCGGTAGGTTTCAACCCACATGATACTGCTCATATTCACTTAGAGCCTCTTTTGAGTGCGGCAAACTGTGCCAGTAGGGCGCTCAATTGGATATCTTCATTTGCCCCTTCAGTTAAACGAAACTCATACTCACCTATCATGTTCGCCAAATTAGCCACCTCTTCTTCCGATAGGCCTAGAGTGAACACTTCTTTGTGAATTTGGCGTATTAGATCCGCTCCTGCCACACCACGCGTTATGAGTATCTCGTATAATTTATCTCGGGCTTCAGTGAACTTTCCAGTCAAAGCTTGCTTAAGCATTGTCCTAACTTCCTCTGGGCCAGCCCTGCCGACAACCTTCCTAACCTCGCCTTCACTCACAGCCTTACCCAAAACCGCTGCTGCTTGAAGAGTGTTTATCGCGCGCCTCAAATCGCCTCTACAGAAATCCCAGATCGCGTCGATTCCGTCAGCATTCACCTTCGCACCTTCTTTTTTGGCAATAGAGTTAAGGCAGCCAGCCACATCATCCTTCTGAAGCTCCGAAAACCTGAAAATTGCACATCGACTTTGAATCGGCTCAATGATTTTAGATGAATAATTACAGATCAGAATGAACCTAGCTGTCCTAGAACTTGTTTCCATAATTCTCCGCAGAGCTGTTTGAGCTTCGCTGGTCATCTGGTCGCTTTCGTCTAAAATTATAAGCCGATACGGGGCTTCTCCAATTGTCCCTAGGCGGGCGTAAGTCTTGATCCGCTCCCGTACCATCGGGATGCCCCTCTCATCTGAAGCATTTAATTCAAGCGTAAGATCTCTCCAATTTTTTCCGAACAGCTGGCGGGCTATACATAGGGCGACGCTGGTCTTCCCGTTTCCAGGCGGACCTGCAAATAGTAGATGTGGCATCGTCGAAGGATCTTTAAGAAGCTGTTTTAGATGCGCGACTACTTCTTTGTGGTCAATCACCTCGTCTAATGCTTTAGGGCGATATTTCTCAACCCACATAACTTCTTTCTCTTCGCTCATAGAACCAAGCCTGCTCAGAGTTTTTATCATTCTAAATGTATCACGCTGGTTAATTATTTGTCGTTTGATGGGCGGAGACTAGTTTCGCCGACCACTCTCTCCACCTGTTTTACCTCTGTTTCTCGAGAAACCTTATTTTATCTTACAGTAATTTAGCTCATAGCCTATTTTGGAGGCATCTAAATCATCCATGCCCTCACTTTCAATAGAAGACTCAGACTTCAAATTCAAAAATATTCCAGTAAAATTAATCGCCCAGAGAGGTTCGCCAGAAATTAGATTGGCAGGCGAGACCATCGGACCATTAACCGAGGGAAAAGAATTCGAAGCTAAATTTTGGATAGCCTCCGAACTTGTTAAAACTGGAATCGCACGCTTCCGCGAAGAACAACTCGATCTCATCAGTTTACATAAATTATATTGGAGAGAAACAGTCCAAACTGGAAAACAAATCTCCCCACTTCCTGAAAACTTCTATCCGAAGCTCCGCCGATACTTGTCTGAACTAAAAGAATCTGCAGACCCGGCTAAACTACAGGACTACGAGAAAGCACAGCGAATTGCCCACGACATAATGAACTGTCGGCTGAAGAAAATCGTAGGACTAGCGTCAGGGCCTGCCCAAACCGACGAAATACTTGGCAACCTCTCCGAAGAAGAAAGAAACTTGTACAATCGCCTCCATGAGCTAGTAGTCGAGTGGCGAACTAAAATACTGAAATTGGAGACACAGTCCAAATGACGACTCAAACCCAAACCGAAGCCATAGGTCCTGAAGAAAGATTTCAGAACTTCTTAAAATCATTCCAGACCGAAACAGGCGAATACAAATATCGAGAAAGACTTGCCCAGCTATCCGTAAACAACTCTCGATCTCTAATCATAGACGCAGAAAATCTGATGACGTTCGACGAAGCTTGGGCGAGGAGCCTAATAGAGAATCCAGATGAGTTTTTGAAACACGCCGATAAGGCCGCGTTCGCCCAACTGAAAATCGAGGATCCTGAGTATGCTGAAGAAATATCCGCTGTCAGAGTAAGATTCCGCAAACTACCTGAAATGAAAAAACTAAGAGTCATCGGCGCGTATGATGTGGGCAACCTGATCCTGATTGATGGGATACTGGTTCGAGCCAGCTCGGTGAAACCCCTTTTGGTAAAAGCAGTATTCAAATGCAGACGGTGTGGCGAAACTCAATCGATAGCTCAGACTGGCATATTCATTCGGACACCGCTAGGCTGCGCAAATCCAGATTGCAGACGTATTGGGCCATTAGACTTTGTTGAAGAGGAGTCCACTTTCATTAACTTCCAAGAAGTGAGGATTCAGGAAAAACCCGAAGATCTCCCTCCTGGTCAACTGCCGAGATCGATAGACATTAGGTTAATTGAAGATCTGGTGGATGTAGTCCGTCCAGGCGACCGGGTATCCGTTACCGGCATAGTGCGCGCTTTGCAAGAAGTAGTGCCGAGAAGGGGGAAACTGAGGACATTTGAGCTATACTTGGACGCAAACTACATCGACACGCTTGGAAAAGAGGTTGAAATTGTCCAGATCTCCCCAGAAGAAGAGAAACAGATCAAAGAACTCGCCGCAGACCCATTCGTCCATAGGACTTTAACCCGCTCCATAGCCCCATCCATATTCGGATATGAAGATGTCAAGGAAGCAATAGCCTACCTCCTCTTCAGCGGGGTTCCAAAAGTCCTTCCAGACGGGGTTATGATACGCGGCGACCTAAACGTCCTCTTGATTGGAGATCCTGGGACTGCCAAAAGCCAACTTCTTCAATATGTTGGGAGGATTGCGCCAAGAGGCCTATACACAAGCGGACGTGGAACTACTGCCGCTGGGCTGACCGCCGCTGTGGTCAGGGAAAAGGCTGGAGGGCTAGTCTTAGAGGCAGGGGCCCTCGTCTTGGCTGACAAGGGCATCTGTTGCATCGACGAATTCGACAAAATGAGGCCGGAGGACAGGGTCGCTATTCATGAGGCGATGGAGCAACAAACGGTATCCGTAGCCAAGGGTGGGATTGTGGCAACTTTAAACGCCCGTGCATCCATCCTTGCCGCCGCTAACCCTGCTCTGGGACGATATGAACCCAGCCGCATAGTAGCGGAAAACATCAATCTACCTATTACTGTCCTGTCAAGGTTTGACCTCATTTTTGTATTAATAGATAAACCAGAACGAGAAATGGACACCAAAATGGCTGAACACATCCTTCGTCTACACGAAAGCAGAGCGCCCCCTGTCGAACCGCCTATCTCGCCGCAGCTCCTAAGAAAATACATAAGCTATGCGAAGCGCATCGAACCAAGAATAACCGACGAGGCTTTGAAACGATTTGAAGCCTTCTACTTGAAAATGCGTGGAACCCCTGAGACAGGCACTAGCCCCATCGCCATAACTCCGCGACAGCTCGAGTCGCTGGTGCGATTATCTGAGGCGAGAGCCAAAGCAGCCTTACGCCAAGAAGTGACCGCGGAAGACGCCGAGGCGGTAATCAAATTGATGGAGAAATCGCTTGGACAAGTTGGGTTTGATATGGCTTCTCAAAGATACGACATAGACATAATTATGACAGGCAAGTCAAAGAGCACTAGAGACAAGCTTCATGAAGTACTTTCAGCAATTATGGAAATTGAACGGGAAGAAGGCGTAGTGGAGCTTGGAAAACTATACAAAAAACTCTACACTGAACACCAAATTGAGCAACTCGATGCAGACAGGCTCATAAACCAATTGATACGAGATGGGACAATCTACTCTCCTAAACCAGGCTATGTAAAGAAAACATAGCCAATTGTCTGTTCATCTGGGAAGAGCGTTGAAAGTTGAAGAACTTTCTGTACCACAGTCAGTTAAGAAAGTTATAGTTGAGTCAGGGCTAACTGAACTCTATCCTCCCCAAAAAGATGCTGTTCAGGCTGAAGTACTAGAGGGCAGAAACTTAGTTCTCGCAAGTCCCACTGCCAGCGGTAAGACTCTTGTGGCTGAGCTCTGCGCTATGAAACATGTTCTCGAACGGGGCGGAAAAGTCCTCTACCTCACCCCACTACGAGCCATTGCCTCAGAAAAATACGAGGAATTCAAAAAATATACGAAACTCGAGAAGGACAGAGGGCAAAAAATCAAAATCGCCATCAGCACAGGCGACTACGACTCAAGCGATCCTTGGCTGGGACGCTACGACATAATCATCTCCACAAATGAAAAAGCCGACAGCCTGCTCAGACATAGAGCACATTGGATGAGCGAAATCTCCCTTGTAATTGCAGATGAAGTCCATCTTCTAAGCGATGTGGAACGTGGACCAACTCTCGAAGTAGTCATCGCAAAACTACTACAAATCAATCCTAAAATCCAGATTCTAGCCCTCAGCGCCACAATCAAAAATGCCGACGAAATTGCAGACTGGCTTAAAGCCGAATCCATAACCACCGAGTGGAGGCCAGTCAAACTAAAAGAAGGCGTCTACCTTCACGGAGACGCTGTATTCAACGACGGCAGCGCCTACAAGATCGCCGAGACCTATAAAGATCCAGCCATAAACCTAGCGATGAACATCCTCAGACAGCGAGGGCAAGTCCTAATCTTCACCGAAACCAGAAAAATGGCAGTAACCATCGCAACTAGAACTGCGGCAACGGTGAAGAAAACCCTTTCACAACCCGAACAAAGAGTACTCAAGACCATTTCAGACAAAATCGCCGAAGCCGGAGAAAAAACTAGGGTCAGCAACTTCCTCGCAGAACTTGTCACCAACGGCGTAGCCTTCCACCATGCAGGTTTGCACTCAGCACACAGAAAAATTATCGAAGATGCCTTTCGAGGAGGGAAAATAAAAATCATAGCCGCAACCCCCACGCTGGCTGCTGGCGTAAACCTCCCGGCGAGGCTTGTACTTATCCACAGCTACGAACGCTACGAGCCTGGATATGGGCGCTACCCAATCTCAGTCCTAGAATACAAACAGATGTGCGGCCGAGCAGGACGCCCCAAATACGACCCTGTTGGTGAGGCACTACTAATCGCTAGCACAGCCGATGAACAGGACTATCTGATGGAGACTTATGTGTGCGCCGAGCCCGAAAGACTCTGGTCCAAACTGGCTGTGGAAAGAGTGCTCAGATCCCATGTCCTTGCAACAATTGCCACAGGTTTCGCCCACACTGAGCAAGGGGTCTACGACTTCTTTAACAAAACCTTCTACGCCATCCAATATGATCCCCGCAACATCAAGGGGCTTGTCGGCAAAGTCCTCAAATTCCTGAGCGATGAGGAGATGATCAAATTCGAAAGAGATAAGGTAATTGCAACTGAATTCGGACGGAGAGTCTCAGAACTCTATATTGACCCGGTCTCAGCTATAGTAATCCGCGACGGTCTCCTAAACCGCGCCGAAAGCCTCACCGACCTAAGCCTCCTCCACATGATAAGCCACACACCCGACATGTATCCAAAATTCTATCCTCGCCAAAAAGAGATCAACGAACTCGAAATCTACCTAGAAGAACATCTAGACGAATTCATGTTCAAAGTCCCAGAAGAATGGACGGACAAACTGGAATACGACGCCTTCCTAGCTGAGCTAAAAAACGCCAGAGTCATCGAATCATGGATAGACGAGGTCTCAGAGGACGAAATCATCGAGAGATATGGAGTGGAACCAGGAGACCTATTCCGCATAGTCGAAAACGCTGACTGGCTCCTATACTCCACCCATGAGCTAGCCCAACTCTTCAAACAAAAAGACATAATCCCCAAACTATCCATGCTCCGGGGAAGAGTAGAAACCGGTGTCAAGCCAGAGCTTCTCCCTCTAGTCAAACTTAAAGGAATTGGACGAATCAGAGGGCGCATGTTATACAACGCAGGCTTCAAAACAATCGAACACCTCAAACACGCAACCATCACCCAACTTACCAACGTGCCTCTAATCGGGCCCCAACTCGCAAAAACCATCAAAGAACAGATCGGAGGACTAGTCAAACCAGAAGAATGGGAGAAGCTTAAGGTCGAAAAATGGGACCAAAAAATACTATCTGAATACTAGTCGTAACAGCTTTCCTAACGTTGAATCCTTAAGTATGATTCTTCTAAATACTCATTTGTCAAAAGGTGCGGTCCAATGCCTATTCACCCAATCGAGTATAGATATGGCAGTGAAGAGATGAGGCAGGTCTTCACTCGAGAGAACTGGCTAGATAAGATGCTGAAAGTAGAGGCTGCCTTAGCGTATGTGCATGCCGAGGTCGGAAATATTCCTAAGAAGGCGGCTGATTTTATCGCCAGCCACGCTTCAACCAAGTACGTGAAACTTGAGAAAGTGAACCAGTATGAAAAGGAAACTGGGCATGAGGTTATGGCTGTTGTCAAGGCTTTAGCTGAAGTAAGTGGGCCATATTCAGGCGTAGTTCATTTGGGCGCTACATCTAGCGACATAAGCGACTCTGCGTTTGCACTACAATTGAAGGAGGCAGTAAGCATCTTCAAGAAAGACCTAGCTGAGCTTGCGCTAATACTAACGAACAAAGCTGAAAAATATAGGAATACAGTGTGTCTGGGCCGGACCCACGGAGTAGCCGCACTCCCAATGCCCTTCGGATTCAAGTTCGCAGTCTGGGCGGCTGAAGTTAAACGCCACCTAGAAAGACTTGAACAAGTACGCGGTAGGGTTTGTGTTGGCAAGATGAGTGGAGCAATTGGAACGATGGCGGGATTCGGCGCTAACGCTATGAAAATCCAAGAGTTCACAATGAAGAAGCTGGGACTCAAACCTGCAGAAATTTCAACCCAGATCGTGCAACGAGACAACCTTGCAGAATTTATCTGCGCATTAGGCTTGATCTCAAGTACACTTGATAAGATCGCTAACGAAATCAGAAATCTTCAGCGCACTGAAATCCGAGAGGCTGAAGAACCGTTCAGAGAAGATAAGCAGGTCGGGTCGAGTACGATGCCGCACAAGAGAAATCCCGTCCGCTGTGAGAAAGTTTGCGGGTTAGCACGTGTAATAAGAGGGTTCGCTCCAACCGCCCTCGAGAACATTGTACTGGAACATGAGAGAGATTTAACAAACAGTTCCTATGAGCGCACTATGGTGCCGGAAGTATGCATTCTTCTTGATGAACAGTTAAAGACGATGAAGGATGTTCTGAAAGGCCTGCTCGTCTACCCTGAGAACATGAAAAAGAACATTGACAATACAAAGGGGTTAATCATGTCGGAAGCCGTTATGCTCGCGATGGCTAAGAAAGGCGCTGACAGACAATGGGCTCATGAAATAATCCGCAAATCCTCAATGCAAGTCTGGACCACTGGGCAGAAACTAGAAGACGTCTTGAAAAACAATCCTAATGTGCGCAAATATTTGAGCGAAAAAGAGATCGAAGCTGCCATGGACCCGCAGAACTATCTCGGAACAGCCAAAGAACAGATTGACGAGACAGTGAAAGATGTGCAGGCATACGTCAAAGCATTAAACTTAAAGTAGAACCTATTTGATGTGAGCATGTTTCTTTTTCTGATGTAACTCCAACATTGGGATGCATGCGAGCATGGTTATAACCGCTCCAGCGAAAAATGGGGCTGAATATCCCACCTTCTCCCATAGAAACCCTCCCACGAATGGAGCGAAAATAGGCACAATGCCTACTATGAAATCTAGGGCGCCTATTACTGTAGCTTTTTCGGAATCAGCTGAATACTCAATCGTAATAACCCTCCTAGCTGGCATGTCCATGGCGCCTATCATCCCAGCTAGGATCAAGGCAACCGCAGCATAGGCGAAACTGTGGGACAGCGGATAAATTACCCAAGTAACACTCGAAAGCAAGAAATGCCATAGAAGCGTAAGCCTACTGCCCAATCGATCCGCCATTATTCCCGAAGGAATCTGTGATAATAGAAAGCCAGCATGCCAGACCGCCATCAATACTCCAGTCTGCTTAATGTCCAAATGAATTCCATAGGTTGCATACAATGGAAGGTATGGAACAAGGATCGAAAACCCGATCATGTGTATGGATAGAGCTAACGTTAACAAAACGAGTTCTCTGCTGTTTTTAAGAAGCGAAACTGTTGTGGGGATCGATCTCAAAACACTACGTTTTATGGCGAAACAATGTGAACAACGCTTTCTTGCAACTGTTTCTTGTACAAAGAGATATAGTATGATGAACGCGAATGCTGTGGCTATAGCTCCAATTATGAATAGAATTGGGAAGCCTAAGGTATCTGCCAGAATCCCGGATAGGGCTGAGCCTATGACCATTGCTATTACGGTGGAAAAATAGTAGATCCCATAAGCCACTCCTGACCGTTTTGATCTAGCCGATTCTGCTATAATCGCGACAACTGCTGGCTGGGTCAAACCCGTAAAGACTCCGACTAGGATCACAAGCAAAATCACCACGATTGGGTTCACTGTGAAATAAAGTAGTAAGGTCGCAATTGCGATAAGCCCACTTCCAACAACTATGGGAACCTTTCTTCCAATCATGTCGGAGAACATGCCTGAAGGCAAGGACATTATGCTGATAGCTGTACTTTCCCCTATTACTGCAATCCCTATCAAAACTGGCGTAAGCCCAATATTGTCAAGGTAGATGGGCAATAGCTGAAGCCAAATGTAAATTCCCAGAAATAGGGCGAAAGACGCAAGAGAGATAATTATGACATTGTGTTCTAGGGATAGGTGTGGTGCGACGCGTTTCAAATAACATTTTTGCATATGAGTGACTCACTCATTTGGTGTAATGGCTGTAATGATACGTCTTCATATACTAAACTTTTTGCTAATGAAAAATAGTAGATAATACATATTTCTGACCTCAATTAAATTCTTTCAATCTGAGGCCTATGACCTTTCAATCCAAAGCAAAAACAGCAATCGTCTACAGTCCCATCTATCTTGAACATCATGTCGCGGTAGGTCACCCAGAATCACCCGAACGTCTCACTGCAATCATGGAAGGCATCAAGAAGTCCCGCATACTCGAAACAGGAAAATGCGCACTAGTCAACCCGCGAGAAGCCTCGCTTGAAGAACTAGAAGGTGTCCACGACCTAGCATACGTCAAGCAGGTCGAAACTCTCTCAAAACGCGGTGGAGGACGACTCGACTCCGACACCCTTCTATCTCCTAAAAGTTACGAGGCTGCAGTATTCGCAGCTGGCGGAACGCTTGGCATATGCGAAGCGATACTTGAAGGTAAGTTCAACAACGCTTTTGCACTTGTACGTCCACCTGGACACCATGCTGGATCCAGTGGGCGTGCACTGGGCGCCTCTTCTCAAGGCTTCTGTATCTTCAACAATGTGGCAATTGCCGCGGCAAATCTAATCAAAAAACATGGCTTAAAGCGGGTCATGATTTTAGACATTGATGCTCATCATGGTAACGGAACACAAGAGATCTTCAACTCTACTCCTAAAGTAGTCTACATGAGCATTCACCAAGATGGTAGAACGCTCTATCCTGGCACTGGCTTCGTTGAGGATATTGGCGAGGGTGAAGGCGAAGGCTCTAAGGTCAACATTCCGCTTCCCCCATACTCAGGTGACGATGTGTACTCAAAGGTTCTAAGCCAGATAGTCGTACCGATCATAACTGAGTTTCACCCAGAGATGCTTCTCATTTCAGCGGGTTTCGATTCCCACCACTCCGACCCCATAACCAATCTGAAGCTTTCAAGTTTGGGCTATCTGCAAATCTTCGAGACAGTTCTCAGTCTTGCTGCTAGTCTATGTTCAGGAAGGCTTGCGGTAGTGCTGGAGGGAGGATATGGCTTGGGCACGATATCAAAGCTTATTCCAGCCTTAATCGCAAAAATGGCTCAAATTCGGCTAGATATTACAGATAGGAGGCCCTCCTCATCCTCTGATGTAATGCGGATGGCAGAAAGTGTGATAGCAGACGTAAAACGCACACTAGCACCTTACTGGAGCTTCGATCTGAAGAATATTAAGCGCCGTTGCTAAACCATTTTTTAAAGGTGCGTGGGAATTCTATAGTATGGACTTAATTGTGCTCCTCACCTTAGCCGCCACAGTTTTCATAACAAGCCTATCAGGAGCTCTAATGCCAGGGCCAGTCCTAATAATCACAGTTTCAGAAGCCACCAAAAGAGGCTTCATTGCAGGCCCCCTCATAGTTTTAGGGCATATAGTAGTTGAACTCATCATAATCATAGGGCTTTTACTGGGGCTGGGGGCATTCCTGCAATTAAAACCAGTATTGGTCGCAATAGGGATCCTCGGAGGCGCCGCCCTAACTTGGATGGGGTACTCTACCCTGAAGGCATCATACCGAAAACAAGTGTCTCTTTCTGATGAGCTTGAAAAGGCAAAGTCCATGAGCTATGGCTCTACAATAGGAGGGATCATCACAACCCTCTCCAACCCATACTTCTTCCTCTGGTGGGCTACAATTGGAATCGGATTACTTTCTCTATTCATCCGAAGTGTGGGAACAATTAACCTACTAGTAGTCTTTCTATTCGCGGTATCCCATTGGATGTCAGATCTCATCTGGTACAGCGTCGTCTCATTCACAATTGGAAAAGGCAGACAAAAGCTCATGAGCGAAAAAACCTATCGCACTATCATAGGGTCCTGCGGAATTTTCCTCTTGGTGTTCGGAGCCTACTTCGTCCTAGACGCGCTCAAAGCGATTTTAGTGTAGCCGCAACAACTAAACGAGAAGATCGATTACCATTGAATTATGAACGAGAGGCATATCAAAACTAGACTGGCTAAGAGCATAACCAATCCGACTTTTCGAATGAATTCGAGTGTGCGCGGTCCTTTATAAGCGCGGAAAATTCCAAGCTTCTTAATTAAAGCCATCCTCCACTCTGGTTTAAACAGTCTCGCAACTCCTCCGAAAAACAATAGAATCCCAATGATGAGGAAGGCTATGTTAAATTTGCCAGCGACCAGTTTTATCAAAAAAGCAATAAGGCTGAGGAGAAGGCTAACTAGAAGAAACCAAAAAACCAGCAGAGAGCGGCTTATCACAGTTTTTCGCATAATTGCTACCCTCCTCATTTCTTATATGTAAAGTCTTTTCGAGGTGGACTAAATACATCGAGGAAAAGCCCGCCCTCAGCTCCAACTTTGGCGCCATGTTTCACGTTTGGCGGAAACCAGTATACGTCGCCTTCCTTTGCCACAACCACCTTACCTTCTACAGTGAACTCGGTTCTCCCCCTCAAAACGATTCCTACCTGCTCTTCGGGGTGGCTGTGCTCCGGCACCGACGAGTTAGGCTCAAACTCAAAGAGAACAGGCATCATCCGATCGCCACATGGAATAACCTGTCTCGTCACTCCTTTTACAGCCTCAGCTTTGCAAATTACTTTTGGCTCAATAACAAACATACGTAACCCTCCCAACTAGAGTGTTTCACATTAGTATTCTAAACAACGAGCAATAAGCTTGTGGTGGGGCCGGCGGGATTTGAACCCACGATCGCCACCGTTCTGATGTAGTTTTAAGCTACACCCCAGGGTGG
>Ga0315306_10000145_pt1 | contig 33539 bp, 31 predicted proteins | sample TDP1_MG_FD_203803 | JGI IMG/M metagenome (GOLD analysis project Ga0315306, IMG submission 203803) | Freshwater sediment microbial communities from Lake Towuti, South Sulawesi, Indonesia - TDP1 | ecosystem: Environmental > Aquatic > Freshwater > Lake > Sediment | place: Indonesia: South Sulawesi... | reverse complement strand
CTCACAGAGGATGTCAATACTTCTTGGGAAAAGAGGACACGCTCGGCAGAACTCAGCTATCTGAGCACGTATCAATCGCTGATCCACAGTTAGTTTGCCTAACCTACCTTGCATTTTATTGATTAGAATGATCTCACCGTCCCAGCTTTCAGGATCATCGGTCAGTTTAACGTTGTGCCAGAGGTTCCAGATCTTCCCTGTCTCGACATCCTTGTTGTTAATCACTATCTCAAAACCTAAAGGAACATATTCGTAGGCCACAAGCTTCGCGCTCATCTCACTATCTCCTTGCTGATTCCCTCTCATTTTGATTCTGTGGCAGCGGCTTGTATTTTTGCTTTATGCGTTCTCTTGGGCATCGTGTTTTGGAGAACGCCCGCGCGTGTGAGTGACTACCTATACCGGGAGGGGGGGTCATGTTGAGCGACGAGAGGGAGAGTAATGCGGTTGAGGTTGAGGGTTTATTCAGTTTTTCTTCTTTGCGCTAGTCTGGCTACGCGACATGCCATTTTGTAGGCCATTCTTCCTGGCATTGTGATGAGGTAGCGTCCCCTAACCTTCTCTTGAACAACTAAGCCTGCTTCTTCGAGCACTGCGAGGTGGCTTGATAGGGTGCTTGCCGTGATTTCGTGGAGTTTCTCCTGCAGTTCGTTAATATATTTGCCAGAGGTCATGAGTTCAGCTAGTATTTTTAGTCTGTGTTCGCTGCCAAGGGCGCTCATGGTGGAGGCTGTTTTTACGAGGTCTGTTTCCACTTCGGCTTCTTCAATAGACTCTCTTCCTTGGATTATTCTTATGCCGTGGGGTCCGATGAACACGGATTTTTCGAGTTCGCCGCTGATGCCTTCCGCCACGCCTTCCATGACTTCCCTCACGTAATCACTTATGGAGTCGTTGATGTCTATGTAGATGCCTCTTCGCCTCTCCGCGGCTTTCTCAGACATAGCCTTAAGCTGTTCTTTCAGGCTCGCGATTTCTTCCTTCAGTTTTTCCATTTCTTTCCTGAGATCTTCACTCATTCCGATTCTCTCCGTATCTAAATCGAGATTTCTCAACTTTCATACGAAAAAAATCAAATATAAAACGAAAAATATAAGCCTATCCTCGACTAGCAGCTAACCCTTTATTGACAGCCAACGAGAAGCTTCTCGACAGCGATGTGGTTTGGAACCCGCATTGGTGCTGAGGATGGCTATTTGGCGGTTTTGGTTTTGTATCTGGTTTTTTCGAGGAAGAAATCCATTACTCTTGATTTGGTTTGGAATGTTGCGCGGTGTTTGGCTTGGGCAGGGATGAGGTATTCGTCGCCTTTTCTGATGGTTTTTGTCTTGCCGTTGATGGTTAGTTTCATTTTCCCTTCTATTAGCATACCCCATTGGGGATAGTTGTGGCTGTGCTCTGGCACAACTGCGGTGGGCTGCATTTCGAAGAAGATTAGCTGGTGTTTTTCACCTTGAAGGATCCATGCTTTGACACCTTCAAATGGGATGTCTGCTTCTGGCAAGTCCGTTATGACTGTAGCAAACCCATGTGTATGCTTGTTCTTTGGATTGCTCAAGTGTTCTGCCCTCGGAAGCATCGTAGAGAGGAAAGAAGTATTAACGCTTGCGCCATCAAGCCCTGCAAGCACCCCATCAGCGCCACTGAAAAATGGTGTCGCCTTTTTACTCCTCTTGAGTGAAGCATCTCTACTCTTGGCTTGGTAATTCCTTTTGTCTTTCAGGTTTTAACGTTTCCCACAGTCTCCTTACATTCGCTGCCTATTTGGCGCTAATTAGAGGGGCTAGGCCTGCCGTGCGCACACACATACACATTCTGCAACTTGACTCTCTTCGTGTTCATTTTGCGCCTTCCAAACAGAAGCCTTCCCTAACCGCTTTCCAAATTCAGCGCCCACACAAACAACACTTCCTTTAACCGCACTCTCTCAGAAACCAAAAGGTATTTGTTCACCGCCAAAACCCATATTCACAAGAAAAAAGGCGACCTCAAACATGCCGTACTGCCCCGAGTGCGGAGGCGAAATGCGCTACATCTCAGCCACAAAGCGCTACGTCTGCCAGAGCTGCGGCTTAACCGTGACCCACCAAGAACTCATAGAGCTGCGCGAACAGCTACAACCCAAAACAGAAACAGAAGAGGAACAACGACAAAAAGAGCGTCGAGAATACCTAAAGTGGTGGCTAAGCAAGAAAAAATAGAACAGACAAACCAAGCGCTTTGAAGGCGTTAACAGAGCAAACACGCTTCATTTTCTCATACCAGTCGAAGAGAAGAAGACCAAAAACAGAAATCTAAAAAGGGGTTCATTGTATAGCGGCTTTCGCAAGACCATAACATCATCACAAAGTTTCTCTGGCAACAGCCAATATCCTGACGTAATCCGCGGTGTCGTCCGCACTGTCCGCCACACACTCCATTGATTCCACCAAATCCTTGAGAAACAAAAGCGTAGCGGCGTTCATCTTCTCAGAGTTCTGAAGCAACAACGCCTTCACTTCAATATACTTCTCATCCACTTTCCCCTCTACTGAATCAATAGACTTCGCCAACTCCAAGGCCTCAGAAGGACTCGCTCCCAGCTTTTCAATCGCCTTGCGCAACGTGGTTGCTATCGCCACCAGGTCGCTTGCCATCTCCGCCAATTTGTTCCAGATATCCTTCACAACCTTGGCTTCCAAGAGGACAAGAACGCTTCGAGCTGAGTCTTTGACGTGGTCTGCCATAACGTCTAATCTCTTCACCAAGTGCATGATGTCTTCTCTATCCTTAGCGGGCAGACTGCCTCTGGTCAATTCTTCAAAGACCGTTCTCCTTAACTCGTCTATCTCGTGTTCTATTAAGGATAATCTGTCGATAGATGCCTTAGCCTCCTTCTTGTTTCCCTTGTGAGCCTCGTCGATGGACCTTTGCAACTGAGTCACGGTGTCTATGGCCAGTGTCATCTCCCTGTCGGCGAGCTCTAACACCTTTGACTTACGCCTTTGAGCAAACCACTTTTCCACTTCAGATGCACCTCTTCACGAAAAGCTTTGTTACGCTCCATAAAGACGAAGCCCTATATATTAATTGTTTCAAAATCCATCACTCCACGGACAATTCTTCTCCCAAACCTTTTTCTGGATACACGAAGACGAGGCTCTTTTCGGCTGGAAAGCTCACCGTCACTTTTTCTCCCACGTTGAACCACTCTTCCCTCAAGGCCGGGCGAACGACAACAACCATGTCTTCGTTTTCGAGCCTCACCTCGTACCTAATGTTGGTTCCTTCAAAACGCACCCTTTCAACCTCTCCAAGAAGCGTGTTAGTGTTTCTCCTTCTCTCCTTCTCAATGGCTAAAACCTCTGGCCTAACCGCGATCACGACTTTGTCGCCCTTTTTCTTCGTTTCATCCATGCTGCGCACCAAAATGCCGCCTCTCAACTCGATAGTGGCTTCTCCACTCTCAACCCTAGTCACATAACCCTCTAAGAAATTCGATTCCCCAATGAAATGCGCCACAAATATGTGCTGAGGACGCATGTACAATTCTTCGGGAGTGCCAACCTGTAGGATTCTTCCCTTTTTCATCACAGCGATTCTATCGGAAATCGCCATGGCTTCCGCTTGGTCGTGAGTCACGTGGATGGCGGTTAGTTCTAGTTCTTTCACCATTCTCCTCAGTTCGTATCTCAGCTCATTCCTAACCTTGGCATCCAATTGACCCAAAGGCTCGTCTAACAGAAGCAGCTTTGCGCCTGCAGCTAGAGCCCTTGCCAAAGCAACACGCTGCATCATTCCGCCGCTCAGCTCATTTGGAAAAGCATCGAGGCGCTCGTAGAGTCTAACCATCTCCAGCACTTCACGCCCGATTCTCTCGCTCTTCTCTTTCTCCAACGCCTTAACTCTCGGCCCATAAGTAACGTTGTCCCAAGTGTTCATGTGAGGAAACAACGCAAAAGTTTGGAAAACAAATCCAATCCCTCTCTCTTCGGGCGGCACATCGTTTACAAGTTGATTTTCGATGTAAACCTCGCCTTCATCAGGCTTAATCAAGCCGGCAATCAAGCGCAGGAGTGTGGTCTTGCCGCACCCACTAGGGCCCAAGAGTGAGAAATATTCCTTGTCTTTGACATGGAGGCTTACGTTGTCAACAGCTACTATTTTCTGTCCGAATTTCTTGGTGACGTTTACGACGCGGACCTCTGGCACGCGGCAGCCTCCGTAAATTTCTTTGGTATGTATCGGAATAGCGTTCTGTTACTACTTATATTAACCATGCTAAGCTCTCCCTCTTCCCTTCGTGACAAACCTCAAGACCAACAGAATCACGAAAGAAAAAACCACCAAGAAACCAGCGCCCAAGCTGATTTCTAACGGGCTCACCGAGGCAAAAGGTGGTTTGCGCGTAACCCAATCAACTAACAACACGGGGGCAGTTTTCAAGGTCTTATAAACCGCCAAAGTGGCCCCAGTCTCATCCACGCTTCGTGTGAACATCATGATTGCGCCAGAAAACATGGAGTACTTTGTCAAGGGCAGAATCACAGTCCTAAAAACAGCGAAGGGTCTGGCGCCGAGTATTCTTGAGGCCTCTTCAAGGTCCATGTCAATTCTTTCGATGGCAGCCGTCATCGCCCTGACAAAGTACGGATACGTAATGGCGAGATGCGAAAAAATCAGTAACAGAACCTCAGGAACAAACGCGAAGTTTCCCCAGAAAATGCCGAGGGATGCCCCCAGAGCGATTGATGGAACAATCATTGGAATGTTCACCAAAACGTCCAAGACAGTTGAGGGTGCTCGCCCGACTCTTTTTCTCGCTATGAGGACCGCCATTGGCAAGCCTATGAGAATGTTCAACAGCGTGACAACCATTCCTAAGAGGTAGGAAAGGGTGAGACTCTGCCAGTATGCTTGCCAGACGCCACTGCCCGTTAACGCTTGACTCAGTGTGCCTCCGGTCACGGCGTAGACGGCTGGGAAAGCCACGAACAGCGAGGGTGTGAGGACAAGAATCAGGAAGATGGCGATTGTTGATAGGTTTCTGAATGTTGTCACTCCGAGGCTGCTCAGTCTTCTTTCGGCTAAAGGCCAGACTTTCTTCACTGGAATCTTAAGCCTCGTTCCCAACAGTCTTATTGTAGCGTAAATCATGCAGGAGACAGCTATCAAGATGAAACTTACGAGAACCAATGGTCCTTCTGATTGGGCTTCTCTCGCGTTTTTGATGAAAACTGGCCCGTTCTCAAAGGTTCCTGCCACCAAGAAGGTTGCTCCAGTTTCGGAGATAGACCTTGCAAACGCTAGGACGAATGCTGCTATCAACGCTGGTTTCAGGATTGGAAGCGTGACCGTTCTGTCCGCTGTGAGTGGCGCTGCTCCTAGCGTTCTGGACGCTTCTTCATACACAATTTTGTAATCTAGGAGCGCTCCCACCATGACTCGCACAATGACTGGGTAAGAAAACGTGAAGTGGAGCAATATGATGAGGAGCCATCCAGGCGTTATGAGGCTGTTGCCTCCGAATAGGGAGGAGATGCCTTCTGGTTTGCTCCAAAAGAGCAGCAGCGAGTAGCCGAGCGTGACTGTGGGCAGGATGAAGGGTATGTCTGCTAAGGTGTCGAGGACGCTGAGCCATTGAGACTTGCCTCTGGCGATGAACCATGCCATGGGTAACCCAGCGAGGATGTCAATTATTGAGACGAATAGGGCGATGGCGAACGATGCGTAGATGGCTGATGCGGCTCTTGACGTTAGGTTAGGCTGTGTGAAGATTTCTCCCATCAGGTTCCACTTGAGGAGTATTCCTAAAATAGGCGGGGTCAAGATTAGCGCCAAAAAAATAATGATTGAGAGGGAGTAGATGAGGTGTCTAACGTGGCGTTTGGATGAGAGTGAATCGAGAAACCTCGTGAGATTCGTACTAACCAAGCTGTTTTCCGCCCGATTTTCTTCGTCTTTGTTGTGCGACTTGAAGTTTCTTCGGCTCTTTTTGAGTGAAGTGTCTCTGCTCATAAATCTTGTTGTGGACGCGTTAGTGAGAGAGAAAAAATAAATTCTGTGCTAGGGAGAGGGGGGTCTAATAGAAGGGTTGAACAGAGGCTGCGGTGGACGCTGAACTTGAAAGAGAGTTGGATTCGGCTTCTGTTTGGAGTGCGCAAAATCAGCACGTAGAAGGCTATTGCTTTTTTTGGAGGGGGGACATAGGACTGGTTTGGATTTTTTGGGGGATGTTAGGACGAGCGAGATAATTTTAAATGGTCTCTTGAGTGAACTTATTCTGGTGTCATATGGACAAAATCAAGGTTTATGTGAACAGTGTGCAGCCCTCCAGCCTTGATTACATTGACATGAAAAGCGTAGAGCACCCTTGTTCGCAAGCTGGAGACAGGGCTTTCGAAGGTATGAAGTATCTTCCAGCCCATTTGAGTGGTTTCCTTTCCGATGAAGAAATAAAGGCTATAGGTCTGGTTAAGCGGTTCTGTGAAGAGACCGGATTAGAGTTTGAAGTCGTTGATCTAGCGAGTAGGACCTCTATCACCAAGATGAAGTTCATCTTGAAGGGAAGGAAGACTCCAGCTGTTGAGTTCAAAGGAGAGATCATTGAAGCGCCGACGAAAGAAAAACTTGAGGCTTTTCTAAGCAGATAAGTCTGGGATCAATCCTCTTCATCTTTCATTCCGACGCTTTCGGGGAGCCGCCACGCTAATTGCAGGAAGATAGATTCTTCAGATTGGCTACAGTTGGGACTCAGACTTCACTACAGAGGCTTTGCTACAACAACCTTCAAATCATGCTCTAAATAAAGAAATTAACTCAAGCGGGGTTGTCCGAGTCTGGTCAAAGGAGACAGGCTTAGGACCTGTTGGCGTAGGCCTGCGTGGGTTCAAACCCCACACCCCGCACTAATCCATATCTTTGAATCAAACGGTTTTTGGCGAGATTACCTAACAGCATGTTGATAAGCATGTTCACCATTAAGAAAATCGTGGACAGAATTGAACATACGACGACTGGAGCTTACACTCACAACGAAATGCAATTCTCAATGTACATACTGTCAAGCAGACGCTTCTCCGCTGAAAACCGAGGTTATGAGCTTGGAAGACATATGCAACTATCTCGACGAAGCAGTCTCTCTGTCAAATCTCGAATCTTTCATGGTGTTCGGCGGGGAGCCCATGCTTTTTCCAGACCAAGCCATCAGCGCCTTCGAGAAAGCACACAGGCAGAGAATCCCGAAAATCTCGATGCTGACAAACGGGGTTTGGGGAAAAACCGAGCAAAAAGCCGAAGAACTTGCATGCAGAATGAAGAAATCCGGTCTGAATATTTTAGGAATAAGTGTTGACGCTTTCCACCAACAATTCATACCGCTTGAGTATGCGCAAAGGGCTGCATTAGCTTCGATTCATGCAGGTATCGCAGAGGTTACATGGAATGTTGCGGTTGTCGAATCGCTAAGTGGCAAGAATAAGTACGATAGGAAAACTGCTAAAATATTGAAATTGTTAGAACCAGTGGGAATAGAGGCACACGTACACAAGGTTTTGCTAGTAGGACGTGCAGCGAGAAATCTGCGACGGTACTTCAAACGAGAGTCATTGCGAGGTCCTTGTACTGGAGACCCCATCCTTGAGAACTCTCTCACAAGTCCAGAATGTATAACCATTGAGCCTTCTGGCGAGGTGAACATTTGCTGGAACTTGGCTATTGGGAATGCGAAGCAAAAGCCATTGAATCAGATAATCCATGATTATGAGTGGAAAAGGAACCCGATGATAAGAACTCTGGTTGAAGAAGGACCATTGGGCTTGGTGAAGGATGCGAGAAGAAAAGGATTCCGATTTCGAAGTGCTCAATACGTGAATAAATGCCACTTGTGCATAGAGGTTCGGAGAATCCTCGGTTCTATAGACTTGGTAAGGGCTTCTAACTGAAGACGGAGAAAAGAGGATTGCAGAAGACATCTCACAGTATAGGAGATTTCAGATTCCCGAGGATTTAAACCGATGTTTAAACCTAATCCCGCACTTCGTCCTTTAATTCTCTGAGTTCGCCTGAACAGGATTGCGAGTGAGGCAGTTGAAAGAGGCATCACAATATCCCACTATTGGACCACAAAGTTTTATGTCAACCAAAAACCTAGTGAAACAAAACAAAAAAAAGGGTGCGAAAGCGTTGAAGAAGAAGTACGAGTTTGTGTCGTGTTGCGGCAGATACTACTGTCCTCTGTGCGACTACTTCAGAGGAGGAAAAGTCCAGATGGCAAAAAATCTGCTATATTATGTTGAAAGATCTGGTTCACTAAGACTCATCGCAGAGGGTCAGAACGTCGGCAACTATGATGAATTTGTGAAAGTTCTGAAATGGTTGGCTTCTCAAGGTAAACCTTGCAAAGGTTGTCGTTTTGGAGGAGGCTGGTCTTGGTGGCCGGGCTGTCCGGTTCGTGACTGCGTCATCCAAAAAGGGTTAGACTTCTGCTATCAATGCTCAGATTTTCCTTGCAACAGATTAAAAGAGGAACCATTCCTAGCGCACAAGAAAGCAATCATTGAAGCTAACAACCAGATAAAAAGACTTGGCACTGAAAAGTATGCGAAGCAGCTCATAGATAAATTTCGCCAGGCAGTTGCGGCTCAACCCTTCAAGCAAAAGCGCACGCTAAAGCCAAGAATTTAGATCGATACTTACCCACCTTTGCGCCAAAAAACACTTATTAGACAACGCATGCGTGTGGCACAATTTTTATGAGTGGGCACTGTAGCTATCTGCGTCTCTGACGTGTAACACGCGCGAAGGTGTGAGGGAAGATCAAAGGTAGGCTGCAAGCCAAAAAACTTCGTTACATCGTTAGGTACGCTTAGGATACCGTTAAACGAGATCTGGATCTCTGAAATGTGGAAACCATACGAAGAGTTTATCCTCTTCCACGAGCTCCGAGAAATCCATTACAGAAGAAAGGGATTAGATCCCAAAGACGCTCATGAAAAGGCGATTAAAGACACGCCTGAGAGATGGAGAGAAGCCCTGAATTCCGAAGAATGGTCGTAGATATAAAGAAAATGGATGAAAAAACAGCAAGAAAGAAAAGAGAGCAGAAATTGGCTCTGCGCGCATGATGCAGTTGGGTTCAGTGCACCTGGGATAATATTAAACATCTAGCATTGACTAAACATTACATAATAGGTTTGATTATGCATGAGAAGTTCCACGAGTAAAGAGCCCTGGTTGGAAAGCTTAGAAGCTGTTCTTGTGTTTGTCGTGCCTTTACTCTTTGCGATCCCTTTCTATGTTTTAGGCTTTCTTACGGAGGTTTCTGGCAATTACATCACATACTCTATTTACATCGGATGCTCGATCTTGCTCACAAAATTCAATGGAAGATCGTTAGCGGAGATAGGGTTAACACACAGAGGATTACTCCCCAGTTTCGGATATTCTGGAATTTTAGTTGCAGCCGCCTTCTTAAGAAGGCTTATTTTTGCTGACTTGAATATTTCACCAGACGCAAACTCTTGGGCAAACGTCGCATACAGTTTGTTCTATTGGGTATTTGGTGGCTTAGGGCAGGAGATCTTGTTCAGGGGATTAATCTTATTTTCCCTTCAAAGATGGAAGGGTTGGAAAATTGCATTGATTGTTTCCTCTGTGCTGTTCGGATTGATGCATGTGCAACAGGGGATAACTGGTGTCATAGGCACCATTCTTATAGGTGGATACTGGGGATGGGTAGCCTTGAAAACTAAAAATATCATCGGAACTACCATAGCTCACGGTTTTTACAACTTCACCTTCAGTTTCCTGTTTGCCTCCTAAGCTTTAGTGAAAACCACAAGCATTTCCAGTTTTATGTGAATTCCGAGAGTTTAAATCGAAGTTGTGAACCCGCCCCCTACGCATTCAAGCCTGAACACACCAGCATCATTAGGCTATCTGAGGCAGCCCTAGAGAGCAATATTCCTATTTTGAAGTGCCGAAGTTCTGCATGATTGCAGCCATGAATTTCGTGCCTTTAACAAAGCTGTCCACGCGAAGGTTCTCGTTTGGAGCGTGTCCATTGGATTCTGGATGCCCACAGCCCACAGAAATCACTGGGTAGCCCAGCAAGTTTCGAAAGAGATGCATAGGTCCAGACCCCGCGCTCGTTGGATAAATAACTGCCTTTCCACCATAAACTCTCTCGGCGGTTTTCACCACCGTCTGAACAAATCTGTCCGCGATCGGCGTTTTCGTTGGCTCCGTCGAGCCGTGCATGATTACCTTGATATCTTCGAAACCACGCTTCTTCAAGTGTCTCCTCAGTTTTTCAACGATTTCGTTAGGCGTCTGACGTGCAACCAAGCGAAAATCCAGTTTTGCCATAGCCTTGTTTGGCAAGACCGTCTTTGAGCCAGCGCCCGTGTACCCAGATAAGAAACCGTTTATTGTGCACGTTGGCTGATAGAGCAGTGCTTGTAAAGCCTTCACCCCCGACAGATTGTGGAGAAAAGTCTTCAACCCCAACTCTTTCTTCTCTTCTTCCTCCTCGAAGGGTATATCCTCTAAGCATTTCATTTCTTCCTTTAAGGGCGCTTCCACGTTGTCGTAGAAACCATCAATCAAGATCCCTTCTTTCTCATTCTTGAGCGTGCTCAACGCCCATACCAGACGCCAGACAGGGCTGGGAACTAGCGGGGCATTAGCCGAATGCACGTCCTTCAATGCGCCTCGGCACCGCAGCTCAACCGACAGAACACCCTTAAGCCCCAAGTAAACCTCTGGGCGTCCATGACGGTCGGTTCCACCGAACTCCCAGATGGCGGCATCAGCGGAGAGCAGGTTCTTGTTCTCCCGAATCAGAGGCTCCAAGTGCGGGCTGCCGATCTCCTCCTCGCCTTCAACCACAAACTTAATGTTCACTGGAACATCGCCCCGAGTTTTCAAAAACGCCTCAACAGCCTTCAGCCGAGACACGAAGTTGCCCTTGTTGTCGGAAGCACCTCTGCCGTAAATCTTTCCCTCGCGAATCTCGCCGCTGAAAGGACCAGACTTCCATTCATCTAGTGGTTCAGGCGGCTGGACATCGTAGTGATTGTAGAACAAGAGAGTTTTGGACGAAGTTCTCGATTTGATTACTCCGTAGACAACGGGGTTTCCGTCTTTTTCGGGCAAAATCTTTGTGGAGACGCCCACTTCCTTCATCATCTTCGCAACCGATTTCGCACATTCTTGTGTTCCTTCCTTTCTCGCCGAAACACTCGGTTGCCTCACAAGCCTTACAAGGTCGTTGACAAAAGCCGAGGAGTTTGTGTCAATGTATTGGAAGACTTTTTCGAGCGACATAAAGCTATCTTCTAACAGGAGCCAGTATAAAAAAACCACGCTTGAAAACTACTGTTGGAGGTGCAACGCGAGTGCGGGGGGTGGGATTCGAACCCACGAAGGCCTTCGCCAGAGGATCTTAAGTCCTCCCCCGTGTCCTGAGAGTTGTCAATGCGACAGCTATTTAGACCTGGCTTGGGAACCCCCGCCCATCCCTATCTTCAAATGGAACATTTTACTTAAGTGTTGCTGGTGCTCGAAGTCTCTGTGGAATTTGTAGTGAGATGGTTAGATTTGTTCGAGTAAGCGTTATATCGTAGATGTTTATCCTAGTTTAAGTCTCTGTAAATCTCGAACCATGAAATATATTAGAGTCAAGATGGTTTCTCTAAGTGTGTGTAGGAAAGCGTTGTGATGAGCGTCGTAGTCAGAGTGCTTAGCTACCTACGAAAGTACTGGTTCTTGGAACTCCTGGTCATACTCTGTCTGCTAGGGGTCACTAGCTTAAACATCGTGGTTCCCTTGCTCATTGGAATAGTTATTGATGATATAATAGTTAGAGGGGAGCACGGACTACTTCTGGTTATCATTGTAGCAATAATGAGCATCACTGCTTTGAGAGGCTTTCTCGCCTTCGCACAGAGATACACAACCGAGTACGTGGCGCAAAAAGTCGTCTACGACCTTAGAAACCATATCTACGAGGCACTTCAACGCCAGTCGTTCACATTCTACGACAAGATGCCGACAGGCCAGCTCATGTCAAGAGTGACAAGCGACGTCGACCTACTTAGAGGGTTTTTAGGCTGGGGTTTCCCTCAATTCATAAGCATTTTGGCGATGTTTGTAGGCGTATTTATAATCACTTGTTCCATGAGTTGGAAACTAACACTGCTTTCTCTTTCAACAACACCAATCATATTTCTAGTAGCATACAGATTCTCATCAAAGATAAGACCAATATTTGCTGAGGGTCAACAAAAACTCGGCTTCATAAACGAGGTTCTACAAGAAAACTTAACAGGTGTGAAAGTTGTTCGTGCATTTGCAAAAGAGAACATTGAAGAACACAAGTTTATGGAGAAGAGTAAAGACTACTTCAACACTAACGTCGTCGCAGCCAAACTTCGAGCCATACACATGCCGCTTATGGAGTTCATGTCAGGTTTAGGCACGGTTTTCATTCTGCTTTATGGTGGTATACAAGTTATTTCAGGAGAAATAACCCTCGGAACACTTGTTGCGTTCAACACCTTCCTCCTATTGTTGCTTCAGCCCATGCGCTTTCTAGGCTTTATCACATCCTTTATACAGAGAGCCCTGGCTGGAGCAAAAAGAATCTTCGAAGTGATGGATGCTGTTCCAGAAATAAAAGACAAACCCGACGCGGTCAACTTGCCTTCAATCAAAGGTCACATCAGGTTTGAAAACGTCTCATTCAGTTACGGTCAAGAACCAGTGTTAAAAGACGTGACTTTTGAAGCCAAGCCTGGAGAAACAATAGCGCTGCTTGGTACAACAGGGTCTGGAAAAAGCTCAGTCATCAGCTTGATTCCTAGGTTCTACGACACTAACGAAGGAAAACTAACGATAGATGGTTTCGACGTCAAAGATGTGAGAATAGAGTCCCTGCGAAAGCACATGGGCATCGTTCACCAAGAGACGTTTCTCTTCTCAACCACGATTAAAGAAAACATCGCTTATGGCAGACCTGGCGCAAGCATGGAAGAAATCGTGAACGCTGCAAAGGCAGCAGAAGCACACGACTTCATAGTTTCATTTCCTGAAGGCTACAACACCGTGATAGGTGAAAGGGGCTCAACACTTTCTGGGGGTCAAAAACAACGAATCGCAATAGCGAGAGCCCTCCTGAAGAACCCGAAGATTCTGATTCTCGACGACTCCACCTCAAGTGTCGATATAGAAACGGAGTACCAGATTCAAAAAGCGCTTCAGGCGCTTCTCAAAAACCGAACAACCTTCGTGATTACTCAGCGCCTTTCAACCATAAAAAACGCCCACAAAATTGTTGTCTTAGACGCTGGACAGATTGTGGAGATGGGGACCCACGAGGAGTTGATGAACAAGAACGGATTGTATCGGCGCATCTACGAAACCCAGCTCGCAACACAAGCCAAACCCGAAATTCAAGTCCAATCTTCCGAAGAATTCAGCGAAAGAAAAGAAAAGAGACTTGTAGGAGGCGCTCAGTGAAATGGGTTTGCACCATGCTTTTCTCATCGACGAAGAAGAGACTAAACGAACCCTTCCAGACCGTGTTTTGATAAAGAGACTGCTAGGGTATATGGCACGCTACAGAGTGAATTTCGCAGTGATTATTCTTCTACTTCTAGTCTCAGCCGTCCTTGGAGTGGTAGGTCCATATCTCTTAGGACCTGTTGCCATAGATCAGTGTATTGCGCAAGGGAACTTGTCGGCTCTCTATTGGGTTGCCGTCGTTTATGTAGGTGTCTACGTTCTAAGCTGGTTGGTTGGCTGTGTTCAGACGTATTTGAGGTTCTGGCTTGGACAACGAATGATCTTCGACTTGAGGCAGGATATGTTTTCTAATCTTCAGAAGCTCTCAATGAGTTTTTACGATAAGCGACATGTTGGTCGAATAATGTCTCGTGTCACAAATGATGTGGAGACCTTGAACGAATTCTTAACTTCTGGCGTTGAGGCAGCCATCGGCGATATACTCGTCTTGGTTTTTATAGTTATTGTGATGCTCATCTTGAACACTTGGCTAGCCCTCATAACTTTTACAGTGATTCCTATTCTCTTGATTGGCACCATTCTCTTGGGAGGAAGAGTCAGGGAAGCCTACAGATTGACAAGAAAGAAGATTTCAGGTGTCACTGCCAACCTTGCCGAGAGCATATCTGGGGTGAGAGTGTCTCAGTCCTTCTCTAGAGAGATGGCAAACGCCCAACAGTTCGACCGCGTGAACGTGGAAAACCTTCAGGCGAATATTCAAGCGGCAAGAGTATCTGCACTCTTCTTTCCACTGGTTGACGTGTTAGGCTCGCTTGGAACAAGCCTAGTCCTCCTGTTTGGCGGCACCGCTGTAATGAACGACTCTCTCAAGCTCGGTGTCTTAGTTGCCTTCATGTTGTATGTGACAAGATTTTTCATTCCAGTTAGAGAGATTAGTATGCTCTACAACAATGTGCAATCAGCCTTGGCCGCTACCGAGAGAATGACCGAGATACTTGACGCCAAACCCGAAGTTGAGGAGGCAGAAGACGCAATAGAACTGCCAAGAATAAAGGGAGAGATAAAGTCCATCAACGTCTCTTTTGGATATGAACCAAACAACTTTGTTTTGAAGGACATAAACTTAGAGATTCACCAAAATGACCGCGTGGCGTTGGTTGGTCCAACTGGAGCGGGCAAAACCTCCCTGGCCAGCCTTGTTGCTCGGTTCTACGATGTGCAGAAAGGAAGTATAACTATTGACGGCTACGACATACGCAAAGTTTCTATAAAGTCCCTGAGAAGCCAGATGGGCATCGTGCTTCAGGATCCCTTCCTGTTCACTGGCTCAATTCGAGAGAACATAGCGTATGGTAAGCCCGAAGCAACTGAGCAGGAGATCGTTGAGGCTGCTAAGGCTGTGGGCGCCCACGACTTCATCATGAACTTTGCGCAGGGCTATGACACAAACGTGGGCGAGAGAGGAGTCAGGCTCTCAATGGGGCAAAGACAACTCATCTCGTTTGCGCGGGCATTGTTGGCTGATCCGAGAATTCTCATCTTGGATGAGGCCACTTCCAGCGTGGATGCCTACACCGAGCTGCTGATTCAGAACGCCATGAAGAAGTTGCTGGAGCGGCGAACCACGCTGATCATCGCCCATCGTTTGTCCACCGTCAGGAGCGCAGACAAGATTGTGGTGATCGACGCCGGCAGGATTGTGGACACCGGGACTCACGAGGAGCTCATGGGTCGCGAGGGACTGTACCGAAAGCTGTATGAGATGCAGTTGAAGCCCATCGAGGTCAAATAAAGGCGTTGGCTCAAGGCTTATCCTCTGGATTCTGCGAGGGTTTTTCCAGCGCTACGGTTATAACACCTAACTTGTTAAGAAATTTGTTGGCAGGCAGAGCTGGGCGGGTAGCCTAGACAGGATAGGGCGCAAGCCTCCTAAACAAGGAAGAGAGCTTGTGGTCGTGGGTTCAAATCCCACCCCGCCCGCATCTTCGCATTAGTTAAAACACAACCTCAACAGATTCTTAGGAAATCAAAACAACGAAATAGAATGAATTTAGGGAAGCACCACTGACTGGTGACTCCACCGTTACAAAACCTTGCAATTAACCGCTCGAACTCTTGTGGCGCGATTGGTTAGGACGAAGGAAAGCTAGAACACTGAAGAGGGAGAAAGGAGTTGTAACAGAAATTACAACTTGCTTTTTTCTAACTTTCCTTCTTTGTCCCCAATTTCCAAACATGCATACGACTTAATGGTTCTTTCAAAGCTTATTTGTTAGGATTCTCCCTCCGACATTTAAGTTACATAGTAATGGTCGCTTTGTCCTTAAAAATTTTTTCATTATTTTCCTATTAAATGCTATTTTTTGCAAAAAATAAAACATGCTCTTATAATAGGCTTTAGTGATTTTTCTAAATTAGCTCGGTTTTCCTTGCGGTGTCAGGCGTTTAATATCTTTCTTAACTTCTCCAGCTTCTCTTGAGAGTTATAGGTCCATTTGTTTTCCTTAAAGAATTCGTAGGACATTGTTTGTCGCTTAAATGCCAGCAGATCGAGCGTCACGTAAAAATAGCTTTTGATCACGTCTTTTTCCGACAGGTGATTCAGTGACTCCATGAAGTTTGAAAACTCCATTTTAGGAGTGTAGGTGTGAAACAGAAGCGAGTTCTTTTCGAGCATTTTCCCATAGGTGATGGTGAACGGTTTGTTGCGCAAGGTGTTGGCAAATTTGGCCAGGGCTGCTTCGCTTACAAAATCGATTACAAAGCTACACAGGTCAGACACCTGCAAGGGGTAGGGAAGATGCGCGATCTGATAGTCAGCGATAAGATTACGCTTCGCAATGTGTTTGTAGTATCTGTATCTCACGCCTTGAGGCGTTATCTTAGCGACCTTTGACAGGTTGGCGAATTTCGCAGATGCGTCCTTTTCCAATTCCTTCAGAAGCAAAACATCGGTTTCGTCAACTAGGATCGGATAGGCTACAGGTTCACTTAAACTCAGAGGAGGCTCTTCTGAGGCGCTCAGAACTTCCTCTATCCACTGTTTCCACGGGAAATTCCACGACTTTCGCTCAAAATCGAACCATCCAAAGTCTGGAACAACCTCGCATAGATTGGTGGTCCAAGAAAACAAGTAACGAGACATAGCGCCAGTTCTGGTAATTTCATCCATGTATTCTTCAAGCTCATCTCTGTGTTGTGCCGGAAATGCGAAGAGGGCGTAGAAGCCGCTGAACCTGCCGTAGCATCTGGTTATGTACGTCCAATAGTCAATGCTTTCTATTGCCCTCTGCAACTTGTCTTCGCGCCCATGTGTAGCCTCAGCAATGAGAACAGCCTTGCTCAGACCCAGTCTAGAATAATCCAGGTTTGTTCGGACAGTGAGATAACCTTCCTTAATCAATTTCTTTAGGCGGAAGGCAACGGTTGTAGGAGGCAAACCTATCGATTTGGCCAGAGAAAAGACGTTTCTAGGACCTTGCCTGCCCAACCCCTCAATTATCTTGGCGTTTGTTGGGTCGAGCATTTTCAGGTAGCGAATCATCCATTCGAAGTCTTCTAGCCGACTCAAATAGAGCCTCCAAAATTCTCGCTGTCAGACAACTCGTTTTCTTTTATGGTGGGTAGGTTTTGCCTTAACTCAAGTCCAATGTGGTCTGGGATCGGTTATGGGGTCGCCCAAAGCAATGTTGCTGAGTCTGGTTTCGGAGTTTTTTGATAATGACGCCAGGCCCAAAAGCCCGCTTTCTTCGGCGTTAACTGTAGTGTACACCGACGCTAATACCACTGAGCCACAGTAAACTACAAAGAGAGCCACTAGACATATTATAGCAAAATTGCGGATTTTCGTCAACTTTCACCTCCCTTCTTCATTATATCATTATCCAAAGAGATATTTCAGTTTTTTCAAGAAAAAGCCCAATAAATAGAAAAATTATGAGGGCGCGTGTTCATAGGCGCAAAGCTAGTAGGTTAAGGTTTATATGGATGTATGATGTATTAATACTTTAGATATCTCCACGGATGGATGCGTTGCATCGTCGCGGAACTGTAGGATTGTTGTGTCCGTGTGTGTTTGGGGGTGGTTTGATGAGGGATGGTGTGAGTTCAGTTCGGAAGACGACTGAGAGCTTGAATGTTTGGGAAGTCTTTCTGTTGATGTCGATTCGGCTGAGGGTTCTGTGAGTCAGCCGTCTCTTTGACGTCCGAGTTTTTCTTTAAGGGCCCTTCTTTTTTTTGTATATTTTTGTGACTTGTTGGAGGCTAGTTAATGTTATTAGTGATCGCTTGGAATATGTGTGAAATTGAGAAGGGGTATTGCCGATGTCGTCGAAGGGACCTAGCGGGGCTGTGCGGTTTTTTCTCTTGGTGCCGGGGGTTGGTGTCGTTCTTTTTTTGATTGCTTCTTATTTTTTGGCTTTGCTTCTCGGTCCGGCGTTGTTTTTCTCGACTTCTGAGGGAGTGGAGTTTAGTGGACGACTTTTGATAGCACTGCGTCTTCAGTTGTTTGGTGTTCTTGATTTGTATGTTCCTGTTCAGCCTACGTTGGGTTCGCTGTTCTTGTTTTTGTGGATTGTTTTTGTGATTTGTTTTGTTGTTTCTTGGAGGTGGAGGGAGAGTTTTCATCACGTCGTTGGAAGGGCGTTTTCACGTTCGGCTGGAAGCTTGTTTGATAATTGGTTGTTCACTATGGCTGTTGTTGCGAGTGCGTTGTTCGCCGCGTTTGTGTTGATCACTGCTTTTCAGGATGTTGTCGGAGTTGAGACGGGTGTGCCTTCTCTGCCTGAGAATCGTTTTGAAACTTACCTTACTCTCTCTTATGCAACCTTGATAGAGGAGATCAGCTTTCGGATTAGTCCCATAGGTTTGTTTTTGGTTGCTTACTTGTTTTTGGCTAAGGGAAACACTGTGGCAACTATGTCTCTTTGGCAGCGTGTCAGACTGTTTTTTGCGGCGTTTCTCTATCCTGAAGAGGCTAAGAGGATGGTTGGGTTAAAGACGGTTGCCGCCAACGGTTTTAGAAGGGGCTTAAGTCTGGGTGAGTGGGTCATGGTTCTCGTCACCGCTATGGTTTTTGGGTTGATGCACTTTGTTGCTGGTGTCGGTTGGGGTTCGGGAAAGATTACGACAGCTTTTATGAATGGTTTTGTTTTTGGTTTGGTTTACTTGGCGTATGGTTTTCAGGCGCCTATACTTCTGCACTGGTTCTTGAACTATTATTTCTATACTTACTCTTTGGCTGCTGAGTTCTATCCGAGCGTGTTTTCTGTTTTGGATTTGCTTGATTGGGTCAATCTTTTTCTGGGGTTGTTTGTGCTCTTGGCTTTTGCTATCTTAGCCTTGAGAAGATTAACTAGGAGTGTGCCGGAGACGAAGCCGTTGGAGTTTGGTCTTCTCTCTGGAACTTAGGCTAATGTTTTGATTGCTTGTTTGTAGGGGGTGTGCGTATGTGCGCTTGTTTTGTAGGTTCCTCTTGCGCGTGTGAGACCCCTCTACCTACGGGGGAGGAGGTCTAGAGCTCGTTCATTTGGCGCCAAGTGAGCCGTGGAATGAAGTGTCCTGTGTGAGAGGTGGTTGTGTGGGATGGTGTTTTGTCTGATTTTGCTGATGAAATGGCAACCGTAAGACACTCATGTGGGGATTGCGTAGTTGAAAAGAGATGTGTCAAGCTTGGGCAACCTTCGTTTAGGATTGTTGATTCCCTCGTCTAACACCACCATGGAGCGGGAATTCAACGTTGTGCGCCCGAAAAACGCAACAGTCCACACGGCCAGAATGCGCCTGCGCGAGGTCGTTGTCTCCGAGCTCCTGAGCATGGAGAAAGAGATTGAATTAGAGGCTTTGAAACTAGCGGATGCAAGGGTTGACGTCATAGGTTTCGGCTGCACAACTGGAAGTCTCGCCAGAGGATTGGGGCACGACAAAGGGTTGGTTTCGCGAATTGAAAAGGCGACGAAGATTCCTGCTGTTGCAACGGCTGGGGCGGTGGTTGACGCCCTAAGGGCCCTAAGAGTGTTCAAGATCTCCGTGGGCACGCCTTACAGTGACGAGATCAACGCTCTTGAAAAGAGGTTTCTCGAACAAAGCGGCTTCCACATCGTGAAGATGAGGGGACTGGGAATAATTGACAACACGGAGATAGGGAGGCAAAGTAAGAGAGCAGTCTACAACCTGGTTAAAGAGGTGGAAACAGCCGAGGCGGAAGCGGTTTTCTTAAGTTGCACAAATCTTCCGACAATAAGCGTGTTGAAAAAGTTGGAGAGGGAATTTAAGAAACCTGTAGTTTCCAGCAACACAGCAACCATGTGGGCGATGCTTCGAAAAATAGGGTATAAGAAAGAGATCAGAGGCTACGGATGTCTTCTTCAGAATGTTAAGCCCTTTTCAGATGCTTAGTGAATATCAGGATTCCAATCATGGCTAATACTGATGTCGCTAAACTGTATGTGAAGGCAGCGCTTGCGCCGTAGTATTCCCACAAAGTTCCCACCAGGGTATTTGCTACCATAAAGCATGCTCCAACTATCAGGTAATATAATCCGTAAGCGGTCGCCCTCAAGTGGCTTGGCGCGTACTCTGGTATCAACGCTCTCTGAACCGTTTCCACTATTCCCATGTAAGATCCATAAACTGCCGCAATCAAGAAAGCGTAGACAAGGTTTCCTTGAAGAGTCATGCTTAGCAAGGATGCAGCGAAAAAGGCGGCATAGCCCATGAGTAAAACACGTTCTTTGCCTACTATGTCCGACAGCGCACCAGCTGGGATTCCAACAACAGTGTGAGCGACTTGTAATAGAGTGTACACCAGAGAGCCAAAGGCTGCAGGTGCGCCGAGTTCGCCAGCCTTCAATAGTATGAAGGAATAATTGAAAGCACCCATGGAGAACACGCCTAAAACAGAGAGCAATAGGACAAAATCTCTGCGTAGAACGCTCTTTATGTCGTTCATTATCCCTATGTGCCGACGTGCTCCAGCCTTTTCCTTCACGAAGATCAATAAAATAGCTAGTGCTATGAGACCTGGAATGAAAGAAAGCCAGAAGATTTCTCTCATTGCAATCCCAGAGAAAAGAAGTATAAAGGTTAAGATTGGTCCGACAATTGCCCCTGACTGGTCCAGTGTTCTGTGAAGCCCGAACGCTTTGCCCAAGTGTTCTTTTGGAATTGACTCACTCAGCAACGCATCTCGGGGTGAAGTTCTGATGCTTTTACCGACACGGTCGCCTATCCTTATGGCGAGAGCGTCTGTCCAACTTCTAGCCACCGCGAAAAAGGGCTTGACAACGTTTGAGGAGGCATAACCGATGAAAACGATGAGTTTTCTCTTACCCACTCTGTCAGAGAAGATTCCAGAAATCATTCTTAGAACATGGCTAATAGACTCAGCCAATCCCTCGATTATCCCAAGTACAGTTTTTGTGGCTTTGAGCTCCTCCACAATGAAAAAAGGCAGAACGCTGAGGGACATCTCGGTTGAAAAGTCGGTGAAGAAGCTGACGAACCCTAACGCAATCACGTTTCTCAAGTTTCTTGGGTGTGAAACCTCTCCACGTCTGCGCATTTCCAAAGCCTTATGTTTTGTTGAGTGGATTTGTTTTTAAAGATGCCTTTTTGGCATGTAAAAGAGAATTCTAATCATGCTATTTCGATGGGTCTTCCTCTCTGTGCCAGTTTCACATCCACGCTTTTGAAAAGTTCTTTGAACAGGTGAGGGTGCTCGGTGTGAATCGGAATAAGCCTTTTTGGTTTGATGCTGTTGACTATGTGCAATAGGTCTTTTTTTGGGCAGTGACCCGAGGCGTGTATCTGATGGAAATGCAGGCCAAAGTGCTCAAGCCAATTCTGCATCACATCCGCGCTGATGTCCTCTTCGCTGAAGGGCTCGCTCATGGAGTGTATGAAGTGCCCTTCAGATGAAGGCTTGACGTCGATCAATTCCGCAAACCCGACTAGGTCGAGGTTGAAGAGCACCTTCGACTGGTTTTCACTTACGTGCTCGTAATTCACGGCTCTCTCAAGGAAGGGTCTCTCCCACACATAGTAGTCTGACTCAGCGAATTCGCCACTTTTCTTCCTCTTCTTGTAGAAGAGTATATCTTCGTCTTCCATAACGTCTGGAATCCTCAACCGAGGGTCTGTTCTCAATCTAAACAAAAGATGAGCCAGTTTTATGGGAATGACGAATTTTCTGTCGTTGATTTTCGCGATTTCGTGGAAGGTTTTGAACCTATCGACGTCTCGGCTGTAGAAGGCTACAACGACCAGTTTGAAAGTGTTTCCCACAATACTGTTGCTTTCTCTTCTCACCTTCATCTCTGAATGAATCACGGTTTCTTCTTTTGGGCTTATTCTTGTTCCCTCCGAGATCATGATAGCGGGGTCGCATCTCTCAGCCTTCTCAGCGAATTCGTGGGTCATCTGCGCCATTGGTCCGTGAAGCCTCAAGTCACCTGTGTAAACCAGTGAGCCCGCAGAAGAGTGAATGATGAACCCGTAGGCGCCTGGAACCGAATGGTCAACGTGAACTGGCTCGATTTCTAATGACCCAACTCTGACTTTTCTACCCGTTCTGAAAGTTTGGAACTTGTGTTCTCCGAACTCGATTCTGCCAGACTCCTCCATGGCGTCGATTATCGTTTTTGTGCATTCGCCGCAATAAACTGGTATGTCAGGGTGAATGAAGGGCAGGTAGCCCACATGGTCCATGTGAGGATGAGACAACAGCACAGCGTCGATTTTTGGTTCGCACGGCTTGATGGACGTATGCTTTATCATGTCTTCGGCGTATAGTCCTTCTAACGCTGGTAGGAGGTTGAATTCGAGATAGTCTCCGGCGCCGTTCACTCCACGAGGGGTCAAGTAGCCAGAGAAGTACTGCGCCTCTCCAGCGAAGGACATTCCGAAATCGAGGAAGACCCTTGTGTCTCCGTCTTCGAGGAGGATTTTGTTTCCGCCGATTTCGTTTACTCCTCCATAAAACGTGAGGGTTGTTCTTTTCTTTGTCATCCTCTATCTTCTCACTAGTTTAATGCAACACAATTATTTTGAACTTTCCAATTCCTCTACCTTTTTGCACATGTTCGATATGGCTAGGATGACGTGAGGCGGGGTGAAAACGCTGAAAACCTTTGTGTATCTGGGCGAACCCGCCTTCTTCACGATCTCTCTCTCGCCTCCAGCCTCAAGGTATCCCCGGATAAACTCTCCTGTGATAAGTTCAACAGGGCGTGTTGAAACCGTTAAAAGGGCGTAGTGCCCCGAGTAGTAGAGGAACTCAGCCACATCCCACGCCTGGTTGCCGTCTCTCGACGCCTGTTCCAAATCAACAACACACGTTTTTCCGTCTCTTGTTATTATGATGTTCTCTGGCTTGCAGTCTCCGAGGGCAACACCTAGCCTGTGCGCCGAAGCGATTGTTTTTCCGACCTCCCTCACAAGTGCAGCATCAGCCGCAGCCCCTCCTTTGGTCGAAATTATTCGCTTGATGATTCCCCCAAAGTTTTCTCCCTCAACAAACTCCCTGAAGATTAGACGTTCACTTAGGCTGATGTAGAGAATTTTTGGCACACACACTCCCTCTTTGTGGAGAAGCTGGTTGATTGCGTACTCTCTCTCCAGCCTAGACCGCCCGAGCACGGCGAAAGACTGCGTGCCCAAAGCCCAGAGCGCCAGTGGAAACCATTTGAAACCCCACCAATTCCTGAACTTCTTGACTACGACTCTCTGCTTTTCATCGTCTCGATGAAGAGTGAGCAGGTAAACGTCGTTGAGCACCCCTCCCATCTCCTCTATCTTCATGTTCCCAACCTTGCCACTTAGAACACTCCTCCGCACAAAGTCTTCAATGGTGGTCTCATCTGAGAGAGAAACGGGACCGAGTGGGGTTGAAACAAGCAAAAACTTCTTCGGGTCCTCCAGTTTGGAGACCAAATCCTCGTCTAAAGTCAATCCCTGCTGTTTTCTGAAGTCTACCTCGTCTTGAACGAAAGGGCTCATCATCTTAGGCAAGAAGCTGAGAACGTGGAAGAGAGCAGCCCTCTGAACCGAACGCAGAAAAACGGGAACCTTGACCCTCCGCTTCTTCACAGAGTCTATGAAATTTCGGCTGATTGCTACATTCTCGTCTTTCAAGGTTATCCAGTTTTCTTCAGCCAGCTCTTCCAGAGCCTTCAAGTAACCCTCCATAATCATGCTCACATTCCTTTCTCTCGCGTCGCTCGCCAACATCCCCAGAAAGCTGCGGGCTGCGGCTGGAAACAACTTCGCCCTCTGCATCATGGTCTCACACATGAAATACTCTCTCTTGACGACGAGCTCACTGGAGAGCTCCGGAAACTCCAAGACTATGCTTTCCAAGAGCTCCCTAATGATTCGTTTCTTAGCCTTAACTTCCTGACGCCGCAGATAATCCTCGTTAAACAATGGCTCATAGGGGAAAATTATCTTGCCACTGACGAACTCCCCAAGCCAACCTCGCTCCACATCTCTCCCAAAGGCTCGCTGGTCCACCGCCAGAATCAACAGTTTGACGTTACCCAACGTCTTGCGATAGGTTCTCAACAGGGGCACACACGGGCTCAAGACCATCAGAGCGTCGACAGATTTTGCATCTTCAGCCCATCCGCTCACCCGAGGTCCGTAGAGGCATAATGCGATTAGTCGGCTATTCTCTGAACTAGCAATCTGCTCACACAGATTCAACAATCTTTCTTTCAACTGTTCACTTGAGAGCTGGGACATCGCCATTTCTCTGTTATTCTTATGAAGTTTGCCTCCATTTAAGGAATGACTCAAGAGTAACTCCACGAGTCAAACGGGCTAGAGCTGGAGCGCCCTTCACTTCCTCTCTCTTTCTCGCACTCGCTGATACATTCTAAGGGATTTCAAGGCTCTTGCGGCTTTTTCTGGAAGGTTGTAGGCTGGTATGCGGATGTTCTTTAGAACCCTTCGAACGAGGAAGAAGTCCTCTCCGCCAGCTGGCACATCTACCACGGGTTTGTTCGGATGTTTCTTGGCGGTCTCCGCGATGGCTAGAGCATCCTCTGGTTCGAAGAAGCAGGATTTCAGCATGTTGATGACCATGACCCCGTTCACGTTTGGGTCGGATAGAACCGCGCCCAAAACGAGAGCGTATCTTTCACCTCTGGCATCAGCAATCAAATCAATGGGGTTGACAGCATCAATCCCCGGATAACTACGCTCTATCTCCTTCCTAGTCTTCTCAGAGAGAGTTGCCAGCCGCAGCCCGTTCTTGACTAGGGCGTCAGCCGCTAGAATGGCTGGTCCGCCGACGTTGCTGACTATAGCTATGTTGTCTCCCATTAGTGGAGGCTGACTTGCCATGGCTGTGGCTGCGTCGAGTAGCTCCTCTGTGTCGCCGACTCGGATTATCCCAGCCTTTTTGAAGGCGGCGTCGAAGACTGCGTCTGAACCGGCTATGGATACTGTGTGGGAGAGGGCTCGGCGAGCCGCTTCTTTAGTTACCCCGCCTTTCAAGGCTACTATGGGCTTTTTCTTCACGACCTTCTGTGCGGTCTCGACGAATTCTCGACCTTTCTCGATTCCCTCCATGTACAGGCATATCACCTTCGTGTGTTTGTCCTCGTGGAGGTATCGAAGGATGTCCACGTCGTTGATGTCTGCCTTGTCTCCCATGAAGGCGAATTTGCTGACGCCTATCTGATAGTGGCACGTTAAGTCGAGGATGGCTGCGCCCACTCCTCCGCTCTGGGAAACCACGGCTATGTTTCCTTTGGGCGGCATGACGTCGCGTTCGAAGGTTGTGTTCAACCTGTTTGTCGTGTTGATGACGCCCATTATCGTGTTTGGACCCAGTATGCGAACGCCGTACTCTTGCTTAAGGCTGAGAAGCCTCTGGCGCTGAGCGTCTTTGTGCCCGCCTGTCAGTATCACAACCGCTTTGACTCCTCTTTTGGCACAGTTCTCCGACTGCTCAAGTGAGAGTTTTGGGGGCAGCATGACAACGCCCAGTTCTGGCACTTCAGGAAGCTGCTCCAGAGTCCTTACTCCCTTTTTTCCTTCAACATCTACAACGTGGGTTTTTCCTTCAAAGAACTTAGTCATGTTGTAAACCACGCTTTCAAACATCTGAGGCGAAGTCATCCCGACTTTTTCTCTGATCTTGCTTGACCCTATGAGAACAGCGCTCTCTGGCTCAAAGAGGGCTTTCACTCCCTGGACTTTAGCCAACCGACAAATTCTCCTGGGTTAAGTTAGAGATGGCATCTGTAACTCTTCCTTCTTATAACAATTAACCGAGAGCTGCGTCACAGTTTCACTCGCGCTCTATTATTTTTATGTAGGCGATAGCCGCGCTGGTCGCGAAAATTCCTGAGAAGATCAGTATGCTTATTGGCATTTCGAGTGTTAAGGTTGGTGTGCCTAAAAGAAATGATCGGATCATGTCAGCGCCGCCGCTTAGGGGATTGATTTGGGCGAAGACGATGAGTGGCTGGGGCATAACATTTTTTATGAGGTTTAGAAAGTATGGGTCGCGCATAGGATAGAATATTGTGCTGCAGAAGAAGAGCAGGTAGTAGAGGACGCTTCTCGAAGTCACAAACTTCTCGAAGCTTCTGGTGGAAACAGCAATAGCGATGCTCAAACCAGCGGTACCCGTTGCAAGCAAAAAGAGCGCTCCAATAATTATTAACAGATTCGCTGGAGACGGAAACCCCAGAAAGATAAATGTGGTTAAGAGCAATGGGCTCATGTAAACCATGCCTCTCACTCCACCCGCGAGTATCCTTCCAGTGGCGAGTTCCCAGCGCTCTATCGGAAGGCTGAGCATGTAATGCGATACGCTTCGGCGCACCTCCCAGTTGACCTCTCTTCCAATCATGAACGCCGCAGCGAACAGACCCGTTATTGTTAGACCTGGGGAGAAGAATCTGAAGTAGTTGAAGACCAGATCAGACCTGATCATCTGTGTGTAGACTATTGCCATTATGAACAAGTCTGCTAAGTTCATGGTTATCAGGCCTATAATCCAGAATTTGTAGCGCACAAAGTTGCGGAGGTCGTGCTCCATAACGTGCAATATAGCCTTCATCTCCTCACTCCCATGATCCGCCTTCCAGCCTCTTCTCATATATCGCCACGCCGAGGAGAGTGAAAGCCGAGAAGAACATGAACAAGCCTATCAAAGCGAGAAGAGGACTTGTAAGATAGGATTCTAATCCAGAGCCCCATCTGAAGAGGTCTGAAGCGAAGGTCACAGGGTTAAACGCCGCGATGTTCCCGTACAACGTGTTCGCAGACATCATTGTGGCTTTTGGGTACATCGCCGTGCTGAGCCTAACAATAAGTGCGTCGAAGACGCCCAAGAAGATGTCGTATTTGTCGCGTGACTTGATGCCCACAGCGAAGGTGATGCTCATTCCCGACACGCCGAAGGCGAAGAGAAACAGTGAGGCGAAGGCTATAAAGAAGTTTATTGGGTTGGCTAATCCGATTATGTAGAGAATGAAAACGAGCATGGGACCCACATAGACGAAGCTTCTTATGCCGCCGCCGATAGATCGACCAATCACCAGTTCTCTTCTGCTGATCGGGAGGCTGAGTAAGTACTCTACAACGCCGTGGTCTGCCTCCTCGTAGATGTCGTAGCCGATGAACATGGCTGTGGAGTAGAGCATCATTATACCTACTCCTGCAGCGTAGTATTGGAAATAGTTGGGCACCTTCTCCGCACTGATCATCTGAGAGGCGACTAAACCGAAGAGGGAGATTTGGGCAAAGAACCAAACTGCTCTCATGATTAGGAGAAATTTGTATTGAAGGAACATTCGCATGTCCCTTTCGACCACAAGCCAGATCTTGGTCATCCGTCGCTCTCTCGCTCTATTTTCTCCTCTGAGCCTCTTCTATGGTTAGCCCTGTGTAGTGAGCGAAGACATCGTCTAGCGAGGGTTCACTCATGTTGACAGACGAAACTGCGACGTCCATCTGCATGAAGAGTTTGAGGATTTTCGGCATGACCTCCTCCGCCTGGTTGAGATAGACTTTCAAGTGGTCGGGTTTGATGTTTATTATGTTAGCGACCTGCTCGATGTCTTTGAGTTTCTCCATGGCTTTTTTTGGCGCTTCTTTCTCCAGTCTAATGTCCACAATGTCTCCGCCTGGAATGCTGTCCTTGAGTTTTTCGGGAGTGTCACACACGAGCAGTTTGCCCTTGTGCATTATGGCCACGCGGTCTGAGAGCTGGTCGGCCTCGTAGAGTTCATTTGTGGCTAATAGGATGGTGCTTCCTTCGTCGCGCAGTGTGCGGATCATGTTCCAGAGTTTGTGTTTTCCAACAACGTCGATTTGGGCTGTGGGTTCGTCTGCTATGGCTATTTTTGGGCGTTGAATCATTATTTTCGCGATTTCAACGCGCTTTTTCATTCCGCCTGATAAGGCGTGCACGCTCTTGTGGCGGTCTTCCCATAGGTCGAGTTCGTCTAGTATCCACTTCACTTTCTGTTTTCTCTCTTGGGTCGATAATCCGCAGACTTTTGCGTGCCAGTTTAGGACGTCCCAGGCTGTGCTCACCCAGAGGAGTTTGGGTTCTTGGAAGGCTATGCCGATGAGTTTGCGGGCTTCGTAGGGGTTTTTTCTTACGTCGTATTCGCCCACGTAGGCTGTGCCTTCTGTTGGCTTAATAACCGTTGAAATCATGAGGATGGCTGTGCTCTTTCCCGCGCCGTTTGGTCCGAGTAGGCCGAAGACCTCGCCTTCTATTATTTCGAGGTTCAGATGGTCGACCGCTGTCAGTTTTCCAAATCTTCTTGTGAGGTCTTGAGTTCGGATGATAGGTGAGTTCGGCATCCTTGCACCAGATGATGTGGAAAGTAGAATAGGTGATGGGTTTTGCTCTTAAACGTATCGTAACCGAGGCATGTGAAACAAGTTTCTGTATGGTGAGTGCCAATTTTTATAACCACAAACCGCATACCATTAAGAATCCCATTTGAGGTGGAAATTGATTGGAAAAGGTTAGAAGGATGATGGAGAAGCAGGGCGTGCCAGGACGCGACCTCTACGATTTGCCGACCTCGGAGAAGCGGTTTCCAGACAGGTGCCACTACAGAATCGAGATTTCGGGTGTTGAACGCCCATCAACCCTAGAAGCATTAATCGACGAGATGGAGAAGCGCGATGTGCCGGTTCACCGCTTGATCTCGATGGTGATGGGCGCCACGCTGCTCACAGACGACGAGATGGAACAGTTTGCGAAGATGGCGAGAGACGCCAAACTCGAGGTTATCGTGACGCCTGGTCCCCGCACTCTTTGGGACCTAGGAGCACAGGTTAGAACCCCGGAGGGAGCGCTCTCGGGCATACGCTTCAGAGGCAGCGACAACCTTGCCTACGTGATCGCTGACATCATGCGAGCCGTCGACTTCGGTTTCAGGGGCTTTCTAGTGGTGGATGAGGGTTTGCTGTGGCTTTTAAGCCAAATGAGGAAGACGGGAGACATACCCAAGGATGTAGTTTTCAAGGTTTCTATCTTAACCGGACACGCCAACCCAGCGGGTGCAAAGGTGCTAGAAACTCTAGGAGCCAATACCTTCAACCCTGTGGCAGACTTGACGTTACCAATGTTGGCTGCTATCAGAAGATCGGTTAGCATACCCATTGACGTGCATGTTTACCTCTTTGAAGCTTGGGGCGGCTTCAACCGAATTTGGGAGACACCTGAAATTGCAAGGGTGGCGGCGCCATGCTACTTCAAGATTGAGCCTGGCGCTGGCATGGGTGCACTTTACAAGCCTTGGGTCAGCCCTGAAAGCCTTGCATTATTGGCGAGAGAGAAGGTGAAATACGCCGAGACTCTCATCTCACTCGTTGAAAAGAACTATCCTGAAGCAAAACTGTCAAAAATGGGAGCTAAAGATCTAGCCATACCAAGACTGAAGTAGCATTTCTCTTCGCTAGGTTGTGTCGAGTTTCACTACCTTGCAGTATTTATCTTGCAAGTGAGCGAACATGCACCAACCGGCTCTAGCCTTCTCTTCTTGCTCCTCCAGCCACTTGTCAAATCCTATTTCTTTGACCCGTTGATAACTTTGAATCACAAACGGGTAGGTTTCTCGTTGGTATGTGGTGTTTTTGCATGTTAAGAAGTCAGTGCAGAGTAGGCAGCTTTGCAACTTCTTTTCTTGGCAGCATTTTCGAGTCTCGCAAGAGGGAGGTCCGCCGCCCTCTTGGCATTTTGGACACTGTGCAGCCGCGAACCATTCCAAGCCTTTTCTAAACTCCTTGAATTTGAACCCAGGTTTTACGTCGGGTAGGTCGAGCCATTCGTAGCGCACTATGTCTACGAGGCGTTTTAGTTCGCCTGCGAGTATCCTAACTCGACCATTTCCGTTGGCGCATTGTCCGCAGTAGACGCCGCAATACCCGTATGGATAGCTCCTCTTCACTTTGTCTCAACTCCTTCTGCAATGAAGCAGTGATTGTGCATTAAGGAAAATATAAAGTGTGAGTCTGATTATTACTAGCATTCCATAATGAAGGCAACAGTTGGAGGTCTGGTTGTGTTCAAGCCTCAAGGAATCCTACCCGCTCTGGTGACACCATTCACCAAGGATGGCAAACAAGTGAACGAGGAAGCGTTGAGAAATCTCGTCAACCGCTGCATGGAACTGGGCGTGAGTGGAGTTGTTCCCTGCGGCACCACTGGCGAGTTCGTCAACCTCACGACAGAAGAGAAGAAAAAAGTCATTGACATCGTGGTTGACGAAGTTAACGGAAGAGTCAAGGTTGTGGCCGGAACTGGTGCTAGCGGAACAGACCAAGCCTTGGAGATGACACGCTACGCCAAGGATGCCGGCGCAGATGCCGCTTTAATCGTTACGCCGTTCTACTTGAAGCCAGCGGACAGAGGCGTCTACGAGCACTTTGAAACAATCGCCAGCCAAGTCGACTTGCCCATAATTCTCTACAACATTCCGCAGTGCACGGGCTTGCCTCTCCCGTGGCAGATGGTTGAGGACTTGGCTCAGATTCCCAACATAGTGGGGTTAAAGGACAGCAGCGGAGAACTGCGCAACATACTCGCCGTTTTGGAGAAGGTGCGAGACAAGATCAACGTCATGTGTGGACACGACGAGATCGTGGTCGGAGCCTTAGCAGCGGGCTGCTCGGGCGCTATCCTAGCCAGTGCTAATTTCATTCCAGATGTGTGGGTCAAAATCTACGACTCGGTTCAGAAGGGCGACTTGAAAACAGCACAAGAGCAACAGTATAGAGTGCAGAAGATAGCTCGAATAATCGCTCGTAGCGGACCAGTGGGAACAAAAGAAGCCTTGAACATGATGGGCTTGAAAGTTGGACCGGTGCGCTTGCCCTTGAGCGTGGGAGGCGAACTCACCTACGAGGAGAGGGAGGAGCTCCGCCTAGACCTGGAAAAGATAGAGAAGATAACGCCAAAGCCCGTCAAGTTCGAGGCTGAAGAGGAAAAACCCGTCGAACAACGATTCTTCGTGGTCGGCATTACCCCGCAAGTAATTAAGGACTTTAAGCTGCGCATTGGCGAAGCCTTGGCTGGTGCAGGCGCTGAGGTGGCGCATATTGACTTGGTTATCGGAAGAAAGGATGGCCCATTGGGCGAAGCCTATGTTAAGGCGAAGGCTGCGCCTTCTGCAGGACACGAGCCTCTGTTAGCCATACTCGAACCAAACTTAGCCGTGAAACCCACAACGGTAATCATACCGACTGTGACTATTCGGAGTATGAGGCAGGCGAGCATGGTCTATGGACCAGCTCAGACAGCCGTGGCCAAGGCTGTGGCTGACAGCCTAGCCGACGGAACCCTGCCTAAAGAGGCTGTTGACGACCTAATTATTATTGCGAGTGTGTTTGTGCATCCCTCGGCTGTTGACCGTCAACGCGTTTACATTAACAATTATAAGGCTATGCGCCACGCCATACGCAAAGCCGTAGAGGGCAGACCAACCACAGAGGAGATAATAGAGAACAAGGAGCGCAGCAAACACCCGTTCAAATACACACCATAATCTACGCCTTTTCCTTGTCTTGTGTGTGCTTAGAGGAAAAATAATTTTTGAGAGTAGCCTAGAGGGGAGGCTAATAAGAAGAGTGAACAGAACTTGCAGTGGACGCTGAACTTCAAAAGGAGTTAGGGAAGGCTTCTGTTTAGAAGGCGCAAAATCAGCACGAAAAAAGGCTGCCTTTGACGCCTCCCTTCTTCAGCCTTCAACAGCACTCAAAGATTTTTGAAGCAATCTCCCTTGATGTAGCTATGCTTAAATGTCTGGGATGATGTAAAATCATCGGGGGATGATGTCGCCGTCCCAGACCGACCTTTATGCGGGAATGAGGACCTCATGACGGACAGACCCCTCTCATTGGAGAAAAAGTGAAGCTTTGAATAATATAAAAACTGACGTTTCGGATAAGACCAAAAAGTTGCAGCCGACAGAACTCGCCAAAGGCGGAACAGTTGCAGAAAAATCCTTTGTAATTCTCGTGCTAGTTGGCATAGTGGAAGCGCTTGTGGGAGTGTTCTCCTTAAGCGTCGCACTGATCGCCGACGGGGTCCATTCCTTCGCTGATGCAGTGGTTTCTCTAATCGTTTGGATTGGCTTACGCCTATCTAGAAAGGCGCCAGACGGCAAGTTCCACTTTGGCTACTACAGGGTTGAAACCTTTAGCGGCTTTGTTGCCGCATCCTTCATGGCTGTTTTGGGCGGAGTGATCCTATACGAGTCTTATCTGGTATTGCTTGCACCACGCGAGATAGTAAACGCAGAGGTTGCGATGACCGTGGCTCTTATAGCAGCCGCAATAGCCTTGGTTCAATCCATCTACAAAACCCGCGCAGCCAAAAAATACGCTTCTTTGGCGCTCAAAACGGACGCCTTCAACTCGGTTAAGGATGTGCTAACGTCCATAACTGCCTTTCTCGGTATAGCCTTCAACAAATACTTTCGCATGGCGCAGACAGACTCTGTTGCTGGAATAATAATCGCCTTCTTTGTCTTCACCGTTGCCTACTCCATCATAAAGGAGGCTTCGCTGGTTTTGATGGACGCCTGCCAATGCACAGAGATTCTGTCGGACATCGAAAACGTAGCCAAAAGCGTCAAGCACGTCAAGGGAGTGCACAGCATCCGCATGCGAAAGTTGGGACCATACTTGATGGGCGACATGCATGTTGTGGTTGACGGCGACATGTCAGTGAGAGAAGCCGACAAGATAGCAGCACAGGTAGAGGAACAGGTGAAGCAAGAATTCGACGAGGTAACAGAAATAAAAGTGAGAATCGAACCACACGAACCAGAACAGAAAACGAAGTTGAAAACGATTAGTGCAAGACGCTGTTTCTGAAGAAAGGTGAAAGTCTTAAAGCTCAGCTGTTTTCTACTTGAGAAGAGACGAATGTTTGCGTAGGTGCCCTTGTTATGGTTGAGATTGTCTGTCGTCCGCCTAAGCAACTAGTGATTTTGGAGTGCACTCAGTATCCGTCCATCGAGGCTTTAGCCAAGACCGTAGCCGTCATCATCAGCGTTGGTGAGTCTATGGTTTTGAAATGGGCTGAGGGCGTAGCCTTCTCGTATAGTATGGTGACGCCCACTTCGGATACACTGATGAAGGAATTCTTGAAGGGTCGAGTCTACTGGTCAGACGTTGTATATGCGTTGATGCCTCAATACCAACCAAGCATCAGAGTTGGAACGCTGGACATTCCCGTCATAGATGTCAGTCCAAATATCCTCTTAAGAGAAGCCGCCAAATGGATGAAAGCGAACGCACAAAGAAATAGTTTTTAGGCTGCAACTCTTGAGGGGCTAACTATTTAGCCATATCAGTTGAAAACTGGTAACAACCGAGGTGATGATTTACATGTCGCATGATGCTTTCAGGTTTCGAAGCATGAGTGAGAGCGATGTGGAAGAGTGCGTCAGCCTTTACAGGCAGATGGTTGACCACCACAGAGAGATTTACCGAGACGACGCAATCCCCTACGCAGACGACACGCTAAGGAAGAAACTGCAGAGAACAGA
>Ga0315306_10000144_pt1 | contig 33643 bp, 38 predicted proteins | sample TDP1_MG_FD_203803 | JGI IMG/M metagenome (GOLD analysis project Ga0315306, IMG submission 203803) | Freshwater sediment microbial communities from Lake Towuti, South Sulawesi, Indonesia - TDP1 | ecosystem: Environmental > Aquatic > Freshwater > Lake > Sediment | place: Indonesia: South Sulawesi... | reverse complement strand
AGATTCCATGAACTTAACCGTTCGCCCGATGAAACTCACTGAAGTTGATGAAGTTGTACAGCTCTGGAGAAGGCTTGCATCAGATCAAACATTGATAATAGACGACGAGAACCTGACACGATTCCGAGAGTTCCTTGAAGGACTAAGCAAGGAAGATGAGAATCAGGTCCTAGCCTACGAGATCAACGGAAGGATTGTGGGCTTCCTCATGTTCATGAAGCAGGCGAGGTCCATGCTCAAGCTCAAGCGTTCCCGAGCAATGATCACCGACCTCTATGTCGAGCAAGAGCATAGGGGGCGAGGAATAGCCAGCAAGCTGCTCGAAAGATGCCTCGAATACCTCAAATCCTTAGGCGTGGAAGAGGTAAGAGTGAACGTCTTGGTCGACAACGCGCCCGCGATAAGCCTCTACAGAAAGACGGGCTTCATCGACCACATGATCCTAATGAGTAGACCGCTCTAGTCTGCCTCTGTTGGAGCAGTTCAGGAATTGCAGAGTCACAGTTAGCGAAGGAGTTCCGTCATGATCGTGAAGCTTGAGATCTACAGCCCACGCCTCGCCGAAATATGCTTCATAGAAGGAATCGGCCTAAGCTCAAACGTCTACACCTTAGGAACTGAAGAAGTAACCATCATCGATACCGGTGCAGGTGATCGGATAAACACCTTGATCCCAAAACTCAAAACCTTAGACTTGGATCCGAAGAGAGTGAAGCAAGTCATCCTGACGCACACGCATCCAGACCACACAGGCGGCCTAGAGGAACTAGCTAGTACGTCTTCGCCAGTAGTTCTCTTGCATGAAGACGAAGCCACAAGCGTCGAAACCTTCGGCCTCGCCGTCTCAAAGCTCCACGACGGAGACTCCATCGTCGCCGGTGGGCGAACATTCAAGGTAATTCACACTGCAGGCCACTCGCCCGGAGCCATCTGCCTATACGACCCAAAAGACAAGATACTTTTCTCAGGCGACACCGTGTTCCCCGAAGGTGGGTTCGGCCGCACGGATCTCCCAGGTGGAGAAAGCTACAAGCTGATAGAATCTCTGGAACGTTTAGCGAGACTTGAGGTTGACTTTATTCTTCCAGGGCATATGGAGCCGGTCAGATACGAGGCCAGGGCACACCTCACAGCATCATGTGAAAACGCCAAATCGTGGCTGTAGGAGAAGGAGAGAACCTGAGCCCTCTGAAACATGTCAAAGAGGCAATTCCCACACAATTCTCACCGTGATATGTGCTAAAGCCCTAGGGGGGTGGGCCCACCCTGACCAATAGGCTAGATCGCGGGAGTGCTCAACCTTGACAGCGTAAGCTCAGTCCTAGTCACAAGCCCGATGATTTTCCTTATCTCCGCGCACTGGTTGGCGTACATTGTTGCCTTCACGGAGTCGCCCTCCATCTGAGCTGAGACACATTTCTCGAAGAGCTCCTTCTCTCTTCTCTGCAGCCTTGCCTTCCACGCGGCCAGCCTCACGAATTGGCTACTCAAACGCTTCACAGCGGCGTCTGGCTCCACAGCTATTCTCGGCTGAGCTGCAGGAAAGACCCTTCTGACAACCCAACCCTTCCTTTCCAGGGTGCCCAGCATTCTGTTGGTCTTAGTGCGGTTCCAGCCTATCTTACTTGCCAGCTCTTGCGCGTTCAGTCCCTGATTTCCTAAAACCGCTCGAAACAACTTGTTAGAGTCGCTCTCTGTTCTGACTTTTGCGGCTCGCTCCATATGCCCCCGCTCACAATGATCAAGTCTGAGTAGACAACATCTTTTGACATTTTTGATTTCTCTGGCTACTGTGCCGGGCTCTTGCGGGAGGAGCGGCTTTGAGGAGGGCGCATCATGACGGTCAGCGTGAAACGGAAGCCACATTGTATGCTATCTATGATTGCAGTGGCAAGGCCATACTCACTTCGTCCACATACTCGTCTCCTTGGCGTATGGCCTTGGGCATCTTTCCAACCTCTCTAAAGCCAACCTTCTCATAGACATGTCTGGCCCGCTGATTGGAATCAAACACAGTCAAGCGTAGAAGCCTCAGCCCGGCTCTCCTTGATTCCTCGACTAGGGCTCGCATCATTTCGGTTCCAATTCCAACATCACGATAGCCATCCCTAATGGCGATCCCCAAGGTTCCCATATGGCTCCTCTTTCCTGCTCCCTTGCGAACCTCTGAGTTTGCAACAACTTTGCCATCAACCTCTCCAGCTACGCAGATCACGAGATCTTTCTCCATATCTGCCAGCATCCTTCCAAGCCAATCGGCCTCAGCCTCACGGGTCACTCTTTGCTCCATCAGTATCTCCGCTCCCTCGTCGACAAGGGAATTGATGAATTCCAGAAGATCGTCCAGATCGCTCATTCTCGGAGTCCGAAGAACCACCCCTCGCCCGTCACCTGTGCGAAACTCCTTGAAGACCTTCTCCATGCGCAGTCGCCTACATAGCTAACTCGCGTCTTTTGCCATAATCAGATGGAAATCAGATAGCCTTATGCCTAATGGCCATGCCAGCCGCCACCAAACAGCCGTAGATAACCCTTATCCCACAGTCCTCATTCTCCTATCAGACCGTACAAAAGAACTCGACAAACGGTTGGCATCAGAAAGCTACCGACAGGAAGATAATGCATGCGTCAGCAGCGAGGATCTGAGGATTTGGCGAGGTATTGTGACCAGTGCGGCAGTCGGCTGACGCCACATGCCAAATTCTGCGACTCCTGCAGAAGAAGCGTTGGCATTACCCTGCAGAAGCCGTCCGTCCACCTGAAACGTCGTGGATCAGGCACGTTTCCTCGACTCCTGATGTATATGGCAAAGTACTGGCCTGCAGTGACTCTAGCCATGTCTTGCGTTGTAGCCGTCACCTATCTCAACGTCATTGTCCCACTCATAATTAGAGAAGTAGTGGACAAGGTCTTAGTTCGAAACCTGTACGATCAGCTTCCATGGCTTTCACTCTCCATAATCGTGGTGGCAGCTCTCAGATCGATCGTGTCATTCACACAAAGATACAGCCAGCAGTACATTGGCCAAAAAGTCGTGTTTGACCTAAGAAACAACTTGTTCAAGTCGCTAGAAGAGAAATCTTTCAGCTTCTACGATCAAGCTCAAACCGGGCAACTCATGTCGAAGGTCACGAGCGACGTTGAGCAGGTGAGGGCACTTCTCGCTTGGTGGCTGGAGACACTCGTGGCGTCAATTCTGACCGTTGGAAGCGTTATCTTTGTAATATCCACGATCGACCTACGATTGACGCTTCTGTATCTCGTAACAGTGCCGCTTGTCCTTCTCGCAGCCTACAATTTCTCTAGGAGAATTAGGCCGCGCTTCGCATTAGTGAGAGAGATCTTCGGCGACATGACCTCAGTCATTCAACAGACGATTGTTGGAACTAAGGTCGTCAGAGCCTTCGCCCAAGAAGAGCATGAAACAAGGAAGTTCGCCTTTCCACACAGCAAGTACCTAAAGACAAACCTTGAGATCTGGCGGTACCGCTCCATGTTCATGCCCTTCATGGCCTTCACTTTGAGCCTAGGAACGGTTCTTGTCTATTGGTACGGAGGAGCAGAGGTCATTCAAGGTAATATGACTGTAGGCTCCCTCGTAGCTTCAGCCGCCTACCTGGCAATGCTGGTCATGCCCGTTCGATTCATCGGGTTCCTCATAACGTTCTATCAACAGGCAATCACCGGCGCAGAAAGAATCTTCGAGGTAATGGACGCCAAACCCGAGGTTGAAGAGAAACCCAACGCAGTCGAACTTCCGCCAATGCAGAAGGAGATCGCGTTCAAAGAGGTCTCCTTTGAATACGCCCCCGGTAAGAAAGTCCTTGACAAAATCAACTTGGTGGCAAAGGCAGGCGAAACCGTTGCACTTCTAGGAGCAACTGGATCGGGTAAGAGTTCTCTGATACATCTGATCCCAAGGTTCTACGACGTAACCGAGGGAAGCATAACAGTAGATGAATACGACCTAAGAGACGTGAAACTCAAGTCTCTGAGACAACAGATCGGAATAGTTCTCCAAGAAACCTTCCTGTTCTCCGCCTCGATAAGAGAAAACATAGCCTACGGCAGACCGGACGCGAAGACCGAGGAGATCGAACGCGTAGCCAAGATCGCCGGCGCACACGACTTCATAATGTCATTCCCAGACAAGTACGACACCCCAGTGGGAGAGAGAGGAATCACCCTTTCAGGAGGCCAACGCCAAAGAATCGCGATAGCACGGGCCCTCCTCCTGAACCCACGCATACTAATCTTCGACGACTCAACCTCAAGCGTAGATGTTGAAACAGAGCACGAAATCCAGCAAGCGCTACAGATCCTACTGAAGAACCGTACAACGTTCATAATCACACAAAGAGTCTCAACAATAAAGAACGCATCAAGGATCGTGGTCTTCGAGAACGGAAGAATCGCCGAAGAAGGAAGCCATGAAGAGCTACTTGCAAAGGACGGGATCTACGCAAAGATCTACCGAACACAGTTCAAAGAGCAAGAAGAACTCTTAGAGGCTCAGGCTGTACAGCGAAGGAGTGAGTAGAAAAATGGCCCACTGGCACATCACTGATTTTCTGGGAGAAGAGAAGGCAGAGAGAAAGGTCCCTGACACAGTCCTACTGAGAAGATTGAGTGCATATGCCCTTCCGTTCAAGACGCCACTCATCGCCAGCATCGTTTTTCTCTTGATCACAGCGGCAACGAATCTGGCAGGTCCCTACATTCTAAAAGTCGCGATCGATAGATACATCACGACAAGCGACCTAGCGGGTCTGGCAAACATCGTACTCGCATACGTGGCAATCAACCTTGTGAACTTCTTCTCAAGCCACAGGCAGCTATACCTAATGTCCGCCATAGGACAGAGAATCATCTACAAACTTAGAGAGGAAATGTTTTACCGTCTTCAGAGGCTTTCGTTAAAGTTCTACTCGGAAAACGTGACCGGCAGCATCGTGTCGCGGGTGACGAATGATGTGGATTCACTTCAAGAATTGTTGACTTCCGGAATCCTCACAGTGATAAGTGATGTCGTCACCATCATCGGAATCTTCATAATAATGGCGTGGATGAGCCTGCAACTGACCGCTGTCTCAATGATCATAGTGCCCATGCTTCTGGCGCTCATCTACGGCTTCCAGAGGAAGGCAAAGAGCGCATACCTAGCGACCAAGCAGAAGATGGCGGGCGTGACAGCAAAGCTTGCGGAGAGCATTATGGGGATGCGCGTCATACAGTCCTTCACACGTGAATCGGATCAACAGCATGCATTCGGCCAAGTTAACATTGAAAACCTTCAGGCAAACCTTACGGCGGCAAGACTGTTCGCAGTATTCCCAGCAAGCGTCGAATTGATCTCTGCTGTTGGAACGTGCGTCGTGCTCTGGTACGGTGGGCTTCAGGCTGCCTTAGGCACGATCACCATAGGCACGATCGTGGCCTTCATGTCCTACCTGACAATGTTCTTCCGGCCGCTCCTGCAACTGAGCGTATTCTACACAAACTTCCAGTCCGCCATGGCCGGCGCCGAGAGAATGTTCGAACTAATTGACGCCCCCATGGACATTGCAGAGAAGAGTGACGCGATTGAACTCGGAACGCTCAGAGGAGAGATAGGTTTCGAGGATGTTTCTTTCGGTTACGATCTAAGATTCCCAGTGTTGAACAACATAAGCCTGAGAATCGCATCCAATGAAAACCTAGCCATCGTCGGCCCGACTGGCGCAGGCAAGACCACTCTCATAAATCTCGTCTGTCGGTTCTACGATCCCACCTCGGGATCGATCAGAGTTGACGGATACGACCTTCGAAACGTGAAGCTTCAATCGCTCCATAGACAGATCGGACTCGTCCTCCAAGAGCCGTTTCTCTTCGCAGGATCAGTAAAGGAAAACATACGCTATTCGAGGCCTGAGGCTTCAGACAACACGGTCATTCAAGCGGCGAAAGCTGTTGGGGCCCACGACTTCATTGAAAGGCTACCTGAAGGATACGACACAATTATTCGAGAAGGTGCCACCAATCTATCGATCGGGCAGAGGCAACTCATCTCCTTCGCGAGAGCGCTCTTAGCTGATCCTCGAATCCTCATAATGGACGAAGCCACATCAAGCGTCGACCCCTACACTGAGCTGCTGATTAGACGAGCCCTCGAGAAGCTTCTGAAGAACCGGACTTCGCTCATAATCGCACATCGACTATCCACCGTAAGGAACGCTGACCGAATAATAGTCTTGAACGAAGGGAGAATAGTCGAAGAAGGAACACATGACCAACTGATTGAGAAAAAGGGTCTCTACGCAAGACTATACCAGATGCAGTTCAGAGAACCGGAGGAAGCGATAGCCCAAGGAGCACGAGGGGCGAATTCCAAGGACTGAGAGACAGGTTCTCTCGATCTTTACAGTAGCCTCTTCTCGCCCTCTAACTTCCTCATCTCGGCGATATCCTCAGAAACCTCTAGACATCCCAGATATTTCCCGTCACTATCTCTGACGGGAAAGTATCTGATGAAGATCATGCGGCCTTTCATTTGAATCCAGAACTCTGCGACATCTCTCTTTCCACTCCTAAACTCATTGAGAAGCTGATTTACTGCCGGTAGGCTTTTGGGTGGGTGACAGTTTTGCACTTTCCTGCCAATAACTGCGGGGGTGCGGACAAAGATTCTTTTGCCGTCCCTATTGTAGTACCTCACAGTATCGTCACCATCAATGAACGTGATGTCAACCGGAAGTGACTCAAAGATCGCTTCTAATTGTACCTTTGAGAGATTCTCAATCATTCTCCTCACCAAACTTGGCGCCAACGAGGTACAAGTAGCCTCTGAATAAAGAGTTTTGTTTGGAAGGTGTGAGGTGGAACTAGAAAAAACCTGCGTCAACCTGCAACTGTCAGATGGTGAAAGAGGCCACCGTCACGTAACGAAACGATCGGCCACAAGACATTGGTCATCTAGAAAGACTACGTGAAATGCGAGAAGCAGTTCACCTAAACAATAGAACAGGGCAGGGAGCCAGCTTCATCACTTGGTCTGCAACGCTTCCAACAATCAGCCTCCTCAAGCGACTGTAGCCTCGTGAGGCAATGATTATCAAATCGAACTTTTCACGTTCAGCCATGTTGACGATCGTTTCTGCTGGAGATCCAACCTCGATTCTCGATGAAGCTGACAATCCTTCATTAGCAGCCTTCTCTTTGCACTCCTCCGGAATCTTCATGCTAGCAGCCTTCTGCTTCTCTATGTCAGAGGCGGACGCCGTAGGGGGCATATTCACAGCATATACGAAGGTTAGAGAGCATCCAGTCTTCTTTGCTAAGGCTATGGCATATGCCACGAGTCCGGGCATATACGGGGAGCCGTCGACGGGAACTAGACCCTTTTGAAACATCTTGTTGATCCACGCTCGTAATTCTTATCGAGTGAACAATAAGGCTTTCCTTGTCGACCAGAACACTCCGACAATTGCAGAGTTCTCTTGATCTGCCGCTACGGGCGAGCAATCAGAACGGGACACGGTGCGTTGTGTGCCACCACGTCACAGACGCTTCCCAACAAGAGGTTGGCGATCTTGCTCTTACCTCTCGCACCTATCACTATGAGAGTGAATCCCTTCTCCTGAGCAATCCTAACTATCCTGTGACCCGCATTCCCGAAATCAGTCTCAAGAATTCCTTCGGCCTTGCAACCCTCCTCCTCCGCGATTTTCTGCGCAGCCTCCAGAATCCTCGCTCCTGCCTGCTCCAGAGGCGTAGGATCAATGGGTACCCCGGGCTCCATGGAAGCGGGCAGAATGACAACATGAATCAAGGTCATAGTTCCTCCCAAGGTCTTGAGGAGATCGCAGGCGAACCTGACGTTTCGATCCATCGCCTTTGAACCGTCAACCGGGACAAGAACTTTCTCAACCATCGACCCTTGACTCCAAGTTTTCGAAGTGCAACTTCTCTAATAAGAGTTGTTGGGACTCAAAATCAAACCGCTCAAACCTAACAGACCTAGCGGGATCCGCATAAACGCTTAATAGCGGTTGAAAGAGGCCTTCCTAGTGAAGTTCATGCACCGCACGACGCTTGCAGGCGTTCTACTACTGGCCACTACTCTTCTCATTCTTGAAGTCGGTTCTTCGCACGGACAACCGATAGCCCCGAACTTCACATTGACAGACTTGAATAGAAGACGCTTCTCGCTTTCCGATTTTAGGGGAAGAATCGTTCTGATAGATTTCTTTGCCACTTGGTGTCGGCCTTGCAGAGAAGAGATACCACACCTCAAAGCCCTGTCAAACGCTTACCCGAACAATACGCTAGTGATAATCTCAATCGACGTAGATCCCGTCCTTGACACAGAGCTGGCTGTCAGAAAATGGGTGCAGGAGTATGAAATGACTTGGATAGTTGTTCCTCCATCGATGGATAGTGCCGGCGTGGCAAATAAGTACCAAGTCATAGAAATTCCGACACTAGTCCTAGTCGATCAAGACGGTTACATACGAGAGAGATATGTAGGATTGACTGAAGAAGGAACCCTCCGGTCAAGAATTGATGTGATAATACCGGAGTTTGGTACACTATCCATTGTGATGACTCTTTCACTTGCAACTGCCTTGCTTCTGCTACGTAAGGGAAAGCACAGGCTCGTCACATATGCTAGTCCAACACAAGTTCAGGGCCAGCATGACACGAATATCTCCTAGATTCTCGAAGGCGATCCTCTTTCTTTTCAATCGTTATTGAACAGCCCCCCCGGTCGGAGGCGAGTGCCATCGATTCACTTCGGCAACATTACGCGGTTAGTGATTACCATTAGCTATTGAAGGACTGACCGGTGGCACGGTAGTCTAGCGGCTAAACTGTAGAGATTCAGTCTTCCTCAGACTCGGCGGAACGATCATTCTCGCTGACCCAATAGGATTCTCCGGTGGTCAGGAACTCTTTCTTCCAGATGGGGACCGTGCTCTTTGTTCTTTCAACAGCTTCGATCAGTGCCGGAAAAACGTCCTTTCTAGATCTTCCGGCCACGAGCACGGCCATTATCAGTTCGCCTTGTTTCAGCTTCCCCACGACATGGTGTATGAGAACATCCACTATCCCTCTTCGGCCAGAGATTTCATCCGCTATAGACGCCATTGCTTCCTCAGCCCTACCTTCATAGGCTTCTAGCTCTAGGTGAGAAACAGGTTCGCCTTTGGCTGAGGTACTCCGTGTTACTCCGATGAAAATGCCTATTCCTCCAACATCTTTGAAGCGTTCATGAGCCTTCACTCGGTTCAGCAGATCCTCCAACCTGAATTCGTCCTTTTTGTGGATTCCTACTCTTTCCCGCAAATCGCCCTTCTCCAAACTCTAACCCGCACTTCCAAGAATTGTTGTTTGCCAGATACTCTTCTAAGCATACGGTTTTATAGGCATGTGATAATTCTGGCATCGCTTCGAGCCGGGCCGGATGCAGCCGAATAGTCTCCGACAAGGTTGAAAGGTGAGAAAGCACGCCTACGTTGAAGAATCCCGTGTCTAGTGGCGGGAGGGCATTGGAGACGACTAGAAGGCCGCTTTCTCCCCAGCACAAGCTGAAGATACTCGAAGTCGATATTGTCACCGTGCCGGACAGATGCAAAGGCTGCGAACTCTGCATAAAGCTCTGCCCGAAAGATGTGCTTGACTACGATCCTAAGCTGAACGTACACGGCGTACACCCGCCTCGTGTCGTGAATGAAGAAGCATGTGTCGGATGCGGCCTATGCGAGGAGATCTGCCCCGACCTCGCCATTTTCCAACGAAAGAAGGAGGAAGGCAAATGCTAAGAAGAGACCTATTGAGTGGAGCGCACTTCACCCAAGGAGACATCGCATGCGCTGAGGGCGCGCTAGCTGCGGGCTGCAGGTTCTTTGCAGGTTACCCGATCACACCCGCCACCGAAGTGGCGGAGCACATGGCGAGAAGATTGCCCGAAGTTGGAGGGGTCTACCTCCAAATGGAGGATGAGATTGGCTCGGTCGCAGCGATAATCGGCGCATCTTATGGAGGAGTCAAGTCTATGACCTCAACATCCGGCCCAGGATTCAGCCTCATGCAGGAGAACATAGGGCTAGCAGTCATGACCGAGACCCCAATCGTAATCGTCGACGTGATGAGAGGCGGCCCCAGCACAGGTCAGCCGACAAAAGCTGGGCAGCAGGACATAATGCAGGCGAAATGGGGTTCGCATGGAGATTACGAGATTGTAGCGCTTTCACCTTCTTCGGTCCAAGAAGCTTTTGACCTGACTGTTCAAGCCTTCAACTTGGCAGAGAGATATAGAATTCCCGTTTTCGTGATGATGGACGAACTGATAGGTCACATGAGAGAGAGACTTGTCATCCCCTTTTCCGACGAAATCAAGATCGTCAATAGAAAGAAGCCAACTGTACCCCCGGAGCTTTACAAACCATTCCACCCTGACAAGGATCTTGTTCCACCGATGGCAGTATTCGGAGAAGGCTACAGATTCTACGCGACCGGACTCACACATGACGAGACAGGACATCCGCAAACTGACAGCGTCGAAGAGCAGACGAAACTCGTTAAGAGACTATGCGACAAGATAAGAAGAAACAGAGACGCAATAGTCCAAGTCAAGAAACTTTTCTTGGAGGACGCCAATGTATGCCTAATCGCATATGGAAGCGTAGCCAGATCTGCCATAGCTGCAGTAACCCGTGCCAGGAAACGAGGAATAAAGGCCGGGTTCCTTGGCTTGACAACGATCTGGCCATTCCCGGACAAGGAAATAGAAAGCGTCACAAGTCAGGTAGATAGGATCGTAGTCGCAGAGATGAACTACGGCCAGATCGTTCGAGAAGTCGAACGAAGATTTGATTATCGCAGAATCGCGTTCGTACCGAAACTAGGCGAAGACCCTCACACACCTGAAGAGCTCCTCGCACATCTTACGAGGAATTGATGATGATTGAAGAAGCGCATCCTTTGGAGAGGTTTACGCGGAAAGGCATGATTCCCCATATTTGGTGTGCCGGGTGCGGGGATGGTGTCATTCTTAGCGAATATCTGCGCGCACTCGACGAATTGAAGATGAATCTCGACAAGGTCGTAGTGGTCTCAGGGATTGGATGCATAGGCAGGATATCCGGATACGTCAACCTAGATGGCTTCCACACCACCCACGGACGTGCGATTGCCTTCGCCGTAGGGTTGAAGGCCACAAGGCCAGATCTCAAGGTAGTAGTGATTAGCGGAGACGGAGACCTTTTTGCCATAGGAGGAAACCACTTCATTCACGCGGCCCGAAGAAACATAGACATGACCGTGATTTGCTCAAACAACTTCAACTATGGAATGACTGGAGGGCAATCCGGGCCTACGACCATACTCCAAGACAGAACTACAACAACACCGTACGGTAATATTGAACACCCCTTCAACCTTGTCCATTTGGCAGCGGCCTCAGGCGCTGTCTATGTGGCTAGATGGACTACAATACATGTTCGAAGAATAAGAGAGTCAATCAAAAAAGCACTGGCGAAGAAGGGCTTCACCTTTGTTGAGGTAATTTCTCCTTGTCCCGAACAATACGGTAGAAGAAACAAAATGCCTGGCGCCATGGATCAGTCCAACTGGCTCAAGGAAAAGAGCATCATTCAACATTTCACAGATCCTCTCAAGGCTGAAGTCGGGTTGGACAAGATCGTAGTGGGTGAATTCGTCGACGTCGACAAGCCCGAATACACAGACCTGCTGAGGCAACAGATGATCACCATTCAAGGAAGGCTTGATCAGGAGGAAAAGGTAACGAATGCTCCGCTATGAGATTCGGCTTGGAGGGCTCGGCGGCCAAGGAATCGTGCTAGCCGGAGTCGTTCTTGGAACTGCGGCGGCCATCTTCGACGAAAAGAAAGCAACACAGACTCAATCATATGGACCCGAAGCCAGAGGCGGGGCATGCAAATCTGAAGTCGTCATCTCGGACAGTGAAATCGATTATCCAAAGGTCGAGCAACCCGACCTCATTGGCGTAATGTCACAAGAGGCATTCGACAAGTACGTAGGCGACATAAAACCTGGGGGAATCGTAATCTACGATCCTGACATGGTCACTAGTCTCAAGGAGATAAGGAACGCGAAGATGTACGCTGTTCCTACAGTAAGAATGGCCGAGAAAACCGGAAAGAGAATCGTTGCAAACATGGTGATGATCGGAAGCGTAACAGCCGCATCAAAGGTCATCGATCCCAAAGCCGTGGAAAAAGCGATAGTCCGCTTTGTGCCAAGAGGAACCGACAAGCTTAACCTTAGCGCTTTCACCGCGGGCTACGACTACATGCTGAAACTGGTGGAGGAGAAAAATGTCCGAGCAGCCTAGGATAGGCGTCTACCTCTGCCACTGCGGAACCAACATCGCGGGAGTAATCGACATCAAGAAGCTCCTCAGCTATGTGGAAACCCTCCCGAACGTCGTCGTGACCAAAGACTACACGTATATGTGCTCAGACCCAGGACAACAGCTGATAAGAAAGGACATCCATGAGAGCAAGCTCAATCGAGTTGTAGTGGCGGCCTGCACGCCCACCTTACACGAGCCGACGTTCCGCAAAGTCCTTCAAGAGGAAGGCCTGTCGCCCTACTTCTTCGAGATGGCAAACATCAGAGAGCAAGACTCTTGGGTTCACATGAATAATCCTGAAGAAGCGTTGCTGCTCGCCAAAGACATATTGAGGATGACGGTCGCAAGAGCATCGATGCTAGAGGAACTTAAACCGAAAGAGGTCAAAGTCGGAAGGAACGCTTTGGTCATAGGTGGAGGAATATCAGGCATATCGGCAGCACTTGATTTGGCAAACTCAGGCTTCACGGTCTACCTAGTCGAGAAATCTCCTACAATAGGAGGAAGAATGGCGCAACTCGACAAGACTTTTCCGACAATGGACTGCTCGTCTTGCATTCTAACTCCCAAAATGGTTTCCGTATCACGCCACCCAAATGTGAAACTCTTCACCTACGCCGAGGTGAAGGATGTTCAAGGATTCATAGGTAACTTCAAGGTCAAGGTACTGCAGAAACCCAAGTACGTCGATGAGAAGAAATGCACAGCATGCGATGAATGCACGAAAATCTGCCCCGTCGAAATCCCAGATGAGTTCAACGCCTACTTAAGCTGGAGAAAGGCAATCTATATTCCGTTTCCTCAGGCGGTTCCACCGTCTTATGTTCTAGACGAAGTAAACTGCCTCGGTCTGACGCCATTAGCCTGCGGAAAATGCAAAGATGTCTGCGAACCCGAAGCAATAGACTACGATCAAGCACCCAAAGAGATTGAGCTTGATGTTGACACCATAGTTGTTGCCACAGGGTACGACCCGTACAATCCCTTGAGCGACCAGGAATACAACTACGGCGTCTTCCAAAATGTTGTGACTTCGCTCGAGGTGGAGCGAATGCTCAACGCCTCAGGGCCCACAGCAGGCAAAGTGCTAAGGCCTTCAGATCTCAAAGAGCCAAGAAGAGTCGTCTATGCTCAATGTGTTGGCTCCAGAAATGAGAGAACCAATCTCTACTGCTCAAGAGTCTGTTGCATGTACGCAGTGAAGCAGGCCAGACAGCTAAAGGAGAAACATCCTGAGATCGATGTTCGAGTATTCTACATAGACATACGAGCCTTCGGCAAAGGCTTCGAGGAATTCTACGAAAGGACCGCAAAGGATTACGGAGTCCTGTTTACAAGGGGAAGAGTAGCTGAAATACTCGAAGAGCCAAAAACTCAAAACCTCGTCGTAAGGGCAGAGGACACCCTTTCAGGAAACCCATTAGAGATAGAAGCGGATCTCGTCGTTCTGTCAGTCGGGATCATTCCAAGCGTAGACACAAAGGAGATCCGAAGAGTCCTCAAGATACCGACCGGGCCTGACGGATTCTTCCTAGAAGCCCACCCGAAACTGAGACCAGTCGACACGGTAGTCGAGGGCGTACTCATCGCAGGAACTGCGGCTGGCCCGAAGGACATTCCTGACGCAGTTGCACAAGCAAAAGCTGCCGCATCAGGAGCCGCGTCGCTTATGGCGCCAGGAGTGTACGTAGTCGAGCCCTACTACGCCACGGTCGACGACTCCATATGCGGGGGCTGCGGAATCTGCGTTCTTCTATGCCCCTACCAAGCGATCTCAATTGAAGACAAGAGGGCAAGAATCAACGAAGCGCTCTGCAAGGGATGTGGAGCGTGCGCTTCTGCCTGTCCAGCAGGCGCCATCAGGATGAATCATTTCACCGATGAGCAAGTTATGACCCAGATTGAACACGCGACTGCAAAGTGAGCGATATGGCAAGTAGATTCGAGCCCTATATACTTGGTTTCCTCTGCAATTGGTGCTCCTACGCTGGGGCCGACCTAGCGGGAACAAGCAGAATTCAGTATTCCCCCAACCTGAGAATCATACGCGTAATGTGTAGTGGACGAGTTGACCCCCGCTTCATATTGACAGCGCTCAAGAACGGCGCAGACGGGGTGCTCATAGCGGGATGCCATCCCCCAAGCGACTGCCACTATCTGACCGGAAATCTCAAGGCGCGAAGAAGATACTATCTGCTCCTCAAACTTCTTGATCAACTAGGCATAGAGCGAGAACGCGTAAGGCTCGAATGGATCTCTGCTTCAGAGGCGGACAAGTTCGCCAGAGTCGTAAACGAATTCACAGAGCAGATTCGAGCCCTAGGCCCGACTCCCCTCAAAGCGAGCTGAAAACCATGAGCCAAACGAAACTCAAATTGGCTATCGGCCTAGGTGCAACATGCTCCGGCTGTGACATGGCCATAGTCGACTTAGCTGAAAAACTGACAGATCTACTCAAGGCTTTCGAGATCGTATTCTGGCCTACAGCTTCCGATCAGAAGCTTGAAGAACTTCAGCAACTCCCAGACGGCAGCATCGACCTCTGCCTCTACCATGGCTCAATCGCCAACGAAGAAAACAAGGAGATAGCTCAACTACTGAGAAAAAAGGCAAAGACCGTGATTGCATTTGGCGCCTGCGCCTGCCATGGCGGCGTACCGGGCCTTGCGAACCTTACGACAACCAAACAGTTACTGGCAACTGTCTACAGGGAGACACCTAGCTCGGATAACCCGGACTCCAAAGAACCAATTCCAGAAACAACTGTTAGCGATTATTCGCTTCACCTTCCAAGAAAGTTCGACACAGTCCAATGTCTCCATGACTACGTTGATGTAGACTACTTCCTCCCGGGATGCCCCCCAGAAACAGCTCTAGTCGACAAAGCGGTTGAAGCAATTCTAGAAGGAAAACTGCCACAGAAAGGGGCGACGCTTGCTCCGAACAGAATCCTATGCGACGAATGTCAAAGAAAGCGACAAGAGAAGAAGATCCCGAAAATCCACAGGATCTCCAATACTATCCCCGACCAAGAAAAATGCTTCTTGGATCAAGGAATAATCTGCTTAGGGCCGGCGACAAGGATGGGATGCGGAGCCAAATGCATCACTGTAAACATGCCCTGCCGAGGCTGCATGGGACCCACCTCTAAAGCCATTGATCAAGGCGCCAAGATGATCGCTTCACTCGGCTCAGTACTAGGCCTAGAAGGAGAGGAACAGATGAGTGAAGAACAGGTCAAAACGCTCATCGACGAGATCGAAGATCCGGTGGGAACGTTCTACATGTTCACACTTCCATCATCAATTCTCAACCGGAAAGCTCTGAAGAAGTGACTAACATGCAGAAGACCAGACTAATCAAGATTGACCCTATCACGAGACTTGAGGGACACGCCAAGATCCACATACTCCTGGACAAGAAAGGCGATGTCGACGAGGCATATTTCCAGACTGTGGAACTCAGAGGATTTGAGAAGTTCTGTGAGGGAAGACCAGTCGAAGAAATGCCAAATATCACCACGAGGATCTGTGGTGTCTGCCCTTGGAACCACCATCTTGCCTCAGCGAAGGCAGCGGACGCGGTCTACAGTGTTGATCCTCCGGAAGCCGCGAAGAAGATAAGGGAACTGGGCTACTGCGCATTCTTCGTCCACGACCATTCAACCCACTTCTATGCACTGGGAGGACCAGACTTCATCGTAGGACCGGGAGCACCGCCGTCGGAGAGAAACATAGCAGGAGTCCTGAAGAAGGTAAGTGTGGAGGCAGGCCGCAATGTCCTCAAAGCGCTGAGATATGCGCATGAAATAGAGGAAATAGTGGGCGGCAGAGCCATTCACCCGGTTTTCGCAGTTCCAGGAGGAGTCTCAAGGCCGCTTTCCGAGAGTGACTGCGGAAAGATACAGGAGATGGCCAAATTCCTTTTGGATCACTCGAAGTTCACAGTCGATATCTTCGAAGACACAGTCTTGAAGAATAAGAAGCACTTCGATTTGGTCACAGATGACTCGTATAGGCTTCGAACATTCTACATGGGTATGGTGGACGACCATGGAAAGATGAACCTATACGACGGACGATTAAGGATAATCGATCCGGAGGGAGGCCAGTTTGCCTTATTCGAACCGAGAGAATACCTCAAACATCTCTCGGAGCATGTGGAGTCATGGACCTACCTCAAGTTTCCATACCTCAAGAATGTTGGTTGGAAAGGTCTGACTGAAGGAAAGGACAGCGGCGTCTACAGAGTCGGCCCCCTAGCCCGCTTCAATGTTGCAGACGGAATCGCAACTCCGTTGGCTCAGGCCGCCTATGAGAAGATGTTCGAGATTCTGAGAAGACCTGCTCACGAGACTCTGGCATATCATTGGGCCAGAGTCATCGAGACGCTCTATGCAAGTGAGAGGCTGTTGGAGCTGGCTCAGGATCCTGACGTGAGAAGCGACAAAGTGAGAACCATCCCAACTGCGACCCCGAAAGAAGGCGTTGGGGCAATTGAGGCGCCCAGAGGAACGTTGATTCACCATTACAGGACTGATCCAGAGGGAATTATGCAAGCAGTCAACCTGATAGTTGCAACAACGCATAATCACGCCGGGATATGCATGTCCGTCAAGAGAGCAGCCCAAAGCCTGATCAGAAAAGGGAAGGCCGACGGCGAAGTTCTGAACATGGTCGAGATGGCCTTCAGGGCCTATGACCCATGTCTAGCATGCGCGACACACACCTTGCCGGGAAAGATGCCACTTGAGATAGATGTCTACAGCCCGGAGAAGAAGCTGATCAAGAGGATGAGGCGCCTCTGAAGACTGTCGTCATCGGTGTTGGCAATACTCTTCTAGGCGACGACGGCGTGGGAAACCACGTAGCCGAGTTGGTGAGGAGAGAGCTGCCGCATACCCCCAACGTCGACATCAAAGAAGTCAGTGCAGGTGGCATTGAACTCATTGAGGAAATGATGGGGTACGATAGGGCGATAATAATCGACGCAGTGGCGACAAGAGGTCAGGTCGGAACCATACGAAGGCTTAAGCCGGAACAGCTCGAGAACACGGTGCACTTTACTGCGCCTCATCGCTTCAACTTCGCCTCAGCCTATCAGCTCGGAAGGCGCTTCGCATCGAGGAGTATGCCGAAGAGAGTGAAGATATACGGAGTCGAAATAGAGCCAAGAACAGATTTCACTAGAGGCCTCAGCCACGAAGCGTCAAGAGCCGCACAACGCTTGGCCGCAGAGATCATAGAAGATCTCATTCGAATCAACAGCAAGTAGCGTCTGCGACACCTCAATATAGCTCCGACGAGGCATCTGGGTAGCGGTGAATGGCTTGCTCATCGGAGCGATATCGGACACACATGACAACTTACCCATGATCAGAAGGGCAGTCGAAGTATTAAATCGGGCCAAGGTATCACTCGTTCTCCACGCCGGAGACATCATAAGCCCTTTTGTTCCAAGATCCTTCAGCGACCTAAAAGCGTCAATGATAGCGATCTATGGAAACAATGATGCTGAAAAAGAAGTCTTGAGAAAGAGGTTCGCTGAAATCGGAAAGGAAGTTCGTGGAAACTTCGCAGAAGTTGAAGCGGGTGGATTGAGAGTTGCCTTGACCCACGGAAGTGAACTCGACTTACTCAACTCTCTGATTAGAAGCCAGTACTATCATCTAATTGTTTGCGGGCATACTCATGAAGCAAAATCGTATATCTCAGGCGGAACTCTCATTATCAACCCCGGTGAGGTCTGCGGATACCTCAGCGGAGAATCCACAATCGCCACAGTGGATACTGAAAGCAGGCGAGTGGAAATCTTACGGCTCTAATCTTGATTGGAATCAGCGAGTAACGAGAGCGCAGGAATGCCCCCGTTGGAGGCGCTGGCGAAAAGATTCCATTTTTCATTGGACACACTCTCAGAACTGGAAAGAGTCTACGGCGACGATCTTGTCAAAGTGATCCAATCGCTAAAACGGCCGGGACGGCACTACTATTTTCGAGTGAACACTCTGAAGACGACTGGAGATCACATTGCAAAGCAGTTTGAGACGAGAGGTGTCCAAGTACATAGACATCCGCTCATTGATGAGGCGCTCTACTTTGAAGTTGAAACCTCAAGATCTACTCAGAATTTCGCTAAGAAGATCGTCGTAGACAAATTCACAGCCGAGTCGGTCTTACAGGGCGCACATGTCTACGCCCCGGGCATCAGAAAATGTCAAGGCTTGAGAAAAGGCGACAAAGTTTCGATCAGTGATGATCAAGGCCAGATCGTGGGCGCCGGCATCGCCCAAATGAGCGAAAACAGCATATTGACCCTTCGACGAGGACTTGCCATTGAGGTTGTCTTTCCCCTATTCAGAGTTCCAAGCCTCAGAGAAATGCCAGAGTACGAGCAGGGCCTTGTGTATCCTCAGTCTTTGCCAGCAATTCTGACAACCAGAGTCTTAGACCCACAGCCCGGTGAGACGATAGTTGATCTCACTTGTGCGCCAGGAGGCAAGCTCTCGCATATTTGCCAGATCACGAAAGGACTTGCAAGAACGATCGGGGTCGACCGGAACGAAAGGAAGATTGCTCTCACTAGGGAGAACCTTCAGCGGCTCGGTTGTCATGGAGTGGGGCTGATCACCCATGATGCGAGATATCTGGATATGGACTTTCCGGAACTTGTTGCTGACAGATGCTTGGTGGATCCGCCGTGCTCTGCCTTGGGAGTCACGCCTAAGACATATGAATACACTTCACAGGAGGAAATCCTAGCACTCTCTCGATATCAGAGGCAATTTCTGAAAACCGCTTCCAAGATACTTCGTCCAAGAGGAACCCTGGTCTACAGTGTCTGCACTATGACTTTGCCTGAATGTGAGGAAAACGTCAGGTTTGCCGTTGACGAGTGCGGGCTAGAGGTGGAGAAGCAGGACTTGATGCTTGGCTCACCAGGGTTTGATACTCCACTGCCAGAAGGGAGGCTCACCCAAAGATTCCATCCCCAGCTCCATGACTCAGGCTACTTTGTGGCGAAGCTCACGAAGAGAGATTAACTCCTTGCCATGCTGAGTAGCTGGATTAACGCTCTCAATGGAACCCCGTCTATGGTGTCTTGATTGCTCTTGTTTATGAGCACGACTATGCCAGTAGGTTTTGCTCTGACACTTCGAGCAGTCTGAACTGCAGCCTTGACTGTTTCACCCTCCATAAGCACCGCATCAACCACCAACACTTTCTTGTTGTCGATGGACGCAAACGATGGATTGATTGCTCCCGACAGCTTCCTATCGGCAATGCGTTGAGGCCTAACTACGGCAAAGGGCTTCTCAAGCTGTTCTGCCACAGCCATTCCTAGAACCATGCCGCTTCCTTCAATTGCGACGACAGCATCAGGCGCCTCAAATTCTTCGTTCTTGATCGATTCTCGGGCCAAATCGGCCAGTGCCCAGCCCGCGAGAGAGAGACGACGAGCGTTTGACCCTATGTGACTCCAGTCAACGAAAAGGTCGATCGGCACTGGCCTTCTTAGTCGCTCCTTTCCGCGAAGAAGAAGCCAGACAACTGTGTCAGCTTGAACCTTCAACTCCTCGGAAATCTCTTGAGTGGTAAGCCCTCTCGACTTGAGTTCTTGCGCCTTCTTGATCAGTTGGGTAAGTGACCGCAAACAAATCTCCTAGAGCTTCTTCTTTGCCTCAAGCTTTCTTAAAACCTTCCTCTTCAGCGTGGTTCCACAAACCGGGCACTCAGTGCAGGTAGGAGTCTGAGGATATCGCCTGAAACAAGCGGGACAATAGGAAACCCAGTTGAACTCATATGATATCCCGAAGGTTGCAAGCGAAGCATATGCAACGGAAAGCGTCTCTGCCACGTTCTGGACGGTATAGTCGTCGCTCACTACTACCGGTTCTAGACCGCAATCCTTGAGATCGAGTGCCAACGCCAGAATCTCAGAATCAGCCTGCGAGAGCACCAGCTGTTCTCCTAACTTCAATGACTCCTCCTTGACGCGTGACCGGGAGGAATCGGTAGGCCTTCTCACATCAAGCCTGCCTGAGTCACGTGCCGTAGAAAAACGGACCATAGCCATGCTCGTCGCAGAGAGTTCCTGCTCGACTGCAGGTACCGTAAATACCTTGAGAGCTACCGAAAGAGGATTGAAACCCATAAGGAATGCTGAAGTATCAAGGACCAGCACTCTCACTTCTTCCTATCTCCACAGCTGGAAAGCGTACCAAGCTTCTCTTGATCCTTGGCCGGTCAAACCGGACGAATACCGCCTTACGCTTCGATTTCTTTATCAAAATCGATTTCCCCGGCGCAAGGTCTTGGCGATGTCTTCCATCAACGATAACGGAAGCTCGGGAGGTTGCATTGCTCAACTTGATCGAGATCTCTTTCCTCGCTGGAACAACCACAGGGTGGACTGGGTCTACGGGGCAAATGAACACCAACACGAATGCTTCTAGTGAGGGGTCCAATACAGGCCCTCCGGCCGAGAAGGCATGCGCCGTAGAGCCGGTGGGCGTAGCTACAATCAATCCGTCAGCACGACAATCGACAAGGTCGTGTCCTCCAACCTTTATGTTGAGAGCTATCATCTTGTGGGGAAGAGCGGGCACGAATAACGCCTCATTCAGGCCGTCGATGCTAGCGCCACTACCGTGAACCACGGAGAGCTTCATGTGTTCCTCCAGTCTGACTCTTCCTTTCAGGCAATCGCTGATGGCTTCCCTTCCCTGTTCAGGCAACACTTCAGTCAGATATCCTCGCCTTCCCATATTTACTGCTAGGATCGGCGTGTCAGCTTCAGGAATGAGCATGGAAGTCTTCAGAACCGTTCCGTCACCCCCAACCGTGACTATCAGGTCGGCCTTCATTTCGGAGAGAGGCTTTCCACCGCCAAGGCGTTTCAGTCTTGCGAACTCTTCTTCAGGTATTCCAACAAGGCGCTTGCCAAGTATGAACTTGAAGAGATCGGCTGCAGTCTCTAAAGCTTCACTATCGTCGAGCCTCGAAACCACGCCGATTCTCTTGATCAATGACGCAGCACCAGCCCTTACTATCAGTTCGTTTTGTTATAAACCTGCAGTGGGTTCGCTCGCTGTCTCGTATTGTGGCAAGCCTTTTTAGATTTGATTTGATGTCTAGAGTGATCGGGCCGGTGAAGAGGTTGAGTAGACCAGTAGATGTGGGCTCGATCAAGATCGGTCAATACGTCGTCATAGATGATGAGCCCTGCAAGATAGTGGAGTATGAGAAGAGCAAGCCGGGAAAACATGGAGCGGCAAAGGCAAGAATCGTTGCGATAGGAGTCTTCACGAATAACAAGAAAACGGTGATCAGCCCTGTCGATGGAAAGCTTGACGTTCCAATCATAGAGAAGAAGACAGCGCAGGTGATCTCACAGACGGGAGATACCATCCAGCTAATGGATGTGGAAACCTATGAGATGTTTGACACACCTCTTCCCAGCGAAGAAGAGCTAGGAGCAAGAATCGCTCCCGGCCAAGAAGTCGAGTTCTGGCGGATGCTCGGCAGAAACAAGATCGTTAGAATAAAGTCTTAGGCTTCTAGCACCTCATCTAACTGTCCAAGAAGTATGAATTAGTGGGCAATATGAAAACTGTAGAGCAGATGCGAGTCCAACCGCACATGACAGTGAACCAGCTCGTCCAGCAGATGGATGCTTGTGGAATCCTTGGAGCTGGAAGAATCGGGCAGGCCGCTAGAATACTGACCGAAATGTTCTCTGACGCAGAGCACACTGTATTTCTGTCTTTGGCCGGGCCACTCGTTGCGGGAGGATTACGGCAAATCCTTGCAGATCTTGTTGATCGAGGATTCGTCGACGCCATCGTAACCACAGGAGCCAACATTGTACACGACATCATAGAGGCATTGGGGTATCGACATTTTATTGGATCTCTCTCTGCTGACGATCCACAGCTCCGTAGGGACGGGGTCGGAAGGATCGGAGATATCTACGTCCAGCTACAAGCGTTCGAGGCCTTGGAGAGACTCGTCTTTCAAGCCTTAGATGAGTTCCCGGAAGACAAAAGACGACATCTGACCCTCCAAGATCTCTTCAGTCAGATCGCAGCCAAACTGGACGACCCCTCATCGATATTGACGAAGTGCAGAAACCGGAATGTTCCTATCTTCTCACCAGGATTTCTTGACTCGATGGTTGGACTGAACCTTTGGACTTATGGCCAGACGAAGCCCCTCGCCATTGACCCGCTCCAAGACTTGAAGCGACTGATGCAGCTAGGACTGGAGGCGAAGAAATCTGCAGCAATAATCTTGGGAGGAGGTAGCCCCAAGCATCATGTTTTGATGGCTAATATCTTGAGAGAGGGAGTTGATCTGGCGATCCAAGTCACGATGGACCGGCCAGAGGCAGGCAGCCTCAGCGGTGCATATTTGGAGGAGGCCATAAGCTGGGGCAAGATCCGACAAGGAGCCAAGTGTGTAACTGTCATAGGCGATGTTATCATATGCTTTCCGCTAATAGTCGCTTCAGCACTCGAACGCGTGTCAAAAGTCGGAGAGTAGCTATCGTCGCACCTATTCCTGTCGCAACTTCAGAAGGCGTATCTCCAGAATTCCACGTTTCAAATGATGAACGACTCTAGTATCATCCACGGGTTCGGGAAGCTCTATCAGGGCACGATAGCATGTGAACTCTCCCCTTCTATGTTTGATACCTAGGTCATCAAATCTAACTGTCCGCTTCGTCTTGGCGTAGACCTCAACAGTATCTTCGCCATGAATTTGAACTCTGACCTGCTTGTCGTCTACAAGAGGCAGATCCACTGTAACTGTAATCTCCTCTGCGCCGACTGCAATATTTGATAAAGGCTCAATAGAGCACGCAGCCTCATCCCAACCAGACCTGAAGGTTTCATCCTTCAGTTTCCTTGCATGTCTTCCCAAGTCATTTACAATGCCGGAGGATCGACGCCTTCTCGGTTTGAGCATTTGCACAGTCACCTATCCATAGAGCGGAGGGACCTCATACTCGTGCGACTTACTCATCTTAGACATTTCTTCTTGCGTACGCCTCATAATGTCCTTTGCCTTTAAGCGGATCTCCTCTCCTTTCTGTAGGAGTTCTGAAACATCTAATGCAATGCCTGTAATCTTCTCTAAGGATCCAAGTGCAGCCGCTGCAGCCTCCGGATCCGGATAGTTATAGAATGATTGGGCGAGTAGGGTGACTCCGCTTATCTTGGAATCGAGGCATTTCTTGAGGATCAGAGCGTATGGCCCAACCATGTATCCCTCTTGGAGAACTTCAGCGGAATCTCCAAGCATCTCGATCAGGCTCTCATCGGTTAACGCTGCGAAAACCTTGGGCTTCTCAATATTCTGACGATTCTGAACGGCCATCCCTCCGACCGAAATGACGATCTTGGCCTTCTTTGAGCCTGCCCATTTCACAATAGCGTCAGCAAGACTGTAGACTGCTTCCGACGGTACAGCTGTTTCAGAAACTATTGCAGCAAGCGGCTCCTTGAAGAAGATCCGTATTGGAGACTTCGGCAGACCTCTATGAAGAACGACTAGGGGCGGAAGGAGTTCTGACTCAATTGATCCGGCTTCCTCCATCTTGAGAGAGGAAACCAGATGCGACACCGCCAGAACCCCAACTAGGCCTACGTCTGGAAGACCATTGATGAGGGTGAGGCCTTGGGGCATTCCTTTCCTTTCAACAACAGTGATGGATTCCAAGTCTCTTCTCTCAGCTTCGCTCAATACCGGTTCAGAAAAGACTTGTTGTATTCATGCAGCTAATGTTTAAGAGAAGAAGTAATGATGTTGAACATATCAAGAAAATCCGATCGACACAAGGCGGAGACTCAGAACTGAGCGCCCTCGAGAATATCGGCAAGTCTCTAAACGAAGCCATAAGAAGACTACTGAGGCTTCCGTTAGTTGATGAGGCTGCAGTAAAAGATCTGGTCAGAGATCTTCAGAGGGCATTGCTTCAAGGTGACGTAAATGTCGATTTGGTTCTCCAGCTATCGTCAAATATACAGCAGAGAGCCATCAGCGAAAGTCTCCCGCCAGGAGTCTCAAGAAGAGAACATGTGATCAAGGTCCTATACGAGGAACTCACCAGATTCCTAGGCGAAGAACCCTCAGGAACAATGATCCAGCCCGGAAAAATCTTTCTCATAATGTTGGTTGGAATTCAAGGTTCCGGCAAAACCACCAGCGCAGTCAAGATTGCTAGATTCTACCAAAAAAGAGGACTTAAGCCCGGTCTGATCTGTGCCGACACTTTCAGGCCAGGAGCCTTTGAGCAAATCAAACAACTTGCAGATAGGATAGGCGTGCCAGCGTACGGAGACCCTTCCGAAAAAGCATCATGGAAGGTGGCTAAGAGTGGATTGGCGCACCTTGAGAGAGAAAAGTGCAACATTGCAATTGTCGACACGGCCGGACGACATAGAAACGAGAAAGACCTCATGAAGGAGATGAAGGAACTTGCAGAAGCAATACGCCCAGACGAGATTGTGCTCACAATTGACGGTACTATTGGACAGCAGGCCACAGCTCAGGCTACAGCATTCGCGGAAGCCACAAACATCGGCTCGATACTCGTCACAAAGCTTGATGGCTCAGCCCGAGGAGGAGGCGCACTCTCAGCCGTCGCAGCCACTAGAGTGAAAATCAAGTTCATAGGAGCAGGAGAGAAGGTTGACGATCTAGAGGAATTCGTCCCATCCACCTTTGTCGGCAGACTTCTAGGAATGGGGGACATCAAGGGCCTAGTGGAGAAGGTAAGAGAGGCCGAGACGGGTGTCTCCGAGGAAAAGGCCAAAGTCTTCTTGGAAGGCAGATTCTCGTTGAAAGACATGTATGAACAGATGGAAGCCCTAAGAAAAATGGGGCCACTCAAGAAAGTATTCAGAATGCTCCCAGGTAGCTTCAACATACCTGATGAGGCAATGGACACAGCCGAGCAAAAGCTAGACGCTTGGAGAGTAATTATACAGTCGATGACGCAGGAAGAAGTTCAAGAACCCAAGGTCATCGACTCGTCAAGAGCTAGACGAATTGCCAGAGGATCCGGAAGAAGTGAGAAGGAGGTCAAAGAACTAGTCAATCAATACTCGAATATGAAGAAGATGATGAAGATGATGCGACGCCGGCAACCCATGATGCTCAGGAAAGGGTTCTTTCAGATGAAATCCTAGGGAAAAGTGTATATGAAAGGCGACTGAAACGTGCGCCCAACTGATGCTTGGTGAAGCTCATGGGCAAGAGATCGAAGGGATATCGTTCCAAGACCAGAGCCCTCTTCAGGAAAGACCACAGAAGAAGAGGCAAGATAAGCATAGGTAAGCTACTGCAGGCGTACAGCGTGGGAGACAAGGTTTGCATAAAAACTGATCCTAGCATACACAAAGGCATGCCACACAGACGATTCTACGGAAAGATAGGAGTCGTAGCTGGAAAAAGAGGAAGAAGCTACGCCGTAAACGTCTCCGCAGGAGGTAGACCTGCCATGATCCTTGTCAGACCTGAGCATTTGGAACGTCGAGGAAGATGAGAGACATGCCGAGAAGGATGCTTGATCAAAAAGACATCACGATCATAGAAGCAAAGCGCATACTTGAGAGATTGAAGGAAGAGGAGTTAGGAGAATTCCAACGACGAACCCTGGCCTTTACAACGAAGTTCAGTAAGGCAACCCCTGCGAAAGCTGAAAGACTCATGAAGGAACTCACGGAGAAGGGCAAGCTAAGCCAAGCCGAAGCTATCCAGGTGGTAAATTGCATGCCTAGGACTAGGGAGGAGCTCCGAACGATACTTACGACCAAGGGCAAGGTAATCGCAACAGATCAACTTGACGAGATACTGAGATTGGTATCTCAGGCAGCCCGCGAGAGCTAGACTGTCTTCGGAAAAAGGGATGCCACTTATCCTAGCAGCGTGTGACTCTGATCCAGATCATAAGAATCGCAATGCTGAGGAAGAGTAGACTATTCCCGTCGCTTTCGTCTAGCATCATTTCGATGTAGTCGGTGGAGAGCAATACACAGATCATGTGAGTCAGGGCTATGAGCATCATCGCAACTGAGCCCAATCTCTAGAGAAGGTTTATAAAATGAAATTCCGAGTCCTCTTTGAGACGGTTCTGGTGCAAATGAGGTCTCTCCCTTCGGTAGGAACTTCTACGCGAGCCTACGTCGAGAAAGAGTAGCTAGCTGGACCTGAGGCAGGGATCCCATTCTTGACTCAAACAGACAGACCACCCGAGAGAGAGGCGAGCATCGAAGTACCGAAACGGCTCTATGAGGAATATGCCTACGTGCTGGATTTTTTGCCAACCGGTAGGTCATCGCCAGACAGACTTAGACACGTAGCAGCCCCCACAGTCCAAGTCCTAGGTGAAGACTACTTCACACTACTTGAGGCGGAACTCAAGCTCGGGTGCACTGTCGAGACTCAAGAAAGAATCTACGTGGGAAAAGAAAGAAGAGAAAAAGTAGATCGCATAATAGGCAGAATCAGCTACGATGAGCTGACTGCATCAGCGAAGGCAGAGCTACCAGTAGTTTTAGAGAAACTAGTCCAAAGCCAAGAGAAGAGATTTGTAGACTTCTTCAATAAGGCCCAAGCGGTCACGCCGAGAATGCATGCGTTGGAGATACTCCCCGGGATAGGCAAGAAATCCATGTGGCAAATAGTCAACCAGCGCGAAAAGAAAATCTTTGAGAGCTTCGCAGACATCCAGAAGAGAGCTGGCCTCTCCTACCCAGTGAAGACTATCGCAAAGAGAGTGATCGAAGAATTGAGCGAAGAATCAAAGTACAGACTCTTCACGAGGGCTGTCTAAAGCACTATGCCGGCAAGAGATGACAGCAGAATTCATAGTATTAGACGGTTGGGTCAACATTTCCTAGTCGACCCAGCATTCCTTCAGAAAATCGTTGACTATGCTGTGGTGCAGCAAGGAGAAACAATCCTCGAAGTAGGAGCCGGCACTGGAAATCTCACAACGGTCCTTCAACAATACGCAAGTAAGGTCATCGCCATAGAGAAGGACCCGGCGCTGGCGAATCTGCTCCGACGAAAATTCCACGGCAAGGGCAATGTCGAAATAGTTGAGGGAGACGTATTGAAAATCTCTTTGCCAGCCTTTGACAAGGTTGTCTCGAGTCCGCCCTACTACATCTCTTCAAAGCTGATATTCCTTCTTCTAAGGAGAGACTTCGATTCAATGACGATGACTTTTCAGAAGGAGTTCGCATCGAGACTTGTTGCGGAACCGGGGTCGGCCAACTATGGGAGACTCACAGTCGCTGTGCAACATAAAGCAGATGTGGAACTTCTCGACTTCATATCAAGAAGAGCCTTCCGCCCAGTACCGAGAGTGGACTCCTACATTGTCAGAATTGTTCCAAGACATGAAACTACTCATGTTGACGAAGATCTTCTAGACCGAATGGTCAGGTACCTCTTCTCCCAAAGGAAAAGAATCCTCAAAGGCGTCCTGAAGCGCGCCATGGACCCATCGGCGAACAGATCTTTGGAAAGTCTTGTCAGATCTAGGGGGCTCCTTGAGAAGAGAGTCTTCCAACTGACAACACACGAGCTGGAAGACCTCTCGAATTGTATCCATACGCATCAGAGCCTATTCAAGTTCTAGATGAAGTCCCATGCAGGTTAGAGTTGTTCTGGTTGAGCCTGAGCATGAGGGAAACATAGGTTCGATAGCGAGGCTCATGAAGAACTTCGGATTCACAGATCTATGGATCGTCAATCCTAAAACGCAAATTGGTCGGCAGGCCAGGGCATATGCATCTCACGCAGAAGACATCCTTGAGAGATCTAAAATAGTCACAACCATCAAGAAAGCATCCAAGGGTTGCGCCGAAGTAGTTGGAACCACCGCTATTTCGAGTTCGCGGCCATCAAACGTTCTCAGGGTCACTCTTTCTCCGGAAGAGTATGCAGCCAAGATCAGATCCAAGGGAGAAAGAATCTGTCTTCTGTTCGGAAGAGAGAGTACAGGATTATCCAATGAGGAATTGGATCAATGCAATGCGCTCATAACAATTCCAACAATCGAAGGCTACAGAACTCTGAATGTGGCAAGCGCTTGCGCAATCATACTTTACGAGTTGCATAAGCACATCTTTGACCATGAGAAAACGATCCAGCCTATGGACTCTCAGACCAGAAGACGGCTGGTTGGTTACTTCGATAAGCTTACACATCTGGTTGGGACTCCGAGCCACAGACGAAGATTGGCCATAAGGGCTTTCAGAAATGTACTCTCCCGAGGAGTTCTGTCCAAAAGAGAAGCTCTTCTTCTAATTGGGGTCATACGTCGGGCCTGTCATGCGAAAAAGCGGCGCTGACCTTGCGAGATCGATGAACGCTTAAATATCGCTCGATGAACGGTATGCTGAGCCTACACAGGATTCGATCTCATTGAAAGGTCGTAACTACAGATACACAAAAGGACAACCCTACACGAGAGGAGAGTATATTCACGGATCGCCGACACCGAAGATCAGCAGGTTCATAATGGGTGATTCCAAGACGACCTACGAACACCAAGTTTCGCTCTTAGCTGGAAATGCAGTTCAGATTCGACACAACGCATTGGAGGCGGCCCGCGTCGCGGCGAACAAAGCGCTTGCTGACAAGCTAGGAGAAACGGGCTACCTACTGAGCCTCTGTGTCTATCCACACATAATCCTCAGAGAGAATAGAATGATCGCCACCGCTGGAGCCGACAGACTTCAGGAAGGAATGAGAAGAGCATTCGGAAAGCCTTCAGGCAGAGCCGCCAGAGTAAGAGCGGATCAGCCAATTCTTTCAATATGCGTAAACAAGGATGCAGTTGAACACGCAAAGAAGGCCCTCGCGATCGGTGCCGGAAAACTCCCAACGCCATGCAAAATAGTCGTCGAGAAGCTGGCCTAGGTAGAACGAAAAACCTCCACACTAGTTTCTTTCATGCACCTCAACTCTCTACGAGAGGCTTTAATATGACCTGTCCTTCCTACTAGGACGGCGATCTCAATTTGCCTCACGCCAGAAATCCTCCACTCGTGCTCTGGTTTGATGAAGTAGGCCGTCAAGACGTACCGCTCGTTGGTGGAAAGAATGCGAGCCTAGGCGAAATGATTAGGAGAACCCATGTTCCGGTACCCCCCGGATTTGCAGTAACTGCATACGCCTACCAACTCACCATCGAGAAGGCTGGCCTAGCTGACTTCGTACACAAGCAACTTGAGAATTTGGACACACATGACGTGGCAGAGCTTCAAAAGAGAGGCGCCTCGATCAGAGAGGCCATCGAAAAAGTTGAGTTACCAGCTGAGCTGCAACAGGCAATCACAGAATACTACCAGAAACTCGGCGAGAAGCTCGGTGAAGAAGATCCTGACTGCGCCATTCGAAGCAGCGCGACCGCAGAGGATCTCCCTGACGCGAGCTTCGCCGGTCAACAGGAAACCTACCTGAACGTTCGAGGCCTTAACAACATAATCGAGGCGACGAAGAAGTGTATGGCAAGCCTCTTTACCAACAGAGCCATCAGCTACCGGGTCGACAAAGGATTCGACCACTCAAGCGTACTCATTTCTGTTGCAGTTCAAAAAATGGTCCGTTCCGACCTAGCAAGCAGCGGAGTTATTTTCAGCATAGATACCGAGTCAGGTTTCAGGAACGTCGTATACATCACTGGCAGCTGGGGCCTCGGCGAATACGTCGTGCAAGGAAAAGTGAATCCCGATCAATTCTACGTATTCAAACCCACTGGAAAACTGATCAGCAAAAGGCCTGGAAGCAAGACCATCAAACTAGTCTACGACGAGAAGGGAGGAACCTCACAGGCCACGGTACCCGCAGAACAGCAGCTCAAATACGTTATCACAGACGAAGAGGCAGAACAACTTGCCCGATACACAGTCGAGATTGAGAAGCATTATGGTTTGCCCATGGATATTGAGTGGGCTCGAGACGGAAGAACTGGGAAACTCTACATCGTGCAAGCTCGCCCCGAAACCGTTCATGCTGTAAAAGACCGGACAAAACTGAGAACGTACGTCCTAAAGGAGAAGGGCAATGTCCTCATTGAGGGTGAACCTGTAGGGAGGATGATAGGCCAAGGCCCGGTTAATGTCATACAGAGCGCCCGTGACATAACGAAATTCAAGAAAGGAGAAGCCCTCGTAACGGAAATGACTGATCCCGATTGGGAACCGATAATGAAGATAGCGTCAGCAATCGTAACAAACAAGGGAGGACGTACATGCCACGCAGCAATTGTGAGCCGTGAGTTGGGGATACCTTGCGTCATAGGGACTGAACATGGTACAGAAGTGCTGAAGTCCGGACTTGATGTTACGGTCGATTGCAGCGAGGGGGCAGGTAGAATATACGAGGGTTTTCTCAAGTTCGAAGTCGAAGAGGCCGATCTGTCACATTTCCCAAGAACAAAGACAGCCATAATGATGAACGTGGGCATTCCGGAAAAAGCGTTCGATCAAGGACAGATGCCGAATGATGGGGTCGGCCTTGCCCGGCTGGAATTCATCATAAATTCCCACATCCAAGTCCATCCGCTTGCCTTGCTTGATTTTGAGAATCTGAAGCTAATGCTGCAAAACAAGAATGAACTTGAACGCGTTGCGCTTAGACACAACATGACTCTGCAGCAGGCCCAGCTAAAGCTTGAGGAGGATTTGAAGAAGATTGAACAGGTAACGGCGGGATACGGGGACAGGCCTCAGTTCTTCGTCGACAAGCTTGCATATGGTATTGCAACGATTGCTGCAGCGTTCTATCCTACCAAATCAAGTGACAGAACCATTGGCGGAGATGTCATAGTTCGCCTCTCGGATTTCAAGAGCAATGAATACGCGAACCTCATCGGTGGATGGCTATATGAGCCCACTGAGAGCAACCCCATGATCGGGTACAGGGGTTGCAGTAGATACTATGGAGGAGACTATTCTCGAGCCTTCCGTCTTGAATGCAAGGCATTGAGAAAGGTCAGAGACGAAATGAAGCTCACCAATGTAAAGATAATGTTCCCATTCTGCAGGACCGTCGAAGAAGCTGATCAGGTTATCAAAGTACTTCGGAAGGAGGGACTTGAACGAGGTAGAAATGGTTTGGAACTATATTGCATGGCTGAGATACCTAGCAATATCATCCTCGCAGACGAGTTTGCCAAGCGATTCGACGGATTCAGTATCGGCAGCAACGATCTCACACAACTAGTCTTGGGCATAGACAGAGATTCCGAGCTACTTGCACATCTCTTCGACGAGAGAAATGAGGCAGTTAAGAGATCGATTGCGCAACTCATCAAAGTAGCGCATTCAGCCAAACCTCGTGTCAAGGTAGGAATATGCGGGCAGTCACCGTCAGACTTTGAGGAGGTCCGAGTCTTCCTCGTAGAGAATGAAATAGATTCGATGAGCCTCAACCCTGACACCGTGATCCAAGCATACTTAGATGTTGCCAGAGTAGAAGGACGGCCAAAATCCTCGGGAAAGCGAAGCACTCAGCGGAGATCGAAACGACGAAGATAGTTGAAGCCCATATGCCTCCTGAAAATCCCGGCAAGGACTCCAAAGTGAATTGTTGGATCTAGAGCAAGAAAGGATCATAAGCGAGATAACCAGACGGAACCTGAAGCGAGTCCTGCTACAGGTGCCCGAGGGACTTCGGCCAACTGCGTTTCAGCTCTCACGACTGGTTGAGAGCCGAACTTCAGCCGAGGTCATAATTTCGGCAGATCCATGTTACGGCTCCTGCGACCTTGCGCTGAACGAAGCGTCAGCCTTAGGTGCTGAACTCGTTGTCCACATAGGCCACTCTGAACCTCTTGGGACTAACAATGAGAAGTGTCTCTTCATTGAGGCAAGGGTTTCACCAGATGTAGCCGGAGTTGTCCGAAAGGCTCTGACAGAGCTCAGGAGAGAGCGAGTTATCGGGCTCGCGTCCGTAATCCAGCATATTGCTGAATTGGAAAAGGCGAAGTGCATCCTAGAAGAGGCAGGAAAAACCGTCCTAGTAGGAAGAGCAGATGGAGAGTTGAAGTATGACGGACAGATCCTCGGATGCCAGCTTGGAACAGTCGAATCGATCTCATCGAAAGTAGACGCCTTTCTTGTGCTAGCTGGAGGAGACTTTCATGGACTTGGTGTCCGAATTGCGACGGGAAAGAGAACCATAGTATCAGACCCATTTCAAGGCGAGGTCCGGGACATGGAAGAGTTAGCTAGGAGATTTTTCAGAAAACGATACGCAGCCGTAGATTCCTTCAGAAGGGCCAGCAAGATAGGAATTCTCATAGGACTTAAGACGGGACAGCTCAAGCCTGCCACAGGCACCGAGATGAGAAAAATTCTGGAGGAGAGAGGATACGAATGCGCGCTACTTGCTCTGAGAGAGATAGACCCAATCGCGTTGGAGAACTTCTCCGACATTGAAGGCTATGTAAGCACTGCCTGTCCGAGAGTTGCATGGGATGATCAAGATAGATTCAGAAGGCCTGTTCTCAATCCGGAGGAAGCCATGATAGCGGTAGGCGTGAAGCGTTGGGAAGACTATGCACATGAGAATAGTCCCCCGAAAGGAACTTGAACTATTCCTCCAGTCGCTTAGGCCGCACCCAGAACCAAGACCAAACCTTGAACAATACACAATTCCAGCTGAAGCCGCGTCCGAAGTGTTGTTCATTGCGGAATATCGGCATCACGATGTAGGTGCCAGAACCGTAGCAGATCTTGGTTGCGGAACTGGAAGACTCGCGCTTGGAAGCGCCTACTTGGGCGCTGAACTGGCAGTAGGTGTGGACCTTGATAGAAGAGCGTTGGAGACAGCCAAGCGCAATGCAGCAGCATCAAGCCAACGGAGAAAGGTCCAATGGATACTTTCCGATGTCACATCAATCGTTGGTAAGGTTGACACGGTGATCCAAAACCCGCCTTTCGGAGTTCAACGGAAAGGGGCCGACAGGGCATTCGTAGCTAAGGCGTTGGAGATCGGAAATGTCGTATATTCTCTTCACAAGAGCGGCGAGAAGAACAGAGCCTTTATAAAAAGGCTGACCGAAAAGCATGGAGGCACAGTTGCTGAGATACATCAATTCGAGTTCGAAATCCCGCAAATGTTCATGTTCCATCGCAAAAGGAAGCATCTGGTGAGAGTCGATCTCTTCAGGATGATAAAGAATGCCTAGCAAGGTTGGACAGAACGCACAATTCGTTGTCCCGGGCGAAAGGCTAGGCGT
>Ga0315306_10000142_pt1 | contig 33695 bp, 36 predicted proteins | sample TDP1_MG_FD_203803 | JGI IMG/M metagenome (GOLD analysis project Ga0315306, IMG submission 203803) | Freshwater sediment microbial communities from Lake Towuti, South Sulawesi, Indonesia - TDP1 | ecosystem: Environmental > Aquatic > Freshwater > Lake > Sediment | place: Indonesia: South Sulawesi... | reverse complement strand
TCTCGAAGATTCCGACAACTGTGAACCTCTGTCCATCCGTAAGGGTTGTACCAACCGTAACGTCTTCACTATTTGGGGCGTTCAAAGAATCCGCTATAGTCTTCCCCAACAAGATCTTGTGTTCGTCGTATTCCGTAAAGGGCGCGCCAGTGACAATGTTCAGTCCGCCAGTAACCATGGAATACGTGGCTGGATCGATTCCGTTCATGGTGACCCTAGTCGCGTTGACGTATCCTGTGAACGAGAGTTGAGGTGAAACTGCGTAGACTCCGGGGATTTGACCGATAGACTGTAGCAAAGACTCGTTTAGCGTGCGGGCGACTCTAAAAAACTCTCCGCGACCCGGGGTTGTAGCGTTGTAGACGGTTATGTCTGCTCCTCCCAAGGCGCGAACCATCTGCCTTGTCTGGGCCTCCATACCTGAAGCAAAAGACAACAAGATAAACATCATGGCAACTCCAACGATTATGCCTGAGACAGTTAAACCTGTCCTGAATCTCCGTCTCCTTAAACTCCTAAAGGCCATGTTCCACGCAGACATCTACGAAAACCCGCTGATTGCTCTCATGCTCGCAGTTTCTTCGTTATGTCTTCAATTTTTTTGGCTGCCTCTTCTAAGGCTTTCCTCGCCTCTTCTGCTGCTTTTTCTGAGTATTCTTCTCTGAGTCTGTCGCGAAGTTTCCAAACAGCTATGGCGAGGTCTCTTGTGGCTCTTCGCAGTTCTTTGGCTTTTTCTGGGTAGAGTTCCAAGAAGGGGAAGCCTGGTGGAAAACCGAAAGCCGACCAGTCCCAGGACCATGGTCCGAGTCTCTTGAAACCTGGTAGGGGTTTGGGTCCGAAGCGTTCGAAGCGTTTGCGTATCTCTTCGATTGTTTTGATGTGCTCTTGTAGGAAGGTTTTGCCTTGCTCAGTTAACGCGTAACGTTTTATTCCAGGCTCATGTTCAGCAGCTTCTTTGATGTAGCCTTTGTCTTGCAGCCAGGCGAGTAGTGGATAAATCGAGCCTGGGCTTGGTTTCCACTGTGCATCGGTTTGTTTCTCGATTTCGGTCATTATTTCTGAGCCGGACATGGGCTTTTCGCTGAGCAGTTTCAGCACTTGGTAGCGGAGGAAGCCTTTAGGAACCATCGCCATGTGCCTCATCCAATAGGGCGGTTTGAACGGAAACACTTTATCACCTATGATATCAAATTCGATATCAACATCAATAGAGCCTAATAAACCTTCCGCTGAACCTCAATCAATTATGATGGGCGTTAGACGATTAAAGGATAGATTTCCTTTGTCACGTATTCTATGAACTTGTTTTTGTCTGTGAGGTTGAAGACCACGACTGAGGCGTCTCGTGTCACGCCCACCACGTAGCCGTATTCTCGGGCTCTAGCCACGATATACCAGAGGTCTCCGTGCTTGCTATATTCGTCGAACAGGGTGGTGCCCACCAAGTCGGGTCCATACAACGATAACTTGTCCACGTTTGGAATGTCCACGTTGTCAAAGAACGTTATTTTTGTGTCTTCTGGATTCTTGGTGTGAAATCCGCGCAGTGTCTCAGGCGCTATGCGGGCTGTGACGATGCCCCTGACTCCTTCAAAGACTATTCCGTTCAACTTGTTAGCGATGAAGTTGGCGAGGCGTTTCTTTTCAACCACGGTCAAGAATAGGCGCTTGTCGTGTTGTGCGAAGCTGAACATGGCTTCAACCGTGCGTGGCAGAGGCACGACTTTGCCTCTGTGAAACACGTGGAGCATGTAGTCGTGGGAATACACACCTGTCACAGTGTTCGCTTTTGGCGTTAGGTTCATGATTTCTGTTACCAGCGTGAACTTGTAGTCTCCTTCCTCGTACTCCTCCTCTGTTCGGAAACCCTTAAGCCTAGTAGCGATGCCGGGCAGCGTTGTCTCCTCGGTCAACCGAAAAACCTTGCCAGCAGTAACCATAAACCAGTCACCCTCAACACTCAACGCCGTATGGATTTATACCAACGAAGATTTAAACTAAACGAAAAACGAACCATTCAGATTAGGAAGATGCTATTTGCCCTCACAAGTTTTAAGAAATCATACCAGATTATCATAACGCCATGTACTATGATTGTGGCAAATTGGCAGGGGCAGTCATATTCGTCGGTACCGTCCAGTTCCTTCTAGCCTTAATCATTTCCGAAGCGTTGTATCCCGGCTACAGCATCGCAGACAACACCATAAGCGACCTCGGCGTTGGACCTTCAGCCGCCATCTTCAACTCATCCATGTTCTTGCTCGGCGTCTTGATTGTGATCTCTGCTTATCTGATTCAGCGCAGCTTCAATTCAAAATTATTCTTTGTCCTCTTAATCTTGACCGGCATCGGCGCCATGGGAGTGGGACTGTTTCCAGCGAACATCAGACCACTACACACCATCGCCTCCTTGACTGCGTTCCTCTTTGAAGGACTCTCAGCCATCGCATCCTACAAACTGCAGAAACCTCCCCTCTCCTACCTCGCCATCTTATTAGGTGTAACAACACTTGGGGCGCTCGCCCTCTACGGTTCCGGCACATACCTCGGTTTGGGCAAGGGCGGAATAGAGCGCATGATAGCCTACCCAGTCCTACTCTGGGGAGTCGGATTCGGCAGTCATTTAATCAGCGCCTCCGAACAAAAACCCACCACTGCCAAACAATAAACTCCAACTTATCATGCCCACACATGCATGCATCTGAAAGCGGCCTTCTTCGTGCTGATTTTGCGCCACCCAAACAGACGCCTTCCCTAATTCAGTTCCGCCCTCAGCGTCCAAAGCAAGCTCTGTTCGACGCCTCTATTAGCCCCCCATCTAGGCCAGTAGAGAATTTACTTTTTCACTCCCCAAACTCCAAAGACGACATTCCCCTAACATGACCCCCCTCCCGGTATAGGAAGGTCTCACACACGCAAGAGGAGAAGGCTACAATCATTCGCAAACGCTTAAATCAAATTGGGACACAGAGTTGACAACCATGTCGGGAACAGAGACACTCCTACCCTACCTCAAAGAACCAGCCAAAGAGAACCAGCCAACGATAATCGTGGACACGAGAGAAGCCAGTGCAGCCCCAAAAATAACAAAAGGGCTGATAGAAATGGGCACACAGATAAGGACAGAGACGCTGCAGAAAGGCGACTACATCGTATCAGACACGTGCGCCATAGAAAGAAAGACCGTCCACGACTTCGTCTACACGCTGACGCGCAGATACCTGTTCGAGCAACTCTTCCAACTAAAAGAAGTATACGCCAAACCATTCATACTCATAGAGGGCTACATGCCAATAATCTACAAGTTCAGCAAGATCCAGCCAGCCTCAGTCTGGGGCGCCATGTTCACCCTGGCGAAACAGGGCATATTCATGATACACACAACGAGCTACAAAGAGACAATAGACTTCCTCTACACAGCAGCCAAACAAGAACAAATAGTAGAGAAGAGAGCACCCGTCGTGCATCCAATAAAGAAGCACGAAACCCTCGCAGACGCCCAAATATTCTTTGTAGCCAGCCTACCAAACATCGGAAGAGAAAAGGCGATTTCCATCCTAAACTCTTATCAGACACCAATGAACGCTCTGTTAAACGTGGACAGATGGGCAAAAGAAGCATACGGACTCGGACCCATAATAACACAAAGAGTCAAACAAGTGCTCCACACACCGTACAAGGAATGAAAACGCCCAATGGAGGTCGAACTAAACCCAACAAAGAAGATACTCGTGCTGAGCGTGGACAAGCGCTCACTCGAAAACCTAGCATGGTGCGCCAGCACGTACGGAGCAAACCGCCTCTACTGGACAGACGGCTACCTCATCTGCCTAGAAGTGTACGACAAATCCTTCGAACACGAAATCAAAACCAGAGAGTTCCCAATCAGCCAACTCTGCTACACGCCCTTCCCGAAGTACACACGAACCTACGAGGTGGAGCGAGGAGTGCAGCTCCCCATAGTCAACGCCTCAGACATGCGAATCTTCCAAAACATACAGAAAGCAATCTTAAAGACTGGAGAAAGGGACACGAAAGAAAAAGGCGAAAGAGAACTAAAGCCTTAGAAGCCTTCGAGCGTTCTCGCCCAATATTTTACGTTTCGTCTCAGCCCTCAAAGGCAACCTCTTTATTGCTTCTACATTATCCCTGATGCTCGCGATGCCAGGCCAATCAGAGCCGAAAACAACCTTGTCAACGATCTCCTCCAAATCAGGAAAATACTTAAGAAGATTCTTTGGCGGAAGCCCAGAAATGTCTATGTAAACGTTCCCGTGACGCTTGGCCAAGAAATAGGCGATGTCGTACCAGAAGCCCCTCCCACCATGAGCTTGAATAATGGTGAGGTCTGGAAAGTCCACAGCCACCTCATCCAGATGCAAGGGGTCACCATACTTCAGCCTCGCGTTCTTGAACACAGACGAGCCCGTGTGAAAATTCACCGGAAGCCCAAGTTCTTGAGCCTTTGCGTACAGCTTGTAGAGGCTCTTGTCGTTGGGATAGAAGTGCTGATAGGGCGGAAACAGCTTCAAACCCCTCATCCCGAGGTCGTCCACCAACCTAACCAGGGTCTCAGGAGGATTCGGATCGCTGACAGGATTGATGGAAGCGAAGGGAATAAGCCTCTCACTCCCACGACAAAACTCCGCCACAAACTCGTTATCAACTACGCCCGTGGTGAGAGGCGCAACCTCGGCGAGAACAACCGCAAAATCCACACCCTCCTCGTCCAAGAAGCTAAGCAGACTTTCAGGAGCCATTGCTTCGTCAAAATTTTTGTAAAGCCTCGGATTGACACTCCTTATGTACTCGTGAACCCAAGGGTTCCACATGCCGTGCTTGGCGACGTGAACGTGAAAGTCAACAACCATCATTTTCAGTCACAGACTGAAGCAATCGATACGCATATTAAAACTCTTTTGCAGACTATCTCAAGATTAGTGAGAGTTTCAAGGATAAGGCAAATGTTCAAAAAAATATTGATAGCCAACCGAGCAGAGATCGCCTTAAGAATAATAAGGGCTTGCAAGGAGTTAGGGGTGAAAGCAGTCGCTGTTTACTCCGAAGCCGACAGAGATTCGCTTCACGTTCAATTCGCTGACGAAAGCCACTGCATCGGACCCGGACAACCAGCTCAAAGCTACTTGAACATCGAAAAAGTAATCGAGGTCGCAAAAACCACCAAAGCCGAAGCTGTTCATCCCGGATACGGCTTTCTCGCACAGATTCCAGCATTTGCTGAGGCTTGCGAATCAAGCGGTATCGAATTTATCGGTCCCTCAAGCGCTGTTTTGAGCAGAATGGGCAACAAACTCAAGGCTCGGAAGACAATGGCAGACGCCGGCATTTCCATTATTCCAGGCAGCATGAGCGTGCTTGAAAACGAGAGAGAAATAACAGAAGTCGCTGAAGAGCTTAGCTATCCCATACTCATTAAAGCTGTCTACGGTGGTGGAGGCAGAGGCATGCGTGTGGTCAACAGCGAGAGCGAAGTGCAGCAAGCCTTGAGGTTGGTTCAGCTCGAAGCCGAAGCCTCCTTTGGAAACTCCGAGGTATACATTGAGAAGAGATTGACAGACCCAAGACACATAGAGTTCCAGATTTTGGCGGACAAGAAAGGCAAAATAATTCACTTAGGTGAACGCGAATGCTCTGTCCAGAGAAAGTATCAGAAGCTGATAGAAGAGTCACCTTCACCCATGATGACGGAAAAACTGAGAAGGGTCATGGGAGAAACCGCCGTGCGAGCAGCGAAGGCGGTCAACTACACAAACGCTGGAACAGTGGAGTTTCTGGTTGACGAAGACCGCAACTTCTACTTCTTGGAGATGAACACCCGTCTGCAGGTTGAACACCTCATAACTGAGATGGTTACGGGAATAGACATAGTGAAGGAACAAATCAGAATAGCCGCTGGAGAAAAACTGCACCACAAACAAGACGAAGTATCCATGAGAGGACACGCCATAAACTGCAGAATCAACTCAGAAGACCCCTACAAAGACTTCACGCCTTGCCCAGGAACTGTAACAGGTTACCGTGCACCAGGCGGACCAGGCGTCAGGATGGACAGCGCTCTCTACACAGGATACAGCATCCCAATTTTCTATGACTCACTCATCGCCAAACTCGCGGTCTGGGGTGCAAACCGTGAGGAAGCCATACTGCGCATGAAAAACGCTCTGGAAGAATACCACATTGAGGGCGTTGAAACCACTATCCCACTTCACAAGAGAATCCTAGATGACAAGTACTTCAGAAAGGGAGAAATAGACATAGGTTTTGTGCAGGAAAGAATCGGCAGTCTGCCAGAAGAGTTTGAAGGCGAGGAAATCGCCGCGTTGTTAGCTACTTTGGCTTGCTATCAAAGCTGTGGTCGCGAAGGTTTGAGCGTGGTTCCTCGCGGGCGTAGAGAAGCGGCGGCGTCCGCATGGAAGTGGTCGAGAAGAGTGAGCTTGACTCAACAGAGAAACTTTGCACGGAGCTCCTGAGTTGGAAGAATATTGTTTCATGGTCAACCGCAGACTTCATAAAACAAGGCTTCTCAAACTTCAAAAGGGACTTCCATTCTCCATGGAGGTTAACGGCAAAAGAACTCAAGTGAAGTTCGTGGAAGAGTTTCGTTTAGGCTCCCCGTTCTCGTTAAAGATAGGAAACAAGCCTCACAGGGTTGAATTGAGCAAAATCAGCAGAAGTGTGCCTTTCTCCATAAGAATCGATGATAAAACGTACGTGGTCAAAAATGAGACATTAAGGGCTTTTCCAACATCGATTTTCAAGCCGTCTTTACCAACGCCTGAAGCGCCTCGCGTTAGAAAAACGGTTTCAGAGAGAGGAGCTATCATCGCTCCCATGCCTGGCAGGGTTGTTTTGTTAAGGGTTAAGGTGGGTGACTTTGTACGGATTGGAGAACCTCTCTGTGTTTTGGAAGCAATGAAGATGGAGAACGAAATCACCGCGCCTAGGGCTGGAACCGTTAAGGAGATTCTCGTTTCGGAAGGTGCAAACGTGAACAGCGGAGACAGCCTATTCATTATCGAGTAATCTTCTCATTTCTACGTGCTTCCTTCTCCACGCTCAACGTTGCGCTATTCCTTTTGAAGCTCGGGGAGAATTCTCTCATAGAAATCCAGCGATTCTGGATTAACCAAAGCATCCCTATTCGTGACTGGTCTGCCATGTAGTATGTTCGAGACCGCACTTTCGACCTTCTTCATGTTGAAGGTGTAGGGAATGTCTGGCGCTTCGATGATCAAGGCTGGAACATGCCTGGGAGAAGCCTCTTCGCGCAGAGCCCTCTTAATCATATTTTTCAAATCCTCCGTTAACCGAAATCCCGCAGAGAGTTTAACAAAGAGGATGATGCGTTGGTCGCCTTTCCAATCTTGCCCCACAACCATGCTGTCGGCTATTTCTTCAAACCTTTCCACCACGTTGTATATTTCGGCTGGACCTATGCGCACTCCCGCGGGCTTTAGAGTAAAATCAGACCGTCCCAAGAAGGTTATTCCACCTGTGTCGCTATGAATTATGATCCAGTCGCCGTGTCGCCAGACATGAGGATAAACACTGAAGTAAGCTTCTCTATATTTTTTGCCTTCAGGGTCGTTCCAGAAATAGAGAGGCATGGATGGGGAGGGGGCTTCACAAACGAGTTCTGCCTGTTGATCAACTACAGGATTGCCCCTTTCATCATACGCCCTCACTTTCATCCCTAAAGCTGGACTCTGCAATTCACCAGCGTATACTGGTTGGATAGGGGTTCCAATGGCAAAACAACCGTTGATATCCGTGCCTCCCGAGATAGAGTTAAAGTGCAAATCCTCTTTGATTTCCAGGTAAGCATACTCAAACCCCTCTGAAGAAAGGGGTGAACCAGTTTGGGATATTTCTCGCAGCGATGACAGATCGTAAACCTTTCCGGGTTTGGCTCCCACGCTTCTGAGATAGTTGATGTAGCTTGCGCTGCAACCAAAGATGGCTATTTTTTCTTCTTGAACCAGTCTCCACATGGCACCCCAATCGGGATAGTTGGGATTGCCATCGTACAGCACCACGGTGGCGCCCAGGGCTAGGGAGCTCAGCAACCAGTTCCACATCATCCAGCTGGGGCTTGTTATATAGAAGATTCTGTCTTGGCGTTTTAAATCGGTGTGGAGTATCAGCTCCTTTAAGTGATTGATGAGGACTCCGCCGGCTCCTTGGATCATGCACTTCGGCTTGCCTGTTGTTCCAGATGAAAACATGATGTATGCGGGTTGATCAAAGGGCAGCTGCTCAAATCGGATTTCTAGTTGTCTCTCTGGAGATATGAAGTCGTTGTAGAGCACAGAGTTGGGAATGTAACTAACATCGGGTTTTTCTTCCATATAGGGAACTACAATCACTTTTTCCAGTGAGAGTATTCCACTAGCGATCTTCTCAACATTGGGCAGAAGGTTAAAGGTCTTCCCTTTATATGGATACGCATCGACCGTGAACAAGACTTTCGGTTCAATTTGACCAAGACGGTCCAAAACCGCCCCTGGGCCAAGCTCAGTGCCACAGGAGGACCATATAGCGCCTATACTTGTGGTTGCAAGCATGGCGATGGCGGTTTCCATAAGGTTGGGCATGTACGCTGCCACACGGTCTCCAGAAGCAACCCCTATTGCCTGTAGCGGTTTAGCCAGGCGTGCCACAGAAGGGTATAGTTCTGCGTAGGTCATTCTGGCTGATTTCTGGCTTTCTCCTTTGAATATGAAGGCTAGATTGTCATCTCTGTATTTTAGAAGGTTCTCGGCGAAGTTCAATCTTGCCCCAACAAACCACTTTGCGCCAGGAAACTTGTTCAAGTCGTCTACTACAACGTCATAACTGCGGGATGCCCTTATCTCCCCGAATTCCCACATGGCCGCCCAGAAATCCGGTATATTTTCAATCGACCACTCATACAATTCATCGTAAGAGCTGATTTCAAGACCGTGCTTTTTATTGATGACCCTGATGAACCGGGTTACATTAGTCTGTCTGACACGTTTTTGTGAGGGCGTCCAAAGCGGTTTCTTCATCTTTCTCACCTTGGGCGTTCAAGAATCATTCTCTGTTTTATCATCCTTATTCTCTTAAACAGAAGAGCATAGCGGTCGATTAAATAAAACATTATCTAAATCTTAAGGGTATATGGTGCCTAAGTGACGGATGCTTTAAGATGTGGAAGATAGGCATAGAAATAAGGCGGAAAGAGAAGGTTCATGTGAATACAGAAGATATCAAGAGGGGTCTGGAACAGCTAGGTCTTAAGAGGGGAGACATAGTTGGAGTTCACAGCTCCCTGAGCAGCTTTGGTTATGTTGAGGGTGGTGCTGGCGCTGTCATAGACGCTCTGCTCGAAGTTGTGGGAGAAGAAGGAACAGTCGTGATGCCCACCCACTCTACGAATTTGCTCCCAGTTGAGCGGACACCAGAAGAAATCGCGATGGGCGTCGCGTGGCTGTACAAAATCCTACCCTACGACCCTAAAGAAACCCCGTGTACCACCGGCATCATACCAGAAACTTTCAGAAAGAGGAAAGGCGCCATACGAGGCTCTCACCCGACTCACTCTCTCGCGGCTATGGGACCCAAAGTTGAGGAGTTAGTTGAAGGCTGGCACAAAGTGCTTGAATCGGATGGCTGTATACTCCTAATAGGCGTTGGTCTAGGCGTTTGCACAGCCATGCACCTAGCAGAAAAGCGCGTTCAGTTTCCCAAACACATACTAGAGAAGATCACTCCGCCAAAGGAACTCGTTGAAAAGTATCCTGAGAAAGAATGGGAATGGGATTTCGGTCCATACCCAGACTTCTCCAAGATAGAGGAACCCTGCATAGAGCACGGCATAATGAAGACGGTCAGAATCGGCGAAGCCACAGTCAAGCTTCTCAGACTCAGAGAACTGATCGACTTATACGCAGAATACTTGAGAAGGGACCCTGACATTTTCTACAGCGCCAAGCCCCAGTAAAACGCTCTCTCAATTGGCATCTTGTAAGAGGAAATCCTTCGAAAGCTTTAAACAAAACTGATTAAAGCACACTTGCGTTGGCCTCAAGTAGCTTTAGAATCTTCACGCGAGTGGGATGAGATATTTTCTCGAAAAATTCAGAAACCTCAGGCATCCACACACACCAGCAAGAGATATTTTCGAGGCTATATTTATTTCCTCATGTGTTGACAAAAAGTCAAGCGAACAGAGGCGAACGATTTCCATCGTGAAAGCGCAAGTCTCTCTGATGCATCATTCTTTTGTGTCTTTTAGGTCCAGAGCCTCGGCTATTATGGCTATTTCTTTCCAGCTCAACGGTCTGTTTGTTGCTTTTATGACTAGGCGTTCTCTCCAACCGCAGTCGAGGCATTCAAATTTCACCGGAGTTACAGCCAAGTGACCAGACATGTCGCCGCTCATTGTGCCAACCCTTCTGACTCTGGCGCTCTTGCACCTGGGACAAATCTGCACATCCACATACTTTCCCTCCCCTCTCAGCTCCTCCAGAGTCTTGATCAGTTGTGGGAATGTTTCGCTTATGATTTCCTCTTCTTTCAGGATGGTTAGCTGCTGTCTTCGTTTCTTCTTTTTCCGCTGCTCCTCCATTCGAAAACCTCTACTAACAATACGTATGAATGAGAGGGATATTAACGGTGCGCCGATTGTTTGAACAGTCGTACAACAAAGTCCGCGACGTAGTTGATTTCTTTAGGCATGACTCCTGGATGAACTGGCAGCGAGAAGACCTGCTCTGAAGCCTTCTCTGTTTCTGGAAGGCGACCTCTGATGAATTGACGGTAGTAGGGCATTAGATGAATGGGGGCGTGATAGTAGACGGTTGCTCCAATGCCCGCATTTCTCAACCCTTTCACAACCTCATCCCTCTCCGTCTTATCGCCGTCTCTGAGCCTAACCGTGTAAAGATACCAGCTGTGTTCGTAGCCTCTCGGTTCGGTTGGCAACCGCAACCGGTCAGCCTCGCTTAATCTCTCCGTTAAAAGCTGGGCATTTTTTCGTCTCTTCTCCACGAAGGTTGGGAGTTTTTTTAGCTGAACGATTCCTATGGCTGCCTCGATTTCTGGCATGCGGTAGTTGTGCCCGAGCATAGACGACACGTACTCCTCTTTCTCTCCGTGCGACCGTATGCAGCGCAGGGTGTCTGCCCACTCTTCATTGTTTGTGGTGATCATGCCGCCCTCGCCTGTTGTCATGTTCTTGCTGGCGTAGAAGCTCCAACAAGCCATGTCAGCGAAGTAGCCAGGCGAGTTTCCTCTATAGGTGGCGCCCTGTGCCTGAGCCGCGTCCTCGATTGTTTTGAGGTTGTGTTTCTCCGCGATCTCTTTTATCGTGTCCATCTGGGCTGAGAGCCCGTACAGGTCAACCGGCATGATCGCCTTCGTCTTCTGGGTTATCGCTTCCTCGATTTTTTGTGGGTTGACGTTGTAGGTTTGAGGGTTGATGTCGACGAAGACGGGTTTCGCGCCTGTGAGCGCCACGGCTTCGGCTGTCGAGATGAACGTGAAGCTGGGCAGAACAACCTCGTCTCCGGCTTTGACTCCGATGGTCAGAAGAGCCGAGTGCAGGGCGGCTGTTCCGCTGTTCACTGCGACGGCGTGTTTCGCCTTCACGAATTTGGCGAAAGCCCTCTCGAACCTTCCGACCATGGAGCCGCTTGTCACGCGTGTGGTTAAAACGCCGCTCTTCAAGACCTTCTCAACCATGGCGATTTCTTGCTCGTTGATTTGGGGCTTGTTGATGGGGATGGTTTTTCGCAAGTGTTTCGCCTTCTAACAACTTAGAATTACTTTGAGTGTGTGCTTATTGCTTTCGATTATTTATTCCGGTGCATCTCTCACTTCTGCGCTGATGATAATGCTTTCATTGCTGCTGCTGAGGCGCTGGTCAACGCCTCGCATACGTGCATTGGTTGTTGTACAGCGCCAGCTAGGAATATTCCCGCTCTGGGTGTTTCGTTGGCTGTGAGTTGAGGGTTTTTCTCGGCGAAGAAGCCGTCTTGGTCTAGTGGCAGCTCGAGTTTCTCGTGTAAGTCGACTTGGGGTTGCAGTCCGGTTTCGAGAACAACCAGGTCGGCTGTTACGGACAGCAGTTTGGAGGTTGCTTGGTCGTAGATGTCTAGGGTTAGCGAGCCGTCTGGCGATTCTCGGATTTCTGAGGGCTGCCCGTGGATGAACTCCACTTCTTCTGCTCTCGCTTTCTGGTAAAACTGTTCGCCGTGTTTCGTGACCGCTCGAACGTCGGTGTAGCAGACGTATGCGTCTACTTCCTTTCCGTACTGTTCCCGTAGCAAACAAGCGTGTTTGATGGCGTTTAGGCATCCGATGTTGCAGCAGTATGGGAGGTGTTTCTCGTCTCTTGAGCCCACGCACAAGATGTAGACGACGCTCTTGGGCTTCTCACCGTTGTCTATTCTGACGATCCTTCCGTTTGTCGGACCGTTGGGACTGCACAGTTGTTCGTATTCTAACCCCGTTATCACGTTCTTGTGTTGTCCATACTTGTATTGACCGAGTTTTTTGGCGTCGTACTGACGAAATCCCGTTACCACTATGATGACTTCGGCTTCAATCTCTCTCGGCTGTTGTCCAGCGATTTTCACTTTAAAGTTTCCAATCGTACCGTGAACACTCTCTATTTCGCATTTTGTAAGAATCTTTATGTTTGGGTTTGCTGCGGCGTCTTTCATCAGTGGTTTGATCACTTCTTCGGCGTTTTTGAGTGTTGGAAACAACTTGCTAAGTTTGATGGCTGTTCCGCCGATGTGAGGCTCTTTTTCCACGAGGTGGACTGTGAATCCGTTGTTTGCCAAGTCGAGGCTGGCTTGCAGACCCGCGACGCCTGCGCCGATTACTAGGGCTGAGTGTTTCTCTGGCATTTGGCGTTCACTCTTTTGCGTGATGCGTGAGGAGTATGTTGACTGTTCTTGTTTGAAAAGATTGCGTCGGTTCACGGAATGATAATGCCTATAAGGATTTGTTGTCACTCTCGTATAATTCTATGACAGCCACAGACCTCATGACCTCTAAAAAGCCCGAATCCGGTCTTCGTCTACGAGTTTTGGGCAAGATCGGAGAGCAGAAGCCCTACAATTGTTATCAATGCATCAAATGCACGAGTGGTTGCCCATCCATGAAGATGCTGGAATTGAAACCTCACGAAGTCGTGGCGTTGACACGTGCTGGTTTCATAGAGGAACTGATCAGCTCTGGCATCATTTGGGCTTGTGCAACGTGTCTGAAGTGTAAGGAAAGATGCCCCCAAGCCGTGGCGCCAGTCGACCTGATTATAGCGTTGAGAAACCTAGCGGTGGAAAAAGAGGTCAAGGTGCCTGAAAGTTTCCTACAAAACGTTAGCATGATTCTTGAATGCGGGTTTGTCTCGCGCCCTCAGGCGACCGTGACGCGCAAACTCGAGAAGACAGACAGAGATAAGCTGGGGTTGCCGGGGTTTCGTGAGCCAGACGAGAAGTTTAAAGCGGCATTCATGAAGGCTTTGGAAGCTTCTCAAGAGGCGGGTGAACAACATTGAAAGTGATGGTTTACTGGGGGTGCGTTGTCCCAACCATACAGTACGCGTATGAGATGTCGGTTAGAGGGGTCATGCCCCAACTCAATGTAGAACTTGTCGAGTTAGAGAACCCCTCGTGCTGTGGAACCCCTGTTCAAAGCGTCAACATACTCGCGGCGCTTTACCTTGCCGCACGCAATTTGGCTGTGGCAGAGAAGAAGGGCTTAAACGACTTGCTGGTGGTTTGTAACGGTTGTCACTTGTCTTTTTCTGAAGCCATGTATTTCATGAACCAAAATGAAAAGTTGCGCGAGAGAGTAAACGCTCTCTTGAAAGAAGAAGACTTGCACTATTCGGGTTCAGTCAAGATGTGGCACACTGTAGACTTTTTGCATGACATGGTGGGAGAAGAAGCAATAAAAAACGCCGTGAAAAAGCCGTTGAACGGTCTAAAATTAGCCTCACACTACGGCTGCCACATTCTAAGACCGAGCACGCTCAGAACTATAGATGACCCAGAGAACCCGAGAAAACTGGACGAACTCGTCGAGTGGCTGGGTGCGAAGAGCGTGCCCTATCCTGAAAAATTGGACTGCTGCGGCGCCATGCTGTTGTTATCTCATCCTGACGCGGCGTTCACCTTCAGTGGGTTGAAAATGAAGGCTGTGCAGGACTGGGGCACAGACGCGCTTGTTGTTTCTTGTCCCTCCTGCCAGAACATGTTCGACATGAGGCAGAGGAGTGCAGCCGCCACAACAGGAGCCAAACTCAACCTGCCAGTTCTGTATTACACGCAATTGTTGGGCTTAGCCATGGGAATACCACAAGAAAAACTGGGACTAAACCTCAACCGAAGCCCCCTAGACGAATTGTTGCAAAAGCTATCTGACTTGCTTGCTCCTAATTAGAGACAGTGTGACTCCATTAAGCACGCTCTTCTCATCGTGCTGTTTCCGTTTGTTCTTCAGATGCGCACGCTATTTTCTAATCCTCTTTATCTCAAAGACTACAGGGTTCTCTGGGTCTGGGCAAACGTTGTGGATGACGTCTTTGTTCTTCGCCCATGGGAATTCTGCCCCGAATCTCATGGCGTAGATTTTGGGAAATATGGCCATCAAGGCGCTGTAGCATATGTCGCCCTTAATCTTTTTACCGTCGAAATTGACCTTGTCGCCGACCTTGCAGCCGAAGTCGCACGTTCCTTTCACGCTCTTGACCGTTACCTCCACATCGTATGGCAATTTAACTGCACCTCGCTTTTGAAGTATTTTTTGAAGCAACTTAAAAGCTAATCCCTCTACAAGCTATGAAGGTGTATGTATCACAATTTTGATAACTTAGTACGCCCCCAACTAAGGGAGACTGTGGAGGTGCTTTAGGCGTGTTCCATCCGAGGCTGAGTGGCACATACTACGAGATGGGTTTTCAATACGGAACCGTTCTATACAAGCACGGTTTCAGGGTTCCAGAGCAGTCAAGCGAGAGACTCAGTTTAGGAAAGGAATGTGAACGAGAGGTCAAACGGGTTTTTCCTCAAATTCTCGAAGAGATTCAGGGTTTCGCAGACGCTTGTCACACTTCCCACGAACATCTCTCAGCCTTTGTTCTGAACGTAGGCGCCTTCAAGCCTGGCTCGTCGTGCAGCGTGTTCGCAACCTTTAACGGTTCAGACGTCGTGTTTGGGCGCAACTATGACTTTTACTACAAGTTTAAGGAGCACAGCGAGAGCTATCTGACCAGACCCAGAGACGGCTACTGCAGCGTAGGCAACTCAGACATCTTCGTTGGGCGAGAGGACGGCGTAAACGAGGAAGGCTTGGCAATCGGCATGACGGCTGTTATGCCAACTAGGGTCAGCCCGGGAATCAACTTCGCCCTCGCCACAAGGTGCGTCCTTGACAAGTGTGCCAATGTTGAGGAAGGCGTCAAAACCCTTTCAGACGCCCACTTCTTGACAACAAACAGCTATCTCCTCGCCGACAGAGAAGGCAGAATGGTCGTTGTCGAAGCCTCTCCCGACAAGGTGATGGTGCGGAGACCTGAAGAGAGCAACCACTTCATAGTCTGCACCAACCAGTTCATGCTTCCCGAAATGATAGAAGCGGAAAACCAGAGAGAAAGACCATCAGACTCGCCGAACAGATACAAAGCCATCTATGAGGCGATAAAACAAAGAGGTAGAAGAGTAGACGTCGAAACCGCCCAAAAAATCTTGAGCGACCACTCAGGCTACGTCTGCTCACACATCGAAAGCATCCAACTGGGCACGCTTTGGTCAGTCATCGCCACCCTAAAGAAAACTCGAATATTCATGGCGGAAGGGCACCCGTGCCGAACAAAGTACAAGGAAGACACCCGCCTAAACAAGGCAACAAAAATGAAACGAAAAACTGAACCTCATTAATGCCAGATAGAGGAGCTATAGACCCTCATACCCCTCAGTCTCCACCAACCCTCTTCGTGCTGATTTTGCGCACCCCAAACAGACGCCGAACCCAGCTCCCTTCCAAGTTCAGCGTCCTCCACAGACGCTGTTCGGCGCTTCTATTAGACCCCCCTCTAGGCTAGTACAGAATTTATTTTTTCACTCCCAAAACCCTAAAGGCAACATCCACTAACATGACCCCTCTACCTCGGTAGAGAGGTATCGCACACGCGCACGCAGACCCCCCTAACAAATCTTATATGCTAACATAAACAAAAACGGTTCTCCACAACAAAAAGAGAAAGGAGAAAAACAAAATGGTAGAATTCGGCTTCACCGAAGAACAGCAACTCTTCAGAAAGGCAATACACGAATGGTGCCAAAAACGCCTGCCCCTAGAAGTCGTAAGACAAATGGACAAGACAGGAAAAATGCCAGAGGGCTTAGTCAAAGAAATGGCAGACCTAGGCCTACTAATCATGACAGCCCCAGAAGAGCACGGAGGAACGGGAGCCGACTGGATCACAGCATGTATAGCAGCCGAAGAGTTAGGCTACCACGACATAAGCTGCGCCATACCCGTCTTCTTCCTAGTCCAATCCTCATGGGGATTCGTAGTCGACAGATACGCCACGGAAGAAGCCAGAAACGCCGTGATAAGACCAGCCACAAAAGGAAACGCCTTCATAGGCATAGCCACAACCGAATCAGGCGGAGGCTCCGACGTAGCCGCGTTCAAAAGCACCGCCAAAAAAGTGGACAACGATTGGATCATAAACGGCGAAAAAATGTACATAAGCGGAACAGAAGAGGTACAAAAGATGGGAGGAGGCTACTGGATAACTTGCCGAACATCACCCGCACCCGAAGGCGCGCCGCACAAGGGCATGACAGGATTCTACTTGCCAATCAAGGCGCAAGGCGTTGAAGTCACCAAACGCTTCGACGATGTTGGCAGAATGGGCATATCAACCGGCGGCTTCAGCATGAAGAACGTGAAGCTTCCAGACAGCTATAGACTGGGAAAGGAAGGCGAAGGCTTCTACCCAACAATGGAAGGTTTCGACCTTGCACGCCTTCTGATCGGTGCAGTCTGTATCGGCGCGGCTCAGAGGGTATTGGAGATCGGCATGGACTACATCAAGCAACGCAAGGCATTTGGGCGCCCAATAGGGAAGTTTGAAGGCATACAATTCGAGCTAGCCGACGACTGGGCTGAGCTGGAAGCCATGAGGTCACTGGTGTATCGCACGGCTTGGATGGTGGACGAAAGATACAAACACAACAAGTTCACACCGCTTGAAATAGTCAAGTACATTTCGGCGGTAAAGCTGAAGGTACCCCCGTTTGCCATGCACGCGGCTGAGCATGCTATGCTTTGGATGGGAGCCTACGGCTACTCACAGGAATGCCCAATTGAAATGGCTTGGCGAGGAATCATGTCCTACTGCATTGGAGCGGAGGGCGCCTTAAACATCCAACGCTTAGTCATAGCCAGAGAACTGTTGGGCAAGGAGTTCATACCCTACAAATAGTCGTCTCCATCTTCCCCTTTCTTTTGTGAAAAAATCCGATTTAGAATAGGCGAGTGGAAGCCTAACAGGCTCTTAAGAGCGCGTCCGCGCGTGTGAGTAACTACCTATACCGAGAGGGGGGATATGTTGAGTAGAGATGTGTTTTGCGTATGTGTGTGCACAGAGGCTAGCCTAGCCCCTCTATTAGAGGGCGCCAAATAGGCAGGTGGCAGAGACAGAGACGGGTATAGCCTCGTCTAGAGACTGTTGTTCTTTGTTTACGCTGGGTATTCGTATTCTTTTAGACATAAAGGAAAAAGAGAGTTATTGTGTGGTTTATCTTATGTCCTAAAGAGTTCATCATAGAAATCTGTTTCATAAGGCATAAATGATGATTCCATCTATTTGTTGAATTGTGCCTAGTCTCCTTTGTTCAGACGATGAAGCACAACGTAGTTGAGAAAGGAGAAATGAAGGAAAATTGATGAAGAACACAGTATCAAAAATAACGTTGACACTGCTGCTAACGAGCATGTTAACGTTGGCATTCAACATTCAGTCAGTTAAGGCAAGTGGAACCATTTATATTATGGCAAATGGAAGGGTGGAGCCTTCAACTGCGCCAATTCACCGTAGGGGAGACATTTACACCTTTACCGATAACATCTTTGATGAGATAGTGGTTGAGAGAAGCGGCGTAACAATTAACGGAGCCGGATACACGCTTCAAGGGACAGGGGCTTTTGACTCGAAAGGAATATTCTTGTCTGGTGTTAGTGATGTAACAATAATCAGAACGAACATCAAAGGCTTTGACTACGGTGTCTATCTCCACTCGACTTCTCATAGCGTTCTATCTGGAAACAATGTAACGAACAACATGCACGGGTTCAGGCTCGATGTTTCCTCAGACAACAGCATATACGAAAACAATGTGGCAAGCAACTGGCGGGGCATCATGCTTCTCTCTTCGAACTACAACACTCTAATTGCAAACAACATAACCGCAAACACATGGATGGGTATCTACGTCTATTATTCTTCGAGTCACAATAGGATAATTGGAAACAACATAACGGCAAACGACGAGGGCATCTTTCTCTCTTATTCTTCATGTCACAACACGGTGGCTGAAAACAACATAACGGCAAGCGTAGTGTTCGGCGTCTCTCTCGGTGACTCTTCAAACTACAACAGCATCTTTAGAAACCTCATAACAGATAATCAGTATGGCGTCATGATCAATTCATCAAACAAGACAGCAGTTACTCGCAACACGGTTTCAAACAGCTATTATGGGATAAGTTTCATCCATTCTGGAGATAGCACTGTCACCGCTAACGAAATCTCAAACAACCAAGCTGGAGTTTTACTCGCCACCTCGAGCGAAAACAACACGGTCGTTGGTAACAACATCTTAAACAACTACTTTGGATTGTACCAATGGGAGTCGTCTAATAACTTCATCTTTCACAACAACTTCAAAGACAACTTCCTCCAGGTCTACGACATTTCATGGCACCCATCGCATCCAGGATCTCCCTCTATTAACACATGGGACGATGATTATCCTTCTGGTGGGAACTATTGGAGCGACTATGCTGGAGTTGATCAGAAAGTCGGTCCAAATCAAGATCAGCCTGGAAGGGATGGAATAGGCGATACCCCTTACACTATAGATGCAAACAACCAGGATAGATATCCTCTTATGAATCCTTGGATTGAAAGAAAAGTCGGAGTCAAGATTGGTGATTGGGCAAAGTATGGAAATTTTGTCTTTAAATGGAGTTCTAACGACCCAAGGCAGCACCCTCCAACTGACATTCCAGAATGGATGAATGTTACGATTCAAAACATTGTAGGCACAAACATTACTTTCCAATTAGTAATGCACTACCAAACATCCGCAGAAGACACCACTATTGGGTGGATGGATGTGAGCACGAGTTATGCAAGAGGGCAGATGGGGATGCCTCTGCTTATCTCAGCGGACCTCAAGACTGGAGATTCCTTGTATCAGACGTTTTCCCCAGTGCCAATAAATGAAACAATCCTCCGTGAATATGTAGGCGTAATCAGAGAGACTAATCACCTTAGCTGCGAATGGTCGTTTCAATTTATTAATCCCAATGAGTATTTCAATGGGTCTCTAAGCGCTTACTGGGACAGGGCAACAGGAATCCTAACCGAATATATGCTTGAAAATGTCTTTGTGGACGAAACCCTGAACTATGTAACGTCTACATCACTCTACTTCCAAATTGTTGACACCAACATTTGGAGACCCCAAATTCCAACGACCATAGATGAATTGAAAACTGAGGTAGAAGAATTGGGCTTTGAGGGTGAAATCGACAATCAAGGCATAATTAACAGTCTTATTTCCAAGCTGGATGTAGCACAGAAACTGGTTGGTAAAGAAAAAATAGAGGAAGCTAAAACCATCTTAGAAGAAGACTTCATTCCACAGGTTCAAAATCTTTCAGGAATCCATATAACAGTAGAAGCGGCAGACATCCTAATCAAATCAGCAGAACACATACTATCTCACCTATAACCTCTTTTTTTCTAAGACCTCCTTCTAAGAATTCACACTAAATCCTCTGTTTATTGCTAAGAAAGAGGTCTTTGAATGGATAAGAACTGGACAGAAAACGATTGAGCTTAGAAGAGGAAAAAGATTCAAGGCACAAAACTGTGTCGTGGCGTTTATTCGTGTCTTGTCTTCTTCGTCGCTAAGACTTCGAGTTCTTTCACTCTGCCTTCCACAGTGAATGCCATCTTTTTTCTAAGCGCGTCGTCAGTCAAGTTTTCCTTTGACAACCTTGCGAACTCGTCGGCTAATTGGTTGTCACCCACAACTTGCCGAAGCCATCTCTCAAAATCTCCCCTCTCCAAGTGAAACCTAACCGACTTGACATCAACCACCTTCAGCGTCGAGTGAAACTCGTACAAGCTGTGAACAGTCCACTTCGTCGGGCGTGCAAACTCATAGAAGAAGGTGAAGCCCCTCCCCGACGGAAGCAGCCGCAGTATCCTCTTGGCGACGAACTCGGGTCTCTCGAGTTCACGCAGGATTCGGGCTTCAAAGTCTGAAATGATTCTTGAACACACAACAAAGGCTTCTATAGGCGTGTCATAGGGGTTGAAGTAGCTGTGCACGTCTCCCGGTCCACCCCCCTTAATACTCATGTAGTACAAGTGGTCGCTCATCTGCAGACACCGCCACAACTTCAGTAGGTCTTCGTCTTCTATCTCCTTGACCAGCGGTTCCATTTCCCTCAGAGAGTTATAGATAACCGACTGCATGGGATTGACAATCCAAGCCGATGTGTCCCTCTCCAGGTCCGCCCAAGAAATGGTCTCAAACTCCTGCACGTCAACCTCGCCAACTGGAGCATGCCTACGAACAACCTCTGACGTAGTGCACCAGTTAAGATTGTTCCACTTAACAACCTCGCCAGGCAGCCACCTCAAGAACTCGTGTATGCCACCCTCTGGCCAGTGATGCTCTCCAAAGGTCTCATAGTCCATGAAAAGAGTTACCGCCTGACCCTGACAAGCCGCCAACCACGCTGCATATTTGTTGGCGGTTAGAGGCCACTCGTTCCACCAAGTCGACGAGAAACGAAAGCCTATGTCGTCTGAGAGGCGATAATTGCGCATCAAAACTCGCATGTTTGAGTCCTTTGCCCTATAAACGTAGTTTGGGCTACGCCATCCCAAAACCCTCTTAACACCCTCCGTTATAACAGCCTCGAAGCCCAAAGCCTCAACAGTCTTCACGATGAGGTTGTTGTATAGACACTCGCTGTTCTCAAATACTTTGGGTTCGCAGCGAAACAGGTCTCTCATCAATTCCCTATGCATCTTCACCTGCTCAACAAACTCAGAGCGGTCAATCCCGAATAAGCTGGAGAGTGAGTGATAATAGGTTTGGTCGAGAAATTCAACACAGCCAGTGTCAGCGAGTTGTTGAAAAGACTCGAGGACGCTTGGATTCCAACGCTGGCACTGCTCGACGAAAACTCCAGAGACGCTGTAAGCCACCTTGAACTGCTTCTGGCTCCGCTTAAACCTCTCAATCTCTCCCAAAATGACTCTGTTAGCGGGGATGTAGCACTTCTGAGCGGCTCTGTTAAAGACGTGCCTGTTTAGAGTGTTGTCGAAGTAGAGGTCGAAGAGCTCTTCCTTTGACGCTTGCCCACGGGCTAACAAGTCGGCGTAGAAGTTACGGTTCAGCCTTAGAGGCTGGTGAACCTCAAAGATCAGGCAGATATCTGGCAATGCTGGTTTCCCAACTAGTGCTTAATGACAAAATCAACTCTACGTGAAGTTTCACTATTTATTGTTTGTTAACTTAGCATCAATAAAGATAACCACTCAAGACTTGATGTCAACGTGGTCCAGCTTGCCAATGTTGCTCTGAGTTTATTATCGTTCTGTTTTCAGTACAGTCCGTTCTAATTGATAGCATTAAATCGTTCAAAATTAAGACGTGAGAGTGCATGCTAGCTGTTTGGACGTTGGCTAAACCATGAACATGAACCCTGAGAAAGCAATAATCTTGCTCATTATAGGAGCTTTTAGTGTCACTTCTCTAAATTTGTTGACCGCACCCAGCAACCCGATAACAAGAGAAGAAGAGGCTGTTGAGATCAGCAGGAAAGCCGACCTTGTAAGAGACGGCATTGTTAAATCAAGCAGATTCTCGTTCGGAGCAACGTATCACAATTCCTCTTGGGTAGAGTGGATGAAAAAAGGACACAGCAAAGAGATGTACATGAATGTTCCAAATGGACATGGCATCTGGCAAGTGACATGGACGTTTTGGTTCTCTGTGGGAGGCTACACGGTCATCGTTATCGTAGACGCCGAAACAAGAACGATTGCGCATGAGACGCCAGGAGTTAGGTTTGGATGATCACCGAGCTGAGCTATGTCCTCTTCAGTCTCCTCCTCGTGATCTATAGTGCCTGGCGCTCTTTCAAGCGAAGAGAGAGGAACATGCTCTACATGACTTTGGGTTTCACGTTCCTGACGCTGTCCATAACGCTTCTGATGCTTGATTCGTTCGTGTGGTTTCCAGCCACCGTGACAATGTTAAGGCTCTTGGAAGTAAGCGGTCTAGGTCTATACGCGTGCTTCATCGTATGTGCAATAGTAGCACTCAAGAAAAATGTGCAAGACTGAACTAGACGAGTCCTAAAACTTTCTGCTCGAAAGGTGGTCTCTTCAACAGAACGTCTTCTACGTAGGCTCTTAATGGTTCGGCTACGCTCCAAGCCTGCGAAACACAGCCCTGAGGGTCGTGCGGAGGGTCGCCGTCGAATATCTCGCTTATGGTTCCGAGTCCAGCTCTGAAAATCTCTTCTTGGAAGAGGGGTTGCAGAAAGTTTTGGAATGCGCAGTCTCTCCATTCTTTCTCGTGGTTCTTGAGTCTTAGGAAGGCTGTGATGAATGGCCCGAGAAGCCATGGCCAGACCGTTCCGTTGTGGTAGGCGGTGTCTCGGTGAACCCTGTCTCCCATATACCATCCAATAAAACGCGGGTCATCTCTTGACAGAGTTTTTAGACCGTAGAAACCCCACAAATTTTCCTGAACAGCCTCCACCACTCTTTCACTTTTGGTTCTGTCGAGAATTGGGAAATCAAGAGCAGCAGCAATGATTTGATTTGGTCTCAAAGATGCGTCTTTGTGCTCATCGTCTACAACGTCAAACAGGCTGTTTGTCTGGGGGTTCCAAAACTCTTTGGCAAAACTCTTTCTGGCTTTCTCAGCCATCGAAGAATACCTGTTCGCTTCGGCTTTTTCGTCGAAGCGTGTGGCGAGGAGTTGCATAATTTTTAGCGCGTTGTACCAGAGCGCCTGAATCTCCACGGCTTTTCCCTGTCTCGGCGTTACGGGTTGGCTGTTGATCGCGGCGTCCATCCAGGTCAATCGGGGACCATGCACTAACAGGCAGTCCTTGTCCATGTGTATGCCATACAGAGTTCCTTGAACGTGATGCTCAACTATGGACTTCAGCGTTTTCCACAACACGGTTTGGACAAAATTGAAATCGCCTGTGTATTTGAGGTACTGAAGAACGGCGTTGAAGTACCAGAGAGTGGCATCCACTGTGCCGTATTCCGGCTTGTCTCCAGCGATTTCTAGAAACCTGTTGGGGATCAAGCCCTTTTGGCAGTAATGCTCGAGAGTCAGCAAGATTTCTTTTGCGTCGTTAAATCTTCCGGTGGCGAGGGTTAGTCCTGACAGAGAAATTAGTGAATCTCTTCCCCAGTCTTCAAACCAGTGATAGCCTGCAATAACCGACTTGGTTTTGATTGATTGACGGTGAACAATGAATGAGTCTGTTGCTAGCACGAGCCACTTGAACCAGTCTTCCATCGGCATAGGCGCATGCTGCTTCTGAACGACTTCGAGTAGCCTTTGCCTTCGCTCCAACTCTGCGTTGTACAAGGTGTCAATTTCCTTTAAGCTGCCTCCGTGAAGAGAAGAGAAGAGACTTTTTGCATCGCTCGCATCTTTACCAGCCACCGCCAATAAACAGAACCGTTTCGATTCGTTTGGAGCGATTTCTGCCTCGAAAAATCCTGGCTGATAAACATGCTCCAGACAATTTTCTCCTCTGGAACCGTCCGCGCGAAAATATGTTTCTATCCATTCGCCCTTACCGACGATGTAGCGTCCCTCAGTTGAGGAGAGGACAAGGGCTGAAAGTGGTGCTGACGGCTGAAATATTACGCCTTTCTCAAACAATTTTTGGGTGAAATTCCACTGTAGCTTTTCCTTTTCAGTGACGGAGTGAAAGTGTCTGGAATTAAGTGATGGCGTGATACGGACAAATGCCTTTTCCGCGTCTGGGCTGGTGACTTCGTAAATCACTATTGTGGCGTTTTTCTCTGTTGGCATAAACACACTCTTGTTAAGACGTACACTGTTGACTTGGTACGTGAACTTTGGAAAGGGGCTGAGAGAAAAGCCTGAGAGGAATCTGTATCCTTCGGGTTGGACGCCCTTTCGGGACTCGTTTGCTCCTAGCTGATATGTTCCCTCGCCCACGTGAACTTCTTCGTCTAGTTTTGATAGAAGCACTCTTCTGTCTGTCGGCGGGTTGAAGGCGGCGATCAATAATCCATGATACTTTCGGGTGTTGACTCCCAAAACAGTTGAAGAAGCGTAACCTCCAAGTCCATTAGTGACTAACCATTCACTCTGAATCGCCTTGTCAAAATCTGAGAGAGAGTCGGGTCCAAGGTTGATTTTGGGCAGTTCGGTTTTCATCTGTGGTCAACCTGTCTTGCAATATATCGTCTGAAAAGTAGATATAATAAATGCTCGAAATTGGGGCACCAAAAATATGAGTGGCTTTAGACCATCCTCTCTTTCAATCCGTAGAGGATTAGGACGAGGGCTGCGTGAATCTGCAGGAAGGACAAGAAGTAGGCTTGCCAAGGACTAGTCACGACATCAATAGACGTGAACGGAATCTGAACAAGCCAAAGCTCGGTCATCCCATTGTAAACAGCATAATTCAAAACCCAATCTATACACACCCAGCCGGTGACCCACCATATCAAACCGAGCAAAAACGCCAGGAGTGGCAACGACTTAAACCTCTTTATCTTCTTCATCGTCTACTACCTCAAGCTGTCGTCAAGAATATTTTATGATGTCTTAATATAGCAGTTATTTCTCGCGGACACACATTCTGGCAATCGAAATGTCCGAAAACTGAATAGTTTAGCTACTTGTGAACGGTTGGTTTAGCTTCTGGCTTATACAGGCGCTTCTCGTAGGCTGGTGCGGGCTTGAGCTTGCCTCGATAACGCCGAGCGGATGATTTCTCGCGTTCTACGTTTCTAAGTCTTGCTTGAGCCCTCGCTATTCTGCTTCTAGAGGGTGTTAGGAGGCGTCGCCGTCTGACTGGTCGATGGAGGCGGAATTTCATAGCCGCGGTTGAGGTTCTTCGTCTTGCTCGTTTCCGAAGGGTTGGTGTCTCTGGACTCGCCGCCCTCGTGAATGTCACGTATCTGCCGTTCATGTCGATGTCTTGCACACCCCAGCCCACGTTCATCCAAGCCTGTCCCTGCGCACTGCCCCTTGTGTTGGTCCACCACTCTCGATTTCTCAGAGCGCCGAAAGGCAGATTGTCGCCTATCACTCCCTCGATTTCGGCGAAGGAGAGCGTGACTCGGCTGGTGAATCTTGCTCTTCGCGCTAGGTATCTGCTCAGTGGGCTGTATTTTGTTCCGAGCTTCCTCGGCGAGACAATTCTTCTTGCGCAGTTTAGGCATGCGATGTTTCCGTCGTCTGTGAATACTGTGCAGTCTATGCAGTAGGGTTTTCCGCATCGGAAGCAGCGTCTGAGAAGGGAGGAGGGAAGTATCCTTCCGCAGAGCGAGCACTCGTCTTTGGATAGCAACATTGGCTGCACAACATCAATTGGATAGTCGGATTGCTTTAATCTTGTGTTTCAAGAGAAAACAGCGAAGCAAACTTTGAGGCTAACTTGAATGGACGAAGCCGACCAGTCGAATCCTGCTCCCGCACTTGTTGCAGAGAATGACTAACTCTTCCAGAGATTCGCCCTTAACCTTGGTCTCCACTATGGTGTAGACTTTCTCGGTTTCGTCTTCGGGCGAGATGTTGACGCCGCAGCTTGGGCATGGAAAGTCCCCCTTGCCCTCGATTTTGGCTAGGTCAACCGTGAACATCTCAGGGTGAGACTGCTTCATTCCCGTTTCGCTCCCTTCTTTATCAGTGATGGTTTTCTCTGTGATGTGCTTCCTATTATAACGTTTATGAATATTTAGTCAAAATTAGCAGTAAAACCAACTAGACTGGTAACTCTGGGGCGCAAGAGTCTTTTTTATACTGCTCTTTTTTTAGCTTCATAGAGAAAAAGGAGCACGCTGTGGGTCATGGTTCGGTTATCTTTATGGCTTGAGTGGGGCACTGCACCTCGCAGGCTCTGCAGAAGATGCAGGCGGATTCGTTGACTGGGTCCGATTTTTTCTCTGATGTTGGGTGTCCTGGGGAGTCGGACCAGTCGAAGACGCTGACTGGGCATACGGATATGCAGACGCCGTCTCCGTTGCAGACGTCGTGGTCCACGGCTACGTTTGTGCCGTGTACGCCCAGCTTTTCTGGAGGCTTGACCTCGCCTCTAACCTTATGTCCTGCGTGTTCTCCCGTGATGGGGCACTTTGTTATGAAGTCTGGGTCTATCGGCATGTTTTATACACCTTGTTTTTAGATTACACACTCGTTTTCTGTATTTATCCTTTGCTCAAAGGGCTTGTGGTGCTTCAGAGGTGGGTGAAAAAATACTTCGAGTATGTTTGACTTGCTCTTGCGCGTGTGTGAGACCTACCTATACCGGGAGAGGGGTCATGTTGAGGTTAGTGGTTATTGGTTTGGTGAACTATTTGAGTGGTCGGCGCTTTTTCACCAACCTTGTTTGGCTTGTGATAACTCTTAAGTTAAACTGTTCTCTTATTTACAAAATTCTTCGCGGTTGACTTGAACGGTGAAGGAAGATGACTTGGTTGAGTGTTGCCAAAATTTCGGAGAGTGTCTATTGGGTTGGTGTTAGGGACTGGAACCGCAGGCTGTTTGACGCCTTAATTCCGCTTCCCAAAGGAACAACCTACAACGCCTACCTGATAATCGGAGAGAGCAAAAATGCTTTGATTGATACGGTGAACCCAGGCTTTGAAAAGGAACTCGAAGAGAAAATCAGACAGATCATTGATCCAGGCGACCTAGATTACGTGGTGATGAACCATGCTGAGCCCGACCACGCAGGCGCGATTCCATACGTGTTGTCCATAAACAGGAAAGCAATGCTGGTTACCACCAATCGCGGGGCTAGGATGGCGCAGAAATTCTACAACGTAGCAGAAAATCGAATAAAGATAGTTTCTGACCGAGAAACCATCGATCTTGGCGGTAAGACTCTTCGTTTCATTGAGGCTCCGATGCTTCACTGGCCGGAAACGATGTTCACGCATCTTCAAGAAAGCAGGATTCTTTTCCCATGCGACTTCTTCGGCTCACACGTGGCGAAGGAACTCTACGATGAAGAACTAGAAGACTTGATCGTTCACGCTCAGAGATACTTCGGCGAGATAATGATGCCGTTCAGAACCATGGCTGAAAAAGCGCTGGAAAAAATAAAGGATCTAGAAATTGACATGATAGCGCCGAGTCACGGACCCGTACACAAGAACACACAGAGAATACTTGAAGCATACCGCAAATGGACGCGTGGAGAAACCAAACGGAAGGCCACGATAGCCTACGTGACCATGTGGAACAGCACGGAAAAGATGATTCGTCCAATCGCAGAGACCCTGGCGTCCGAGGGCATCGAAATCGCGCTGTACAACCTGCCTTCGGCTGACATGGGCGACTTAGCAAGGGACCTGGTTGACTCGAGAGCCATTGTCTTGGGTGCGCCAACAGTGCTGAATGGTGCGCATCCCCTAGCCGTGTACGCTTCTTATTTGGTGAAGGCATTGCGTCCACCGATAAAACTCGGGGTCATCTTGAGTTCGTACGGGTGGGGCGGAGGCGCCATAAAGCACATTCAGGAGATTTTGGGTCCGTTAGAAATGGAAGTTGTTGGAGCAATGCAAGTGAATGGCCCACCGTCCGAAAACGACATCAAGCAAATCATAGAATTGGGTAAGACTCTCGCCAAGAAAATCAAGGAGCAAGGGTGATTAGGGAAGCTAGTAAATTAATCGTCTTGCGATTAGCAATAGTTAGAAATATAAAAGAATAAAATACACGTTTCTTGGAGTGAGGTTATGCCACCGCATTGTGACACGATGGATGGACCTGTTGTCAAAGCAGCCAAAATCGCATTAGACAAAGGAAACGTCAACTTGATACTCCCATGGGTGCCGAAAAGGGCTGAAGCCGAATTGAAGAAGGCTTTCGAAAAAACCCTCCGAGCCAGAAAGCTAGGTAAAGAAGCCGCGGAGCTGGCTGACTACTGGTTCCTTGAGACCGCTGTTCGTTTGCACAGAGAGGGAGAAGGTGCGCCTTACACCGGACTGAAGCCCGCGGACTCGACTGGGGTCCCGTTGTGCCGAGAGCGGAGAAAGCCATCGAAAAAGGAAACCCGAAGGAAGTGATAGATTTCATTTCGCACGTTGTTGAAGAGGAGCTGCAAGAGAGGTTCAAACACGCCATGGCGAAGAAGAAGTACGACGAAAACAATGTAGATGCTGCAAGAGAGTACGTGCAGGCGATGCTTGGCTTTGTCTTGTATTCGCACCACTTGTACACAGACGTGACTGGCGGCGCAGAACACGGCGAGGAAGGAATGGGCGGACACAAACACTGACTCCGTCTAAGAATGCTGCAGGACGGCTCACATGACCGAACACGCCACTGAGACACGCGGCATAAAAATCGCTCTGCTAAGCTACTTGATACTAGTCGTACTGCAACTGGCAACATACTACCTGACAAGCATTCTTGTACTGTTAGCACAAGCCTTAGAAATGTTGAGCGATGTCTTAGTTTCCAGTTTTCTTCTGTTATCTGCCCATTGGTCGCGGAAACCAGCAGACGAATTTCACATGTTCGGTCACGGAAGAGCCCAAAACGTTGCGGCGCTGGTCTCAGCCACAATCTTGATTTTTTCATGCGCCTCGAGACGTTTCGAGAGGCTGTTCCAAAATTCTTCCAAGCCCCGGGGACTAGCGAACTCCAGAACACGAATCTCGCTTTGATAGTTATACTATTAGGCATGTTCGTAATCGCCATTCCAACCGTAGACATTTTGAGAGTGGTCGCACTTCTCAAAGACGAGGTTTCTTACGTAGCCGCGCTAATCGCTGTGGTCCTCGTTGCGCAAGGATATCTCTGGGCTGACCCACTAGCCTCCACGTTCGTAGCCACAGTCATCGCCCTCAGCGGTCTATACCTCTTCAGGGACAATGTCCACTATCTCGTGGGCAGAGCGCCCAGTAGAGAATTCATAGAAAAATTGGAATCAACAGCAAAGTCAGTGAAAGGCGTCTTGGGCGTCCACGACTTGAAGGCTGAGTACGTGGGACCAAACGTTGTTCACACGGGTTTTCGCATAGAGGTGGCGAAAGGCACACTGATAGAGGAAGCGGACAGAATAGCCGAAGAGGTTAAGGAAAGAGTCAGTCGGGAGACAGGTTGTCAACACTGTGTAATCCACGTCGACGCAGCAAACAACTCAACTAACTGAACCTTGACCTGTGGTGAATAAAAAAGCCAGAAGGTCACATCATTTTAATATTTGATTTGCAATCACTACTGTAAATCGAAAATGGTGACAAAGCATGAGTGAGATGACCGAGAACAAGAAGAGAATGTTGAAAGAGGTACTTCAGCAGTTACACGCTGGTGCGTCTCCACAAGAAGTCAAGGAGAGGTTTAGACAAGTTTTGGAAGGCGTAAGCCCCGTGGAAATCGCCAAGATTGAGCAGGAACTCGTAAGGGAAGAGATGCCCAGAGAAGAAATCCGAAGGTTGTGCGATGTGCACTTGGCGGTTTTCAGAGAGCAGCTAGAGAAACAGAAACTCGATGTTTCTCTTGGACATCCGATCAGCATCCTCGTGGAAGAACACAAAGTTATGCTGCAACTATCAGCCAAACTTAGTGACATTGTAAATAAGGTTCAACAAGTGAGCGACAAAAGTTACGTCGAAGACGAAATACATCAAATTGCGCACATAACCAAAGACCTCCTAGACGCAGAAAAACACTACCTACGAGAAGAAAACGTGCTCTTCCCATTGGTGGAAAAACACGGAATCACTGAGCCGCCAGCGATCATGTGGACGGAGCACAACCAGATAAGAGAGAAAAAGAAGCAACTTCACAAGCTAACAGAAAATCCTAACGCCATGAGTTTCCAAGACTTTAAAAGGCAGCTTGGCGGAACCGTTGAATTCCTGAACAGTATTCTTCCGAGTCACTTTTTCAAGGAGAACAATATACTTTTCCCAGCGGCTTTAAGAGTTGTTACAAATAAGGAATGGAGCGATATTAGAAGGGAGTTCGACGAAATCGGATATTGTTGCTTCACACCCCCACATTTAACAGCAGCACCTCAAAGGGAAGAAATCGGAAAAGAAGCGGAAATATTAGCAGCACGCGAAGGGATACTACAGTTTGAAACTGGAAGCTTCACAAAAGAGGAACTCGAGGCTCTACTAGACTCGCTTCCAGTGGACATCACGTTTGTCGACAAAGAGGACACCGTCAAGTACTTCAGCAACGCTCCGAAGAGAATCTTCGTGAGGACAAAGGCAGTCATAGGAAGAAAGGCTCAGCTCTGCCACCCACAGAAAAGCGTTCACATAGTGAACAAGATTTTGGAAGCCTTCAAAACGGGCAAGAAAGATGTAGCCGAATTCTGGATTCCGATGAACAACCGTCTAATGTACATCAGATACTTCGCAGTCAGAGATAAAAACGGAAAATACCTGGGAACCATGGAAGTGACGCAAGACATAACCGACATCAAGAAGATCGAGGGAGAAAAAAGACTCCTAGACTGGAAAGACTAAACCCGTCACCCTCTTACCAGCAACACAAGGAGAAGATGGGCAAAAACTATATGGTTTACATGTGATTTACATATCTCTTGAGCAACACCCAACGAGAGCAGCGCGTTCAACATTGGCAGAAGTCTACGTAAACCTGCGCAAACACGGTCAATTCACCATTCTAGCCACGTGCGACTGTGAACTGATGGGGAAGGTCCTGCGCGACGGAAAAATTGTTTTCGAGGTGCGCGAGGAGTTCTACAAGGGGCATAGGGTCACGCTTGAGGAAGCCATAGAACTAGCCAAGCAGTCAACCATAGTCAATATGGTCGGTCGACACATAGTGAAAGAGGCTGTGAAAGAGGGCTTGGTCCACCCAGAAGCAATATTAAAGATTTCGGGCGTGCCTCACGCCCAAATCGTGAAGATGTGACCTCTCCGCCTCTTAAGATATTTAAGCAAGATTCCTTCTTTTGTAGAGGGATGAATTGGCTGAGGCGAGTGCTTGGGTAAAAGAAAGGTCGTCAGTGAGGAAGAGATAAGAGACATGGTGCTTCCGGTTGCAAACGACGTCTTATGCGTCACGGTGAAGCTTCTGGGCTTCGACAGGATTATGGTGAAGTGCCAAGACGGGCACGAGCGCCTCTGCCGAATCAGGGGAAAAATGAAGCGCAGGGTCTGGATTAGAGAGGGCGACGTTGTTCTGGTCTCTCCCTGGGACTTCCAATCCGACAAGCGAGGCGACGTCATCTGGCGCTACACTAGGGGACAAGCCGAGTGGCTCCGCAGAAACGGTTACCTCAGCATCTGAACGTGGGAGGCTGAAGGTGTCTTTTCGGAGGCGGGTTGACAAAAAACTCCTTCGCAGAGAGAAGCGCTATGAAACAGAACGACTGATGAAGGAGAAGAGAAGCGAAGAGTACGAGGCTCTGGAGGAGGTCTTCGACCGCTCTACACTAATGACCGTCTACAAGTTCCTGAACCAAGGAGTGATAGACGAAATCTACGGTGCTATAGGGGCTGGAAAAGAATCCAAACTCTACTGGGGGAAAGACCGCGAGGGAAGAGAACTCGCCATAAAAATATTTCTGACAGTCTCAGCTGAGTTCAAGAAGGGCATGATTCCCTACATAGAGGGCGACCCAAGATTCGCCCACGTCAAGAGAGACACACGCTCCCTCATCTACGCTTGGGCTCAGAAAGAGTTCAAAAATCTAACCCAAGCCTACGAAGCCGGAGTGCGGGTGCCCAAGCCCATCGCGGTTGAGCACAACGTGTTGATCATGGAGTTCATCGGAGAGAACGGCGTCAGCGCACCACTACTTCGGGAGGTTCGCCTAAAAAATCCACAGCGGATTTATGAACAGTTGTTGGCAAGCGTGAAGAAACTCTATCGGAAGGCGGGTCTGGTGCACGGCGACCTCAGCGAGTACAACGTCATGATTTGGAAGGACAAACCAGTGCTGTTCGACGTTTCTCAGGCTGTGCCGCTTAAACATCCCATGGCGGACCAGTTTCTGTGGAGAGACCTCGAAAACTTCTACAGATATTTTAAGAGACTCAACGTTGAGGTGTTGTCTATGGAAGAGACATATCGCTTGGTGAGAGGCGATGTCGAGGGCTAGCACGTTTGTCAAGGTTCCGAGAGACCGCATCGGGGCGCTCATAGGTCCAGACGGTCGAGTCAAAGAGAACATTGAGAGAAAGCTGTCGGTCGAACTGGGCGTGGACAGTGAGTCAGGAGACGTCACAATTACGCTCAACCCAGGGGCGGAAGACCCCTCAATTCTCTTCAGAGCCAAGGAGGTCGTAACAGCAGTGGGCAGGGGCTTCTCGCCAGAGCGGGCGTTTAGGCTGTTGCAGGACGAAGACGCTGTTCTGCAAGTCATTGATTTGCGCGAGTCTGTGGGAAGGTCGGTGTCAGATATCCAGCGCCTGAAGGGAAGAATAATAGGCAAGGAGGGCAAGACTCGACGCATAATCGAGGAGCTGACGGAAGTGGACCTCTCGGTGCACGGTCACACAGTCTCCATAATAGGAAACTTGGACCAAGTGGAGATAGCGAGAGAAGCCATCCAGATGATACTCAGGGGAAGCCAACACGCCACAGTCTACCGATTCCTACACAGAAAGAGAAGAGAACTGAAGAAAAAAAAGCTGGAACTCTGGGAAGAACCCTACGAAAGAGTGGAAGAATAAGAGTTAGGTTTTTAGCGTTTTTTGTGTTAAAAGTTAAAAAGACTGTGAAATGCATATTATTGCGGATTAACTGACTCACCAAAAAATAGAGGATTAGAGAGGATACGTGTGGCTGAGACGTTTGAGGAGATAAGCGCTGCCGACTTTTTCTACCGCAACAGAGACATAGCGGGATTCACCAACCCAGCCCGCGCCATATTCTCCTCAATAAGAGAACTGATAGAAAACTCACTAGACGCGGCTGACCTGGCAAGATTGCCCCCTGACATCTATGTTCGACTCTCATACGAGAACGAGGAGCTCATGGAGAGCGAAGTCACAAGCGAGAAAAGAGTCGAGGGCGAAGAGGAGGCAGAGGGCTTCGAAACCAACGTCTACAAGCTCCGAGTCGAAGACAACGGCTCCGGCGTTCCAGCTCGCCACATACCAGCCGCCTTCGGTCAGGTCTTGTTTGGCTCTAAGTACAAGTTGAGGCAGA
>Ga0315306_10000141_pt1 | contig 33719 bp, 85 predicted proteins | sample TDP1_MG_FD_203803 | JGI IMG/M metagenome (GOLD analysis project Ga0315306, IMG submission 203803) | Freshwater sediment microbial communities from Lake Towuti, South Sulawesi, Indonesia - TDP1 | ecosystem: Environmental > Aquatic > Freshwater > Lake > Sediment | place: Indonesia: South Sulawesi... | reverse complement strand
CGTTTTTTTATTCATAATAGTCCCAGTCGGTAGTAAAAAAATCAAAAAATAAAGAATTTGACAAATAAAAAATAACAGTATAAGTATTTTATCTGTAGGGATAAGTCGTCAATAGAGATAAGTCGTCAGTCACTGTCAGTAAAACATTCATACCGTTGAGATACTCTCTCTCTACTCTCTCTGTTTCTCTATTACTACTAACTCGGCATCAAAGAGGGGGAAGAGGGGAGAGAGTATAAGTATTTTATCAATACTGATATTCTGTCTATATGGATAAAATGTCTATATGGATAAGATGTCTATACTGATAATTTATATTGATGGATAGAGCCTTCTTATTAATTTTCTCCTATCTTGAACAGTTCCTTTCATTAAGCGATTTGTTTCAGGATTTTGCTTTACTGCATCTTTAAAAATATTTGAAATCCAAAAAAGAACCTCTGTTTCATTTCCTTTGGCACAGTTAGGATTAATCTCTCTTCCCCACTCTGTTTCGTTAAATATTTTTATTGCTTCCTGAATTATTGGGTCATCACCCACAAAAACAAATCTTGCCTTAATTTTTTTACCTCTAAACCACACATATTCATACTTTCCAAGTGATAAAAGAGTTCTTTTAATAACGTAAAAATTTGTGCCTCTAAGACATGGAAAATTGTCAAGAAGATTATCTTTAAAAACAACCCTGTTTGTTTCAATAAATTTCGTTATTTCCAACCAATTTTGTTGTGATATACCAAATGGTTTTGAAGCTATTTTATCCACCTGCTCTTTAAATTCTTTAAATTGAGTTTGAAGTTTTTTCTCTTGTTCTTGTAGTTTATTTTCTAAAAAAACTTCAAACTCTTCTGATGTCATATCTTTAATTGATTTTTTCTTCTCTTCAGGCAGACTTTTCACCTTTTTGACTTTTTCTTCTATCAAAATTTGAACGACAGTTAGGACAACAAACTCTTCTCAATTTTGATTTAGAATACCACTCATACTTACAATAAGGACATTTTATCAGTTCTGGTGGGCTTGGAGGACTTTGCATAAACATAAGTATAGTATGTTAATTTAAATAGTTGTTTGTCCTATAATATATATTATGGAAGATGTAGAAAAAAGAATTGAAGAACTTGAGGACAGAATAAACACATTGTTTTTCAAACTGCAAAAACAAATAGACGAGATTAAAGACAAAATAAAGGAGAAAGAGATACTTGGCAGTTGAAGACAGAAAAAAAATTTCAATGAGAAAAAGTTATTTCAGAAGTTTTTGTTCGCCTGAATTGGCTAATTTTTTAGCAACAAACGATAATTGGACTTTTGAGCAGAAGAACAAAATTTTAGCATTTGCGAAAAAGATTGCATACGAAGATGGAAGAGTTAAAGTATGGATACAGGACTTTCAATATGCTCTGAGGCAGTTAAGAAGCAGAGGAGAAAAAATTTAATGAATTTAAAAAATTTAACGATATTGATTTTATGGATGCAATAATTTGTGAAAAATGTGTGAAAGGAAGAAGAGGTGCTAATAGATTAAAGTGCAACAGATGGAAGTGTTTTATACAAAAAACTAAAAATGAAAAAAATCTACTAATGATTTGCCGAGTTTGTGGAAATATCAAGAAGTTTTCTATTTAGTAGCTTTTTCGAGAGCTTCTTCCATTTCCTTTTCTTCTACTGCCATTAGTCTGTCGTGAATTTCAAATTTTATTGTTTCAAGAACTCCCAAGACTTGCGATGGAGTTAATTTATATTTTTCAAATATTTTCCAAATTTCTACAAAGAGTTTATCCATTTCTTCTGCATCTGTCATCTTTTTACTATCCTCTTGACCTGTTATAACTTCAAGTTCAGTTTTTGATTTTTCACTCATTTCAACACACTCTTTACTTTTTCATAAGCTTCTCTGATTTCCTGCTCATTCTCGCTTTCAACTTTCAAAGTAAAATAATATCTCGGCTTCTCTCCACTCTCATCAACCATTATTTCTCTCAGTTTGAATTTCAACTTCTCAACTCCTTTTTAATTGTTTTTTCAACCAACTCTGAGAAAGATTTTTTTTGCTTTATTGCTTTGATTTTAAACTTTTCCCAAAGTTTGTCATCAACCATTATGGTAACTCTTATTTTCATAAGTTATATTTTATTACTTTTAATATTTATGTGTTAAAAATAGCATACTGATAGATTTACTATTTGATAGTGATAGTATATATAAAGATTTGCCCATTTAAAATGATGAAGATAATTTGAGTGAGATTTAACTTATATTTTAAGAATAAATAGTTTTCGTATGATTTTATATATTTAGCCAAGTTTAACTTAAATACTTTTCGAAAGATAAATTTTGAAAAAAGAAAATATTTATATATAAGTTTACTGCATACTATTTAAGCATTTGCTCTTCAGTAAAAATCTGCTGTATGTAAAATTGTATCTTCTTTTTTGCATATCTTGAAGAAGAAGAGAACTTTTCTGCCTCTTCCTCGTCCCATATGAAGTTATTATTTTTATTAAAATTATTATTTTTATTAAATTTAATAAATTTATTAACTGTTGCCTGCTCTTTTGGAAGTCTGATAAAATTCCATTTCATATGACATCTCTGACAGAGAAGAACAAGATTGTCCCTGCTGTTGTTCTGAGGATTGTGGTCTTTGTGATGAACTGTTAGAACGACTGTTATTGGTTGTCCATTCCAACCTTGCCTTATAGAATAATTTTCAACACCACAGTATTCACACTTGTTGCCGAGCATAGCTTTCATCTTATCAGAGATTCCTAAAGAATAGAACTCTTCATACTCGCTGATGTCGATGGGCATAATAAAATATATGGATTCCATATATAAAATATGAAATGTGAATACTGCAATGCAGAAATAAAACCGACTAAAAAAGGCACGAAGATTTTCACTTATGATGGAAAAACAAAATTATTCTTCTGCTCCAAAAAATGTCGTGAGATTTGGAAAGAATTTCATAATCATAATTCATAACCAATAAGTATTTAAATTTGAGTTACATAATAAAATACATGCAACAAAGGAGAAAAAAGACCTTTAATGTTAACTGTAGCAAATGTGGAAAGAGAACAAGCACAACAAAGAGAAGATATAAGATAATTTCCTTTACCTGTGAGAAATGCAGAGAGAAAGAGGAGTATGGATTGAGATGAATTGGAAACTAATGTTATTATTTTTATTGAGTGTAGCAATTTTGATGACGTTTACAGAGAATTAATAGCAGAAGAAAGGAAGAAGAGATGAGAGAAAAAAATCCCTATGAAGTATTTGGAATCATATTTTTAGCAATGGGACTTACTGGTGGAGTTGTAGCTTCTTGTATTGAACCAAATCTAATTAATACCATACTGAGCATTGGCTTGTTAATATCTGGAAGTATAATGGTGAGAAGATGAAAGATTTTAGAATTGTCGATTTGAAAGATTGGGTGAGAGATTGAATTTAAAACTATTGTTAGTGAAAATCAAAGAATTGGAAGAAAGAATTGATTTGACAGAAATGATTCTTGCAGTTTTAATGTTTTGGAATATAATTTTGACAGTAATAGTTGCTAATGGATATATAATTCCCAATATAATGGCTTGGCATGAAAGTTTAGAAACAGGAACAAGAGGATTTGTTGATGGAATGTTTTATACAATATTTGGTTTGTTCGTTCTTTGGATTTTATATAAAATGCATTTCTATTTTAGAGAGGTTGCATAATGAAGACTTGGAAAAAACTCGTATGGAGTAAGAGTAGAGCTTTCATTGCTTTGAGAATAAGTGATTTGAACTTTGCAAAAATTCAGATAGGAAAGAGTTATGAATACTCTATTGTTATTCCAAAAGATGGACAGATGATAATAAACTTCAGAAAGTGTAAGAAATGATTGAAGAAATATTAAATTTCGCAAAGCTTTTTTTCTATTTAGTCCTATTTGTTTTTGGTGTAGGATTACTTTTAGGTTGCATATGGGCGGTTATAAAAAGAGTTGAGAGATGGATAAACAGAGACTTATATAGAGAGAGAAAATGACAGAAAAAATTTTACTTGGATATGAGATTAGAACAGGAAAGAGAGTAGCGATAGAGCCAAGCCATTTGATAACGACAGGAATTACACAATTGAGCGGAAAGACCACAACTTTGGAAGCGTTGATTAAAAGAAGTGGATTAAAAGCAATAGTTTTCAAAACGAAAATAGGAGAGACAGGATTCAGCGAGGGGAATTTAATACCACCTTACTTCAGAGAGAGAAGCGATTGGCAGTATGTTACTGCTCTGCTTGAAGCAACGCTGAAAGAAAAACTAAAATTCGAGAGAAGTTGGATAATGGAAGTTTGTAAGAATACTGACTCCTTACTGCAGATACACAACAAGATAAAAGAAAAACTTGCCGACACAAAAATAAAAGGATTGAGCAGAGGAGTTTACACAACTTTAGACGGATATTTTGAGATTATTCTTCCACAGTTACAGTATGCAAATTTTTCTAAAACTTTGACGATAAGTGAGGGAATTAATATAATGGATTTGGAAAGATTCAAGTTAGAGATACAGAGTTTGGTGATTAAATCTGTTTTGGACGAAGTACTGACAAATTACAAAGAAGTTATTGTTGTCATACCTGAAGCATGGAAATATATACCACAAGACTTGGGAAATCCTGTAAAGAGAACTTCCGAAGAATTTATAAGACAGGGAGCAACTAATCAAAACTATCTGTGGATTGATTCACAAGACATAGCAGGAGTTGACAAATCAGTTCTAAAGCAGGTGAGCATATGGATTTTGGGATTACAGACTGAGATAAATGAAGTTAAACATACTTTGGTTCAGATACCAATTCCAAAAAGACTGAAGCCTAAAGAAGATGAGATACAGACTTTAAAATTGGGACACTTTTATTTTTGTTCTCCTGATGCAGTAAGAAAAGTTTATGTTCAACCTGCATGGCTTGATGAGAAGACTGCTAAGGAAGTTGCTATGGAGAAGAAAGATGTTAATACTGTTGAAAAGCCAAAGACAATAGCAAGATTTGGAATAATGCCAATGCCACAACCAACTGCTGTTCCAAGCTTTGATTCTCAGAGATTTTATGCAAAAGTTCAGCAAGATTTGGTTGAGATGAGACAGGATTTTTTCAACAAAATGCAAGAGCAACAGCAATATATAACAAGAATATCTGAGGAGATAATGAAAATACAATCTTCTCCTAAAATCAATACTGATGAAATTATCAGTTTGATAATGCAAAAAATTCCTGTTGCAAATGTGAATAAAGAAGAGATAATATCTGAAGTGATGAGAAGAATGCCGAGTGGAATTGGTGGAGTTGTTTATCAAGTTGCTCCACTTGAAAAAATAAAGAAAGACTTTCTTGAAGAAACAAAAAACAAACTTATTGAGGAAATTAAAACTTTAGGCGAGACGCAGAAAAAAATATTGAAATTCATAGAAAGCAAAGGAACTGCAACAAATTATACTGAACTGCTTGAAAGATGTCTTTTCTTGTCGCCAACTGCAGGAAGTAATAGAAAAAAGATAAGCGAGGTTTGTGTTGAAATGACAAATAAACAACTGATAAGAAAAGATACGCAGAATAGAGTGTTTCCTTTCTTGAAAGATAGAATAAAAAATTTGTTGCAGTTCCATGAAGCGAGTGAGCAGGAAATAGAGCATGTTTATAACTACATACTTGCAGAGTTGTTGAAATGAAGATACAAGAAATATTAACAACTGATGTGTGCAAGAAGAGAGATTGTTCAAGAGACCATACTGAAGATGGAAGACACAAAATAAAAATAACAGTTGAAGAATTATGAGAGAAGATATGAAACAAATATTTGAAATAAACGAAAAAATTAGAAGAATTGCTGAGTTACTTCCTATCGTGCCTGTGCCTGAGAATGTTAAAGCAGAGATAAGAAAAAATATAGAAGATGGAATGATACTGATAAAAGTAGCAGAGAAAAGTGTTTTATGGCGACATACTGCAAAAGAGATTTATCTGATTGGAAAGGTTTTTGGAAGAATGGAAGCAATATATTCGCTGATTGCGAAAGGGGTTAAAGATGTTCGAGAAGAAAAATAAAGACGAGGAAATGAAAAAGCTTTGGGCATTAGTCCAACTATTACAGGAGCAGTTGAACAGAATTGAAGAGAGATTGAACAAATTAGAGTTAGTTATGGCTAAAGAGAGAACATATACTTCCACGATAAAAGGATTTAATACAGAAGAAGATTATCAGAAGTTTCACGATATTTGCTCTGAAATTGCCATTAAAGATGAGACTTTCAAGTTTGAGGGAAATAGAGAGGCAAAAGAAATTTACATTTATTTGGACGACAAAGATAAACTGCACAAAAGAAGTATGTGGTTTATTAAAAAAACAAATATTAGCAACTTGAAATATACTATTAGGTGAAAAACATTGCCTGACAGTATTCTTTCAAGATTGGCAACTTTTTTAAGAAGAAGATTAGGACTTCTGAGAATTATCACAGTTTATATGTATGTTGTAAGAGTGAGCGGAATTGTCCTTCCACCTCCTGCATTCAGAAAAAAAGATATTTACAAAAAAGAAACGCATATACAATTTGAATTGAGCTTTGAGGAAGAGCCATACTTTAGAACTGTAACAGAAGATTTGAAAGAAGCACAGGCAAGATTTGAGAGAGAATTGAGAGAATTAGTTAAAGCTCAGGAGAATAAGATACCAATTTTACCATATACAGATAGCCCTTTCAGTTGGAGCGAGAAGATTTCTGCTGATATAATTACGCAGATGACAATAAACAATTTTCTAAGAGTTGCTTCTGAAAAAGATAGAACTGAATACGAGACAAAAAAAATAGTAAAAGTTCCTGCAAAGCCTGATTTCGTTGTTCAAGCAGTTGATTTCGAGCCGATGGAGTCATTTGAAGTAACAGAGGACAAAATAAAAACTTTTGAATCTATTGACACATTCATCTTCAAATTATACAGACCAAATGAAGAGGAAGAATATAGAGCTTGGAGAGGAGAGTTTTTACATGCACTTTAAAGGTGTTTCAGAAGTAGTTGCTGTAATTTTACTGCTTTTTATTACTGTTGCTTTTGCAGGATTAGCTTGGCTTTATCTTAGCAATGTAGTCAAATCAACAGAAATAAAATGTTTTGATAATGCAACAGGTTATGTGGAAGCTTGGAATGAAGATGAAACTTATATCGGAAAGATAAAAATTACAGGTGAATTGTGTAAATCTCAATCAATAGAAAATTCATGCGAATATTGGTGTGTTTCTAATGATATGCAGTATTGGAGTTACACTTGGGGAAGTTGTTTCTGTAATGAATGTAGAAACTTTACTTATAACAACAAAAGCTATTCTGCATGCATAAGAAAAGAATTTTTAGGAATAAGATAAAATGAAAAGAGAAAGACAATTAAAAATATTTTACTTCCTTTTAGGTATGCTTCTCGGAGTAATAGGTTTAGCAATTATGATAACAATTGAATGTTTTTTTGCTGATGTTTTATTTTGGAGTGGAATTCTCAAATTAGATTTAGTTTGTGTATGGAGATAATATGGCAAAAATTGAGAAAGAGATAAAATGCTCTGTATGTAATGCAATAATGAAAGTTGAGACTACAGAAGAGGGAATTGTTTATAGATGTCCGAATGGTTGCGAAATCTCTACGGAAGTTGTGATATGAGAAGAAGCAGAATTATGTATTGGATAATAATTTTGCTGTGGTTAATTGTAGCCACTTACAAAGTTGAAAGGAAAAGAAAATGAGATGGAGATTTAAAGGAAAATTTAGCGATAAAGTTGGGCAGGATTACATATATGAGTGTGATAACTGTGGCAAAAGAGTAAAAGTCAAAGACATTAAAAATTTGCCGAAAAACGAAGATGATAAATACTACTGCCCTAAATGTAAGCAATTGGAGAGATGGTAATGTTATCATTCTCCATCAATTAAAATTTTTTCACCATGATTTGTATGAGCTCTTCAAAGTGAGAAAATGAAAATTAGCTTTAACAACTTGCCATTTGAAAAATATATTGAAGAACAGAGAAAATACGGATTAGATTACAGAACTTTATTTTTAGAATTGAGAAAAGGATATGCTCCTCTGAATTTTGATGCAGACAACAAGACACAAGCAAGAAAAATAGCAAGAAGTATTAAAAAGTTACTAAAAGTTACTAAAAGTTACAAAATATTATTTCGCAAAAGTCCGAGCAGAAGAGGTTATCACTTTACTGTTTTAAAAGACGAAAAGCAGTTGTTTCTTCCGATAAAGAAAGTTTTGAGAATAAGAAAGAAATGTTTTGACTGCTTCGGAAGAATGAAAGCTGACAAGATAAGAGCAAAATACAACTTGCCGATTTCAATACTCTTTAATCATAAAAATTTTAGGAATGCAACAATGTGGAGAGAGTTGAAATATCTTAAGGAGTTATAGAATACAAACACGCCTTACAGGCTTCTTTCAAGCCATCATTATAGCCATTCATGTATTCTGACTTTAAATTCAGAGCAAGATAAACAAAAAAAACTATGATAAATGCATCTATTACTAAAGTTATCCAAAATTTCTTGTCTTTATCTTTTATCAAAGCATCTCTTAAAATACCCATTTAATCACTAAAATAATTTCTGTATTTGCCACAGCTTTCACAAACTTGATGTTTTATTTTATCTATAACTTCAACAGTTTTCCAAATGTGAGATGTTTTTGTGCAAGCCATTATATACTCCCTTTCAGAATTCTCCATTTCTCTTTCCAAAAATTCTCTGCAAATCTATCAGCCTCTTCCCATGTCTGAAATATTTTCGGCTCTTTGTTCTGCTCTTCCTGAAAGATAACTCCTCCATTAGGATTTTCATCAATTTCCTTTATCGGCTGAACTTCCTCTCTGTGGTCATAAAAAGTTTTGAACAAGTCTGTCTTATAATAAAAAGTTTTCATATATGTTCCTGCTGATGGATTTCCTGTTCTGAAAACAATACATTTACAAATTGTTTCATTTGCATTCAAAATCGGATATGTGGTAAAGTCCTGAACTTTTCTCACTCTTCTGTTCAACTGCTCTAATGTTTGTGCAGTATAGCAATAAGTCAATCCTCTCTTACGAGACTTTAGCAGAATATTTGTGACAACTCTATTTTTCTTTTCTTTACTCTCCAAAGCATCAACCCAAAGCCAAAACTCATCTGAAGCAAAAAATCCCTCTTTCATCAAGTCCATCTTTTCTATGGAATCAATCCATATATAAGGAATTTTATACAGATGATAGTTAGCAAAAATAGGTTTTCTTCTGTAAAACCAATTCTTCCAAGCAAGAAATGTAAGGCTGAGAGTTTTTCCACTGCCTAACTCTCCTGTGAAACAGAACAAAACCATTATGCCGTCACCATTGTAGATTTAATTCTATTCTTTCCATTACAAATAGTTTTCCTATTTAAAAAAATATCAACTTTTACACATTTAGAAATAATTTTATCTTCAAAAATTCTATTTCCACATTTCATACATTCGAGTTCAAACATTTCTCTCATTTATTCACTTTTAAAAATTCCTCTCACTACCTGACCGATTTTTGGCATATCAGGACTTTTCCAAGACGAACCAACAAGTTTTCTCTCTCCTGTTGCTTTATCAATTATTTCTCTCGTTTCTGCTTTTATATCTATAGTAATTTTGCTCCCTGAAATATCTACTACTCTGCCTTTGAAATGTCCTTTCTCTTTGCTCATCTTAACTCCTCTGCGATTTTCGACTGCAATTTTGCTCTCAAATTTTCCTTTTCCTGTGGCTTCAGTTTGCTAAACTTTACTTCAAACCCTTTTGGAATTTTTATTGAAATTCTTATTTTAATCACCGAGAAACTTTATCTCAACTTTTAATCCTTTTGCAGCAAAAAACCCTTTGAGATTTTCTTCCATTTTTTTAACTATCTTTCCTCTAATCAACCTCAAAACTCTTGGAAATGAAAATGTGTTGTAAAAAACTATACAATCTGCTTCCTCAATATAACCCATCTGCAAAGGCATGTTTGGAACTTGAATACCAAAAGGCATAGGCATTTCTTTTGCTTTTTTCATCTGAACTTCATACTCTTCTTCTGCAAGATTGATAAACTCATCTAAAAATTCCTTTATCTTCTGCTTGTCGCCAAAGATTTGAAACTTCATATATCCAGAGTTCTTTCAGGGAAAGGAGTTTCAAACAGCTTCTACGCATTGCCTAAAAGAATTTCTCCTATGTGATAGCTTCAAGCTTTGGCTTCTTCGCTTCTTTGCTCGACTTGATGTATTCAATAATAAAGTCTAAGAAATTTTTTCCTTTCTCTCCCTCTGCCTCATAACCATATTCAGCATCTCTTGCTTGTTTCAAATCATCTGTCATTTGGTCATATATCGCCATGTTCAACCTCCTTTAATTAATTAACGCAGACCAGCATATAAGTCTGAGAGCTTTCCTTTCTTTCTTCTTTCCTCTGCAACTTCCTTTATTCCTGTTCCTAAAATGATGAACTCTCTTCTTCCGAGTCTAAATCTTGAAATCCTGAGCAAAAGAAAATCCCTTACCCAACTTCCTATAACTTTTGACTTAAAGATTTGCCCATATCTAAGCATTGCTGACAAACCAAAAATTTCCTGAGGAGTGACATCTGTAACTGTGAATAACTTTTCTCCCTCAGGCTTTAGCATTTCCATTACTATTTTGGCTAATGCTTCCTCTGTGCCGAATACTTCAGGAGTAGGAGCTTCCTTTCTTACCTCAGGCATTCAATCACACCTTAATTCCTCCACTTGATATGAACATATAGACTAAGAAACCTGCTGCAAGAAATATTATTATTCCCAAAACCCAACTGAGAGTTGTCTTCCAATCTCTTCCACCACCCTCTGCATACTTCTTCATTCCTTTGAGAAAACGAATGTCCTGAGTTGTCTTCAATATCTCAGGACTATAACCTACTCCACCTTTTTCATAAAATTCTGGCTTGACAGGAACTAACTCTTTTGTTGACAGTTGAATTTCTTTACCTGTCTCAACATCTTTGAGAGTTTGAATTTTTTCCTTAACTTCAAATGACATAGGATAGACAGAGTTCCATTTCATTATGTAAAGAGGACGAGTGCCAAATGCAGACTTAAATTGAAATGGAGTTGTCTTGTCGACAATATGCTCTCCATCTGCCAAATTTACTTTTCCATTTTTAATCTTCGCCCTTTTCATTTCAGCAGTGAAATCAGTGTCCAAAAATAAGAATGCCCCTCTCATTTTTTAAACTCCTCAAATATTTTTTTATTCAAAGTAATTTGCTTCTCGAACAAATCAACCATTACTCTGCCCTTGTCAGTCAGCTTCCATACTTTCTCATTGTTTCCTGTAACTCCATCATTATAAATCAATTTTTCATCTCTCAATCGCCATGTCGCAAGATAATAACCACCCATACCAAACAATGTCTGTGTTTTTCTTGTGATGAATCCTTTCTTCTTTATCTGAAGCAAAAAGTCTATCAATGTATGACTTATCATAATTATTATATGAAGATAACAATATTAATCTTTTGTTCTAATGCTCTCTTTATAAGATAGCAAAGAAAATTCTATTTCAAGTGAGATAAATGGTTGACGTAAGAGAGTATGTCACTGGCTTCGTTTCAGCTATCATTGCAGTAGTTATCGGAATAAACTTGGCTGCATCAGTTCTTTTGCCATCTTTGGTAAATGTAACCAACATTCCATTGCTTTCTGCAACTTTGGTTGGAACAATTGTCGGTGCAGGAATTTTGCTATTCATTCTAAAGGTCTTCATTTAAGTTGAGGACTTGAGAATATAGCATTTAGACGGCTTTTTCTTTATTCTTTTTACTATTCTATATTCTCGTTCTGATGTATAAAATACTTCCGATGATTAGAAGAAATAGAACTATCAACCAAACTAACATAGGATTGCAAACTACAAGATTTACAAGCAGACATTCAAATTTCAAGACAACTTGTGAGCTTCCTAACTGAGTCCAATCACAAGGTCTGCATATTGGAGTAGGTGGAGGAGATGACAAATATAATTGAGAAGATGCACCTACATAATACTTACTCCATCCATTCGCTCTTGTAGAATTTGGAATATACATTAAAACAAAAGAAACATTGTGTCCAAGATTATTCATTAAATATTGCAAACCAGCAGTAGAATTAAAAGTTATATTAGCACAACCACCTGCTCCTGGAGCTCCTGAACCAACATTACAACCTAATAATTGAGATGAATAACCAACTTGATTATTGTATGTGTTAGTGCTACCATACCAATTATTGCTGTTTGCAGCGAAAACACATATCCAAGATTGTCCAGCATCCTGCCCACCCATATTACAAGTTGAAATACTCGCTCCTATAATTGTGCCAATAGGAACAGAAGTTAAGTCATATTTTACATAGGCATATTCGTAACGAGAAAACGATGAAAAACATACAGCATTACAACCAGTGCTTGAAATAGCACCTGTGAAACCAGCCAAACAAAAAAAAGGGATATAAGGTTGACCATATATTCCACTACATGGAGTATTTGGCATTTGAGGAGATACAGTGCTTCTGTCAATATCATTTAAAACATAATCACTTGCCTCTGCACTGTTGGATAATAAAAAAAATAAGCAAAATATTGCTATTAAAATTTTTGCTTTCAACCAAACAACCTCGCCTTAAACATCAAGATAGCTCCTATGATTAAAACAAAGATAAGAGCCATTCCAAACAATATCGGATTACAGACTAATAGATTTGCAACCAAACACATTCCTATCATGAAATATTGAGATGGCTCATTCTTGCTAAGTAAAGAAGTATCACAAGGACGACAAATAGAATTATTTGGAATTGTCGTTGTTGTTGTATTAATTGAAGTTGTAGTTGTTGTTTGAGCCATAACTTGATTTATAGAAAGCAATAAACCATAGATTAAAATTCCAAACCAAAGAGAGAGCCAAAATCTTTTATGCTCACTGAAAGACAGAAGTTTTGATAGCTTTTCCATATTTCTATTTTTGGTAAGACATATATTTAAGTTATTGATAAAATAATATTATGAGAAAAGCTTCAATCTTTCTATTCACAGCAATATTTTTTGCTTTTTTGTTTTCAGAATTGGCAGAAGCACAAATCACACCTGGTGGAGCTTGTAATGCCTCTGTCCAACCTTATGGCTGTGCTAACAACGGACTTTATTATTGTCCTAATGCAACTTGGATTCTTTATGACAACTGCACTTCATACAGTCCGATGAGATATTGCGATTTTTCTCTATCTTCAGGAAGCTGTTCTGCAACACCGAAAATCATTCCTGGAAGCTACTGCACAAGTGGAAACAATTGTTGGAATAATGAATATTTAACCTGTTCAGGAAGTCAATGGACTGAAACAGAAAATTGCACTTCTTCTGGTAAATTTTGCAGTTCATCAGGCTGTGTTAGTCAGGGGCAGAATTTTCCTGGAAGCTATTGCAATGCAACAGTTCAACCTTTTATGTGTTATAGAAATGATTTATACTATTGTCCATCGAACAGTTGGGTTTTGAATCAGAATTGCACTTCTCAGGGAAGATATTGCTCATATTCTCAGAGTGCTGGAAGCTGTGCAGCATCTCCACAAAATATTCCTGGCAGTTGGTGTTCAGGAAGTCCGACAAACATGTGTTTTCAAAATCGCTTGTATTCCTGCCAAAGTAGTTATTGGGGATTACAGGAAGATTGTGTAGGAGAGGGAAAATACTGTGGATTAGGAGCTTGTTATAACACACCACAATATACACCTGGCTCAAGCTGTAATGCTACTGTTACACCTTTCACTTGTATAACAAATGATTTGTATTACTGCCCATCAGGGCTATGGATTTTGATGGAAGCTTGTTCATCAGAGGGAAAATATTGTGTGGCATCAAATACAAGTGGAACTTGTGCTCCTACTAATGTAACAACAACAACAGTCCCTCCTGTTAATGTTACTCCAACACCTATAGAACCGATTCCTGCAATAAATCAAACAGAATGGCATGAGGCAGGATATGATTGGGCTTTGCCTTTCTTCACCCCACTCTTCATAGTTTCTTTTGTGATTGCTGTTGTTGCAGGAGTTATTGCAAGAATAGGTGGAATGACTATGGGTGGAGTGTCTGCTTTGCTGATGGTGTTGGTAATGACATTGTTCGGAATATATCCTCTATGGGTTGGAATTGTATTTTTGATTATTGCAGGATTCATCATAACAAAACTTGTAGTAGAAGCTGTGGGGAAGTAATATGGCAGGAAATCCAAATCTTCTGCTCTCGATTATAATTTTTGAGAGTGTATTCACTACACTTTTCGGTCTTTTCACATCGTCTGTCTGCTCTATGGGGTTGACTGCTGGAACTTTTCCACCACCTCCTGCTCCAAGTTCAGGCGGAATAATCGGAACATTAGAGGGAATTTTAGCAGGATTGGCAAGGGTTTTTGTATGGATTATAAACGGAATAATAATTTTAGTAAAGCTATTTACAGGTTTTGGAATGAATTGCGGATTTCCAACATGGTATGTTTCGATTATTCAGATACCTTTGCTGATAGTAACAATTTATCTGCTGATACCGTTCATAAAAGGTTAGGCATACATAAACTTTAATTCTGAAAAAGCATATTTTTATTGTGAAATTATGAAGAAATTGCTTTTGCTTACAATATTTCTTACTTTTATTCTTCTTTCTCAAAATGTCTTTGCTGTTTATACCATTACTAATACTATTGGCGATAACTCATCAAGCTGTGGTGACGAAACAGGATATGCGAGAGCATCTTTAATTGTGCCTTCGAATAATGGAACTCTGCAAACAATAGGAATTAATGTTAAAACCGCTTCTGATGTAATTCGTTTGGCAATTTATGATGATAGTGGTGGTTCTCCAAATAATTTACTTGCTGAAACTAATGACACATCCATTTCTACTGATTGGAATGATTTAAATATATCAGCGATAAATATAACTTCTGGAACTAATTACTGGTTAGGTGTTCAAGCAAACTCTTCATTAGCAGATTTTTATTGTAATTCTACTGGAACAACTTGTTATCATGGTTATATGACTTACGGTTCTTTTCCCGACCCTTTCTCTTCGGGTGGTTGTGGTGAGTATCAGCATTATATGAGAATAATATATACATCTGAAGAAGAACCAACAACCACAACTACAACAACAACCACAACTACAACAACAACCACAACAATTCCTACTACAACTACAACAACAACTACATCAACTACTACTACATCAACTACAACAACATCCACAACATCAACTTCGACAACTACTATTCCTACAACAACTACAATTCCAATAAATCAAGGACTTCCTCTGCTGTCAAGATTTATGATTGGAATTATAGCTGGAGCAGGTGTTATACTGTTTCTACTTCAAGGATTTTTCAAAATCGAAAAGCCTGACATAAGAGCAATAGTTGAACTGATAGTTGTTGCATCAGTAGTGATAGCAGTCTTAGTTACTCTGCTTTCATTAATGATTTAAATAGAATAAATATAATTATGAAGAAAATACTGATTCTGTCTATGCTATTCTTTTTAATGTCCTTACCAATTGTTTTCTCTTATAACACAGCAAATCCTGACATCCCTCCTCCGATTACTACTACAACAGTTCCACAAAATTCAATCTTTAATATTCCATTAATTTATATTGTGATAGGAGTAATTATGGCTATAGTGATAGTTGTTGGAATAATATTGTTTTTGAGATGGTATTGATGAAGTCTATCTCATCATTCCTTTCATAAAGGGTTAGTTGTCATACTTAAGTTTTAATCTTGCAAAGAGAATTATTTATTGTGAAAATATGAAAAAGATTTTGCTATTCATAGCTATATTTCTTCTGATGACACAGATTGTTTTAGCTGATGATGTTGATATTTCTGTTAATGTCAAACCTGAATTTAGATTATGGCAAGGATTTATGGCAACTTTAATGGGAGCAGGTGGAATACTATTTTTGCTAAGAACATTTGTGATGGGAACTGACCCAAAAGAAAAAGTAGAGATGCTCTTGGGTGGGGCTATTATTTTTATTTTGATTTTAGTTGCGATAGGAATGGTGTTGGCAGTATGAAAAAAATATTAATTAGCATTTTGTTCGCTTTGTTACTCTTAGGTCTAAATGCAAAAAGCACTTATGCTGATACTTTTGCATACAGAACTCCTATAACAATTGACAACAAAAATAACTCAAATACTCTAACAGATTATCAAGTTTTTGTTAATGTATCTGCTCCAAACTTGGCTTCGGACATAAGATTTACAAATTCAACAAGTTTCAATTCTGCCGAATGGTTGATTAATTACTCTTATTGGAATGAGAGTTCTGAAAATGGTTGGACAACATTTTGGATTAAGATTGATACGATACCTGCTTTAAGCACAAAAACTATTTTTGCCTATTATGGCGGAACAGAATTAAGTTCAATGAGCAATGCAACAAATACTTTTGATTTCTATGAAGATTTTGAGAATTGGAATGAAAAAGGTTGGACAATTACTCATCCAGGCGAACTAAACTATTGCAGTGCATCATCAACAATAGCAAAACGAGGCAGTTATTCAATATGGCTTTACAATGAAAGTAACAAATGTGAGATGAATCACACAATACCAACTCAGGCAACTCATCTGAGAGTTGATTATTATGATGAAAATCTACCAACAAACAATGTCAATACTTCCGATATAGCTGTTGATGATAATGACATAGATGGTGGAGCGACATTAGGAGTGTATCGTGGATATAGCAGCAATTATGCTTATACTGCTCCAGGTTGGACAGAAAGCTCTGTATCAAGAAGTTTGGGTTGGCATGTGTTTGATTTTTATGTAAACTCATCTGGAACTTTCTATTTTATTGATGGAGCTTATGTTGGCTCTAATGCAAATATCAACAACACCAATATCTTGAACATATATGTCAATGCATGGAGTGATACTGGTGGAACAGGATTTAATTATGCAGATGATTTCAGAGTTTCAAAATATACAAATCCAGAGCCAACTGCTTTAATTTTAGCTCCATATCTATCAGTAACATTCAATTATGCTTCAGTTAGTTTTGGCTCAGTTTCATCTCCAAGTTCTGATAATATTGCTCTAAATCAAACAATAGGAGTTTATAATGTTTCAATAGATACTAATGCAGATTATAGTGTATCTGCATCAGGAACTCAATTTTCAGACGGAACACACACATTTGCAGTGAGCAATTTAAAGATGGACACAAACTCGACTGCTGGCAACTTAGCATTAGGAAGTGCAGTTGCTCTTAGCGGAAGTCCTCAGACGATAGATACTTATGCAACTTCAATTACTTTGAATTATCATGGATTTTGGCTCAGCATTCCTGCAAGTCAGTTTGCAGAAAGTTATAGCTCTACTGTAACAATTACTTATGCCAATGTTTAGTATGACATAAGGTTAAGGTATAAAAAATAAAATGATAAATATGAAGAAAGAACTTATGGCACTTGCAATGAGTTTAGTAACTCTGTTTGGGATATGCAGTAGCCTTTCTGTCTCAGATGATGTCCCAATATCAGCAAACGTTCAAGGCTACTTGACAGCAACTTTCAACTATGCATCTCTATACTATGGAGATTTGACAGCAGGAACAAGCAATAATGCTGCACCTAATCAGGCAGTGGGAATATACAATGTTTCTATGGACACAAATCAAAACTACAAAGTCTCTGCTTCTGGAACTCAATTTTCAGACGGAACACACACATTTGCAGTGAGCAATTTAAAGATGGACACGAACTCGACTGCTGGCAACTTAGCATTAGGAAGTGCAGTTGCTCTTAGCGGAAGTCCACAAGAAGTTGATACAAACATGCCAAATACAGATACAGATAACTTTCATGGATTTTGGCTCAGCATTCCTGCAAGTCAGTTTGCAGCAAACTACACATCGACAGTTACTATAACTTATGCAGCTGTCTAAAATTTAAGTATTAAAGAACAAGAATAAAATATGAAACTGATAGTGTTTGCTCTACTCTTTTTTCTTTTTGTAGCTACTGTTGTAGAGGCAAGTATAGGGATTGGAGTAGAGCCAACTAAGGCTACAATGACTTTGCCAGATATAGGCTCTATGCAATTATTAATTGTAAAATTATGGAATCCATCAACTACTGACATAAATTATACTTTTTCTGTTGCTGACAAGCTAAAGAATTATGTTTATTGGAACTGCTCTGAAGCAGATTATCCATTTTATTGGTGCGAGGGAAAAAGCTACTTTGTTCCTATAGGAGTATCAAGAAATAATGCAACACAGATAAGCATTCTTTTTATGAGAAAAACAAATGAAAGTGCTGAGTTCAACAGTTCAATTACTGTAAAAGGAAATCCAATTTCAAACGAGACAGGAATGGTTGGAATTGTTCCACAGATTGAGATTCAGATACTTTTACTTGCTAATATTTTAAACATATATAGAAATACAACAACCACAACAACAACTTCATCAACCTCTTCAACAACCACGACTACAATTAGTTCAAGTTCAAGTGGTAGTAGTTCGAGCGGTGGACAAACTTCTACTACTTCAACAACTCTTACCACAACCACTACTGTTAGATATGTTCCCATAGGTCAGATTTTAAACAAATCAAATCCATCTACAACCTCAACTCCAACTACACTTCCAACAAATCAAGAAGACAAAGCATTTAGTATTCCAATAACTTATATTGTGATAGGAGTAATTATGGCTATAGTGGTAATTGTTGGAATATTGGTTTTGAGATGGTATTGATGAAGAAAATGATTATTGCATTGCTATTTTTCTTCTCACTTTTTTCTATCCCTGTCTTTGCAACATCAACTCAACAATTCAATAACATTAAGCTTTCACCTTACTATTTTTCAACTCTTCCACAAAATGTAAATCAAACAATGTCAGTAACAATAAACCCTCCTGACAACATAGCTTCAATAATCTCAGCATTATTTCATTTTAAGGTATTCACAGGTGGCTCTACAACAAACTACATTTTGTATGTAAATAATAAACTCTGTGGGACATATTTAGTGGATACGAGTTTCGCAAATGCTGGGCAGTATGAGATTGCATTTGATTGTACTTCTCTGATACAGAGAGCAGGAACTTATGTTGTTAAATTGAAATCAGATAGAAATGCAGGTTCTTTTTATGGTTGGCTTGATTTGACTTATATGAATAATCCAATAGAATTGATAAGTTCAGGAACTGAATATTTGGCTTATGAGAATGGAACAGTCTTTGTAAGACTTTTGACTGGAAATTCGCAACCAATAAATCTTGCATACTGCAACACCACAATATATTACCCAAACAAGACAAAATTCTTAAACAATCAGCTATTAACATTTTTAGAAAAAGGAATATATTACTATGATTTAACACTTCCGAACATTACAGGAAATTACATAGCTTCTTTTGATTGCATCTTTCCTGCACAGATATTCAATGAGAATAGAACTATAGGATTGACATTGGGAGCTACATTTGATAATACAATCCAATACTTTTTCTACGACCAAACAGAAAATCAAACGATAAATAAGGCATTTTTAGAAGTTTATTCAACAGGTTCTGCAACAGGTTCTGATTTACAAATTGCTTTTAATGGGCAAGTAGTAGGACACAACTTAGGGAAAACTCCTCCAATAGGAAACTTTACTTTAAATCAAAGCAACTTTGTCTTATCAGATGCACAGACTGTTTCTTTAACAAATGTGGGAACAGGAACTACTTATATATTTTGGATTCGCCTGTATGTTAATTATACATTAACAAATCCCACACAGATTATTCGTGGTCAGAATGAAATCAATGTTCACGATTTAAATCAAACTTTTGCTTCAAGTGGGTTGTGGAACAAGCTTGTTGGAATACAAAACGAAATAACTTCTGTAAATGATACAATAACAGCAACAAACTTCTCAATTTTTGGAAAACTTTATTCTGTGCAAGATGACCTTTCAGCGATTTATGATTTGACATATGCAAGCAACTCCTCAATCATCAACAAGCTGTATGCAATTCAAGATGAAATTGCAAGTGTGAATGACACCATAAATGCAAACTTCAACACTACCAACAGCATGATTATTTCTCTGAACAGCACGATTAATGCTCTGACAACAACAGTTAACTATTGGGGAAATGCTCTTGAAACAAAGTTAGATGGAATTATGATGGGAAATGTGACTGTAACTGCTTTGGTTGATTATGACGAGATTGCTCTAACTGTCATGCAATATCTTAAAGCTTTAGAAAAAATAGAGGTAATATAATGAAAGAATTAATTATAGTGTCAATTTTTTTGCTCAGCATTTCTACTGCTTTTGCCCAAACATACGATTACTGCTCTGACAATTCCACCTTAATAAAAATAAGAGAAGTGACTGTTAATGTTCCTCAGACAAACAGAACAAGAACCATAAATGTAACTGAAACTGTTCATTGCGATTACGGTTGTAGCAGTAATGTGTGCAGACAATCTCCCTGGATTATGTATGGAATAATTTTTGGACTGATAATAGTTGCATCAATAATTTATATTCTGATAACACACAGATAGATATGGCTTTCAGAGTCATTTGTTTAGTGTGTGGATATTCTACAAGACAGGAGAAAAAACCACAATATTTTTACTGCCCTAATTGTAGAAATACAAGAGAAAATAAATTTGAAGTTGAAATAATCTAACTTTTTATTATGTAGATTAGCCAAGAGCCAAGAAAGATTAGAGTAAAAAGATAAAGAATGTATTTTGAAGACATTGCATAATTCAAAGAATTAACGAGCAAAACCCAACCAGCCAATATTATCAGAATTATGATGGTATCCAATGCTTTTGACATATTTATTTATTAGGTTTAAATATATTTATGACTTGCCCTTACAGATTAAAAGAATGCGAGAAAGATTGTTTTGTGATTTACCTATTCAGACCTTTCTTTGAATATTGCGAAACCTATCAAGAGATTAGAGGAAACAAAGGTTTAGAGGCTTTAGGATATGAGTTGGGAAAGTGCTGAAGAAGAGTTCATGACAAAAAGCTGTAGATTAGATGACAGAGAAAAAAAATGCAAAGATTATCCAAGATGTAAGTTCTGCAACATATGGACTGCAGGAATGAGTTTTAATGGCAGTAAAAAGAGTAGGTAAAAATTGGAATAATCTTTATATTCTAAATATTACAAATATTCTAAATATTATTCGAATAAAATTAGAATAAAATTAATAGAGGATTGATATGACTACCCAACATAAATGGACTGCAATATCAGGCGATTTGTATGAAGAATTCGTCAGTCCAGAGAATAGATGTGTTGGAAGTCCTCAGACAGCAACTTGCTAAAAAGCAAAAGCCAAAAAGACCTTACAGACCATCTAAGACAAAGATGTTGGGTGCATATCGGCTATACAAATGTGACTTCTGCAACATAACCTATTGCACAAATTCTGTTGAGTTGAATGGAAACAAATACTGCAATTGTGGAAGAGAGATGTTTAGAGTTCTTGCTCCAAATTTAAAATGGTTCTAAAATTTTCTTCATTTTTTCAGGCTTGTATGTCCTTATGTATTCCTTTCTTGCTTTCTTGCTTTTGAATTTTTTCAAAAAACTTGCTTTCATTTCAGGCAAACTTCTTTGAAATTCTCCTCCAAGAAATCCTATGTGAAAATAAACCATCACATCTCTACACAATTCAGAGACAGTCATGCCATTTGCTTTTGCGAAATCTTGAATAAATCTTGCCAAAGAATCCTCTGCCCTAAAGATAATCTTTTTTGTCTTAACTTTCATAATTATAATTTGTCTGACAAGCATAAAAAGGTAAGACAAACGCTTAAAGATTTGAAAAACAAGTTTAAAATATGGTTGTTGATAAAGAAACAAGAAAACTCAGTAGAGTGAAAAAATTCAAGTTAGTGGATGTAAATGCCAGAGATTGATACGAGAGTTGCATATTTCAAGACAACGATAAAAGATTTTTTAGATTTAGTAGAGAGCAGAGCTAAAAAAGAAAAAGTTTTAACTACTGACATGAGTTGCAGAAGAGAGATGGAGAACTTAGAAAAACAAGCAATATATCAGAAAAAACTTTTCGGAGTTTTATAAGCTAATGTATTCTCCTCCTGAAAAAATTGTGTCTTACATAACCTTATCTATCAATTTTAATAATTATATTTTAGTGATTTAAAATGGCAATGAAAAGTTACATCTACGGAGTTAAAGCCGTTGTGAAAGAATCTGGCGGTAAGCCTTTCCTAAGCAAAGCTGTCCCCTGGACAGACGCACCTGCTAAAATGCCAGCTGCTGTAAAGGCGAGAACTGAGGCATTCACTCGTGCAGTCCCAGGTTGCCTACGAGAGAGTAAAGGCAAGCAAGGAAGTGTATGGGGAGTGTCTGACTTCAACAAATGCATCGGAAAGGCATTGAAAGTGCTTTAAGTTCGAGAATTGAAGAAGTTGAGATTTGGATAGCATAGACTACTTTCAAGACTACCAGATTTTTTGAGGTAGAGATTACTTTTTCTAAATATTTATACTTGTCATACCTATTTAGAAATATGACAGATGAGATTGACAGATTGGCTAAGAGATTGATAGACGGAACTGTGAGTTGCGAAGGATGTCAGGAATTAAAAGATTTAATCGAGCAAGTAAAAACAGGACAGATGGATTTTGAAGAATTCAAGAGAATACTGACGATGAACAAAGAACAGCTTTTGACTCAGACTGTGTGATTCAACTGTAATTGTCTTCTCTGATTTCTCGCCCACTCAGCCATTTTTAAAAATTGTTCTCTTTCTTGAGGAGTTTTTGCCATGAGAGTTCCCTCTTCTGACAATCCTTCGACTGCTAAGAGATGCTTTGATACGCACTCAGGACAGGGATAATTCTTTCCATGAGCTTCGAGAAGAACAAGATTTTTCTTTATCTCATCTTTTGTATAATTGTAGTGGTCAGAATGCTCGTGCATAAATAATATTTCTTTTCTACTTAAATATTTGTGACATAGAGGGACTTGAACCCTCAACCTCCTGTTTGCAAGACAGGTGTTCTTGCTGTTGAATGGGCTGTGCAAGAGTTGTGGAGAGAAAGAGAACTATATGCCCTTATTGTCATACTTTAGAATTTAAACTTTGATTTGCTTATAAATAATATGGAAGAAGAGATTAGAAAACACTTGGAGAAAGACATAGAAGAATTTTACAGAATGATTAAGGAAGACAAGGAATTTCTTGAAAAACTGAAGTTGAAAAAGGTTGTGTAGATGGAAGAAGATAAAATAAGAAAACAAATGGTAGATGAACTTTTAATGAGTGGAGATTTTTGTAAGTATTGTGAAGAGGTATTGCGAAGAGAGTCTTTCTTTTATCAATCTCTTTTAGAGAGAGAAAAAAGATTAAAAAAGGTTGTTTGATACTTATGACAGAAGATTTTGTAGAAGAATGGCATAAAAAGTATGGAAAGCCATTTGAGTTTGAAGAGAAAGAAATAGAAAAAATAAGAGAATGGTGGAAGAAAGCAAGTATTGACGAGAGAGCATTCGTTGCCTCAGCAGTAGGAATACCTGTCACAGTTTTTGCAACTATTTTGTTCCCTCCAGCAGGCTCGATAATCGTTGCAGGAGAACTTTTAGGATTGATTGGTGTTGCAATAAAAAAATCTGAAAAAAGATTAAAAGAGGTGCTTTGAATGGGAAGTATGTTTCCCGATATTGAATTGAGAAAAACATTCGGAGAAGAAGCTCCGAAAATTGAAGCTGCTACAACAGAAACAAAAGAATTTCCTCCAAGCCCACCGAAAGAAGTTTATGCAAGAGCTCCTTCAGGAGAGCCTTTGATTACAAGCGAAGACATAGAGAGATGGAAAAGAACAGGAAAAAAAGTTGGAGAGTTGTTTTCAAGAGCAAAGCATTTTCTTGAATCAAGAGAAGAGAGGCATGCAGAAAGAGAGATAACAGAGCTTGAAAAAGAGATTGAAAAATACAAGTTATTGCAGGAGAGAGCTTTAAGAGTAGAGACACTCGAAGCTGAGAAGAAGAAACTGCAAGAGCAGTTGAATGCTCTAAAACAGGCGAAGTTGAAAGAAGCAGGTGTTTAGAGTGGCTTTGATGGAAGAAGTGCCATCATTACTCGGAGCAGTAGTAGGAGCAGGTCTTTTAATTTTTGCGACTGAAAAACTTCTAACAACAGAATCTATGCATTCAAAATCTGCAAGTTTGCTCGATACGGTGTATTGAAATGGCAATCTAAAAGAAGTTGGTATTTAATGGTAGAGGAAGAAGTTTGGGATGAGAAAAAAGGTTGGGTTAAGGTAGAGCAATTGCCAGCAAAACATTGGAAGCTGATAGTCCAAACAAGAGAAGCCACAAAAGAAATAGAGCCGATAACTTTGGCAGATGCAACAAGGCTGAGCAAATGTTTATTAAGATTGGGAGAGCCGATTGCCTCAACCAAAATTGTTGAGCTAAAAGAGGTTGTTTGATGGAAAACTATGAAAAATGGGGAAAAATTTCTGCTGAGGAACAAAATGCTTTTGATAAAATTGCAATAATAATGGGAATGGATAGAGAAGAATTTATGAAGTTTGCTGAAGACAGAGGGCTTTTACATCCGTTATTAGAAAAATTTAGAGAATTGAAAAAATTGAAAAAAGTGATTTGATGAAATTCAAAATAGAATTTGGCTATGATGTTGATGTTCCTAATTGTTATTTTAAAACTCCTGAATCTCAAATAATTGAAGCAAGTTCAGAAGAAGAAGCAAAGAAAATAGCAGACAAAATTGCAGAAGATATTGAGGAACAGGTTTGGGATAATTGTAGTGGAGAAAGCCCATATATTGCAATTTATGTAGAAAAACTTAAAGAAGTGATTTGAGTGGAACAAATCGCTTTCAAGAGTTTTTTTGGAAAACTTCCTTACGAAGAAGAGAAAAGATTAGCAGAAGAGATTATAAAAGACATGGAAGAAGTCTATACTAAAGTCTTCATACCTTTCATTGTTGTTGATAAATCTATTGTTATTGAAAAGCTAAAAAACATTAAGAATAAATTAGACGAGTTGGGTGTTTAAATGGTTTCGGAAGCTTGGCACAAGGTTTTAAAAAAGTTGAGGAGATAGTATGACAAAAGAAGATTTAGAGGGAATTGGAAGATTTGTCAGATGCTATATGACAAATTATGTTTCTATTGCAAATCTACAACACAATGTTTTGACTGCTAAATCCAAAGAAGCTTTTGAAGTAGCAAAAGAAGTTGGAAATGTAATGTCAAAATTTATTGATTTTTTGAATGAAAATAAAATTGAATGGAGAAAAGAAAAATTAAAAGAGGTCGTTGAGTGATAGAAGTTGGGGATATTGTAGAACTAAAAACAGATGATATTAGGACAAATAAAAAAATAGGTGTAGTATGTTTAAAGGAGAGACTTTCAGCAAAATATGAAAAACCAGCGATGACTAAATATTGGGTTAGATTATTGTCAAGAGGAGAAATAAGTGCTGGAGATTTTGTAAAAGAAGAATTGATGACAATCCCTAAAGAGAAGTTGGAAGAAAAATTAAAAGAGGTTGTTTGAATGCCGATATTCGAAAGACCAAAAAGTTTGTTTGGAAAATATTCTTATTTTACAGAGCAGGGTATGTTGATAAGTGTTGTTGATAGGCTTGCAAGAGGAGTGGGAGCCATTGATTTATCGCTTTTGGGAATGATGATTGTAATTCCTACTGAATGGATACCTGAGAGAATAAGAAGAGACAGAGCAATAAGACATTTGAAGAAAGCAAAAGAGATACTTGCTGACATAGGTGTTTGAATGAACATAGAGATAAAAGATTTGGATTTTTCTGATAGCACTACTCCTCCTGAAGAATTTATCGAAGAATTGAAAGGTTTAATGTTGGCTCTTTCTATCAAGTATAAAGAAGTCTTGAAAGAGGAGATTTAACAGGAAAAGCGTTGCCAAGTTAATGATGATGATTTCACATTCACACCTGCAACGCTCCTGAAGTTATTTAAATTAGTTAGAACAATATGTTTTATGCTTCAATTTTTACGAGAGATTTTTGACTTCAGCCCGATGGAATATGTAGAGCTTGAAATAATCAAAGAGAAGAAAGATGAAGTGATAGTTCGAGTGAAGTGTATTACATAGAGATTTAACTTTTGAAAATAACTAATTATTATGACAGCAGATGAACTTTATCCAATTAAAATGTTTGAAGAACAAATTGCAAGTTTAACAGGTGATTCAATAGATGAAGATATACATTTTATAGTTAGTAATGTTGAGACAAAAAAAGAAGCACTTGAAAAAGTAAGAAGTTTTTTAATAGCTTTATGTAATAGAAGTTATTGTGGAAAAACTTATAAAAATATTAAATTAGAAGAGGTTATTTAATTATGACAGAAGAAAAGAAAGATATAAAATCTTTGCAGGATGTAGAAATAAAAAACCCTCTCTCCATAACAGAGGGAATGAAAGAGTGGGGAGAATCAGAGATAGGAATGAGTTCGATGGCTAAGAAAGGCGAGGAAACTAAAAAATTAATGGGAGTGACATAATGGCTCCTGAGATGCATGCAGTTAAGATTGATGGAACGATAATACTTGAACCAACAAAAGGAGAGATGTTTCTATTAGAGAAATTGCCTCTGACACCTTTAGGATACAAAATTACGCCTGTGAGAGAAAAAGCTGAACTCACACTAAGAGGTATGGTTTGAAAAAGAAGAAACTGAAAGAAGTCGAGTGATTTGATGGGTAAACCAAAAAATTGGGACAAACTTCCAAAAGACGAGAAAAAGATGATTGCATGGAACTTGTATTTATCTACAAGAGGGCAATACATAGTTTCTCAGGCACTTTCCAAAGCAATAGATGTGATGAAAAAAGTTGAGCCAGCAGTTCGTAGAGAGCAGAGCAACATAGAGGATATGGAGATACTGCACGAGGAAATTTTTCCAATTTATCAGAAAGAAATAATGGAGATGACACCTGAGCAGTTCAAGAAATTGATGGCTAAGAGAAAACTGAAAGAAACAATTTAAAAGGTAATTTGAATGGGTTTTTGGAGTTCTGCAGCAAAAGTAGTATTTTTTCCTATATATTTTCCTTATAAAGTAGGCAAGAAAGTTCTGAAAAAAGAAGAGCAAAATCCTATATTCGCTGTTGTGAATACAAGAAATCCTGAGGCTTATCAATACTATTTTTCAGGGCTTAATTTAAAATCTGATGTTTTTGACAATACTGTTGTTATATGGAGAGAGGGAATAAGCGAAAAAGAGAGAAAACAAGTATTGACTAAACTACAGACTAAATTATCAGGTGTGATTTAACTTAATCTCTTAAATCTTGCAAAAGAAGATTTGATTTAAAGTATCTGTGTTAATTTTTTAATCATTCTTTATAATAAAATATACCAGTCCAGTCTGCGAATGACTCAACATCAACAAAGATTTATTTTTTCTTGCCGTGAACCACCTACTCTTTTTTGAACCTTATCGAGATAAAATCACAGTTTGTCAGTATTGACTGCTTTAAAATAGACAGCCACCTATCTTTATCTTTCTCCGTGATTGCTATGTTTTCCACATCATACTTCTTGTAGAACTTCGAGTTCTCCTCATCAACTTTGAAACCCACTGCAATTATTTTTTTAATTTCTACCATCCAAACTCACCTACTTTCTCTTTCTCTCCACAACTCTTGCACAGAAACTTCAGAGCATCCGCAATAGGTATTTCCAACATTGTCCACGGATATAGCGACAATTTTCCCATGGCACTTCTCGCAATCGTGTATGTCTTCTAATTTCATTTTTTCACTTCTTCTTCAAATAGTTTTATTACATCGTCTGCTGTTATCCCGTGAGCAAATCCATAGGTATCTATAAAATCAAATTTCTTTCTTATGTTTTTTAATTCTTTTAATACAGTCATTTTCTCACTTCTTCCTTGATTTTTTCTTTTTTTTCAATCCACTTCTTTTTGAGTTCTTGAAGTTTATATCCATAAATTCTTTCGTTTCTTACATCGCTGAATATTTTTTCTATTTTCAAAAATATCGCTTCTGCTGTCTTCTGGATTACTATATCCAATAATTTATCTTTTAAATAAAAACACCTTGAACCTTTAACTTGATAGAAATTCAAATAATCTCTTAAGTCCTTCCATTCTTTACTTTTCAGCACTTTTTCCTTGATTTTTTCTTTATTCTCCATTTTCTCACATATTTTTTTAATTATTTCTACCCTCGAAATTTGCCATCTATTTGGCTTGAAACTCGCTTTAACATATGTCTTTTTGGCTTACACAACCTTACACACTTTTTTAACTACCTATTAGTTATAATCCTAATAGTTTCTCTATCTTCTGCTTATAATTGTAAAATGTTTTTCTGCTACAACCTGTTTCCTCGACAAACTTTTGAACCAACTTCTTGACATCAGCAGTATTCTTCAACAGTTCATAACAAATTCTTAAGTTCTTGTTGCTCTCCATTTCTATAATAATTTCACCAAATTTCTGAAATTCTTCCAATTTCTTTCTGTTTTTTAGGAACAAAAGCAGATTTTCAAGCAGTTTGTAAATTCGAAGATTAATTTCTATCTTGTTTATGCTATCTTTCAGCAAACTGATGATTAAATTCTTTTCAGGCAACTGACATAAAGAACTGATGATTTCTAATGTTTTGTAGTTGTCGAACTCCAAACTGAATTTAATTCCTCTACTTTGTAATGCTTCGTCTAACTCATCAAAAGTCCTATTTGTCAGAATAATGACTTTGCCATCAAAAGAGTATCTTTCAGGAATATCAACAGGTTTTGAAGTGTTCCAACTCACTACTCTTGTTTTCATAGTTTCACAGGCTTGAAGAAGTAGAGAAACTGAACTGACATTATCTAAAATAGGGTTGCTATCATCAAAGATGATTAAATTACTACTGTGCGAATAAAGAATATGAAACAACTGAAAGGGTGTGATGTGTCCATTATACTTGAATGCTGTGATGTTCTTTCTTCCACACCATTCCATTATCTTAAAACTCTTGCCTATTCCTGCCCTGCCTGAAAGGATTAAAAGATTAAAAGTTGGAGAGTTAAGAAACAAGTCCAAGACTTCATACATTTCTCTATAATAAACATCAGCAGAACTCGGCTTTTTCATCTCTTCCATATCTTTCTCTATTCTCTTCTTCAACTCATTCTCAAACTTGTTGAAATACTCTTGCTTTGTTGTAAGAGATTTTTCTGTAATTCCTAACTCTTTCAACTGATTTAAGATTTCTTCTTCTGACAAACTGCTGTCTATCAAATCTTCTTCCATATTCGCTTGTTTAAGTAATGTCTTTACTCTCTTGCTCAACTTCTTCATTTTCTTTCTCCTCTAATGTTTCCTCTTCCATCACTCTTGGGGCAAGAATTAGAAATCCACCGAGAAAACTTATTTTACAGGGGGCTTGTTCTGAAAATTGAACAAAAACTTCATCAGAAGTTAATTTTTCAAGTCTTAGTTTTTCAAGATACTCAATAGGATATTGAGCTTTTGCTATTCCACTTAAGTCTAAAAGATTTTCGTTGTGTCTATCTAATATAGTTTCGTTCTTAGCAATATCGCCCTCTGAATTAAGTTTTAAAGTGTTATGATTAGTGTCAAACCATACAGTATCGCTGTTTAGTTTTCCATCGCTAATAGCAGTTGTTAGAATTTTAGATTTAATTTTAAAGGAAGATTTGAACTCTAACTGCTCTATCGGTGGTATTTCTTCTTCAGTTATATCCAAAAGTGCCATAGTAAAAGTTCTGTTATTTATTTTAATTGTTAATCTTTTGTGTTCTTCATATTCAAGCGTTATGCTCTCTTTTTCTGCTCTTTTCAGTATATCAACAAAATTAGCAAGATTTATACCGAGTTTTTCTTCCTTTTCAACTTCAAAATGCTCAAACTTTTCTTTAGGAATTGATACTGAAAAAACACAAACCATAGCTCTATCGCAAGAAATACTCTCCAAACCTTTAGGAGATACTTTAATTATTGCTTCATCTATAAAATTGCTAAAATTCACGAAGAGTGGTGTAAATTCACTTCCATCAATTTTTAACTTAATTCAAATCACCTAATCACTAACCTCTTGAAGATAGGAAATCTTAATCTATTCGCTTTGGTTTTCTCCTGAAATATTGCCTCTACCCATATTCTTTCTAATCCTACTTTCTTAACTAATCTGTCATATTCTTCTTTATTGCTCTTGCTCAATAATCCTACATCTCCATTTGTAGTTTTCAAACTTCCATAATTGCCCCTACCACTTCTCTCGTTCCAACCCAAAACTTTAAAGGTTTCTGTTGCTTTCTTCTTTATTTTAAGCCAATTAAGACTACGATTACCTATTTCATAAGAAGAATTAACATACTTACAAACTACACCCTCTCCATTATTCTTAACAACTTCTTCAAAAAATTTCTCTAAATTTTCTGTGATTATTTGCGAGAGTTCTAAAAAATTAGTATGAAATTTCAGAATTTTTGATAAGATTTGTTTTCTCTCTTTCAGTTTTAAGTGAGTAGTCGGTTTAGAGTTCAGCATAAGAATATCAAAAACAACAAATTTTAAAGGAATTGTGTCTATCATAATCTTAATCTTGAAGTTATTTGTTAAATGACTTCTTCTTTGAAAATCGTTAAATTTCTTGCTTACTGCTATCAATTCTCCATCAAGAATACAACTTTCAGCATTTACAACTTGCTTTAAGGAATTGAGATTAAATTCAGGATAGATTTTTGATTTGTCAAACTGATACCTATTCTGTATTCTAAAAAAATTGTTCTCAAAATCTATGAAGAACAAAACTCTCTCTCCATCTAACTTTTCTTCACAAATCCACTTACCATTATCTAAACTATCTATCTTTTCTACTGAAAAAGGACTACATAGCATAGGTTTAATGAAATCTGTCAGCATAGAACTTCTAACACCTCATCTTTAGCAATTTGTTCAAGAAGTCTATTAATCTCCATAACCATAATATCAATACTTAGTGGTTGAGTTTCTGGTTTTAGTCTTATAGTAATGACATTTTCTTGCTGTGTAAAAACTCTATCTACTGCTCTAATGCTCTCAATTCTCAATTCTTCTAACAACTCTCCTAACTCTTTTCTCATTTCTTCCTTATTCCACTCTATCTCGCAGTTTTCACACCCACCATAACCATAAATGTTTTCGTTGTCAGCAAGAATTTCAAAAACTCTTTCTATGAAGTTCATTTCTTAACCTCAATTCTGTGATTTTTACAACAAGGACAAAACCTTACCCATTCTGCATACTTGCTAACTTTAAACCAATTTTTACAATTTTTACAAACATAAGTTATCATTTTTTAACCTTTTTCTTTTGCTCAACTTTCGGCATAGTTTCAAGACTTTGCTTTAAGAGAGTTGTTATATCTTCTGTTTGCTTTGCTACTGTTTGAATAGGTTGTTCATACTCTCCTTTAATCATCTTCTCTAAAATCTCTTTTCTGTTGTCTTTAAGTTCCAAGAAATTGACTTTTGGTATTGTTTCTTTTATCTTCTCAAACAATTCCAAACCGAGTTTCAGTTCTTCTTCTGAAACTGATAACTCTTTCATAGGAGAGATTTCTTTTATGCTATCGCTGTATAGAATTTGTTTTAACATAAGAAAAGTATAACCACTAACTATTATTGGCTTTATAATTCCTAAGTGTAATTTCTTTCTTAAAGAGAACTCTATAACTATTTCTTTGCTTGTTCTGATTAGTATATTCAACAGCAAAAAGTAGGGTTTTTCTATGTCTTTCGGTGTAAGCAAATAGAATTTTTTAGGCATAAACTCAAATTCGCTGTTCATATCAACAATAGCAACTATGCGAGTTTGATAATCAAGATTTAGTGCTTTTTTATCAACTACAATTATGTTATCTTTAGTAATTTCAAAACCACTTAACAACTGCGAGTATTGAACTTCTTGCTGACAATTCAAGCAAACTCTTTTGTATGCGATAGGAGATTTACAAGTAGGACATAATTGCTTTAGAGAAATATCTCCACTCTCTAAAAAACTATTAACCTTTAAATTGATGGATATTAACCCTAAAGATAAAGTAATCGTTCCAATACTTCTCATTTATAACTACCTCTAAATTCTTTATAGCAATTTTGAGAACAGAAATTATGCTTTTCTTGTTTTCTTTGAGTAGTAATAAGAATAGAATTACCACACATAAAACAATTAACTTTAGTAGGTTTCTTTCCTTTTAATCTCATTTCTGATAGTTCTAAACATTTTAAAGAATTTTTATGAAATTTCTTTAGATGACAATTTCTACATATAACTATTAAATTTTCTAATCTATTATCTTCTCTATCTAAATTTAAATGATGAGCCATTAAGTTTTTAGTAGAATTACATAATTGACATTTATCTACTTTTCTTACAACATCTTTAGCAACAAAATAAGCCGTTTTAGGTGTTCCATATTTACCTAATCTTCTTGATATACCATAACACTCTTTAGAACAAAATAAACTTCTGTTGCTTGGATAATCAATAACTAACTTACCACAACTTAAACAACCAAATGTAATTGCTCTCACTTTTACCACCACTTTGGACATAGTAAAATTTCTTCGTTATCAACTTCAAACAAATATGTATGCTCACTCTTAGGTTTTCCACAATTAAAACAAACTTCTTTTTTCATTTTTAATTCATTAACAATTATTTCTAAATATGCTTTAACATTTATCTTATCAAAATCGCAAATTAACCACTCTAAACCATTTATTAAATCAGTTCTGTTCATTTTCATCATACCTATTTTTATTTAGTTGGATAAGTATTTAAATTTGTATTACATTACCAAGATATTTCTACTCTCGGATTTAACTTTTCTTTTTGTTTCTGTATGCCTAATTCAAAAAATTCTATCAAAGAGTTAAGCCAACAGACAGCAAAAGGAAAATCGCTTTCTGTGTGAGATACTATACCCATATTCTTCCACCCTTGAGAGTTGAGCATTTTAATTATCATATCGCCCATTTTAGTTTGTTTCTTCTGTTCTTCACTAATAACTATTTCTTTGTTCAGAACAACAGAAACAAGATAAGCCCACCCTAATCTTAACATTTTCGGATAATTTTTAATGAAGTCGTAAGATAGTGATTTTTCTTGATGTTCCCAAAACTCTTTAGGAAAAACTAATCTTAATAAATAATTTTCTTTAATCATACCGATACTTGCTCTCAAATAACCTTTATTGCCTGAAGTAATGCTAAAACCTGTAATCTGTGCTTTATGCTCTTCTTCTGTTTGCTCATTCCATTTCAAGTAAATATCTGTTCCTATATTATCACTTCCTCACTCTTCTGGCAACTCCTATTTTGTGGCATAACGGACATTCTTCCCCAACAAGCGTTGCTTGGTTGTCGTCAAATACACCATTACATTTTTCGCATTTTAGTTTAGTCATTTAATCAACCACTTCTTTTTTAATATTCTTCTGCTAACATAAAAGTTATAGCATACTGACTATTGACAATTAGTTTAGAGTTCTCTCTTAATGCTTCTACACTTCCGTAATCATCTAACTTAACATA